>Ga0310691_10002262_pt1 | contig 26128 bp, 24 predicted proteins | sample 176DNAGHGlowgp2_FD_203887 | JGI IMG/M metagenome (GOLD analysis project Ga0310691, IMG submission 203887) | Sheep rumen microbial communities from Palmerston North, Manawatu-Wanganui, New Zealand - 1766 DNA GHGlow gp2 (v2) (version 2) | ecosystem: Host-associated > Mammals > Digestive system >... | reverse complement strand
TGAAGCAGAAATAAAATCTGCATTTAGGAAACTTGCTAAGAAATATCATCCGGATGTTTCAAAAGAACCTGATGCAGCAGAAAAATTTAAAGAAGCGCAAGAAGCTTATGCAGTACTATCTGATGAAACTAAGAGACGTCAATATGATCAATATGGTCATGCAGCATTTGATCAAATGAATGGTGGCGCTGGTGGATTTGATTTCTCTGGATTTGATTTTTCAGATATATTTGGCGATTTATTTGGTGATGGATTTGGTTTTGGCAGAGGTTCTAGAAGAAATAGAGCTTCTAAGGGTAGAGATACATTAATTAATATGGAATTATCTTTTACAGAAGCTGCATTTGGATGTAAAAAAATAATTAATCTAGATGTTATGGATGAATGTAGTGAATGTAATGGATTAGGTGGTCATGGAAGTACTACTTGTAGTAAGTGTAATGGTAAGGGTGAAGTAACTACTGAACAAAGAACTATTTTTGGAAGTTTTATGTCTAGAACTACATGTTCTAGTTGTGGTGGAACTGGTAAAACTTTTAAATCAACTTGTTCTAGTTGTAGAGGAACTGGAAAGGTTAAGAAAAATAAAGATATAGAGGTTAAAGTACCAGCTGGAGTTGATACAGGCAATAGACTTAGACTTGCTGGTAAAGGTGAGGCTGGATCTAATGGTGGACCTAATGGAGATGTATATATTGAGTTTACTGTTAAAGAACATCCTCTTTATGTAAGAAATGAAAATGATGTATACTTACATTTACCTATTACTATAGCAGAAGCTGTTTTAGGATGTAAGAAAGATGTACCTACTTTATATGGAGATGTTACTTTAACTATTCCTGCTGGTACACAAAATAATGATAAGCATAGATTACGTGGTAAGGGTATTGAAGATGTTTCATATCATAAAAAAGGTGATATGTATGTTGTTATTAATGTTATTACTCCAAGAAGCTTATCACGTGAACAAAAGAAATTATTTGAAGAATTATCTAAAACTAAATTAAATGATGAAGTTGAATTTAAAAAAATAGATAAGTATAAAAATGTAGGATAAAGTATATAATATTTTTGATATATTATTTGACATTTAATTTGTTATATAGCATATTATTATTGCATTAAAAAAGTGCAGTATAAAAAAGCTGGTGATTCCCACCAAAAGAGGAACTTAAAAAAGAAGCGATTCCGGCTTTAACAGGAACTAAAAAAGCGGTGATTCCCACCAAAAGAGGAACTTAAAAAAGTAACTAGAGCGCACACTCTAGTTTATTTTATTTACAATTTTATAATTTAGTGTTAAAATTATAGCAATATTTACATGGAGGGATTATGAAAAAAGAAGATTATTTAGTTACTGAAAATATTAAACTTGTTTATTATGTTATTAATAAATATTATTCATGGTTATCAGATGATGATGATATAATATCAGCTGGTTTTTTGGGACTTGTTAATGCTAGTAGAACATTTGATGAAACAAAAGGATTTAAGTTTTCTTCATTTGCTACTACTTGTATTATTAATAGTATTAAAGGTGAAATATCTAAGCGTTTAAAGGAAGTTAATACGACTAGTTTGAATGATTCTGCATCTAAGGAATTAGATGGTGTAGATTTAATTGAATTGATTGCTGATGATTATGATTTAGAGAATGACTTTGATTATATTGATTTAAAGAGTAAGGTATCAAAATGTATTGATATATTAAATGATACAGAGAAAAAGGTTATATATTTATATTTTGGTTTTAATGGCAAACAATATACTAAAAATGAAATTTCTAATATTGTTGGTATATCATATGCTAAAGTAAATAATGCTTTATCTCTAAGTATAAGAAAACTTAGAAGAGAAATTAAAATAAAACAATTAATTAAAAAAATTGACTTTTAATAATTTGATTTGTATACTATAATTAGAGAGGTGATTATATGGACGATATTTTAACAAATACTGAATTAAAAATGGAAAGTACAATTGAAAATTTAGATAAAAGATTACTTAATATTAGAGCAGGAAGAGCAAATCCAGCAATGTTAGACGGTGTTATGGTATCTTATTATGGAGTTGATACTCCTATAAAACAACTTGCTAATATATCAATTCCTGAGGCACGACAATTATGTATTAAACCTTTTGATAAAGGTGCTTTAGCTGCTATGGAAAAGGCTATATATGAAGCAAATTTAGGTATAGCTCCTAATAATAATGGAGAAGTAATTATTTTAAATATACCTGCTTTAACTGAGGATAGAAGAAAAGAATTTGTTAAACAAGCAAAGGGTATAGCTGAGGATGCTAAAGTAGCGCTTAGAAATATTAGACAAGATGCGAATAACGATATTAAAAAATTAGAAATTACTGATGATGATAAGAAATCTTATACTGATGATGTACAAGAATTAATTAATAAATATAATAAAATTGTTGATGAAAAAATGAAAAATAAGGAAGTTGAATTAATGAGCATTTAATTAAATGCTCTTTTTTATATATTTAATATGATGTAGTGTCACATAAATAATATTAATTGATGTAGCTATAATAAGTCCCCACATTCCTATATGTAAATATGAAAATATAAATAATACTATTATTCTAATAATTGATCCTATAATTGTTGCATTCATAGCACTTACAGAACCATTCATTGATTGCATAGCACTTGTAAGTGGTGTTTGTATGTAATAGAGTATACATATTGGAGCAAGTACTCTAAGGTATGTTATTCCCTCATTTGTATTATAAATAAATTTTAAAAAGAACTTTGGATTTATTTCTAATAGTATTGTTGCTGGTATCCCTATTAATAGTGATATATAAACTGCTTGTTTTATTTTTCTTTTTGCTTGTTTATATTTTTTATTTGAATATAGGTTACTTACTTCTGGTATTAGGGCTTGTGATATAGCAAGTGTAAAGAATGATGGTAATAATAATAGTGGCATTATATAACCGTTTATTATTCCGTATTCTTGTACTATATAGGAATTGGTATATCCTGTTTTTAGTAGTACGTATGTCAATATTATTGGTTCAAAGAAGTATGCTACACTTCCTATTAATCTACTTCCTGTTGTTGGAATACTTATTTGTAATATTTCTTTTGTATTATTTTTATTGATTTTAAAATCTTTTTTATTTATTTGAAAATTTTTAGGGAGAAAGAAAAATAGTATTAATATTGATGTTATTTCTGAAAATATATTTGTTATTACTATAAATGCTACTGCATATTCTATTCCTTTTTTTAAAAATATAGGTGTTAATAGTGCTATTAAGATTAGTCTTACTATGTCTTCTGTTATATTAGATATTACGTGTGGTATCATTTTTTCTTTTCCAAAAAAGTATCCTCTTAGAATAGATGATATTGATATGAATGGTAGAACTAAACTTATCGAAATTAAAGCATAATATGTTCTTTCATCATGTAATAAATTATTTGCAATATATTTTGAAGATAATAACATTATTGCAATTATTATTATATTTATTATTAATATTATGGGTATAATAGAAAAGACTAAATTTTTATTATTTCTTTTATTTTCTGCTACTAGTTTAGATATTGCTACTGGAAGGCCTAATTGTGATAGTGTTATTAGTAATAAAAATGTTGGTGTTATAAGCATATATAATCCTATTCCTTCTGTTTTTAGAAGTCTAGTCATTACTATTTTTATTATCATTCCTAGTATCTTTGTTATGAATCCACCAATGATTAATATTAGGGTTGATTTAATAAATTTGCTTTTTTTCATAAAATCTCCTTTAAAAATGTTTTGTTTTCATATATAATATATATGTAACAGTGTAAATTTTATTATCGGAGTGATATTATGAATGAAAATTTTAATTCTCTTGATGAGTTAAAAGAAAGATTAAAACCAGCTTTAGTTACTAAAAGACGTGAGATGAATAGAAGTGGGTATGCTTTTATTGATGAAGAAGATATTTGGAATTATCTTAAAGAAAATAAATGGATAATCTCTAATGATTTATCACTTTATCAAATGGTTACGGATATTTTAAATGCAGAAAATGCAAAGATATCTGATTTTTTACAACGTAGGTTAATGAGAAGGAGAGATGTATGAAAAAGAGTTTTTTTAAAGGTATTTTAATTACTTTAGTTTTATTATTAGTTGTTGGTTTTAGTTTTCCAACGTTACTTAAGAATTTAAATTTTGGTCTTGATTTAAAAGGTGGTTTTGAGGTTTTATATGAAGTTGAAAGTATTGATGGTGATTTAACTAATGATATGGTTACAAACACATATAAAACTATGCTTAAGAGGATTGATGTTTTAGGTGTTAGTGAACCTAATATTGCTGTTGAGGGTGATAATAGAATACGTGTTCAACTTGCTGGTGTATCTGATGAGAGTACTGCAAGGGAACTTTTAAGTAGAGCTGCAAGTCTTACTTTTAGGGATACTAATGATAATTTACTTATGACTAGTAGTGTTCTTAAGAGTGGCGGCGCTAGTGTGGGTACTGATCAAAATGGTAGACCTGCTGTATCACTTAGTGTTAAAAATAAAAGAGAATTTTATAATGCTACTAAGAAAGTTAGTGGTATGAAGGATAATAGAATTGTTATTTGGCTAGATTTTGAAGAAGGTACAGATTCATTTTCTAGCGAAGAAAATAAATGTGGTTCATTATCAAATTCTAAATGTTTATCTGTAGCTACAGTATCTCAAGGATTTTCTAGTGATGTTATTATTCAAGGAAATTTTGAAAGAGAAGAAGTTAATAGCTTAGTTGAATTAATTAATTCTGGTAGTTTACCTACTAAGTTAGTTGAAATATCATCTAAGAATGTTGAAGCATCTTTTGGTGAAGCATCTTTAGATAAAACATTCTTTGCTAGTATTGTTGGTATTATAGGTATAATACTTACTATGGTTATTTTATATAGATTCTCAGGATTAATTTCAAGTATTGGTATTGTTATATATACATTTACTACTTTCTTAGTTTTCTGGGTAATAGGTGGAGTTTTAACATTACCTGGTATTGCTGCTGCTATTATTGGTGTAGGTATGGCAATTGATGCAAATGTTATTACTTATTCTAGAATTAAAGATGAACTTAAAAATGGAACTAAGTTTCAAATGGCATATAAATTAGGTAATAAAAATGCGTTATCAAGTATAGTTGATTCTAATATTACTACTTTAATTGTTGCTATTATATTATTTATTTTTGGTGAAAGTAGTATTAAAGGTTTTGCTACTATGTTAATTATTAGTATTATTGTTACACTTTTAATTACTGTTATTCTTACTAGATATATTTTATCTTTATTTGTTAAAACTAAATTCTTTGATGATAAATTAAATTTATTTATTGGTTATAAAAATAAAACTAAAAAAGAAGGTAAATTTAGTTTTATGAAAACGAAAAAATATTTTATATCTGCATCTTGTATTTTAATTATATTAGGAGTAATTACAATATTCTTTAAAGGACTTAATTTAGGTATTGATTTTAAAGGTGGTACTTCAGTTAATATTAATGCTGAAAATAATTTAAAAATTAAAGATTTAAAAAGTGATATTAATGAATTAGGTTATAAATTAGAAAGTATTAATAAAGAAGCAGATGGATCTTATTCGATTATTTTAGATGATAATTTAAATAAGGATCAAATAAATGAAACTAAAACATATTTTACAGATAAATATCAAGCATCTACTGATATTGGTGTAGTATCTAATGTTGTTAAAAAAGAATTAATTAAAAATGCAATATTATCACTTATTATTGCAAGTTTAGGAATACTTATTTATATTTCATTTAGATTTAAATTTAGTTATGCAATGGGAGCAATAATATCTTTATTACATGATGCATTTATGGTTGTTGCTGTATTTAGTATATTAAGACTTCAAGTATCAACTATATTTATAGCTGCAATACTTTCTATTATTGGATATTCAATAAATGATACGATCGTTATATTTGATAGAATAAAAGAGAATATTAAAAAAATGTACAACAATAGAATAAAGAATAAAGAAGAATTAGAAGACGTTGTTAATACAAGTTTAAGACAAATGGTAGTAAGAAGTATTATTACTACAGTAACTACTTTAATTCCTGTTTTAGCCCTTATTATATTAGGTAGTCATGAAATAATTAACTTTAATATAGCACTTCTAATTGGACTTATTGCTGGATCTTATTCTTCATTATTTATTGCAAGTCAAATATGGTTATTTATTGAATCTAAAAATATAGGTAAAAAGAAAAAGAAAGCTTATAAAGAAGTAGAAGAATTAAAAGTTAAAGGCATTAATGCTTAAAAAAGACTTTATAGTCTTTTTTTTAGTGTTTCAAAGTTAATTTATTATAAAATAATAATATATTGTATTACGAAATTTTGATAAAAATTAGTAAAGTAATATAAAAACAAATTAGTAAATATGCATTAAATTTATATTATATTTTATAAAAATATGTTAAAATGATATTAGATAAAGGTTGTGTTTATATGACAAAGAAAAATACAGATATTGATTTTGAAACATTATATGAAAAAGTAAATAGTTATATAAAAAGTAAAAATGAATTAGATGTAATAAAAGAGGCATATGATTATTCTAATAGTTTATATGAAGGTGTTACTAGATTAACTGGTGAACCTTATATTACTCATTTACTTAATGTAGCATATATTTTATCTGAAATAAAGGCTGATTATGAAACCATTTCTGCAGGTTTATTACATGATGTAATTGAAGTATTAAATGTTGATGAAAAAGTTCTTGAAAAGAAGTTTGGAAAAAGTATTACATCCCTTGTTAAAGGTGTTACAAAAATAAATAAATTAAAACTTAACAGTGATACAAATTTAGATATTGCTAATCATAGAAAAATATTAGTTGGTTTATCTAAAGATGTTAGGGTAATTATTATAAAACTTGCAGATAGACTACATAATATGAGAACATTATATGTTCTTCCAAGAGATAGACAAAAAATAAAAGCAAAAGAGACTTTAGATATATTAACACCTATTGCACATAGACTTGGTATGAGTCATATAAAAGGTGAGTTAGAGGATTTATCATTAAGATATTTAAAACCAGATGCGTATTTTTCTATTGTAGAAAAATTAAATCAAACTAAGGTTGAACGTGATAAATGCGTAAATGATATGATGGAAAGCGTATCTATTTTATTAAATGAAAATAAAATTAATCATGAAATAAAGGGTAGATCTAAAAGTATATATAGTATTTATAAGAAACTTGATAAAGGAAAAAAATTCAATGATATATATGATTTACTAGCACTACGTGTATTTGTAAATACTAAGGAAGAATGCTATCAAGTACTTGGATTAATTCATTCTATATATAAACCTTTACCTAAGAGATTTAAAGATTATATTGCAATGCCAAAAACAAATATGTATCAATCTTTACATACTACTGTAATTGGTATTGATGGTAATATATTTGAAGTACAAATTAGAACATATGAAATGGATAAGATAGCTGAACATGGTATTGCAGCTCATTGGTCATATAAAGAACAAGGTAGTAAAAAACAAGCATCTATGCAAAGTGAAATGGAACAAAAATTACAGTTTTTTAGAAATATGATAGAGTTATCTGATGAAAAAAATGATGAATTATTTGTAAATACAGTGAAGGAAGAATTATTTAAAGAAAATGTGTATGTATTTACTAAAGATGGCGATGTAATAGAACTTCCTACAGGTTCTACTCCAATTGATTTTGCATACAGACTTCATACTAATATTGGTAATCGAATGGTTGGAGCAATAGTAAATGGTAGTATTGTAACACTTGATTATGTATTAAAAGATAATGATGTAGTTAAAATTAATACAAGTAATAATACAAATGGACCTTCAATTGAATGGTTAAATATCGCTAAAACTACTCATGCGAAAAATAAAATTAAGAGTTATTTTAATAAGATAGAAAAAGAAGAATTAAAAAATATTGGTATTGATGAATTAAATAAGGAACTTAAAAGGCGAAAAATTTCTAGTAGTGATTTTTATAAAGATGATAACATTAATGAAGTTTTGAGTTATAATAAATATAGTACTATTGATGAATTATATATTAATATTGGTTTAAAAAAGATTTCTTTTAATCAAATATTTGATACAAAAAATGATAATAAAGAAGAACTTATACTTAAAAAAGTATTAAATAATAATATAAAGGAAACAATTAGTAAGCATGATATTATTGTAAGTGGTATAGATAGAATAAAAATTAATATTGCATCATGTTGTAATCCTATTCCAAATGATAGTATTGTAGGTTTTATCACTAGAGGTAATGGTGTTACAATTCATAGGAGTATTTGTCCTAATGTTAAAGATTTGGATAGGTTAATTGATGTTAGTTGGAATAAAACTATTGAAAAAAAATATAAATCTTCTATTATGATTTATGCAAGTATTAATAATATCTTACTTGATGTTGTTAATAAAAGTAGTAATTTAGATATAATTATACAAAGTATGAATACAATGAAGAGTGGAAATAATATTATGTATGATATAACTGTTATGGTAAAAGATAATTTAGAACTTAAAAAGTTTATAAATAGCATTTCAAATATTGAAGGTGTTATTAGTGTAGAAAGGATAATAAGATGATAAAGAATAAACCAGATTTTAAATTAATTAATTTAGCGCTTGTAGTTTTAATAGTATATTTACTATATCAAACTGGAAATTTATGGATAGGTCTATTAAATAAAACATTATCAATAATTGAACCGTTTTTATTCGCATTCATTATTGCATATGCATTACATCCTACTGTTAAGTATTTACAAAATAAAAAAATACCAAAAGGAGTTTCAATTTTTATAGTTGTTGGATTTATTTTGCTGTTATTTGTTTTAGTATTAATGCTAGCTGTTCCATTATTAATAGATCAATCTACTAGTTTATTTAATAGTATTATTAAATTTTTAAAAGAATTATCAGTTGATTATGATATTGATTTAGGAAGTTTAACTAGCTCATTATCTAGTACATTTAATGATATAATATCAAATGTAGGTAAATATGTATCTGATGGAGCTATTAATATGATTAGTGTTTCAATTGGATTTTTATCTATTTTACTTATTTCTTTTTCTGTTATGATTTATTTCTTAATAGATATGGATAAAATTAGAAATGAAGTTAAACATTATTTAAAGAAAAAAAATAAACGTACATTTAATTATGTTAGAACTTTAGATCATGAAATGAAAAGTTATTTAAATGGATATGTAAAAGTTTTAATTATTACGTTATTTGAATATACTTTAGCTTTTACTATTATAGGTCATCCCAATGCAATGCTACTTGGTTTAATTGCAACAGTAGGTACTTTAATTCCTTATTTTGGAGGAATATTTACTAATATTATTGCTGCTATTACTGCATTTGTAATTAGTCCAGGATTATTTATTAGAACTGTTATTACATTTGTTATTTTATCTTCGGTTGATGGATATGTTATAAATCCTACAGTTTATGGTAAAACCAATAAGGTTCATCCATTAATAGTTATATCTTCTGTATTTGTTGGAGGAATATTGCTTGGAGTAAAAGGTATTGTTATATCATTACCACTTGCTATTATGATTATATCTACATATAAATTTTATAAAGAAGAGATTCTAGATAAAATAGAAGATATTAAAGAAAAGAACAAAGATTAATTGACTAATTAATAAAAAAATAATATACTATTTATATATTAATTATTGATTTAGAGGAGTATCATAAATGATTTTAAAAGAGAATGTGTGGTTGGTGAAAACACTAAAATCATTTATAAGAAAGACACTAAATTAAAAATAAACGTAAACTTGCGTTAAAAGTACTAAAGCACTTATGTGGAATTAAGGTGGCACCACGAGTAATTCGTCCTTATAGATATAAGGGCTTTTTGTTTTTTGGGGGTAGAGCAATTAAAAGAATTATAGATAATTCTATAAGTGAAGCTAAATGGGAAATCATGACACAAAACAAATTTAAAGAATTTGTTTTGAACAAAGATTGTGTTAGTGATCCTAAAAAATATATTTTAAGATAGGAGAATTTATATGATACAAAAACCAAAAGGTACATATGATGTTTATGGTAAATTAAGTAAACAAACAAAATATTTTGAAAAATTAGTTAGTAGTTTAATGGAAAAATATAATTATGAATATATTAGAACTCCTTTATTTGAATCTAGCAGTTTATTTCATAGAGGTGTAGGAGATTCTACTGATATAGTTACAAAAGAAACTTATGATTTTAAAGATAAAGGTAATAGAGATTTAACTTTAAGACCTGAAGGAACTGCAGGTGTTGTTAGAAGTTTTATTGAAAATAAAATTTATGCTGAATCTTTATTAAATAAGTTTTGGTATTTTGGGCCAATGTATAGATATGAGCGTCCTCAAGCAGGAAGATATAGGGAGTTTTTTCAATTTGGTGTAGAAGCATTTGGATCACTTGATCCTCTTATGGATGCTGAAGTTATAAGCATACCTGTTAATTTATTTAAATTACTTGGATTAAAAGGAATAAAAGTACATATTAACACTTTAGGAGATATGGAATCTAGAAATAATTATAAAGAAGCATTAAAAAAACATTTTGAGCCTTTTCTAGATAATCTATGTGATGATTGTAAAAATAGATTTAGTAAAAATCCACTTAGAATACTTGATTGTAAAGTTGATAATGACTTAGAATGTATGAAAAGTGCTCCTAAGATTACTGATTATTTAAATGAAATATCAAAAAAACACTTTGAAAGTGTAAAGAAATACTTAGATTCTATGAATATAGAATATATTATTGATGAATCACTTGTTAGAGGTTTAGATTATTATACACATACTGTATTTGAAGTTGAAGCAAATGTTGAAGGATTTGGTTCACAAAATGTATTATGTGGTGGTGGAAGATATAATGATTTAGTTAAAACTTTAGATGGTCCTGAAATACCAGGGGTAGGTTTTGCACTTGGACTTGAGAGACTATTTACAGCACTTGATTATGAAAATATTGATATATCAGAAAGTGAGAATATTGATGTTTATATTATGCCTTTGTGTGAAGATAAAAGTGTTGCTATTAAATATTTAAATATTATTCGTATGAATGGATATAGTGCTGACATGGATTATTTAAATAGAAGTATGAAATCTAACTTTAAAAGTGTAGAAAAATTAAATCCTAAGTACATTCTTATTATTGGTGAAGATGAAATAAATAATAATACTTTTACTTTAAAAAATAATGAAAAAAGAGTTGAATATAAAATAGAACAAGATAAAATTATAGATTTTTTAGATGAATTTGTTGGAGGTTATATAGATGAAGATTAGTGAGTTAAAAAATCATTTTGATGAAGAAATTGAAATTAATGGTTTTGTTGATAATGTTAGAAATTTACAATGGGTTCAATTTGTAATTATTAGAGATTTATCAGGGTTAGTACAAGTTACTATTGAAAAAAGTGATGAAGCAAATAAAGAGTTAGTTGAAATAGTAAATAATTTATCTATTGAAAGTACAGTTAAAATAAAAGGTGTAGTTAAAGAATCACCTAAGGTTAAATTAAATGGTATGGAAATTATTCCTAATACTATTGAAGTTACTTCTATTTCTGATACTTTACCTATAAATATTAAAGATAAAGATGCACAAGAAATTGATACTAGGCTTGATTATAGATTTTTAGATTTAAGAAATGATTATAATAAAAATATATTTTTGATTCAAAGTGATGTTGTAAAATATTTAAGAGAGTATTTATATAAAAATGATTTTACTGAAATACATACTCCTAAATTAATAGGTACTGCAAGTGAATCAGGTAGTGAAGTATTTGAAGTTAAATACTTTGATAGAAAAGCATATCTTGCTCAATCTCCTCAATTTTATAAACAAATGGCTATGTCATCAGGTTTTGAAAAAATATTTGAAGTAGGACCTGTATTTAGAGCAGAGAATTCAAATACTAATCGTCATACAACAGAATTTACTGGATTTGATGTTGAATTTAGTTATATAGATTCATATGTTGATGTTATGAATTTAGAACAAGATTTAATTATATATATGCTTAAAAATATTAAAGAAAAATATGGAAATTTGATTAAAGAAAAATATAATCAAGAAATACTTATTCCGGAAAGTTTTCCTAGAATTAAATTAAGTGATTTATATGATGAACTTGAAAAAAGATATGGATATAAAGTTGATGAAAGAGAAAAAAATGATTTAACACGTGAAGCTGAAAAATTATCATACAAGTATTCTATGGAAGAATATAATAGTGAATTTTTATTTGTTACAGATTTTCCAAGTGAAAAAAGAGCATTTTATCATTTGAGAAAAGATGGAATACCACAAGGATATGATTTGATTTATAGGGGTGTTGAAATAACTACTGGTGCTCAAAGAGAACATAGATATGAAATTCTTAAAAGTCAAGCAGAAGAAAAAGGTCTTAAAAATGATGTAGAATTTTATTTAGAATTCTTTAAATATGGATGTCCTCCACATGGTGGATTTGGAATAGGAGTAGATAGAATTACTATGTTATTACTTGGTATTCCTACAATAAAAGAATCAATGTTTATATTTAGAGGACCAAATAGATTAAATCCATAGTGTAAAGTTTAAAAAAATATGTATATTTTATAAAAAAATGTGATATAATATAATTGACTAGAGAAAATCAATTAAGAAAAACCTACTAATTATAACGATTGGGAATCTAATTGATAGATGGTGTTGAATACTAATTTATTTAGGATCCTTAAATCTATCATGTGATGCCCACCTGGAAGATCAGGTTTTTATCGTTAAGATTTCTCTGGTCTTTTTTTTGTCAATAAAATGTATAGTTTATTAAAAAAATGTTAAATTTATTATAATTTGCTATATAATTATGATAGGAGGTCGTGGTATATGGATGAAGTGTTATTAGATGCTTTACATAAAGAAGAAAAACGACAATTACATAATATAGAACTTATCGCATCAGAAAATTATGTATCAAATGATATTTTAAAACTACAAGGAAGTATATTTACAAATAAATATGCTGAAGGATATCCTAAAAGAAGATATTACGGTGGATGTTCTAATGTAGATATAGTTGAAGAAGAAGCAATTGAACTAGCAAAAAAATTATTTAATGTTTCATTTGTAAATGTTCAACCTCATTCAGGTAGTAGCGCTAATATGGCAGTTTTTAGAGCACTACTTAATAAAGGAGATAAAATACTTAGTTTGGAATTGAGTCATGGTGGACATTTAACTCATGGCTATAAAGTAAGTTTTAGTGGACAAGATTATGAAGTAATAAATTATGGTGTTAATGAAGAAACTGGTAAGTTAGATTATGATGAAATCGAATATTTAGCTACAAGAGAAAGACCAAGATTAATTATAGCTGGTGCTAGTGCATATTCTAGAATTATTGATTTTAAAAGATTTAAAGAAATTGCTGATTTAGTTGGTGCTTATTTAATGGTAGATATGGCACATATTGCAGGGTTAGTGGCTGCTAATTTACATCCTTCTCCAGTAATGTATGCTGATGTTGTAACAAGTACCACTCATAAAACATTAAGGGGTCCTCGTGGCGGAATAATTATGACAAATGATTATGAACTTGCAAAAAAAATTGATAAAGCAGTTTTCCCAGGTATACAAGGCGGACCATTAATGCATGTAATTGCTGCTAAAGCACAATGCTTTTACGAAGCACTTAGCGATGATTTTAAAAAATACCAAAAACAAGTACTAGTTAATTGTAAAGCACTTGAATTAACTTTTAAAAAGAACAATGTAAAAATTATATCAGGTGGAAGTGATAATCATTTATTGTTAATTGATGTTTATTCATCATTTGGTATAACAGGACTTGAAGCTGAAAATATATTAGATAGTATTAATATTACGGTTAATAAAAATACAATTCCATATGATACTTTAAAAGCAAATGTTACTAGTGGTATAAGAATAGGAACACCTGCAATGACTACTCGTGGTCTTAAAGAAAAAGAATTTATTTTAATTGGTGAAATTATATGTGCTGCATTAAAGAATAAAGATAATATGGAATTATTAGAAAGACTTAAAGATGAAGTTAGAAATATAACTTTAGAATATCCAATATAGGGGTGAAGTATGAAGATAATAGATGGTAAAAAAATAAGTGAAGAAATAAAAACTGAATTAAAAGCTGAAATAAAAAATTGTTTTATAAAACCTGGTTTAAGTGTAATTCAAATTGGTAATAGAGATGATAGTAATAGATATGTAGCTGCAAAACAAAAAGCAGCGTTAGAAGTTGGAATTAATTTTAATTTATATCATTATGAAGAAGATGCTGATGAAAGAGAAATAGTTAATAAAATTAAAGAATTAAACAATGATGAATATGTTGATGGTATAATGATTCAACTTCCGCTTCCAGAAAAATTTAATGAAAAAAGACTTGTTAATTTAATTTTACCAAGTAAAGATGTAGATGGATTAACTGATAGAAATGTTGGGAGATTAGTAGGTAATAAAGATCCACTTGTTCCTTGTACACCTCTAGGTATTGTTGAATTATTAAAAAGAAGTGGTGTTGAAATTGAAGGTAAACACGTTGTAATTGTAGGTAGAAGTATGTTGGTTGGTAAACCTTTATTGCATTTACTTCTAAATGAAAATGCTACAGTGACAATATGTCATACTAGAACAAGTGATTTAAAGAAAATGACATTACAAGCAGATATACTTGTAGCTGCTATGGGTAATCCTATGTTTATAACTAAAGATTATGTTAAAGAAGGAGCTATTGTAATTGATGTAGGTATTAATACAATTAATACTGGGTTATGTGGAGATGTTGATTTTGATAAAGTAAGTAAGAAAGCATCTATGATTACTCCTGTTCCAGGTGGAGTAGGTCCAATGACTGTAACAATGCTTTTAAAAAATACATTAAGAAGTTATAAAATAAAAATTTCAAATAAAAATTAAAAAAATATTGCCAAAGTAAGCTAAATATGATATTATTATTTTGCCTTACTTTTTTATGGCGAGATAGCTCAGTTGGCTAGAGCACATGGTTCATACCCATGGGGTCGTGAGTTCGAATCTCTCTCTCGCTACCAAGAGGAATTCTGCTCGAACTTTTATAGTTTCGAGTTTGATAAATAACTAATTCAGAAATGGATTAGTTTTTTTGTGTTATTAAAAACTATCCAAAAAGAAAGGATGGTATTATGGTAAATATTATTAAAGAAGAATTACCTATTGAAGAATTTAATCAAGTCTATAGTTTAGAATCTACTTTAAAAAAAAGCAGAAAGGTAGAAAAAGAGATATTCATGTATCTGATATGGATAACTATATTGAAATGAAAAAACAAATTGAAAAAAATACTGAAAACTTAAACCAGGCAAATAAAAAATCTTCAGAGTTAAAACAAAATTCTAAAGATATAAAAGATAAAATTGATAAATTGAAAATGTCTAAATTGAATAAAGATAATTATATTTTATCAAAAGAAGATAAGGATTCTTTTATCGACTTTATCGAACAAGTAAATAATACCAGTAAAGAATACGATAAAATACAAACTTTATCTAATATATTAGTTAATGCTCACGAACAATTAAAGGATAAAAATAATAAGATAAAAACTTTAACTGAAAATAATGAAGGACTTAATTTAAGAGTTAAGACTTTAAACAATACGATTAAAGAAAAAGATAATAAGATATCATTTTTAAAATCTAAAATACATGATTTAAAGAACACTTTAGATTATTGGAAAGATAAATTTAGTAAGTTAATATCTTTCTTACACGATAAACTACATAGTTGGTATGATAAAGATGATAAATACATTGATGTTGTTAATGATATGTATGAAGATAAGGTTTTAAGCAATGATGTCATTGAAGAATTAGATTTAAGTAAAGAAAAGGATGATTTTGAACGATAACAAATAAAAAATGATCAAATAGGAAAAAAAGTATGTTATAATAATTAAATAACAAGGGAGGTTTATAATGAATCGTTTAGAATTTAATGAGGTTATGAAAGCTGTTGGTATAAATAATCCTTTGTCAACAACTGAAGGAAGATATGGTACAAGAGAAGAAGTACATTATTGGAATAATCTCGCAATATGTTTTGGTGGTAGTTATTATACAATAGTTAATGGTAGAATCCCACTAGAAGTTGCAAATATTATTTATCAAAAATATCCTGATAATCCTTATAATATTAGAGTAGACGGAGGATGTAATGATTGGAATCCAATTGATTGGGCTACAGATGAGAAATATGAAAAAGACATTCAAAAATATGTGGAAGAACATCTTGATGCTGATGAGTATTTATCAAAATGTAAAAATGCTGAAAGAAATTTTAAAAGAAGGAAAAATATTGATGATAAATATTTAAAAACCTATCATATTGATTCAAAAGAAGGACTATTAATCTTTTTAACTGAAATGAAAGATTATTTCTTGAGAAAAAATAATTTACCTGAAACTGAAGTTGAAAAGTATGATGAATTAATAGCAAAGATTACTTCTGAAATTTTAAAAAAGGTAAATCCTTATATTTCTGCATATGACTGGATGCAAGATGATAAAGAAAATAAAAACAATTATAACTCTTCAATCGAGAGAGATAATAAAACAAAATTGGGACAAATCTTTAGAGAGGCTGTTCTAGATTTTGATAAAGCTGTTAATCCTTTTCTTAATGACGATATTGAACTTGATGAGATTAGTAACTGTTTAAAGAATGTTAAAATTAATGCTAATACATATAATTCTGAACATGGCAAATATAGACAAGGTTGTTGTAGTCTAGAAATAACTGATATTAGTACAGGAAATAAAACAAATTATTATAGAAGTCCAGATGGTTTTTCATTTCAATTATCTTACAAATTAGGCGAAGAAAAATATTTACAGTTTTTACATTATTATTCTACTAGCGGCAATTATGAATCAGATAAGGGTGAAGTTGTAGCAATTTATTATTGTGGAGATAATGTTGAAAATAAAATTGATATAAGATTAAATATTACTAATGGTAAAGCTGGAGCAATTTATGACGATAAAACACCTGCTACTCCAGAACAAATTGCTTTTGTTTATGATGAATTATTAAAAGCAACTGGTTATGCCTCAAGTATAGCAATTGAAAATATGAAGAAAAAAGCAAATGCTAAACAATTAGTATTAAATAATAATTAAATTAAAAAATAAGGGCTAGTAAAGACTTATTAATATGATAAGGAATACTATGCTCTTTTTTAGCAGTTAGGAGTTAATTTTAAACGGAAAATAAAATAGATGAATTAATTAAAAGTATAGATAGATTAAACTCATTTTCATGGGGAGATATAATAAGTTTAGTAGCACTTATTGGTTCATGGATAACAATTTATATTTTGCTTAAAGATAAACATAATGAAAATAGGCTATATTTACAAGTAACATTTGAATTGGTAAGATCTAATCTTACATGTGTTGTATTAAGAAATGTTGGTAAGGTACCATTAGTTTTAACACATATACATTATAATGAAAATTTTATAAATCAGTTAGATGAAAGAGATAGAAAATACTTAAATGATAATACTATAAATAACTTAACTATTTTTCCTGGTAAAGAATGGATTGTTTACTTGGGTGTTATTGTCCCAGATATATTAAATAAATTTGAATTAAAAAAATAAAAGTTGAGTATGAATATAAAAAATTAAATGGTATTAAAAAAATATAAAGAAAGTACTGAAATAGATTTTGAACAATATTCAAGATTTTTGTTTATATTTCAGAAATAGATGAATTAAAGCAAGTTAATGAAAAAATTGAAAGAACATCAAAGAATATTGAAAAAAGACTAAAAAATATCGAAACCAGCATAGTTCAATATCATAATATTCAAGATACATTTATAAAAACTATTGCTAACGGTTTCAGAGAAAAAGATGAATAATTTATTCAAAAGTATTGCATTTTATCAATAAATAGTGTATATTATTTATCGAGATGTGCCTAGGAAACTTTTGAAGCCCTAGGTCTTTTTCATTATATAGGATAGGAGGTAAAAATGGCTAAAGAATTTAAATCAACAAATGAATTAATTGAAATATTAAATTCAAAAGGTGTATCAATAAAAGATGAAAATAATGTTAGATATTTAATCGAAAAGTATTCCTATTATTCAATAGTAAACTCCTATAAATGGATATTTAAAACAGGAGAAAACTATAAAGGAAATGCTTCATTTGAAGAAATATTTGCAATGTATAAGTTTGATAAGAACTTAAAAATAATAATGCTTAAATATATTCTTGAAATTGAGGCTGTTATAAAAACTAAAATTGCGAATTTATTTGCTGAAAGATATGGATTAGAAGATTATTTAAATATCAACAATTTTGATTTAAAAGATGATAATACTAACTTAGAACATATAAAAAAACTAATTGAAGAAATAAAAAATGAAATTGATAAAGGAAATGGCAAACATGATGCAATAACTCATTATATGAGTAAATATGGATTTGTTCCACCCTGGGTTGCTACTAAAATATTATCTCTTGGAACTATTAGTAAGTTTTATGGTTTAATGAAACAACAAGATAGACAAGAAATAAGTAAAAAATTCCATATAAATGATAGAATATTAAAAAATATTCTTGGTAATTTAACATCAGTTCGTAATATAGCAGCTCACGATGATAGATTATATACTTATAGAAGTACTTTCTATATTAGATTAGACAAAACTAAAAAATCACCAGATAAAGCATTACATACAAATATATATATAATAATTAAATCATTAGAATTATTATTAGAAAGCAATCAAGCAATAGAAATGAAAAACTTAATTACAAAAGAATTAGATATATTAAAAGATAACTTGACTTCTATTACCCTTGATGAAGTATTAAAAGTAATGGGATTTGATAAGGATTATTACATTGTATAAATATTAACTTATAGCATATAATAATATTGAAAAGTGCCTAGGAAACTTTTGAAGCCCTAGGTCTTTTTCATTTGTTTTATAAAATTAAATAAAAATTATTGAAATAAATGATATCTATGGTAAAATGTATCTAGTGATTAGTTGTTTATCAACTATTCCTTAGGTTTCGGATATACTATTTATCCGTACCAATAAGTAAATTACTCGAACTTAATTGTTCGATTTTTTTATTATATTTTATGTATACACTTGACTACTTTTGATGTAAATGATATATTGTGAACAGGTGATTACAATGCTAAAGAAGGAACTATTAGAACAAGATAAGGAAACAATGAATTTAGAATATGAATTAATTTGTGATTTTGTTAAATTAAGACATAAACTTGGTTTAACACAACAACAAATGTCTGATGAGTCTGGAGTTGTAAGAGAACTTATTTCTATTTTGGAAACAAGAAAGAAAACTCCACAAATAACTACTTTAATTAAATTACTAAAACCATTTGGCTATACAATTGGAATAAAAAAAATAAATGAGGAGGATATTAATGAATAAAGATAATATTAAAATTTAAATTATAGTAAAAGAACAAAAAATAAGTTTTTTAAGAATTGATAATAAAGAGTTTATATCTCTTACAGATTTAGCTAGATATGCAAATCCAGAAGATCCATCTGTTGTTATAAGAAACTGTATGTCTAATAAAAACTCATTTGAATTTTATTCTTTATGGGAAGAAATAAATAATCCTAAATTTAATTCCGTGGAATCCCACGCAATTAAAACTGAAGAAGTTCCATATAATAGATTTACTATGACACCTAAACGATGGAAAGAAAAATTTAATGCTATTGGTATTGTTCCAAGTGGTGGTAAATATAGTAAAGGAACATTTGCACATTCTGATATTGCTTTTGAGTTTGCTAGTTGATTTTCTCCTGAATTTAAACTTTATTTAATTACTGAATTTCAAAGATTAAAGAAAAATATGATAATAATAAAAGAATTAAATTAGATTTGACATCACTAAACAAGCAAATTAGAGATATGCAAGATGAGATGAAATCTTTATTAAATGAAAACAATAAAAATAATGAATGCATGAAATATACACATTTCTTATTTGATAGAGTATATACTAAGTATACTGGTATAGATAAAAAGTATTTTGACAAATTAATGAATAATAAAGAAAAATAATCATAAAATATTAGTGTTACATATTTACACTGATCATAAAATGTGATAATATGAATATGTAATGAAATGCCTCTTTTTTTGAGAGGGAGAAAAAGGAACGCCGTTCCTTTTTTTCGTATTATTTTATAAAAGATGACTAAAAAATATTTATGGTGAAATGCATTTAGTGATTAGTTGTTTATCAACTATTCCTTAAGTCTCGGATATACTATCTCATCGTACTAATAAGTATTTGTTCTCTAACTTTTAAAAGTTAGAGTTTTTATTTAGAAAAATCTATTATTTCTATGTTAAAATATAAGTAGAAATTGAATTTCATATTTATGAATTTTATTAACCCTAGAATCATTTCCTGTAAAAATATTTAAAATAATTATATGATTTTAGTGTGAAAGGAGATTTTTATGAATCAAGAAAAAATAGGTAAATTTATTGCAAAGTGTCGTAAGGATAAGAAAATGACACAATCTGATTTGGCAGAAAAATTAGGAGTTACAGATAAATCAATTGGTAATTGGGAAAATGGTAGAAATATGCCTGATTTATCACTATTTAAACCATTATGTGATGAATTAGATATCACTATTAATGATTTATTAAGTGGCGAAAAAATAAATAGGGAAAAATATCAAGAAAGGTTTGAAGAAAACATTGTTAATACAATTGATTATTCTACTAAAAAAATTAATAAATATAGTAATGTAATTGGATTATTACTTGTTATATTTGGACTATTTATATCTATGTCAGCTATCATGATATTTCCAAGTGAAAGTAGTTGGGGATCAATTTATTCAGTATTTGGAGTAATTATATTTGTGATTGGTATTTCAAAAATAACAAGACATATAAAATACTATAAAAGATTACTTTTAATATTTGTAATATTTATTGGAGCATTGGGTATATTAATTTTTACTGATTATATAAACGTTAAAAGAAATAATGTAGCACCAATGTTTAGAGAATCTTCTACTTATGTTGGTAGTGATGATATTGACGTTCTTTATTATGATTCCTTATTTTATGATGTAATTAAGTGTGATGATAAATATAACATTGTAAAAAATAAAAATTATAATACTGATGATTTAATAGAATACTGTTTGAATAAAAAGTAAGTGTTTTATCTCATTATTCTTATTGTTGTATGATAAATTTATAAAAAGTATATAAAAAACTATCATATTTATTGCTTTTATGATACAATTAGATAAATTATACAATAGGAGGAGAAAGATATGAGAAAAATTGTAAAATTAATGAGCGTAGTTATAACACTACTAATTTTTATACCATTTACACAAGTAAATGCATCTTCAAAAACAGAAGATATTATTAAAATGTTAGAACAAGATGTTAAATCGTTTGATGGTAAATTAACTTATGAAAGCAATAATATACAAATTGATTGGGTATATCCAAATTCTAATCTTACTGAAGTTTCATTTCCTTATAAAGGAAGTGTTATAGAATATAATTCAGGAGAAATAAAAACTTATGAAGAAGCTGAAAAAGTCACAAGTCATTCTATATTTTTTATGTATTTGATTGAAGCAACACTAAAAGTAAATGGATATTCAGATGAACAAATTGAATCATTTTTTTCAAGTGATGAAAGTGATTTTTCATACGAAAAAAACGGTATGGAAATAAAGAATATTGGAGAAGAAAAGAAGTTTACTAGTATAGATGGTTTAAGTACTATAACTGTAGCTCCAATTCAAATTAGAATTGATGTAGCAAAAGCAAATATTGGTACTAGTGATACATCAACTGGTGCAAAAACTACTACTGTTAGTGATGTTATTAATTATTTACAATCTGATAGTGAATTTACTACTACAATGTACGAGGGTAAAAAAATATATGAAAATGAAATAATTGATAATGAAGATTCTTTAATTATTTATCACACTTATTATTGGGATGATTACTATAGTTTAAATTTCAATTGTGAAGACGATATTATTACATATGAAGATACAGCAATTGAAACGTATGGTGATGCAGAGATAGCGCAAAGTCATCATTTCTTCGCACAACAAATAATTTCTTCTGCGTTGAAATTAAATGGGTATACAACTGAAGAAATTAATGAATATTTATCATCATCTGAAAATAGTTTTGATTATGAAAAAAATGGTATTGAATTAAAAATATTAGGTGAAAATAAAGAATATACAAGTTCAGATGGACGTTCTAAATTATATGTATTTCCAATTTCATTTAAAATTGATTTAAATAAAGCAAATATTGATAAAAATGTTTCTAAGACAATTTATAAAGTTTTAGAAGGTGATAACCAAACGGTAGGTATAGGGAAAAAATTATCATTTAGATTTAATATTGAATTTTTAAAATTTAAAGAAACTGGTAAGGTATATATTGATGGTGAACTAGTTGATCCTTCAAAATATGTTTTAAAAGAAGGTAGCACTATAATTACTTTTAACGATGAATTTGTAAAAACTTTAAGTGCTAAAGAACATATTGTAAAAGTTGTAGTTGATGATGGTGAAGTTGAAACTAAATTTACTCTTATAAATAATCCACAAACTGGTGATAATATAATGTTTTATGTTTCAATGTTTGTATTAAGTGTAATTGGTCTTGTAAGTACTGGTTTATATACAAGCAAAAAAATTAATGAGTAATATAAACAGGAAGAAATTCCTGTTTTATATTTTTAGAAAGGAAATTATATATGATAAAACGTAAAAAAATATTTATTCTATTTTTTATAATTTTTTTAGTACTTTTTATTTATTCATTAATTAATATAATTAATTGGAAAAAAGATGTTGATGATAATGATAATTTACAAAACAAAATTAAAAAAAATATTACAATAGATGAACATGAAGATAGTAAAATAAAATATAATGTAGATTTCAATGCTTTAAAAAAAATAAATAATGATGTTGTTGCATACATTAAAGTTAATAATACAAATATTGATTATGTTGTTGTTAAAGGTAGTGATAATAGTTATTATTTAAATCATAATTTTGAAAAGAAAGTAAATATTGCAGGATGGATATTTGCTGATTATCATAATAAATTCGATGAACTTGATAAAAACATTATTATTTATGGACACAATACAAAAGATGGTTCTATGTTTGGAACATTGATTAATATTTTAAATAAAGATTGGTATGAAAATAAAGATAATCATCAAGTTGTTTTAGTAACTGAAAAAGGTACATATTACTATCAAGTTTTTTCTACTTATTCAATTAAACCAGAAGATTATTATATAAATACTGAATTTAATAATGAATTTGATTTTGATACTTTTATTAAAAATTTAAAATCTAGATCTATATATAATTATGGGGTAGATGTATCTAAAGATGATAAAATTCTTACTTTATCTAGTTGTATAGGTAATGGGAATAAAAGAGTTGTACTCCATGCGAAATTAATAAAAAATTAAAACGATTTATGATATAATGTAAAAAAGAAAAGGTAGTGATTAAATGGATGGTAAAAATATTAAAATGGAAATAAATAGATGTGCTCTTTGTTATGATGCTCCATGTAAAAAAATATATAAAAATGTAGACCCTGAAAGAATTATTCGTGCTTTAAAATTTAATAACGAAAAAGGCGCACGTATATTAATTGATAATGACAATTATCTTGATAAAAATGATAATAATGATTATAAATGCCCTTTAAATATAGATATTGATAATATAGTAAATAGTGTTATAAATATAGATAAAATTAATATAGACGAAATTGATTTATCTACAGAAATTTGCGGCGTAAAATTAGAAAATCCATTTTTACTTTCATCTTCTATTGTTGGAAGTAGATATGAAATGTGTAAAAGGGCTTTTGATTATGGATGGGCTGGCGTTTGTACTAAAACTATTTGTATGATGCCAATAAACGAATCATCTCCAAGATTTTCTGCTTTGAAAGATTTTGATTCATCATTTATTGGATTTAAAAACATAGAACAGTTATCGGAATATTCATTAGATGAAAATATGAATATGATTAGAAAACTAAAAAAAGAATATCCTTCTAAGGTAATTATAGCTTCAATTATGGGTCGTGATGAAAATGAATGGAAAACTTTAGCGCAAGAAGTTACTAAGGCTGGTGCAGATATAATTGAACTTAATTTTTCTTGTCCAAATATGAAACATAAAGGAACTGGTTCAGATGTAGGACAAAATCCTGATTTAGTAGAAGAGTATACAAGAGTAGTAAGAAATAGTACTAATATTCCAATACTTGCTAAAATGACGCCTAATATTACTGATATGCGTGTTCCTGCTTTAGCTGCTAAAAAAGGCGGAGCTAATGGAATATCTGCTATTAATACAATAAAAAGTATTACTAATGTTGATTTAGATACTCTTATTCCTGAACCACAAGTAAATGGTAAATCATCTTTAGGAGGATATTCTGGTAGGGCTGTTAAACCTATAGCACTTAGGTATATAGGTGAAATGACAACATGTAATGATTTAAATGATATGTATTTTAGTGGTATTGGCGGAATATATACTTTTAGTGATGCATTAGAATTTATGTTATTAGGATGTAGTAGTGTACAATTAACTACTGCTGTAATGGAATATGGATATAGAATAATAGATGATTTAATACTAGGTTTAAAAATTTATATGAAAGAAAAAAATTATAGTAATGTTTCTGATTTTATTGGAATGTCAAAAAATAATTTAATTAATAATGATAAATTAGATAAAGAAACTATTGAGTTTCCTAAATTTAATTACGATAAATGTATCGGATGTGGTAGATGTCATATTTCATGCAGAGATGGTGGACATAACGCTATTAAATTTGATGAAAAAAGAAAACCTATATTAGATGCATCTAAATGTGTTGGGTGTCAATTGTGTAAATTAGTTTGCCCGAGTAGTGCAATAGATGCTTCACAAAAAAGAATACCTATTTCTAAATGTTTATTTAAAAATAATTAATATAATCATATATTTTTAGGAGGTTTATAAATGATTAATGAATTATTAGAATTAAAAAATAAATTCCTTGGAGTAAAAGATGTCGAGAAAGAAAATTGTCCATTAATTAATTTAGATGATAAGGTTGATGCTTTTATCGAATGGTATTATAAAAATATGGTTAAAGGTCATTTTTCTGATATTGGTGAATATCGTGAACCAAAAGAAATGAGAAATTTTATAGAAAAAGTAGCTGTTTGGTACGAACTAAGATATCCAGATTATGAAATAAATAAATTAATGTACTGTTGTAGTCAAGAACAAGTTAATATAAATGATGTAATGTTTAAAAATAATTTATATATTAAGTGTATAGCGGATAAAGATTCAGATATTAAATATTTAGATTGGGATGATTTTTATAATACAAATGTATTTATTAAATCATTATCAAGTGATGAAAGATGGTATTTTTCTAAACCAAGATATAATTATATTGTATATTTAAATCCTAGTTCTAGAAGTTCACATTTACATTTAACAAGAAATGGTTATGTAGAAGATGCTGAATTTGTCTCAGCATATACTAAAGGTGTTATTAAAGATAAAGATTTAGTTGGTATGCATTTAAAAAAAGTAGTAGAATTATTTAATGAAAAGAATATAAGTTTACCATATAACAATGAATTAGAAAAAGAAATCTATGACGTTGATAAGGCAATTTATCAGAAAGAAGAAATGCTTAATTGTATAATGTATAGAATAATTGAACGTGGTGGTAACAGAATTGGACCAAGAAGAGGATTTCTATTTGCTAAGGAATTTGATAGAAATATTGATATTCCAATGATGTATGCGGTAGATACTTCTGATCCAGGATTAAGATTATTTATTAATGAGTATATTAAAGCAGGTGGTTCTAAAGATCTAAAAT
>Ga0310691_10002259_pt1 | contig 26153 bp, 41 predicted proteins | sample 176DNAGHGlowgp2_FD_203887 | JGI IMG/M metagenome (GOLD analysis project Ga0310691, IMG submission 203887) | Sheep rumen microbial communities from Palmerston North, Manawatu-Wanganui, New Zealand - 1766 DNA GHGlow gp2 (v2) (version 2) | ecosystem: Host-associated > Mammals > Digestive system >... | reverse complement strand
ATCACTATAATGACTATCCACATATAATCCTTTAGGACATTCTACTATACTATTTCCTTTTCTTATTATCTTATAGCAAACAATATCTCTATCTGCTATCTTAGGCTCATTCTTTGTACATTTACAACTATTTATAATTCCTTTACTCATATTTTACTTTAAAATGTTTTAATAGTTTTTCTAATTCCATCATTGCATATCCACAATATCTAGTCTCAGCTATACTTGTTCTTGAACTTCTATATTTTCTCTTGTTAATATTATACCTTTTCAAAATATAATTCAAAACTTCATTATTTTCCATGATCACTAATATATTTTTTAAAATAACTAAAGTCTTCTAAACATTTCTTCAATTCATTATAATATATAATTTTCAATATTTTATTATAGTCATTTCTAGTCAATCCATTCATAAATTTAGTCTGAACAAAGTGATCTAATTGTTCTTCTAGCATATCATTATCATCATCTACAATACACCATCCTCCAATAGTAAAATCTTCTTTCATTAGTTTTTTGAAATCAGGATATTTTCCATCAACTATATCAAAGAAAGCTTTTATCTCTGTACCACGATGACGAGACTCACAATATGGCGTTACTCCAACAATATATGGCGCTATTATTTTCATTCCATGATGTCGATAAGGTAATTCTAACATTCCTTCATTCATAAACTCATCATAAGTCTTTTTCCAAGAATTACTATTACGCCATGATGAAGATATGACTAATCTAATATTATATTTTTCACAAAATCTTGCTAGTCTATAACATTCTCTAGGATCAATACTACCATAACGATGATGGTGTCTATGATTCCATCTAACATATTGTTCGGAATTCATGACACCATCAATATCTAAGAATATAATATTATAAATCATTAAATAAATAATTATTAGTTAATAGGATATCTCTTAGTAATTACATTTCCATAATAATCACATGCTTGATATACAATCTCACATTTATCATTAGGAATACTTAACTTAGCAATTTTTTGATTACCAGAAAGTATATAAGATTGCTTTACTTTTCCATTATAAAGAACTGCAATATACTTCATATAAACAGGAACTATATACTCTTCAGTAGCAGAAGTCATAATAAATGGAATATCATCTCCATAGAATTTCATACCTTGCTTTAAAGTAGTAATTCCATATTTACCTGCTTCAAACAAAAGAATTGGTTCTGTAAGTCTCCATGCTGGTCTTCCATCAAATGCAGCTTTTAATGAAGCAGTCTTAGTATTAAGGAAGTTGTTTACACGAGTCATTATACCACTACCTGTAGTATTTGTCAACTTTCCATAGTCTCTAATTATTTCATTTACACTATTTGTAAGTTCTGAAAGATTAGTAATAATACCCTTTTCTCCTTGAAGCTCTACATATCCAATAAGAGTTCCAAGATTATCATATACTGCTAGCTTACCAGCTGTTGTGTCCCAAGTTACATTTACTGTAGAAACATTAGGCATCTTACTTTTTACTAGATCAACAATTTTATTTACAATACCATCAAAACTATGTAAGTTCCAATTGATATTCATTTTATCTAGTAAATACATTTGCTTATAGTTAAGAGGATTAATAGTAACAGTTGTTATATCATATCCAGATACTACTGCATTACTTCCATTATCCCACATTACTCGAAGAGCTTGCTTTTGAAGCTTATTTCTTTGAGAATAAATTCCATTATAGAAATCTTGAATAAGCTTTAAAGATCCATTAAGGACATTCTCAGTATTTCCAGAAGATACATTATTTACAATATATCTAAACCTTCCAAATAAATTTTGTGCATTAGCATCAGCAGATTGTGTTTCTCCACTTAAGCTCTTACCAGCATCCCAAAGATTTTGATATCCAAATTTTGTATAGTCAAAATGTATTCTTTCAATATCTTCTGGATAAACTGTTGCATTTGCTTCATAAAGATAAGTCATATTATCTGTTTCTCCACGAGTCATTCCATTTCCATGCTTTCCTATAGCAAATGTAATCAAATGATCTGAAGCTTTAACATCACTAAGCTTAATAGCTGACTCTTCTCCTGTACTATTAACTAAAGCAAAGTCCATATAAGTAGCATCAACTCTTAAAGGATTAAGTGTAAAATAAATCTTACCAGCATTACCTACGCCATTGATAAGATAGCTATTCTTACCACTATTCCAAACAGGATCACCTACAATTTCTTTTGCAAGAAGTACATTTCCATTAGGATCTGCATTATAGTCACTTCCATTAATTGGAAATTCTGGCATACCTGTCTTATTTTCTCCAACATAAGCTGCTAAGAATCCAGGGTTGAATCCAGGAAGATTAATAGTTCCAACAACACAATCTAAAGTTTCTTGGACAATAACATTAGAGACAGCCGATTTCATAAGCTTACTTAAATCATTAATAGCAATTTCTAAGGTTATAATACGATCTTTAAGACTATTAATGTCAGATTCATTTTGATTCACTCTTGAATTCAATTCATTATAATCTTCTTTCAAATCATTAAGATTATTCTTCAATACTAAAATCTCATTTGTATTATTTAAAATAGTACTATCATATTGAGCTAATAAACTATCCATAACAACTAATTGACTATCAATAGAACTAATATTTCCTTTGATTACTGTCAATTCATCATCAATACGGTCACTACATGAAATAATACTAGTAATGCCAGTGAATAACATCAAAGCCATTACAATACTTAAAATAAATTTTCTCATTTCAATAATTTGTGTGTTTGTGTTTATAAATATTTTTTATTAATGTAATTTTTAGAACAATTTATAATAATTATAGTTATATAATAAACATTTTTAAATGTAAAAAATTAAAAAAATATTATGATATAGTAATTAATTGATCTACATCAATCATTTATGATATTTGTACATATCAATTTTCTTTTGAATAAGCAAAATCTACCATTATCATAATTGTTTTTTTCCATATCTATCAATTCCCAACCTTCTTGACCTAATTCATTAAGAATTCTAGTCAAAGATCTAAATGAAATTGTTTGTGATTTATATTCAAATTTGTCATATGCTTGATATTCCATAAATATTGCTCAGTTTATTTCTAGTTTACCCACAGTACGTTTAATTAATAAAAAATGATAAATTATATATAAAACATAAAATAAAACTATAGTGTGCAAATTTTACATCATTAAATCACCTAATGATCTATTTATTAATTCATGGGTTTTATCATCTAAAGTTTCAATAAGATAATGACTTGAAATACAATCAATACACCAAAAATGAGCATCATTACTTTCAAAGTGTAAAGGAGAACATGGCTCAGTATGTCCAAAAATTTGAGACCAAACATATCCATAATCATCTACAAATATTGATTTTTTCAATCCTTCTGGCCTAATCCATAATGGAGAGTTATAAGTTGAGCTTCCAAAATAGTCTCCTCCATCTTTAAAAGTAAAACAAAATGCTTTAGCTTCAAGATTATTTATATCATCTAATGAATTGCACCATTTCTTGAACCAATTCATAGATACTCCGGCATGAGAATATATGATATGATTGATTTTATCTAAATATACAAACTTAAGTATACCATTTCCAAAATCTCTACTAAGAGGATATCCTACAACAGAAGCAGATAAATCATTCCATCCAGAACATCTACCAAATTTCTCATCAATATAATGCATATCATGATTACCAACCAACATAATAAAATCACCTTTATTCTTCTTTATATGATTTTCTCTAAGGTTAATAATCTTGACATATCCTTCTAATTGCTTATAAACATCAATATTAAAAGAGTCAAAATAATCTCCTAATATGATTACTTCATCGGGATTTTCTTTATTATATATTTTCTTTATAAAATTCCATCTACCATGTGGATCTCCAATAATAACTCTTTTCATTTTAAGTAATTTGCATTTCAATACATTGTGGATCAGAATTAAATGTCATCTTAGCATTCTTTACAACTTGCTTAAGATCTTCATATAATACTGAATTAACAAATGGATTATTTCCAACAAGAATTCCTCTCTCTAAATTTTTCTTTGGCTCTTCATCTAAGAACATTCTTACATCACCATTCTTATTGACTCCAAACCAAACTACTACAGACTTTGCTTTATCTCCCATATATGCACTAATTAATTAATCTTTTATAAAATAGAAAAAGTAGGAAACTTTTTCAATTTCCTACTTTTTAAATATCATATTACGAAATTTGCAATCATTACATATAGAATTACGACTATTTAAGAATTCTATAATATCAACTTCTTTATATTTCTCGCACTCTATACAGAATTTTGGCATCTTCTTTTGCATAGAGATTAGTAAATATATTTTTATTCATGAGTTTCTGTAATTATCTCTTCTTCTTGACTAGAATTACAAAATGGTCTTTGAGGTCCATCATAAGGATCATCTATTGGATATTTTCTATCTGTATAGTTAATTCCCCATTTCAATCCACAAACAGACATAATCAATGTAGTCACAGAACCAATATAAGCAGCCCATCCAGTCATATCACCTGAATTCAAATGATTATACCATACTTCTATACCTAAAGCATATACAGGAAGTAATAATAGAATACCAGCAATAATCAATACAAAGAATATTATGAAATTACTCATAGCTGTTGATTTATCATCTTTATCCATAAGACGTCCAAACCATGTTCTTTTTCTTTGTCTACACATTATATTATTAATCAATGTATTTATCACGAATTAATTATTATATAATTTTATTAATTCGCCTCTATATTTAAAAATAATATTTTGATTATTATTAAATATAAATAAATATTATAATTAATATGAAATCACTACAAGAATTTATAAATGAAATGGCTTCAAATAAATTTGATTTAAAGCATGCATTTGAATATTATAAAATATTTGGTATTATTACAGATGATCCAATAAAAGAATTAAATGAAGGTAAACTATCTAAAGAAAAGCTATTCAATGATTGTACAATGATACAATTATGGGATCAACCAAAAGATAATAATAATGGTGGTATAATAAATGTTGATAGTATATTAGAAGATTTAGTTAAGAATCCACCAAAAGGAGCTATTGTTTGGATAGTTACTGAACGATCAAAAAATTCTAAATGCATAAATGATAATAAAATTTGGAAAATGATATTAAAAGGAACTTATAATGGAAAAGAACTTGATAATAAGCAAATTGTAATATCAGAATCTGAAGATTTATTACCTAAAGAACTTCATGATAGATTAAATCCATTTATAAAGATATAAAAAATGAGGAGCTTACATAAGTTCCTCATTTATTTTATGTTTAATTATCAAATGCTATCTTTTCCCATCCTAAGCTATCACAATACCAATATTCATTATTAATATAGACAATATCAGAAACTGACAATGAATGTCCTCTAAAGTCTTCTGGATGATGAATATTAAACTTAGTAAACAATTCCTCAAGAAACTCATAAAGATTGAAATTTTCTACATCCTCATTATGGCAATAAACTACATGATATCTATTAAGACTAAGTTTAAGACCAAACTTCTCAAGAAAATTTAATGAAGAAAACAAATAACCATGATTTTCATCATTATGCTTCAACTGTAAAATTTGATAACTAATATTCATATCTATCTTTTTTAATTACATAAATAATATAGAATAATCTTATAAAAATTCAAATTTTACAATAAAAAAATTAGAGATTGATTAAACAATCTCTAATTATATTTATTTACTAAAAACTTTTTCTTCAACTGGTTCTTTATACCAATCATTATCTTCTATTAATTGATTTTTTCCCCAAGAGTTGAATTTCAAATATGCATCTTTAATACAGATTCTTTCTAAAGGCCATTTTAAATCATAAGGTATCATTATAGCATGTGGATCTTCTCCTCTACGAGATATCTTAACATTCCAATCTTTAGTAGCGTTGTATATGTAAGGCTGTGTTGTAGCATCTAAAAAGCTAAACTCTTTTGATACCGTAATGACATCAGATACATAATCATAATTATCTCCATTAACAGTATTTATAAATGTGCCTTGAGGTCTATTTAATATACTATGTACTTCAATATTTTGATTGATAATATTTCCTTCTATATTATGTATATAAAGATCATCTTTAGCTCCACTTGCCATTAATGTATATCTTACTTGTGTCTCATTTAGACGTTCACCTTTGATAACGACATCATTCATATCATAATCACCTAAACGATCATCTTCAAAACAGAACATATATGATTGATATTCATAAAGTGGTGGAATAATAATATCTTCAATACCTCCTTCTACTTCTAATATCAAGTCATTAAAGTCTGCATCTGTACCTGACTCAATACATAAGAATATTCTATCATTAATATTGAACCATGCCATACGAGGAGCTGTTGCTTCTAATTTTGATGACTTGAAGTTTCCATAGTTATTTATATTATAGTTCAAACGACCATCTCCATATACTTCTCCTTGCTTTTTCTTTTGATCTGTTTCTGTTTTTGAACGATACATAAATCCTATCTTATATCCTTTAGGAAAATCAAATGTACCCATAGTAAATCTTGGAGTAGGAGTTTCATCGCCCCAATATACTAATGCATATGCTTTTTTCTTTTGTATAAAGTTATTATCATTATTTGAATATACCGTACTTAAGTCAATAGCTTTATATTTTGGCAATGCTTCTAATTCTTTAACACTTAAATTATTATCTCCTTTAAAATAATAGTAATATAAATCTGCTTCACTTATTTCATGATATCCTCCATCATTCTTATATACTGGAGATACAATAATTGGATCACCTGCAGTAGTTATTGGATAAAATGACTCATTATAATATCCACTTTTCTTAATTAATGGAAGATTATTATATTTACGTCCATTCTTGAAATAGCTAAATAATACATTTCTAAATATTGTCTTAAATGATTCACTATAATCATTTGTATTCATATATTCAATTGCAAATGGTGAATACAATACTTCTCCAAGAAGCCATCCTCTTTGATTAGCAAATGATTCTTCAGTGCTCCAAATGACTAAATCATTCTTTGGTAAAATATAGTCTTGAGTTAATGCTCTAGTCTTTGCTTGATCACTATCATATACATCAGTATCATCTATATTAAATGCTTTATAAAAATATCTTCCTTTATCAGATATGAATGCAATAAATAAATTATCATATACATTAGGAACATCATATACTATTGTAGCAACTCCATTATTTAATTCTGCTTCATTTAATATTGTCATATTAAGAGTAGAATCTTCTTTATTAGTATTAGATATTAATACTTGTGCTTTAATATTTGACTTATTATTTGTATGAACAATTATAGTCCTATTAATTGTAGATATCCAATCTTGTGTTTCTGGAAACAATGTGCCAAAAACATCCATAACATTATTTGATATTTCTTGTTGTCTATTAGAATCATAATTAATGTCATGCTTTAGACATGATGAAAATATAAACATACAAGTAATTAAGAAATATATTAATTTGTTTTTCATAATAAAAGTGTTACTATATTTATTAATCTTATATATTAAAAATAATTATAATAATATAGTAACACTTTATGAGATTATTTTAACAATTGTTCATTTTGTAATTTCCTTTTTATAGTTCCAGGAAAATCCTGTTCATATATTGCAATTGCTGTCATCTTATAGTCTAAGTCTGGTTCTCTAAAATATGTCCATCTAAAATGATTAGGATCAAATGAAGCTAATTTTTCATACCATTCATTTATATCAACTGACAAATAAATGAGATAATCATTTTTCCAATCCCAATTAGGATCTCCATTCTTCATTATCTACCAATTTTCAAGAAGCCATTCACATGCAGCATGACCACCTTGTACAGCTCCATAGATAGGATCTAAATTTTTATCAACAAGTATATATAATTTATTCTTTTTCATCTTTATCTAATAATTTATTTTCTTTAATGAATTTCAATACATTTTCATATCCATTTATTCTTTCAGTATATGCATTATCATTATAATATGGATTATCTAATTCTTTTTTAATATAATTATAAATATCTACTACACTTTGTTTTATATTTGAATATTCTTCAAAATCATCTAAATATACAAATTCACCCCAATAAGTTAAACCATAACTATCATCTTCAAACCAAACTAATATACAAGGATAATGAGTAGGTGGATCAATCATATTTGAAATTGAACCATATTTACGATATTCATTTTTAATATCATAAGCTTTTAGAAGATTATTATATTCAACTTCATTATTAATAATACTAGATTTTTGTAAATATGCCATATTATTTCAATTTTATTTCATTATTAACTATTTCAAAATTATTCTCTACAAAATTATTATATATATTTATTACTTTTCTCTTAAAATGTGGAATAGCTTCATATTTCATGCAACCTTCTCCACCACCATATTCATAAGGATCTTTTCCATACCAAAGCATTTTCCAACATCTATGAACTATTTCATTATCTAAATATTCATGGAGATTATCAATACGATGCTTGAACATATAATAAGCTACATAAATATGGTGAGGTGCATATTTATATTTTTCAACATACTGTTTAAGATATTCTTTGAATGCTAAATATTGTTCTTTAGTTGTAGCATTTATTGAGAAATCTTCTTTACTGTAAGTCTTATTAAACTCATCACTTGACTTAACTAAATCTATTCTATCTTGTGTATTCATAATTATTATCGTTTTATTTATTTGAAACTATTAGATTTATATTTTCATCAGAACATTCAATATTATATTCTTGACATTTTTTCTTATAATAATTCATTGTACTATGAATAATTACTTCACCATGTGTCTTACCTTTATTGTCTCCATACTCAATTAGCTTATCCCAGTTTTTAATAAACCAATCTTCTGGATCAAGATTATAATAGTCCTTAAATGAATGTACATCTCTATTAGCCCAGTATTTTAAACCGTGCTTAATCCAACGATAATAATATAAAAGATTTGTGATTTTATACGCCCTATGTTTAATTTCATCTGCTATATCTTGTAAACTCTTTCCATCAGGACGATTTGCAAGTTTACGAGTTTTCTTTTGCTCTCTTTGTTCATTTCCGAGTTGAGCTATCTCAGCTTTCATAGCATTAACTAATGCAGTTCTAAATTCCTTGTTTTCCATAATTATAAATGTTTATATGATTTTATAAATGATTTGATGTTCAATAAATCTTCTCTGTTCAAACAAAATGAACATCATAATAATGTTGAACAGATTCTATAAAATCTATTTATGGAAAACCTCTAATTTCAATCTACCAATGTTGTTTCATAATCTTAATTAATTTAAATTTGTTATTGAAATAATAAAATTGGGTAACTTTCAATCTTTCGTAGCCAACCCATTCTACGCGGATATTTTATCCATGGTGGACCGTTCACCCAGTGCCCGTAGTAGGACTCAAACCCACCTCAGCTGGTTTAGAAGCAGCGGCACAATCTCTATACCATACGGACAAATTAATATTGATACAACAAAATGAGTGGGGAAGGCTAGACTTGAACTAACTAACATTTAATTTACGATTAAACTGCGATGAACCTCTTAATATGACTATCATCTCTGAAGAATGTAACCAAGAGTATAAAACCACTTTGCATTCTTCCCCATTTATTAAAATTAAATCTAAAGAATAATTAGAAAGAGTGAACACTATAAGTGAAAAAGATTACAAGTCTTTCGCGTATACCATTTCGCCACGTACCCAACAAGGATATGTCTGGATTCGAACCAGAATTCGAAGTAACTCTTATCTATGACTATTAGATATAATTTGTGGAGAATTCCGGATTCGAACCGGAGTCCAAATAACTTCATTAAAGAAGATTTATTACATGCTTCTGTTTTGGTTTCTACCAAAAATATCTAATTTCGTACTATTCCAGAAAACTAGAAAACTAGGAGGTACACTTGAATTGAATAGCCAAAAGCTCCACCCGCTATTTTTGTGAGACTTCTGTTGCCCGACCTATAAAGGTTCTCACTGCGCCGGCTATGCTTGTTTATAACCTAACTAAACAAATGGTATCTCTGAGAGATCAAGCAGCCATACGATATTCTACTTCATCGTCATTTCTTTTTTGTCAAATTTTGAAAGTCTTCAACGTGACTTGCATGTCTTCAATAACAAACATTACCTGTCAAAGCCAAATAATCCCCATTATTTAAAAAGATAAAGAATAATGTTATCAGTCATAATCTAAAACCGTGCTACCATTACACCACCTCCTACATGTTAAATAAATATTGGTAGGAGGTTAGGATTCGGACCTAAACTTGTGGAACCAACATCACTCGAAGTAACTGATAAGCTGACTATTATCTAGTATTTTGGTTGCGAATTACAGAGTTCTTTTAAATTTTTGCTTTTCATTAAAATATTATTCTATTAATCATTGTCTCGAGTCTAATTAAGTCAAATAATATTCTTTTTACTTAGCCCTTATATAAGACACCCAGTTGGCTAGCTAATCCAACGTCTTATATTCGTTTTATTGTCACTAGATTCCTTCCACCTATGACTGTGGATATGCTACTGTTACACCATATCGCTAGAGGCGGTACCGAGAATCGAACTCGGATCGTCGGGTTACAAAGCCGAAATAATAACCATTATACTAAACCGCCAAGTATCTCTCTTCTACAGCAAATAAATATATCAAAAAATATGAGAACAACCTGATAAATTTCTCATCGAATTAGTTAGTGAGATTTTTAGCATAGGTAGATAGGCTAGCATAATATTACCGCAAAGCTTACTCTGTCTCCTAATTCATTTTACCTATCATTTCCGCTTACGTCAGGTACGTGTCCCAATTACGGGCTCGGAGTTGCGGCCTCTGGATTCGAACCAGAACAAGCATTTACTGTCTCTAGGTTATGAGCCTAGCATCTTACCATTAGACTAGACCGCGATATTAAAGATCTCAGTTTTTATAACCGATGAACTGAGCTAAAAAATTACCTACTTACGATTAGGGAACTCGTTTAAATTTCTTCAGGGACGGAACACGTTACGTTGAGGCGCGACCTCTTTCAATTAGATAATGAATATGGGTTAAGATTGCTTACTGTTTGTAAACCCCAATTGCTTCACGTTTACCCATGCAGACATAACACTCATCACAAGTCTTGCACCATACGAATAATTATACGTACTTAGATTTTAATGAGGTATTTATAACTACCTTTAATCATTTATTCCATCGATGCTTTCTCCTTCGACCTCATGCTAATGTAATAAATTACAAACCCCGTTTTAAACAGGCGGTAAGAAGGCTAATTTCCAGTACTTAACTTTATTAATTCCATATTCATAATTGTGGAGCCACTGGTAGTCGAAACCAGGTGACCAGCTTGCAAAGCTGGCATAATAGCCACTATATGATGACCCCAAATTAGCATTCAAACTGTTTTTACCTTTAAACTAAGAGCTTGGCGTCTCTTCATCAGGAATCGAACCTTTATCTTGTACTTTCTATTACTAGTAAAAGATTTCTAAGGATGAGTCTTTTTGAACCATATTCTATGATCACTTGAATATGTTGCTAATAATGTTGGGGCACCGGGATTCGAACCCAGACACTCAGAACCAAAATCTGATGCGCTACCGTTACGCTATGTCCCAATAAAAACCTTTATAAAAATGAGTGAATTGCTGAGGTACAGACTTTTGCAACCCGTTGTATTAGGTAACTCGCTATTAGGCACTTGCGCTGTTTGACGACTTTTGTTGTGTTCCTGTCTTATGGCTCCTCACGGAATCTGCTGCTCTTCACATCTTCTTTAAAAGTATAATTCCAACTAATAAAGAACCAACACCGTTCACTAAGCTGTCGGCTTCTCTTTGGATCCGTCTACATGATAATCATAAGCTAGCATTATATTATCACTTCCTTAGTTACTACTAGGTGAGCCTACACTCAATATTAAAGGTTTTAGTTGCGCAGCCAGGAGTCGAACCCAGAGCTTAAGGTTATGAGCCTTAAATGTTACCTTTACACTACCGCGCGATATTTATAAATTAATATAGTTTTCAAATAATAATAAATTAAAATTTTAAAATAACTAATGTACTGGCAGAGGGACTTGAACCCCCAACCACTTGGGTATAAGCCGAGTGCGCTAACCGATTGCGCCATACCAGTATTAAAAAAAATATTTAACTCACCTAAGTATAATTGTGATATGGTCCACTCAACTTATCCTTTGGCCTCGGATCCTAAGTAATTGCAACTCCTTAGGGTACTGTACCACCTACACAAACTCATTCCTTACCTTCACCATAACACGTAGATGTAACCCTACTACTAATAAGTCTATGGCTTGTTCCGACCTGGTTAAATATTTTTATAAGATAAATTTAGAGAATGTTTAATAAGAGAATAGATTAGAAAATTATCAATTAAAAGTTGAGTCTTCGAAGTATCTCTTATTATGACTACTAAATTTTTAGCGGTGCGTATGGGATTCGAACCCATGATATCTGCCGTGACAGGGCAGCGCCTTAAGCCAACTAGACGAACACACCAAATAATAACTCCAAGACCTTTCTATTATAGGATAAGAAAAGTTATTTGCTAGTCTCCATCATAAAGATATCTACAACTAGTTCTAAAGCATGGCATGCAAGGTAGGAGTAAAGAGACTCGAACTCTTGATCTTCTGGGTGTAAACCAGATGTCCTAAACCACTGAACGATACTCCTATTTGTACGACGTCTGGGACTCGAACCCAGGACCCTAACATTAAAAGTGTTATGCGCTAACCAACTGTGCCAACGTCGCAAATCTCTTCTATCTATTTAACTCCCATATCGGAATTTTACCGAAATAAAAACGTTTCATCGTAAGGAGCGAGATTTTACCTCCAAGATAGATTTGATTAATTATTATAAACCATTGTGCTCTCGAAGGAGTCGAACCTTCATACCTACATTTCTACTCATAACTACTTATCCGCGGTTGTAATTATTTTCCAAAGAAGGACCCTATTGTACCGTAGGGTGCAGTCGCCGATATACCGCAATAAACCAGCAAGTAGAGGAAGCTTATAACTCTTTATGTGATATTCTACTTAGCTTCCAAATGATTCTCATCATAAGTTCATGTGGGTGGGCCCTCCTGGACTCGAACCAGAAATACAGGATTATGAGTCGTGCGTTATAACCTTTTAACTAAAGGCCCAATGAATAAGTATTATTTCTTATTTCATCTATTTCTTTTCTTTTTATAATAATTAAATTAGATACAGATTTCCATTTATATAAATCTCTATCTCTTTGATATCCTTTTACTTCAATATAGTAATTATATTCAGGTAAATAAAAATCTGGATAATATATATGAATATCATTATTCCATTCATATTCAAATCCATTATTAGGTTTTATCCATTTAATATTTTTACTATCTAAATATTTTGCTACTTCTAATTCCCAAAGACCATCTAATTTAAATCCATTATAATTATAATGTTTAACTCTTCCATTTACATTAGAAGCAGAAAAAGATTCTGGATATTTTCTAACGGCAACTTTCATACTTTCTGAAAGTTTTTTCTTTTGTTCTTCTGTATGATATTTTCCTTTCCAAGCTTTAGAAATTTTTTCTCGAGTTTCTTTAGAAACTTCTGGTTTAGGTAATCCTAATTCTTTTGCTTTTATATATTGATTAATACCTTTATGTCCTTTATTTCCATCATGTCTAAGATATGAAATATTTCTATTTGAATTTAATTTACACATCCTTTCATGATTTCTTAAAGAGTTTTCATTTTTACATTCTTTTCCACAGTATTGACAAACTAACATAATAATAATTATTCTTTATTAAAAATAAATATTTAATGTTAGTTGCTTTAACCAATTTAGTTATGGTAGCTCTGATGGGAGTCGAACCCACACGAACCTTCCGGCTCAACAGATTTTAAGTCTGTCGCGTACTACCAATTTCGCCACAGAGCCATTATAATATTTGTACTCCTACTTGGATTCGAACCAAGACCCTGATAAGGAATGCTTTTAAGACATCTGCGTAGACCATTCCGCCATAGGAGCATTACGATAAATTTTTGCCATTCCTTTTAAGTTATGCCTAACCAAAGCAATCTAAAATTTATAAACAGAAGCTTAGTGCCGCCGGTAGGATTCGAACCTACTTACTGCTAGAGGCCAATACCGAGATTTGATAGAGCAGAATGGTTTTACGGACCACTTCGGTTACGTCGGCTTGCTATAATTACTAATATCTTCGTTATAGCAATAAAATACTGCTTCCTTCATAACTATTAATATTTAATTTTTAACAAAACTCGGACTTACATTGTTTTAACCATGTCTAAACTAACTATAACTAGTCAAGAGATTTGAACTCTTATTCTAATGCCAGTGGGCCCTGAGAGACTCGAACTCCCCGTGAACTTAATCAGCTGATTTACAGTCAGCCCCGATGCCATCTCCGGTCACGAACCCAAAATGCTACTAAACCAGAGTAGCTACTGGTCAAATGTCTCAAAGATTCAGGATTCAATTTGAATTAGCCCATAGAACTTAATGTTCTAACTTCTAACGCGAGTTTTCACGGAAAGAAAAGGTCTATACTTTTAGAAACTAATTAGTTTCAAGGATTTATTCTTTCAATTAACCTGATATTAACAAGATTCTCAATCTAGGAAACCGTCCTGTGCTGACCAGGATATAGATAAGCGGTACAAAACCAGACCTTTTCTAGCAATGCCGAGCCAAGTTTCTTAACGACACCTATGGGAAATAGGAAACGAATCGCTCATATAATATTTTTATTACAACATCCCAAGTTTTTTATTTCATATTATATAAACCATTTGTGGAGCTGAAGAGAATCGAACTCTCCCACAAACCTTGCAAAGGTCCATCGCCTGCCTTGGAACATGCAACCCCAAATATAAATTAATTTGTGTGATTCATTAAGGAATCGAACCTTAAAGGTGAACATTTTCATCGACAGCACCACCTGTTTCCGAATACTAATGTGTTCCGACCATATTCTGTACAAACGACTGGTAATCTCCAGACCTCCAACGGAACCTTATCAGTTTGAACCATCAAATTTGGAATTTTTTAGTACGATAGGAAAATTCCTGAAACCTACCGTACTTTCGGGAGCTCCGTACCGGACTCGAACCGATAACATCCGCATTACAAGTGCGGCGCTCTACCAATTAAAGCTAACAGAGCAAATAGCTTCATCGAAAATATTGTTCCACATCGGTTAATACTTATTTCAATCTACTCCTGTAGTATTTCCTCAGCCTAAATTATGAATGTTGTTCCAACTTATTTAAATCTACTGATCTAATATCGAAGGCATTCATATTAAGTTCCTAATATTGGATTTACACCAATGACCTCTCTGTTACTACTCTAAAGGCAACGATGAGCGCTCTTATAATATCTGAGCTAATTAGGATTTCTTAATGATAAGGAAATTCTGTTTATAAAGGCAATTTTTAATCTCCCACCATCAGAGAACCTTTATATATATTTACTGAACTATATAACTAGGGATTTAACATCCATTGGTTGCTAGGCATCCAATTTACAGGGGTTTTTCACCTCTCCTCTTCCAAATCAGTTTATTATATTTGTTGTATCAATATGTCAAAGAACTCAATGTAAATTTAATATAGAAATAAATTTGAAAAATTCAATTTCTAATTAAATTTTTGTTTCTACATCCGGATTCGAACCAGAGACCCCTTCTACCAAGTGCTCTACCAAACTGAGCTATGTAGAAAATCGGCTTTCATAAGAACTACCATACTCCATTATATACATACGGCCGATATTATATAACTTCATTACTCTCATTAATAATCCAGCTTAAAAATGTTGGATCTACGGGACTCGAACCCATAACAGAAGGACCAAAATCTTCCGTGTTACCATTACACCAAGATCCAATATTAAGTAAGGCTAAATTGCAAGTTCATTGCTCTTCTCTCCACCCATTTACTGGAAACTCTCAACTTGAGTTACAAGTTATTTCCACACTCCTACTTATTATTATTGAGTTCAAAATTTCAAAGAACTTTGTAACTTATCTTGTTACAATTATAATATAGAAAAATATCTTAAAAATTCAATTTTATAGAAATTTTTTATATATTATTTGTCGGCTAAGGTAGATTCGAACTACCATCGTTATTTCTAACGCATCAAGCTTTCCCATATGTACTATAACTTGAAACCTCCTATCCATGTAGGCGTGCTACCATTACACCATTAGCCAAAGTAGGAGTAGATGGATTCGAACCACCGATCCTCTGGATGTAGGCCAGATATCCTAGACCACTGAACGATACTCCCATAAAGTTTAAGTTAGGAGTGCAAGATTCGAACTTGCGATAGGCATATTTAATTCCTATATCAGAGTCAAAGTCTGACGTCTTAAACCACTCGACCAACTCCCAATCTTTATTTAATTCAATGGATAAAGTTCATCATTATCAATTGCTCTTCTAATCCATCTCATTAATATAATAGCTTTATCATAATGTGCCATAAAATTAGCAGAATCACCAACATCATGTCTATTTGATAAATCAATTTCTAATAAATAAGTAGTTCCATCTTCTACTTTAATATGATAAACTACTATTCCACCAGCTTTTACACAATCAATATCTGCTGTTCCTTTTACAATTGTCTTTAAATCATGCTTGAGTACCATAGTTCATAATTAATTTATTTATTAAACATATAGTGCCTCCAAAGGGATTCGAACCCTTGATCACACAGCTTAAAAGGCTGGGGCTTTACCACTCAGCTATAGAGGCAATATAAAGTGCTCCGGCTGGGACTCGAACCCAGGACCCAAAGTTTAAAGGACTCTTACTCTAACCAACTGAGCTAACGGAGCATACTAATCTTTATAAGTTTTTTGTTTCTTATTTGATTGTATGCTTCATTATAGGTAAAACTTATAAAACCTTTTTAATTTGAAACATACAATTGTTTATGTTTTCGTTTCATAATTAATTGTATAATTTATATAATTTTATTTAATTATTTATAATTTTAATATAGTTATCTTTTAAATAAATTCAATTTTAAACATAAAAAAATCCAGAAACTTCTTTTTGAAATTCCTGGATTTACATTATATGTTGTATCTTATGTTTAGATTTCAGTATAACCATTAATACAGCAATAATTACCAGGATGTGTCACTATTACTAACGCATCTTGTTTTAATATAGTTTGATATGTATATTGTAACTTTGCCATATAATTTTAGTTTATTTGATTAATAATAATATTAAAATAGACAAAAAGATCTAAATTTTTAATTATTTAAACGTTAAAAAATATTAATTCTCTGGTTTATTTATTATTTTAATTTTGGCCCATTTTGGAAGATATAATACTTTCTTTTCATTTTTTTGCATATATAATACTGACTTTGGTAGCCAAAACCTAAGGCCTTTCATTTGCCAATGATATATATTTTCCCATTCTTCATTAAATTCAAATAAAACAGCTTTTTCTGTAATATTTATTATTATAACAGTTTGATTTATTCTTAATGATTTCTTAGGATTTAGTTTTCTCATTAACCATTCATCATTTAATATTAATAATGAATTATTGATTTTTGAATAATTAAAATTTGTCTCTATATTATATTTATAGTCATTTTCACAACTATATTTTGTATAGATTGTAGGAATACCCCATTCATCAAATACATCTTCAGGATCTTCCATAGCATTTAGTTCTTCTCCTAAAGCATATTCATCATATAAGTCAGCATATTCTCCCATTTATTTTATATTTACTTTTAAATTTGAATTTTTATCATAGTAATTTGGAATAAATCCATTATTTATTTTTTTATCTAAATTACATTCTAATATATAAATCCATAAACTACAATAAAGATCTAATGGGCAATATCCATCTATCTCAATACAATTATCCATTCCAAATATATCATCAAGAAGACGTACAGATTCATTTGGACTTTCTTTTAATTGTTCAATAATAGATTCTTTAAATTCATCAATATGATCTTTACACCATTCTTTTAATTTATCATAAGATTCTTTAGCTTTAGGATCACTACTACCTAATGCACTAAATATAAAAGTTGAGTGCCATTTGTTATATAATTCTTGATATTCTTTATTCATCTGTATATCTTAAAAATATATTTGGATAATCTTGGTCTGAATATACTCTTATTTCTAAATATCCATCTAGATTAAGATATTCAACATATATATAATTATATTTTCTCCATGCATATCCTGATAATAAAACTTTTTTAACTGGAGCTACTAAATCTTTTGGTGGTGAAGTATAATCATGTTCTAAAAATAGTTTTTTATTAAATTCAGGAATATATAATACTTCTAGATATACTGGTATAATATCTTTATTTATTTGTTGTTTATGTAAATAGCGTTTAGAAATTTCATTAGTTAATTCAACATATCTTTCTTTCATTTAATAGTTAATAAAATATTATTATATTAAAATAGTATTTATTATGCTGAAAATATAAATCGTTCTTGTTTTTGCTTAATTTTTTCAAATTCTTCGTTAGTTACTATTTTTTTCATGTTAACTATATCTTTATAGTCATCAGTAAACTTATTAAGGCCAAAATAAGAATCTGTACAAGCTTGCCAAGATCCATATGGAATTGATCCTGAAACTCCATCTGCATTTAAATGTATCTCATCAACAACTATATTATTCTCTTTACAAAAAGAAATAATCTCATCAATAATTTTCTTATGGAGCTTTCTAAACTTCTTATTTATCTCAGCATCTTGACATTGCTGAAATGGAAACTCTCTTTTGTCTGGAGTATATTTCATCTTTATTCCTGTCTTTTTAGTCTTCAACTTCATGTAATACTGACATTAATTTATATTGTATATCATCTCCCCATTCCCAATGCTCAATTTCTTTCTTGACTCTACATACATAAGTCTTGTTATCATCAAAATTTATTGTATGCCCATAAATATTCAAATCAAGAAAATCATCATCCTTGTAATGCTCATTATTAGTATTATTAAGGAATTTTCCTGAAAGCTTTACTTCTTCACAATCAAGAAGACTATCACTTCCTATAAGAACTACTACATCTTCCCAGTTCTTACCACGAATCCATGCTTCCTGACGTTCAAACTCTCCATCTTCAATTTCTTGTTCTTTATAATCTGGAAATATCTCATTAATCTTTGCAATTACATCACAATGCATATCTGCAAATGTAAACTCAGGTTCATGATTAGGTCTATATTGGCCATCACTATAATATGCCTGATGATAAAAAAGTGGTAAAACATTTGGATTTGGCTTGACTAAAATCTCATTAAAATACTTACCTTCAAGATTTGAAATAATATTTCTATAATGAAGAATGATAGCATCTTCAAAATCAAGTCCCTCATGATAGTGCCAAGAATCTCTACGAATAATATCATTCACTTCATTCCAAAAATATGATAAGTCAAGTTGATTCTTATGAGGAAAATTATCGTCATTTCTCATTGAGTCCATACGATGCATACACCAATCTACTACATCTTTTTTTGACCAAAGACACCAACCATCAGCATTAATACAATGTATCATATCCATCCACATTGTCTTAATGTTATTACTACGATGCTGATACCATCCTTTACAATATAATGCTACATTACCAAATCTCATGATAAATATTCTGGTTTAAGTTTTACAATATCTGAATTACTTCTCCATGCTTTAGTGGTCTTCTTGCTGAATTTTATTGGAGTTCCATTTCGTTGATCCCATCTATATTCATTACAATACAATCGTCCATCATCATATTCTACAAGAACTTCACAATGAAAATAACCAGCTCCTCGTGAAAATGCATTCTTAAAATCTTTAACAGTTCCACGTCGATATGTTTTATCTGATTTTGGAACAAGAATTAATACTTCATCTCCTACTTCAATTTTGTTTCCTATATTGTCAAAATATTCCATAATTAAAATATGATTTCAATTAATGTTGGTATACCACATAACCATACAATTGTTTGACCCCCAAAAAATCCCCATATAAAACATAAAGCAGCTGTATACCATTTAACATATGGATTTTTTATTGTTGAATAAAGCCAAGCAATAAAAGCTATAATAAAAATAATTAAATTAATCATGGTCTAAATGTGTAATAAAAATATTCAAAAATATCTTTCCAATCTTTCTCAGGGTCAAATCCAAACTTGTCATCTAAGCCTACATTGAAATAGTATTTACTTGAGAAATCTGATGACTTTGGATCTGTAGGCAATGCTTTAATTTCAGGATTCTCATTAATATAATCAAAATGAATATTATCTTTCTCAAATACTTCTAAAAACTTATCTGACATCTCTTTAGTAGAACTTGTCCACATAATAAGCTTGATATCACTTCTTTCAGATAAGATTGTAAGTACTGACTTTGCATAATCATAATACTCAAACTTCTCTTTCTTATGATAAGATGGCTTGAATACAGTACCATGAATATCTACTAGTACATAAATATATTCCCATCCTTTATAATTAGAACGAGCAAATGCATCATCAAATGATTTTCTTAAATTAGCCATAATTCTTCCACGTTAAATATTCTTTCTCAAAATCATCTCCATCAATTGCTAGCCAAAATGAAAAATTACAATTGAAAATATGAACTTCAGTATCATTTCCATCAGCTTTCCAATAATCTACTCTTTCTAAGTTAATGAAAGTTTTCTTTCCATCAAGATCATTACAAGATAGAATGTTCTGATTTCTCTTAAAATTCTTAGTTTTCATATTCTTATTTTTTTAAATTACATATTCCAAATATTATCAGGAAGTTTTTCTACTTCAATATTAATCTTCATTCTTTCATCAAACTCATATGTAATACCACTAATACCAGAATATCCATTTAAATGTGGCCATACATCTCTATACCAATCAATCATGAAATTCATAAGATCATGTAAAAGAGCATCTTTCCAATCTTTTTCCATAAATGGACTAGAATATAGTGGAGTAATTTCAAGAGGAGCTCCTAGCAAATCAGTATGCTTACAGAAAAACATAAAGTTTTCTCCATACTTTTGAATTGGCATCTTACGTTCTTCATCAGTTAGAATACCTTTATAAAATGGATTCCACCCAAAAAGAAGAAGATTATTCTCTTGAAGATATTTATTTACATCAGTCATAACTATTAATATTTAATCTTAAATATATTAGCTAACTTATTATTATCCTTAAAGAAACACTTTATATTCATCTTTGCCCGTGTTCCTACTCCATCAGTGTCCATCCAAATATTTTCAATATTATACCAAGCTTTATGATGCTTACACCAATTATCAATAGCAGTAAAAGCAACACCAATAGTACAATTATCTTTAATAAGGTGATTCTCAGTTGTCCGAATATCTACATTATAAAGTTTCATATCTATATTAATTAAAATGCTGTTTGATATTTATGTTCCTCATCAAGATTCAACCAATTCTCCATCAAGATTTCACGAGCCTCATGATATGAACATCTTGTGTCGCAAGTATATTCTTTACGAATAAGATGTCTATCTGCATTTTTTGAAATAGCATAGAACATACAATCATGGTCACCATTCTTACTACGAACTGCATAGATATCTTTATCTTCAGAACCTACAAGATTTTCTGCTTCAATACATGAAAGAGTGGTAATTGTACCTCCATTATTTATAAACTCTTTAATTTGTTTTTTATAAGTTGAAACAATCTTATTAGTTGCTTTTCCATCTTTGTCAATTGTTGGATCAGCAAATACTTTACGAAGCTCATTAGAAGGATTAGATTTCAAAAGTACATCATTGACCCAATTGAAAATCACCATAGGAGTAATACCAGAGTTAATGACATATGACTTAATAGATTCTTCTGACATCTTTCCAAAATATGGGCTACTCTCATCAGTATTAATATAAGAAACTAGATTAACAAACATACTAGTTGAAGCATACTCAGTATCATTCAAAGGATATTCATATGCTTCTCCATCCTCAAGTAATTCACGAAAATTCTTGTTAATCAACTTCTGCATAATACGATCACTACAGATAGAAGAAGAACAAACGTCAACAGAAATCTTAATTTTAATCATATTTATTTGAATTTTAATTACAGTATTAATATAGATAATTATTTAAAAAATTCAAAATTTCTATTTATTTTTTACAAGGACAATTAGGATTATGAACTAAATCAGATCCATTTCCATATTTAGCATGCCAACTTCTAAAATAAAACATATGACCATCAATATTTATTTTCTCATATTCATAAGTTTCTCCATTATCTTGAGTAATCACAATTAATCCAACATTATTCTTATTAATAAATTCAGAGCATGATGCTGGTCTTTTTTCTGTAGATAATTTACAAGAACATAATGAAAATAATGCAAATAAAATAACAAATACTTTTCTCATAACTTATGACTTCTTATAAAGTTTATTATCAATAATATGTTTAATTAATCTATAAAGAATCTTATTGTCTGCATAAAAGAATTTCTTATCAATTTCTTTCCAAATCTCTCTAATATCTAAGTTATCAATCTTATCATGAGTAATATCTAGAAAATTCTCATTCTTGACTAACTCTCTAACTTTATATAAAAGGGTTTCTTCATTTGTATCAGGAATACAAGCTATCCATGAATTACTTGTAGCTTCTCGATAATCAAATTTTAAATTTCTAAAATCATCATATTGATCAATAACTCTACCATGAAGCCAAATTGATACTCTTTCATATTTCTTATTATCAATTATTCTTGTCTCTAATACATTCATTGCATCAATAAATGACAAGTTTGATTTTATTGTTTTCCAATACTTTACTTTATTCATAATATTTAATCTCTTTCATAAAATTCTTCAATCTTACCACATTTTGTACATTTATGATATCCTCCACATGACCAAGTCCAATGATCTTCACCCCATACATGATCACAATTTTTCTGTATTTCTTCTTTTAGTGTTTCTTTATAAGTTTGTTTAATGTTATCAATATTCTTTTTATCATTTTCCTCATCTTTAAGAAACATAATAGCATATTTCAAAGCATATTCTTCTGCAACAGTAAATTCAGGAATAAGTTTAGAATTAATCTGATAATTAACAATTTTACTTACTATTGAATTTAACTGATAAATTACTTGTTTTTTATTCATAATACTTCATATTTTTCTTTATAATAGTAAATATCTTCTGGATCTTCAGAACGTTCTCTAGTTGAATACCAATCATCTAATTCTTTATATTCTTCAAATGTGATATTAGTATAATAGCCAAAAATTTGAAATAATCTAAATTCATCAATATCTGACATTTCACGCCAAACTTCTATTGTAAGATTTTTTCCTTCATATTTTTCTTTAAGATAATCATATGCTAATTTACTTGCTTTATTAAGATTACTATAATGAATTTTATTCAAGAATCCTCCTCTCTTAGGAGAAATTGTTTCATTATTAATAAAAGAATTCTTAGTTTCATAACATGATTCTTGACATCTAAGCCATCTATTTTTATTCATAAGAGGATGATCATCTTTATGCTTGTCTATTTCAATTAACTCATCAGCTTTAGATTCAGTCATACAAACTCCTAAAACTTTTGTATAAGAGTCTTCATAATAAGAATATCTTCTTTCTACTACTATTACTTTCATATTATTCAAATTTTTTTCTTAAATCTTCAATACATTCATCATGATCATACCACTCAGTATTTCCTTCATCAAAATAAATATACTTATGAGCATTGTTTTTTATCCATTCACAAATTTTATCAAGTGATACCATTTTAGGACCTGGTTCAAATTCTAATTCATCTTCATCATATATTTCTTTAATTTTACTATTGCTATCAAATACTGCATATGAAGGTGATCCCCAATATTTAACATCAACTATTTCTCCAGTTTCAATTACTCTTGCTTTCATTATTTATATGCTTTCTTTATCATTGTTGGCAATAATTCATTTGTCCTAATAAATCCAAATTTTGAATAAAACATCTCTAAATCAGATATTGTCTTAAGTGTATCAGTATTTTCTTCTCTTTTACAAGGACTACATAATAAAAGAATATTATAATATTTAAATTTCTTTATTAAAAAGTTCATAAGTTTAGTAGCATATCCTTTCCCAATATAATTTGGATTAGTTTCAACTCTAATAATCTTTGCAAATAATTTACCTTTACAATATTCTTTATATCTAGGATATTCATCATTATTAATTTCAATAATAATCTTACTAACTAATGTAGCTTTATCATCAATTAATTGAATATAATATGTTCCTTCATTAGATAAGAAAAATCCTTTGTCAATATTCCAAAATTGAATTTTCATAATTTATCTGTTCAATTACTTGTTCCTTTGTCATAAATTTAATACTTTATAAATTCAATTGAAGCAATTTCGTTACGATGCAATGTTAAATATTCATTTTCAACATGATGTTTCAATGAACGTGTATGCCAATCAATAACTCGAGTGTGACGTTCAATAATCAAATTAACTTCATCTTCATGAAAGGTTGCTTTAATCAAACGGTCATTGTCATTTAATAAATATGAACCATAAAATGCATTACCATGATACTTAGAAAACAAATAAATGTTTTTTGTCTCACCAATTCTTTTCTGCCAATCAGCCCAAAATTTCTTTGTCATAATCTCTTAAATTTTATTTATTTTTGAAATTACAACTTGGAATTTTTCCAAGAGGCCGCCACCTGATTTATAGATTCAGGAATCTTTTACTTGCAATACTTATCTAGTCACATATCTTTATGCAATTATTTCAATAAACTCATAAGAATCATCAGACTCATCAAATGTTCCACAATTATTATACTGTGAAATATAAGCATTCTTTACATGAACTGTTTCATTTTGTCCATAACAATCTTGTTCCATATAGTCTTTTACATGAACATGAACAGACATATAATCATTTCTTCCATTCTTTGAAAGCTCTTCTAGTCTATTAATAAACTCTCGTAATGTTAAATAATCTTTCATATTACTAATTATTTTTACCAATTGCTAATGCCATATCTAATGACTTATTAAGGTAAATAGAATAGTCTGTATTTGTAAAACTCATATTAATAGTTGTATCTCTTTGAAGTTCAATTACCTGACTACAAGGAATACCTTCATTATTCTTATAACCAATATATAGATACATATGATTATCATCTACCATCATTGATAGAACCTCATAATCTTTTGGAACCTCATTATTTGAATTCTTACAAGAAGTAAATGATAGGCAAATTACACCCAAAATAAAAACAAACAATTTTTTCATATTTTTTAATTTTTAATTATTACTATTTGCTGCTAAAGTCTCTCTTAACATATCAAAACAATCAAATGAACCAAGAGAATTATAGAACTCTTCAACATGATTAGAATTTCTAGAAGATAATACTTTCATTTCAAAATTTGTATATGGATATTTAAGGATAATGATAAATTTTCCATTATCACAAGTAAAATTGTTATAATAAGGTTTGTTATTAATAACAACTTCTTCAAATATTTTCTTTAATTCTTCCATATTATAAATCTTTAATTACAGTAATAATATAGAAAATTTTAAATGAAATTCAAAATTTACTGCTACAAATTTTTAATTTGTAATAGAAAAAACTTTTAAAATTCAATTTTATATATACAAAAAAATGACTAAAGAAAGCTAAATTAATCTAACTCTCTTTAGTCTTATAATAAGTGTCAAATTAAGAAAGTACTCCTGGTAGGAATCGAACCTACATAATCATTTTTAGGAGAAATGTGCCTATCCTTTCGACCACAGGAGCATCTTTATATTGTACTGGTGATGGGATTCGAACCCACGCTATGTTTAAGGTGGTACATAAAACGCGCTTCCCTACTTAATATTCCTATCATTTTCGGTGCTTCCGCAAACTTAACTCCTGGATTTCTCCTTCAAGACATTTTCCA
>Ga0310691_10002258_pt1 | contig 26172 bp, 19 predicted proteins | sample 176DNAGHGlowgp2_FD_203887 | JGI IMG/M metagenome (GOLD analysis project Ga0310691, IMG submission 203887) | Sheep rumen microbial communities from Palmerston North, Manawatu-Wanganui, New Zealand - 1766 DNA GHGlow gp2 (v2) (version 2) | ecosystem: Host-associated > Mammals > Digestive system >... | reverse complement strand
CGCCGACGTCAACGGCGACGAAATGGTCCTCAACATGGGTCAGTTCAACGCTGGCATGTACATGGTTCGCATCAACACCGCCAACGGTGTCGTTGTGAAGCGCGTCACTGTCATGCAATAATATGACACCGCGGAATTGATTTCCGCAAAAAAATTGGGCGACATCCATTGGGTGTCGCCCTTTTTTTATATATTTGCAAAATCAAAAATGTAAGATTATGCAAGCGTATCAAATCTGGCTTATCATCGCCATCCTGCTCCTCATCTTCGAAATATGCTCGGCGACCTTCGGCGCCATCTGTTTCGCCATCGGGGCGGGCTTCTCGGCACTCGCTGCCGGCCTTGGCGCCAACCTCACCTGGCAGATCGTCATCTTCGCCGTGGTGTCATTGCTTACCTTTATCTTCCTCCGCCCCGTCGTGATGCGGTTTCTGGAGCGTAAGTCGAAAGACGTGAAGACCAATGCCGACGCGCTCATCGGGCGAAAAGGCGTGGTGTCGGAACGTATCGATGCCGCACAACATACCGGTCGCGTGGCCATCGACGGCGACGATTGGAAGGCCGTTTCCGACGACGGATCGGTCATCGAGAAGGGCACCACCGTCGAAATCGTCAAATTGGACAGCATTATAGTAACCGTTAAACAATAGCATTATGAATTTAGGCATGATTATTCTTTATGTCTTGGTTGCTCTCGTCGTCATCTATATCCTTCGGGGCATCAAGATCGTTTCCCAGTCGGAAACCATGATTGTAGAACGCCTTGGAAAGTACAACCGTACCTTGAATGCAGGCATCAATGTCATCCTGCCCATCATCGAGCAGGCCAAGGAGACCATCGTCCGTCGCCAGAATGGCGCACTGGCACGCACCTCGCGCATCGATATGCGTGAGCAGGTGTATGACTTCGACAAACAAAGCGTGATCACCAAGGATAACGTGATGACCGAAATCAACGCCTTGCTCTATTTCCAGATCGTCGACCCGATGAAGGCCGTCTACGAGATCCAGAACCTGCCTGTCGCCATCGAGAAGCTGACGCAGACCACGCTCCGTAACGTGGTGGGTGAGATGGAACTCGACGAGACCCTCACCTCGCGCGACACCATCAACTCGAAGCTGCGCAACGTGCTCGACGACGCCACCAACAAATGGGGCGTGAAGGTCAACCGCGTCGAGTTGCAAGACATCACGCCGCCCGAGAGCATCCGCCGCACCATGGAGCTCCAGATGCAGGCCGAGCGTAACCGTCGTGCCGAAATCCTGAAGGCCGAAGGTGAGAAGCAGGCCCAGATCCTGAACTCGGAAGGTGAGAAACAAGCCGAAATCAATGCCGCCGAGGCCGACAAACAGGCCAACATCCTGAAGGCCGAAGGTGAAGCCCGCGCCAAGGTGCTGCAAGCCGAAGCCGAAGCCACGGCCATCCGCAATGTCGCCGAAGCCGTCGCCGACCGCGGTGCCGACCCGGTCAATTACCTCCTTGCCGTGAAGTATATCGAGACCTTGAAAGAAGTGGCTGGCGGTCAGCAGAACAAGACCGTCTACCTGCCTTATGAGGCTTCCAACCTGCTCGGCTCGTTGGGTGGCATCAAAGACTTGCTTGGTAAATAAGGCGTGACGCAATGCGCGACTTTTCCTATAAAAAGGACCTGCATATCGGCCAGATGATTCAAAAGGAGCTGGAACGGCAGGGGAGGAGTGCCGCATGGCTGGCCCATGCCATCTATTGCGCGCAGTCAAACATCTACAAGCTCTTTCACCGCGAGAGCATCCCTGTCGACCAGCTGATGCGCATCTCGGAGGCCATGGAACACGATTTCCTGAAAGATTGTTACGACAACGAGGAATGAGACGTTGGCTTTCCATAGCGGCTTTCCTGCTGGTGGTCATGGCGTCGTGCCATAAGACCATCGTGTATCCGACTTTGTTGCAATCCTATCCCGAGTTGGCGCCGGTCTATGCGCTGAAGGAGAACCAAGCCGATAGCGCCTTTGTGCTTTTCAACGCCTTCGACAGCCTCGTCGACGAGACGGCCATGCGGCAGCAGTCGGCGTTTCTTTATGCTGAATATCAAATTCTTAAAGCCGAAATGTGCTATAAGAATTTTCTTCCTATCACGAACGACAGCCAGGTGGAAGAGGCTTTTGGTTTTTACGATTCCATCTTTTCCGACCAACGTTGGCTGCACTCCAACCGGCCCTTGGCCTTCCAATATGCCCGCGCCTGCTATTATAGGGCTGCGGTGCTTCAAGGTCGTGCCGATAACCAAATAGCGTCGTTCTCCAATTACCTGAACTCGCTTTGGATCATGGATGGGCTGTGCTATAAGCGCTGGGTGTTCGCCTTCAGGAAACCGGCGGTGGAGTATGTGCATTTCACCGGCCTGATTTATGACCGTTTGGCTTGGTTTCTCTACAATCTCGATTCGTGGGATTTTGCGCAAAACGCCCTTGAGTCGTCGAATTCGTGTTTTGAATATGAAGGCGACCTGGAAGGGCTTGCCTCAAACTTCAGCTTGATGGGCGACATGATGTTGGCGCAGGAGAACCGTCTGGGCGCGGCTGCCTATTACCGGAAAGCTGACAGTCTCTATGGATTGATGCCAGATGACGACACTTTGATTCATTTCATGACGTTGTCGCATCAATCGCTTAAGAGAACAGCGGAGGGGAAAAGGGAACAGGCGAAAGAACTGCTCTATGAGGGGCTGAAAACGGTGAATATGCCATGGATGAGACGTCAGTTCCATCTCGGACTGGGTTTCATCTATTACGATGAGCACGCGTATGATTCGTCCCTTTATCATTACGAACGAAGCTATCCTTTGCTGCCTCGCCAAACGGCTAAGGCCTACAGTCGCATCATTATCTTGGCCAATCGGGTGGGCGATACGGTGAAGGCGGCCCGTTATGGCCAGCTGTTGGCCGAATACCAGAACGAACAGACGGCGAGAAGCAGTGAAAGAGCCCAAATGCTGACGCTGTACGAGAACCAAAGGGATAAGGGGAAAGACATTAAGAACAAGGATACTGTTTTTTTTATCTTGCTGATTGTAGTCATTTTGGCCATCCTTATCGTCATCGACAGCGTTTTCATCCAGATGAGGAAGAACCGGCACAGGCGCGAAATCAAGCAGCATGAGGAGATCAAGGCCACGCTGGAGGACGAGATCGAGTTGACGCGACGGGAGGCCCGACGCAAGGCCGAGGAGGTCAGGGCGTTGGAGGCCCGACTGGAGCGAATGGTCAGCAATCCCGATTTCCACCAACTGCCTTTCGACAAGAAGTTGGCCACGCTTTATGAGATGCCCATCTGCAAGCGCGTGCGCAAGGTGCTCGACGCCAACGTGAAGGCTTTCTCATCGTATCCTGAGCTTGTCCTTTCGGAGAACCAGACCTCGATGCTCATCAATGCCGTCGACTCGGTCTTCCCCAAGTTCTCGGTGAAGATCATCGAGATGTACCCGCGCCTGAAACGCTCCGACGTCATCTATTGCTGCTTCTATATCCTGGGCATCACCGAGGTGCAAGCCGCTGCCTTGATGGGAAAATCCTACCAAGCCGTGTGGACACGTTCGCTGAAACTCCATGAGATTTTCGACAACAAATCCGACTTGCAATTTGTCTTGCATGATTTATTAAAATCTTGGTAGATAATTAATTACGGTATCAATCAAATATTTTAATCAAAATTCCTGCAAGGAATTTGATTTATTTTGATTGTTTAAGTAAATAATTGGTTGTCAATTGAATAAATATATGTATTTATGAAAAGGTTTGATTGACTTTTTTTGCCGAATTTTTTGGGTTTTTCGGTGGCTTTCTACTTTTGTGACATCAATTTAAAAACCGCATGCTATGAACTTTGTCATGAAAGATGTACACGTCGGCAAGATGATCCAGGACGAACTGAATTATCAAGGTCGCACGGTCGTTTGGTTCGCTAAGGCGATTTATTGTGAGAAGTCGAACGTCTACAAGATGTTTCGCCGAAAAAGCATAGATTTGGTCCAACTGATGAAGATTTCGGATGTGCTGGGCCATAATTTCCTTCGAGATTGCTATGAAGAGTCGTGATGGCTTTTCAAATTGGTTAATAATTAGTTTTTTTTCGGGGATTAGGTTTTTCATGGTACCTAATCCCCTTTTTTTGTCTGTTTTTCGTTTTGATTTTGTATCTTTGCGGCATTGAAGAAGATGTGGTCCTATGGAAATCTTGGATTTGTATGACAGCGACTTGAAGCCTACGGGACAGACCATAGAGCGCGGGAAACGCATTCCGCAAGGCCTGTTGATCCCGATTGTGGCGGTGTATGTGTACAACGACAAGGGGCAATACCTTATCCAGAAGGTGGCACCGCGCAAGGGCAACTACTATTCCACCACGGCAGGTCACGTGCAAAGTGGCGAGCGCGACTTCGCCCAAGCCATGTTGCGTGAGCTGAAGGAGGAAATCGGGCTGATGGCGACCAAGTCGGAGCTGAGGCTGGTGAAGATACGCCGCTACGACTATAAGTTCACCTTTCTCTATATGCTGCATAGCAACGTGCCCGCTGAGTTGCTTCGCCTCCAAAAGGACGAAGTCGACTCCGTCTCTTGGATGAGCCATGCCGACATCGAGACGCTCTGCAAGATGGGACTTTTCAACCGCACGCACTACCAATTCCTGCTCGATTGTGAGGAAAGAATGCAAAACAAGCGTTGAGGGCTTGGCTGTGTGCAAAAATTGGCTATATTTGCCGCAAATTATCTTTATCGCAACAAATACCTTATTAATATGATAGCAAGAGAATTACTCGACCCGAAAAGCATCGTGGTCGTTGGAGCCTCCGCCGATATCCACAAACCAGGCGGAAAAGTGTTGTTGAACCTCCTGAACAGCCCCTTCAAGGGACAGGTGTACGCCGTTAACCCGAAAGAGGCTGAGGTGCAAGGTGTTAAGTGTTACGCTAAGGTCGACGACCTGCCGCAAGTGGACTGCGCGATTTTGGCCATCGCCGCCAAATACTGCCCCTCGACGGTCGACATCCTGGCCTTGCAGAAAGGCACCAAGGGCTTCATCATCATCTCTGCCGGCTTCGGCGAAGAGAACGCCGAGGGCGCGGCCTACGAGAAACACATCGCCGACACCATCAACAGCGTGGGCGGCTCGTTGATCGGCCCCAACTGCACGGGCTTCCTCAATACGAACTACTGCGGCGCCTTCGATGCTCCCATCCCGACCCTCGACCCCCATGGCGTCGACTTCATCACGGGCTCGGGTGCCACTGCCGTGTTCATCAAGGAATATGGCATCAGCAATGGCTTGACGTTCAACAGTGTGTGGGCAGTCGGCAACTCGGCCCAACTCGGCATCGAAGACGTGCTCGAACACCTCGATGAGACCTTCGACCCCGAGAAGAGCAGCCGCGTCATCATGCTCTACATGGAGAAGATCAGCGACCCGCAGAAGATGCTGAAGCACGCCCGCTCGCTCATCAACAAGGGCTGCAAGATTGCCGCCATCAAGTCGGGTGGCTCCGCCGCCGGTAGCCGTGCCGCCAGCTCGCATACGGGCGCTTTGGCCACTTCCGACGTGGCTGTCGACGCGCTGTTCCGCAAGGCGGGCATCGTGCGCTGCCAAAACCGCCAGGAGCTGACCACGGTATGCGCCATCTTCATGCACCCCGAAGTGAAAGGCAAGAACATGGCCGTCATCACCCACGCTGGTGGCCCCGCCGTGATGCTGACCGACACGTTGTCGAACAACGGCATGGACGTGCCGCACATCGAAGGACCGAAGGCCCAAGAACTGTTGAGCAAGCTTTATAACGGCTCGTCCGTCGGCAACCCGATCGACTTCTTGGCCACGGGTACGGCTGAACAGCTCGGCTACATCATCGACGCCTGCGAAAACGACTTCGACAACATCGACTGCATGTGCGTCATCTTCGGCTCGCCCGGCTTGTTCCAGAACTACGAGGTCTACAAGGTCTTGGACGAGAAGATGAAGACCTGCAAGAAGCCCATCTTCCCGATCCTGCCGTCCATCATCAACGTGAAGGACGAAATCGACGACTTCATCAAGAACAAGCACCGCATCAACTTCCCCGAGGAGTGCGTGTTTGGCAACGCCTTGTGCAAGGTGTACAACACGCCCAAGCCACAACCCGAGAATCCGGTGATGCCTGAGGTGGATGTGAAACGCATCCGCGAGGTCATCGACAACTGCGACAACGGCTATATTGATCCCGACAAGATCTATCAACTCCTTGACGCTGCGGGCATTGCACAGAAGCAAATCCGCGTGGTTGACAAGAAACAGCAAGCCGTCGACTTCGCCAACGAGGTGGGTTATCCGCTCGTGATGAAGGTGGTGGGTCCCGTCCACAAGAGCGACGTGGGTGGCGTCACCCTGAATGTGCGCGACATCGAGACCGTGCAGAAGGAGTTCGACCGCTTGATGGCCATCAAGGACACCTATGCCGTGGAGATGTATCCCATGCTCGACGGTACGGAGGTCTACATCGGTGCCATCCGTGACGCCAAGTTCGGCCATCAGGTGTTCTTTGGCCTTGGTGGCATCTTCATCGAGGTGCTGAAGGACGTGCAGAGCGCTTTGGCTCCTGTCAACGTCGACGAGGCCAAGGAACTGCTCACCAAGCTCCGTGGCTACAAGATCCTGCAAGGCGTGCGTGGTCAACAGCCTGTCAACGTGGACGTTTACGCCGAGCAAATCGCCCGCGTGAGTGCCTTGGTGCAGGCCGCTCCCGAAATCGCCGAGATGGACCTCAACCCGCTCCTTGGCAACCCGAAGAACGTGGTGGCCGTGGATGCGCGTATTCGTATTGAAAAGTAGTTATTAGTTGGCAGTTGTTCAGTTGTTCAGTTAGGCGATAACCCTTAACTGAACAACTGCAAACTGCAAACTGCAAACTGACAAAGATGATTACCGAAAAAGCAACCTATTACCTTGTCTATGCCGCGTTGGTCTTGGCATCCTTCCTGATCGACAACCTGCTGCTGAAGAAGACCGACAAGACCAGCCGTGTTATCGGCTACGTCTTGAGCATCATCGTCGACTTAGCCATCTTCGGCTACGGCATCTATCTCTATGTGGCCAAAGGCGAGGACCAGACGGGCTTCGTGTGGGGCGGCGTGCTCTGCGGCATCTGCCTGCTGTGCCTTTTGGGACGCTATTGGCAGAACAAGGAAAATGACAAGAAACGTCAAAAGTCATGAAAAAGTCTGACATTATCACTTTGATCGTCGTGGCCGCCGTCATCTGTGGCTTCGCCTTCATCCCGGGCGCGTGGACGTGGTTCAACGAGACTACGAAAGCCCACGGCCTGCTGATGAGTTTCTTCAAGTTCGCCATCCTGGGCACCTTTGGCGAGATGTTGGCCTTGCGCATCCGTGAAGGCGTGTACCTCAAGAAAGGCTTCGGCCTGTTGCCTAAGATGCTCGTTTGGGGCGTGCTGGGTGTGGTCATCGCCTCGGCCATGACCATCTTCAAGACGGGCACGGTCAAGCTGCTCGATGGTGGCTTCCATCTCAACGGCAAGGCTGCCGAATGGTTTGCTGGCGATTTGAGTTGGGGCAAGGCCTTCGTCGCGCTCTGCGTCAGTGTGTTGATGAACACGCTGTTTGCACCCGTTTTCATGACTTTCCACAAGATCACCGACATCCACATTGCCGAGACGGGTGGCACGCTGAAAGGCTTCTTCGACAGTCCGCTGAACATCAAGGAGACCATGTCGAAGAAGATCAATTGGGACATCCAGTATGGCTTCGTCTTCGCCAAGACGATACCGCTGTTTTGGTACCCCGCCCACACCATCACCTTCCTGTTGCCTCCCACGCTTCAGGTGCTGTTTGCGGCCTTCCTTGGCGTGGCCTTGGGTGTGATTCTGAGCATCAAGAAATAGGGGAGATGAGGCGGTGCGGATGGATAGGGCTCTTGTTGCTGATGGCATTCCGTTTGGATGCTTTTGCGCAGACGGAGGTCTTGTTCTCCCGTGAGGGCGGTTTCTACGACGCACCGTTTACGCTTTCGTTGGGCAGCACCGACTGGACCTGCCAGATCCATTATACCCTCAACGGCGATACGCCTACCATGGGCGATGCCCTCTACGAAACGCCCTTGTTTCTCGACGAGCACTTGTTCTCCACCGCAGCCATCTATACGGTGCCCATCGCGCCTGTAAACGAGTTCTTTAGGCCCGATTCGGTGCAACGGGCCATCGTCATTCGTGCTGCCGCCTTCGATGCTTCAGGCCAGCGGGTCAGCGAGGTGGCCACGCAGACCTACCTGATTCGCGCTTTGGGCTGCGACCATCACGGTCTGGCCGTCGTTTCGGTTTGCTGCGACAGCCTTTCCTTGTTTGATTACGACACCGGCATCTTCGTCCCGGGCGCGCTTTTCAACCCCGACTATCCCGACTGGACGGGAAACTATTTCGAGCATGGGCTCGAATGGGAACGGTTGGCCAATGTGGAGTTCTATGAACCCAACAACACGGGCGTCAACCAACAATGCGGCTTGCGCACACACGGCAACCGAGCGCGGAAAGCCGTCGCCAAGGGCATGAAGGTCTATGCACGCGAGGAATACGGCAAGAAACGCTTCAAGCATCGCTTTTTTGAGACCACGACGATGAAAAGTTTCAAGCATCTGGTGCTCAAGCCTTTTTCTTCTTTGTGGCCTTATGCTGGCGTCCAAGACTATTTGGCCAACCGCATGGCGTTGCGGCTTGGACTCGAAGCACCGCATTCCCGTCCTGTTGCGCTTTATCTCAATGGCGAGTATTGGGGCATCTATTTCCTTCAGGAGAAGCTGGACGACCATTATCTTGAGGACCATTTCGAAGTGACGCCCGAGGCATGTACCATTATTGGCGGCAACGGTATGGATGGCGAAACGCTGCAATGGAGCACGGAAGTGGAGTCGGGCGACGGCGAGGGCTTTGACCAACTTCTGGCTTGGCTGGAAGACGCCGACCTGTCAGACAGTGCCAATTATGCCCGTGTCAAGAGTTTGGTTGATGTTGATGATTTTATTGATTATCAGATTCTTGAAACGTTCATTGCCAATACGGATTGGCCTGCGAACAACTTCCGTTGCTGGCAAGCGGACGGCAGCAAATGGCGTTTTGCCTTCTTTGACGGCGACGATGCCTTGGTGGAACGCGACTTTGACGTCTTTGACAACGCCACTTATGTCGGGGTCGACCGATGGATTACTGGAGGCGAGTCGACGCTGCTGTTCAGGAGATTGCTCGAAAACAACGACTTCAAGATGCGGTTCCTGAATCGGGTAGGGGAGCTATGTGCCACCACCTTCCAGCCCGACAGCCTGCTTCCCGTATTGAACGGCCTGGAGCTGTCGCTGCGAATGGAAATACCCAGTCAAATTGCCCGTTTCGGTTACCCCGAGTCCGTCGACTATTGGAATTGGGGCTGCTCGTTGGTCGAGGCCTTCCTTTGCGACCGTGTGGCGCATTTCCAGGCGGCCTGTAACGACTTCGATGCCCTGCAACCGCACCAATATCCACAAAACACCAACGATTTTGTCGTCTATCCCAATCCCGTGACCGACGAGATCCGCATCAAGATGCTGGATGGACGCTCGCGGACCACAGGTATGGTTTTATGCGATATGCAAGGAAGACTGTATCTGAACGAAACGGCATATGTGCCGCCGTGCGAGGCTCTCGTCATCCACGTTGACTTGCCTGCTGGTGTCTATGTCCTCACCATTGGCGGCGAGGCACATTTAATCGTGAAAATCTGAGCTTTTTCTTGCGGCGAACGCTTTTTTCTCACTTTTTTTCAAAAAAAATCCACTTTTTCCTTGACAGTAATGAAATTTGTTGTACTTTTGCAGCGTACTAATTAACTAATACACTACAACAAAATACAACAACATGATTACAATCAACAATTTAGACTTCGGTTACAAAGCGCAACCCGTCTTCAAGAACATCAGCCTCAGCTTCGAGAAAGGCAACATCTACGGGCTGCTTGGCGAAAACGGAGTGGGGAAGACCTCCCTGCTGAAACTCATCAGCGGCTTGCAAAAGCCCACCGCCGGCACCTGCGAGGTGGACGGCATCGCGCCCTTCAACCGCTGGCCCGAAACCCTCCAGAAGATTTTCTTCATCTCCGAGGACTTCGCCATCCCGGAGGGTACACCTATTAATAATATGCGCGAGCTTGGCGTGTTCTATCCCAACTTCGACGAGAGCCTCTTCCTCGAACTCTGCAAGGAAATGGAAGTGGACCCCACGCGCAAGTACGCCGAAATGTCGTTTGGCCAGCAGAAGAAATGCCTCATCTCGACCGCCTTGGCCCTCAACACCGATTACCTGCTCCTTGACGAGCCTACCAACGGCCTCGACATCCCCTCGAAGACGCTCTTCCGTCAGGTCATCGCTAAGCACGCCACCGACGAGCGCACCATCATCATCTCCACCCACCAGGTGAAGGACGTGGAAAACCTCATTGACCCCATCATCATCCTCGATCACGACGAAGTGCTGCTCAAGGCCTCGTTCCGCGAAATCACCGACAAGCTCTATTTCGCTTACGGCACCGAGAAGGACGACACGGCCCTCTACAGCGAGATGATGCCCGGCGGTTACGTCAGCGTGAAGCGCAACACCGAAGGCCTCGACAGCAAGGTGAGCATCGAGGTGCTCTTCAACACCGTGATGAAAAACAAGGAAACCATCAAACAATTGTTTGGCTAAGCTGATTGCTCGCTTCTGACTCGCTTTGCGTCACTGCGAGGAACGAAGCAGTCCAGAAAAATAGGAGAAATAATCATGAATAACTCATTCGATTTCAAACGTTTCGGTCAAGTGCTGGCCTATGATTGGAAGCGCTATGTTCGCAACTTCGGCATCACGCTGATAGTGTGGATCAGCATACCTATCATACTTTGGGTGGCGAGTCTGGTCTTCGGTTCGGAATTGCCCGTTGAGGCACGCGAGATGCTTATTTTAGGCATTGTTGCCATAACCCTCATGTCGGCACCTTCGCGCATCTATGGCAAAGCCAACCTGTCGCGCGAGGGGGTGGCCTTCGCCATGCTTCCTGCTTCGGGCTTGGAGAAGTTCTTGAGTATGTTCGTCTATTGTTCGTTGGTCACGCCCGCCCTTGCCTTGGTGGGTGCCTGGATAGTCGACAGCCTCATGGCCTTGTTGCCCTTTGGCGGTTTCAATGGGATTGCCATGTACGAGGATTTCCTGAGGGATATCAGTTTTGGCGACTTCGTGATGTTGGTTGTCTCATTAGTCACTGCCGCATGGGCTGAGTCGTCCATCTTTATGTTCGGCAACATGGTTTTCAAACGCCGCAAGGCTGGAAAAACCATTGCTTGGGGAATCCTTATTGTGTTTGTACTCACTTTGTTGCTTCAATTGGCCCACTTCTGGAATGCCTTCGGCATGTGGGTTACCGAAACCAGTGCCCAGTTGGAGACGCGTTTCCTTCCTTGGGTCTACAGTGCCTTCCAGTTGGTCGTCGCCATCGTGTTCTATATCCTTACCTATCGTAAAATCAAGACTCAAAAATACTGACTATGAACAACACATTCAATTTCAATAGGTTCGGCAAGGTGCTTGCCGCCGATGGCCGGAAATACTACCGCAACTTCGGCATCACCGTGGCCATCCTGAGCAGCCTGACCTTGGTCTTGTGGCTGCTGACGTTGGTTTTCAGCTTCACGATGCCCACCTTCGTCCGTTGGGGCATGATTTACCTTGCCGTGGCTTTGGCCTGCATCATGGTGCCAGCCAAGGCCTTTGGCGACATCAACCTCCAGCGTGAGGGCATCCGTTTTGCGATGATGCCTTCCTCCAACTTGGAGAAGTTCCTCAGCTACGCCTTCTTCTGTCTCCTGACGCCCGTCGTCGTTTTCTTCCTTTCGTGGGGCCTTGATTCGCTCCTTACGGCTTTGCCTCTTGGCGGTTACAGCCACTATATCAAGAGCTTCGGCATTATGGAGTCGGTCCAAAACTTTGCCATGGAGATGGGCGAACTGACCGAAGCCGACATGGTTGGTGATGATTACGAGGCTTTCCAAGCATTTTCCGGCAAGTTCGATTCGGGCTATCTGTTCAGTCACATCGTGCGTATCGTTTTCACCGTGGGTCTCTTTATGTTCGGCAATTTGCTTTTCAAGACGCACAAAACCGCCAAGACCTTGGCCTGCATGATTGGCATTTCGTATGTGATTACGTTGATGATGCAATCGTTTTTCCTTTCGAGAGGCATCTATCCTTGGCAGCATGAAGTCAACACGGCTTCGATGGACATGGAATCGTTGACCAATTACACTAGCCATGCCATGCTGTTGGGAATCATTTTCAGGAGCCTGCTCGCTGTCGCACTTTATGTTGGACTTTTCTTCAAACTCAAAACGCAAAAATACTAAACCATGGAATTTAACGCACACAAACCCATATACTTGCAGATTTGTTCGCAGCTCTATGAGCAAATCTTGCGCGGCGATCTGAAGGCCGACGACCGCATCCCCTCGGTGCGCGACTACGGCATCCAGCTCGGCGTGAACCCCAACACCATCATGCGCTCCTACGAGACCATGACCAATGCGGGCATCATCTACAACAAGCGCGGCATTGGCTACTTCATCGCGCCCGAAGCCAAGGACATCGTCCTTCGCCAGATGCGTGAGGAGTTCCTGGAGAAGGAGCTGCCCGAAGTGGTGAAGAAGATGAAGCTGCTGGGCATCAGCCTCGACGACGTGAAAAACGCCTACGGGCTGTAACTTTTTCGGGCTTTGTCCGTCTTACTGGAAAGTAAATCTCTTTTTCATACCTTGTGAACGACGGGGCTGCCCATAGGTGGCCCCGTTTTTTTTTTACTGTCATTGCGAGGCACGAAGCAATCCAGATTTTTTCGTTGGTTGAAATCGTCCGATGTGTTTTTTTTGTCGGCGGTTTTTTTTCGGCAGGGGTTCACACCGCCTGCCTCGCATTGCTGTCGCCCCTTCAGGGCTTGCAGGTGGCTCGTCTGCATTTTGTTTATGTCGGGGATTGAAATCGCCCGATGACGTATTGCCGCCCCTTCAGGGCTTTGCCGCCGCTTCGCGTCATTCCTCCAGCCGCTTCTCCAACATCTCGATGTACTTGTTGAGGTGCTGTATGGTCTTGTCCTTCTCCTGGCATTCCTTGCAGGGACCCTCCGCCAGCACGTAATGCTCCGGATAGGTGATGATGTCGAGCACAGAAACACCTAAAATATCGCTTATATGCAATAATCTGCTGAATGAAATATCGCTCTCTCTAATGATGTAACTGGAATAGGAGCTTTGTTTGATTCCCAGTTCCGCCGCCACAACCTCCTGTTTTATACGCTTTTCTTTACGTATGGCTTCAATGTTTTTGAGTATGGGTTTCATGGTTCGAAGTTAAATCATTGTATAATAACAAGATGCAATAAAAACAGTAAAAATATTGCAAAAAATTATGAATATATCACAAAAAAGCAATATTTTTGCAGCCGAATTGGAGTGTGTCCAGTTCTTTACGTACGTACATCATTAACACTATAGTGAATCAAATCAAATGAAGACAACAGCCAGCAAACCCTCAAACGGGTTTCATGCGGGACAGTTTCTGAGCGAGTTGTTGGAGCGGCAATGTGTTGACGCCCAGTGGCTTGCCGACAAGGTAGGGCAGGATGTGGCCTCCGTGAACAAGGTTCTCGGCCAGGCCAACATGGATGCCGAACGCTTCGTGCGCTATGGCCAGACCATCAGCGCCGACTTCTTCTCCCGATTGGAGACGCTTATCTTTGCGAAACAACAGAACGAATTGAAATTCAATTAAAATAATACAAATAAACACAATTAACGCGAATGAAAAAGTTACACAAAATGAAAAGCTTGGCCGGCCTCGGCAAGGCCAAACTGAAGAACGCGCTGCGTTGCACCTTATTATTAATAGGGCTGCTCGTGGGCGCGAACGCCGCATGGGCGCAAACCCGTGCCAACGAGATCCGCATGAAGACGGGTAACGAAACCATCACCGATGAGGTGATCTACAACTTCTACGACTCAGGCGGCCCTTACATTATGGATCCTGAGGAAGATCCCAACAACGACTACAACTGGGTTACCTGGTACCAACACAACGAATCGTACCTGCTTCACTTGGTCAAGCCTGCTGGTTACGACACCAAGGGCATCCAAATTACGTTCAACTATCTGCTCATCAACGACGATCACCTGAAGATCTACGAAGGCGACCTTGAGATTGAAGAGAACCTGATTGTGGATCTCACCAGCAACGATTTCTCCACGGCTTATCCTCAAGGCTACACCGTGGTTTCGCACGGCAACATGACCATCCGTTTCGAGTCGAACAATCAATACCGCGACGCTGGTTGGGATGCCGATGTCAGATTGTGGGACTATACCCCTAAAGCCCCAGTCGCATTGATGGAGGCCTGCGAAAGCAATATCGTCCTGCTCCCTGGCAGCAAGGGCACGAATAGTACCGCGATGTATTACACCACCAATGGAAGCACTCCCGCCATCAACGCTACTAACGGCACCGTTTTGAATGGCACGCTCTATACCGGACCCTTCGCTATCACTGAGACCACCACGGTGAAGGCCATCTTGGTGGAAAATGGAACCAGCTCTTCGACGGTTTCCAGCAACACCTTCAATTCGCTGATTACGCCTCCTGTCGCACCCACCATCACCCGCGTAGAAGGCACCAACAACTTCGAGATTGACGCCCATTGGAGCAACGATCTCCGCGACACCTATTATATCCAATACACCACCGACGGCACCGACCCGCAATATGCTCCCCAAAGCCAGCAACTCGTTTGCTCAGAGCGCGGCGCCGACGGCACATACGTCAATAAAATCAACACGGTGACGATGGACCACACGGGCACGCTGCGTGTAGTGACCCGCGGCACCACCTGCACCGAACTGTTCTCGGAGGAAGCTAGCGAAACGGTTACAGAGGTGTTTGTGCCTACACCTGAGATTACCGTGAGTGGCACGGGCGCAACAGGCACGGCCCAGATTACTTGCTCGCTGCCTGGTGCCGTCATCTATTACACACTCGATGGCACCGACCCCACCACGGCCACGACAACCTCTGGCACCAGCCCCCTCAGCGTCTCGGTGCCTGCCGGCTCCACCATTAAGGCCATGGCTGCCCACACTGGCACAGGCTATACCCAATCCGGCATCGCCTCCGCCATCTACATTCCTGGCGGCGACGGCAACAGCGGTGTCTTCGGCACCACCGTCCTCCTCGACGACCGCGAAGACCACAGCTGGAGCTACTACAGCGACAAGACCAACCCCATCCGCAGCCTCAACCCTGCCGATGTGAAGATTACCTATTTCGGTAATGGTACGAATACCGTTGCCACAGGCAACAATGCCGACCCAGGCAATACCTTCTCCGCTTCTACCAATAATAGCGTTCAAGTGAGCTACAACGAAACGGCCAGCCAATTCGTTTATCTGAAAACCTTGGAGCGTGTTGACGGAACCACTTCAACAACCCCCACTGGCCGTTGCGAATACACAACCATTCCGAACCCCTTCTCGAAGAGACCTACATACGGCACTGGTGACACGCGTTGGCGTGGTTTCTACGGCTGGCGTATTAAATCCATTAGAGGCGGAAAGATCTATAGCGCCGCTACCAATGGCACCCAATATACTGCCTACGCTTCTGGCGACTTGGCTGCCACCAACTGGCTGAGCGCCGAAGGCACATATTATTTCGCTCCTGATGCCGAAACTGGCATGGAAGTGGAACTCGAAGCTCTTTGGGCTAGAGCGTATGTGGTGGCTGCAGGAAATACTGGAAACAATCAAATAGGTTCTTATACAGTTGGTTATGAGAGAAACTTCTTGGTTTTGACTTCAAATGCAACATATTATTATGGAGCAACAACAGGTAGACGTATTACCAATACAAGTTATGCTGTAACCATTACAAATCGTTATCCTGACGGCACCGTCGGAAATGCCAATGCACTAGTAAGAGGTAATAATAATATTGCAGTGGGTGCTGATACTAAGTTTGAATTCACGGCATTCACCAATATGAATAATGATGGTCGTTTCATTTCTGCTGCTGGTCACAATTTAGTTATAGGTCGTGGTGTCACAGGAACGGTGAATATCATTCAGGGTTTGTCTGCTAATGCTACGAATAACTTCAATTTAAGAATTGAAAGTGGTACTTATGCCAATATCCACTTTATGGGCTCATATGGATTGACAACAGGTGGAAAATTGACATCTATCTTAGGATCCGACTACGACAGAGCAAATAATACGAATACAAATTTGAGAGTTACTACGGACATTGTGCTAAGTGATGCTGGCACGGTCGGTAGTTCAGGAACACAGGGAACGGAAAGATTCCATTGTACCGTGAAGAGCGGTAATTTTGATATGGGAGGATATGGCGGTGATCACCAATTTTATCTGTCTACCCCTGGCGGCTCAATGTACGCAAAGCGCTCACTTATTATTGAAGGTGGTGTCTTTTCTGATATTGCAGGAGGTATCGAAGCTCAAGAGTCTACCATTAATGCTGAAATGGTTAACATCCGAATAAAAGGAGGAACAATTAATGGTGCGGTTTTTGGTGCAGCACAATTCGCAGGCTCAGCTGGTGACAGACGCTTCGTCATCACGGGAGGAGATTTTAAGGGCTGGATTGCTGGCGGCTGTAATGGTACCAGAACGACAGGTGGAGAACTCTATGGCAATACCTATATCTACTTTGGCGGTAAAGCCAATTGCGATAGCAATGGTAGTAGTACGACTATTGGTTCGGGCCAAGCCACCGGTGGCAACATCTTTGGTGCAGGTAGTGGCAATAGCGGTGCAACTGGCGACAATGCAACCGTAGGTCGTGTCAATAGTTCCACGATAGTTATCGCAGACGACGCCACCGTCGAACGCAATGTGTACGGTGGCGGTAACTATGGTTACGTCCGCAATGGCAATACCAATAAATCAGACCTTTATGTGCTTGGCGGCACAGTGCAGGGTTCCGTCTTCGGTGGTTCCAACATGCAGAAAGGCCAAAACGTCAACATTTGGATGAAAGACGGCGTGGTGGAAGGCAACCTCTATGGCGGTTCCAACACGCAAGGTACGGTCAACTACCTCGCCACTATCAACGTCTCGGGCGGTACGGTCACCAACGTCTTCGGTGGTGGTTATGGCACGGGCACGAACATGGCCAACAATACCATCGTCAACGTCTCGGGCGGCACCATTAATAATAATGTGTATGGCGGCGGTGCCTTGGGTACCGTCACCGGCAACACTACGGTGAGTGTCAGCGGTGGCACGATGAATAACATCTTCGGCGCTGGCCAAGGCCGCGCTGCAGCCACGGGTGTCACGGCTGTCACAGCCAACATCGGCGGCACCACGACGGTCAACGTGAGCGGCGGTTCCATCGCTGAGAGCGTCTACGGCGGCGGCGAGATCGGTAACGTCAAGCAAGCCACCAACCCCAGCGCCAAGGACGAGGAAGGCATTATGGCCGACCCGACGGCCGTCAGCACGGTCAACATCACGGGCGGCAACATCGCTAGCAACGTGTTTGGCGGCGGTCGCATGGGCTTCACCAACGGCGGCACCATCGTCAACATGAACGGCGGCGCAGTGGAAGGCTCGGTGTTCGGCGGTGCCTTCGGTACCCAAGGCCGCGTCTATGTGGCTGGTATGCGCGTGGTCAACATGCGCGGCGGCACGGTCAACAAGCACGTCTATGGCGGCTCGCGTAACGCCGACGATGCCTTGGTGTTTAACCCGGGCACCTTTGCCAACAGTACCGCAACGGGCACCGCTTCGGTGGTCAACTATTCGGGTGGCTACACCCACTACCAGGTGTTCGCCTCAGGTTACTTCGGCAACGTGTTTGGCTCCACCTACGCCTTCATCGGCACCAACGCCATCCTCAACGCCCCCAACCATGTGTACGAAAACACCGAAGCCAACTTGAACTTCTTCAACGCCCACACGGCGTTGCGCATCGGTGGTTCGGTGTGGGCCGGCGGTGACTTCGGTAACTACGACGGCACCAAGTTCGGCGACCCGACCGTCAGCGGACGCTCCAACGTCTACATCGACGGCACAGGCTATGACACCGAGAGCAACAACACGACCAGCACCAACTACATGTACATCGGTGGCTCCATCTACGGCAGCGGCACCTCGTGCGACGCTGGCAAGCAAGGCCGCCACATCGTCATCCAAAACTATGGTAAAGTCATCGAGGCCAGCCAGCCCACGGCAGCCCTGCCCTACAGTTCGGCCACCCGCGCCCTCTACTCGGTGCAACGCGCCGACAGCCTCGACATCGTCGACTCGCACATCGTCTTCCTCGGTGAAGGTAAGATCAACTCGTTGGTCACCACCGAGAAGTACACCATCTACGAGTTCCAAAAGGTGCGCATCAACAACGGCAGCTCCATCTTCCTCAACTATCCCGCCGACCAGATGAAGAAGTTCGGCAGCTATAAGGTGGACAACGTCTATAATCCTACTCCGGTGTACACCAAGGTGACTCACGCGACCTCGAGCCTCGAAGAGACGCCCAACAAGATCCGCGTGAGCAACGGTGCCTTCATTCAGATTAAATACGTTGACGACCAAAACACGGCTCAATACGGCGAGTTGGAAGGCTTCGCTTACATGATGAGCGACGATGCCAACAACACCTGCGCCTATGCCCGTCCGAAGCAGAGCACTGAATCGGGCAACATCATCCCCGCTGCTTATGACAACCCCAACGACGGCGGCTGGGTGAGCTATGACGCGACGCTCAACGACTACACCATCGGCGGTGCCAGTGTCCCTGCAGGCGGAAGCGACCAGATGCGCTATGAGAACCACACTGTCAACCTCAGAAATGGCGAGCAATACTTCCGTATCTGGCGTGCCGGCGGTACCTTGAGTTACCGTGAAGGCGTGTTTGTGGCCCAGAGCGATGGCACTTCCAACTACAGCACGGTTGATGTGGTCATCAGCTTGCCTGCCTTCGAGAACGAAGATTGCGAAGAAGGAACGGGCTTCTACCGTATCAAGAGTTCCGACGGTAACACCACCATCGATTACGGCACCGACCTGATGACCGTCAACGCTGCCTGCTACGGTGATCCAGATGAAGCACAATGGATGTACATCAATGGTGACAACGCCCAGGCCAGCTTCGTCACGGGACAAACTCAATCCCAGTGCTCGAACTTGCATTATATTTCCGAAATGCCTAATGTCAACTTCGGTCTTGTAGCTATTCCGCAAGGTGGCTTGCGTGGTGATGATAACATGATTATCTGCGAGGCTTCCGACCCGAAGATTGCCACCATGCAATGGCCCAATGCCCACAACGATGAGATGCCTCAAGTGACCTTCCGCCTCACCTACAACAACAACCTGACCAACAACGTGGTGTGGGATCCCATACACATCACCTTCGAGCAGGTGAGCTGCGATGGCGTAAATGTTCTGGCCACTGTTGATGTGGCCCTCACGGTGACTACATTGACCAACATCGAGCAAGACTTTGTCACCCAAGCCTACGCTGTCACAAGAGGCAATGGCTCGGCCACAGGTTCCTACACCGCCAAGATCGTGCTCCCGCAATATGTGATGCACGTCAACTCGGTGGGCGAAATCTCGAAGTGGACTTGCAAACAAGTTACTTTCGAACCCGAGGATGGCTATTCGAGCGACTTGTTCGTCCATGGCACCAACTATCTTAACGCTGGTGATTTGACCCAATGCAACAACAAGTTCGGCATGAACTTGGTGGCAGGTCTCAACTTCGACAACACCACGGGTTGGGAGGCTTATCCTTTGACACCTCAAGATATGCAAGGTTGGAGCAATACCACCTATGTTTTTGGTGAAACCACAGCCCGTGATCCTATCGGCTTCGACTTCACCTTGCTGTATGACGGCCGCCAAAAGGCCAACGGCAATTATAAGGTCGGTACGCTTACCTTCGTGATGCACTTCACCAACTATGAAGGTGCAAGCCAAGGCACACCCCAATACGAAAAGGACCTCAACATTAAGATTGAGGTTTGGTTCCTCGGCCAAGGCGCCAACTACTACATTGACGGTGTCCATGGTAACAACCTCTATAGTGGCAAATTCCCGAACGCAGCCAAGCAGACCTTGAGCGGCATCTTCAATCGTACCGACTATAAGGCAGGTGACAACATCTTTGTGGTGAACACAGTCACCGCCGACGGCAACAAAACTATGACGTGGAACGGTAAGGCTTACGATGAAGTAACCCTTTATCGTTATCCTGGCGGACACCGATGCGTGCCTAACGAAACGGGTGCCGAATCGCACTATATGGATTATGACATCGAAAACAACGCTGCTTTCACTGGCACCTTGGTTGAAGTGGAAGGCTCCATGGAGATGACAGGTATCGTCCTCGACGGTTTCTACTTTGAATCTCAGAAGCCCGAAGGCGAGGCCGCTGGCGATATCGAAGAAGGTAGCAATCAATATTTCCACACCTATGTGCCTGCCGTAGCACCTTTGGTCAACATTGCCAACGGTGGTAGGCTCTCGGTCTACGGACAGAGCCGTTTGGAAAACAACTACAACAGCAGCACCGATGGTGGTGGCGTTTATATCGCCAATGGCGGCGTGCTCAACCTGTATGACGGTTCGGCTGTCGGCACCAACTTTGTCGCCACAACTAAGAATGGTGGTGGTATCTACGTGAACAGCACCTCGAAAGTGCAGTTGTCTGACGTGGTCAACATCACTGGTAACCAACAAATTAGTTCCAGCAAGGCTGGTGAAGGTGTCGACAACAACGTCTATCTCTCCACTTACGACAGCCACGTTGACATTGGTACCGTCGAAACTGACGACCCGTTCAACCAACTTCTTGTAACCTCAAGAGTGGGTATCACCAAGAATCCCGACTGGGGCACTTACTACTACGCTCCTGTGGCTTTCTCTGATGGTGGACAGACCTATCTCAGTAATTTGGTAACCGAGAATGCTCCTGAAACCGGAGCCATCATGTGGGACGACCAAACCAAATATGAGATCCTTAGCCTGAACAATACGCACTTGGCCACCCCAACCAACTACGTCTACTTCGTCGGTACGTGGGTCACTGAGGTGACTTCTAAACCAGACGGCTTCAGCGCTACCGACATCAATACACCTCAAGAGCTGGCATGGGCCATCTCCGTGGCATCGGGCTACAATGGCCAAACTGCTGCTCCCAATACGACCTTCACCTTGACCGATGATATCGACATGAGTGCCAACATCTGGGTGCCGATCGGATCGAACGGCAATGCCTACACGGGCACCTTCAATGGTAATGGTCACGTGGTCACCGGTTTGCGCAGCCCCTTGAACAGCGAGAACATGGGTATGTTCGGTAGCACTACCGATGCCACCATCACCGACCTTGTCGCCCAAGCCAACTTTGCTGGCGGTACGATGAGGAACGTCGGTACGGTCATTGGCTCGATGAGCGGCGGTACGCTGAACAATGTGGAAGCCGCTGGTACGCTGACGGGTACCAATACCACTGCCAACATGGGTGGCCTGGTTGGTACCGCAAGTGGTAATGCAGTCATTCACTCTGGTTTTGCCGTCAACACGATGACCGGTGGTAATAACACCGTTATGGGTGGCCTGGTCGGTACGCTGGGTGGTGAAGAAGACAATGCCAACCTCTTCAACAGCTATAGCAACGTGGTCTTCGCCGAAGGCAATCCCGCTACCACGGTGGGTGGTCTTGTCGGTGTGAACAACGGCCAGATTGAGAACTGCTACAATGCTACGGAGACCAGCTATCCCTTCGCTTACACTAACAATGGTTCCATCAAGTTCAGCTATGCCGCTGAGGGCACTGAAAACTATGTGAATGCAAGCGGCACTGGTGCAACGCTCACTGGTCATGGTACCTATGACGATGTCCTTGGTCGCAAGGAAATCGGCTACATGTACGATGATAACAAAGTGACGGCCACCAATGATTATGTTGCCTCGGCGATTACTTATGATAATGGTCATAATATCACCAAGTGGCCTGGCCTCGTCAGCACGCTGAACCAATGGGTGGCTGGCCATAGCGGCTACACACCTTGGTTCCGCCCAACCTCAGCCGACATCAACGGCGACCTGCCGGTGCTCGGTTTCCCGAAGGACAACAGCATGGGTACGGTAGACGGTAAGTTCCTCCGCTATGGTTCCAATGTCAACCTCAACGGTATCGATGCCTTGTTGACCGCATTTAACGACAACGGTGAAGACGATCCCGAACCTACGGCCAACATCTTCCTCTATGGCAACGCCACCGAGGTGGCCAACGTGCCTGCTGCCAACACCCACGTGTTCATCAACGAAGACGCTGTGTTGCTGCAAAGCGGTAACGGTGAGTTCATCAACACCACCGTGGGCGTCACCTTCGACAATTCGAGCAAGAACGCCTATGACTATTACGGCCACAAACTCAAGTACGACTGGCACTTCATGTCGAGCCCGCTGAGCGATGCCCCCACGGGTGCCACTTACAGCACGGGCACTTTCACGAACCAAAGTCCTATCAATATTACTGGCATGGATGGTGGTTACTTCCCGAACGGCCTTGGCTTGACGACGCCGGCTCCCGAAGGTTCCGTGATGTGGGACTTCTACACCTACTACGAGCCTCATTATCACTGGATCAACCTGAAGCGCGGTCCGGGCAACCACTGGCATACCGACGGCGGTGCGATCATCCCCTATGTAGATGATGACAATACGGCAACAAATGCCACCTTCGTCCCCGGCAAGGGCTACATGATGGCCATCAACAAAGATAGCTACATGAGCAGCACGGGTACGCTGAACAACGGAAATGTGGATATCACCCTGTATATGCAAGAATCGCAGGCTCCTGCTCCTGAAGCGCTCTACAATAAAGGCTGGAACCTCGTGGGTAACCCCTACCAGGCTTACCTTGACCTAGACAAGGTGGGTGCCGGAACCTACTACATCTACGATGCCGAAAGCGGCGTGTACGTGCCCTATGCAGTCCAAGGTTCAGGGAACCCTGTGACGCCTTCGCGCTACATTCACCCGCACCAAGGCTTCTTCATGCACACTGACACCGACAACACTACCTTCACTTTCGGAAAGAGCATGGCTACGACAGATACCGATGACGATGGCGGTTCCTACTTCCGTGGCGATGAAGATCAGGTTGACTACCCGTTGGTGAACATCTTCGCTACCAACGAGCGCGGCAATACGGACCTCGCCATCGTGGAGTTCAACCGTCCGGAGATTGGCGGCGCCACCAAGGTGAGCTTCATGACGAACGCCAACTTCAGCATCGCCGCCCACCTCAACGGTGAAGGCTACGGCCTGCTGTTCACGCCCGAAGGCACGGAGAAAGTGCCGGTGCACTTCAAGGCCCAGGAGGACGGCACCTACACGCTGACGTGGAGCACCTACAACGGTGACTTCAGCAGCCTGCTGCTGGTCGACAACAAGACGGGCGTGATCACCGACATGCTGCGTGCCGACAAGTACACCTTCGACGCTTCGGCCGACGACTACAGCTCGCGCTTCTACCTGACCTACTCGGTTACGGGCATCGACGAGAACGAAGGCACCGTCAACGAGACCTTCGCCTGGTTCGACGGTTCAGAATGGGTCGTCAACGGCCAAGGCCAGCTCGACGTGGTCGACATGCTAGGCCGCACGCTTCGCAGCGAGCGCCTCACTGGCGACCAGAACCGCGTGAGCCTCGACGGCGTGGCCGCCGGCGTGTACCTGATGCGCGTGACGAACGGAAAGGCCGTCAAGGTGCAGAAGATTGTGGTGAGATAAGAGAATCCCCCGGTGGGGCAGGAGGGGCGGATTAATCCCCCCTGCCCCCCTTAAAAGGGGGAGGCGCAAAGCGGCGCAAGACCTGCGTCCGGTAGGCTTCCCCCTTCTAAGGGGGCAGGGGGATTCGAAGACCCGCCCCTGCGTTCGGTAGACGGGCAGGGGGAGTAAAAAACACAAAACCTACTCCATCCCCGAAAAGGGAAACCAAATAAAAGAGCAAAGCAAAAGAAAGAACAAACAATAAAACCCAAACAACGATGAAGAAACTAATAGCAATCATAGCCGCCTTGATGCTGGCCACGGCGCCGGCGATGGCCCAGGTGTTCATCATGGACGAGGACGAGTACAACAACGGCCGTGCAGGCACTGATGCCAACGGCTTCGGCGTGATGGTGCCTGAGCAGGACGTCACCTACGACCAGTATTTGCCCTTGGGCGAAGGCATCGTAGTGCTGGCAGGTTTGGCTGGTGCCTACCTGCTTGGCAAACGCAGAAAAGAAGACTAATCTAATCGTAAGAAGATACTAAAAACACCGTCCCACCCAGGGACGGGTCATTTGATTCATTTGTATTACTTTGGGATGACCCTGTCGTGAGACACGGTCATCCCGCTTTTTTTCTGACGGCTAGTCTTCCAGCAAAAACGGAATCACCCCCACATAAGTGATCCCTTCATCATCGACCCATGGCTTGGCCGAGCCATCAAGAATGACCATCTTCCTGAAGAAATCGCCTGTGTTCACCTCGTCATCCTTGATCCTGTAACGCTCAATGATGTCCTTTAAGAATACGTTTTCGAAAAGGTCCTTGAGATATTTTCTTTTTTCCAATTGGGCTCAGAATTGCAAAAAAAATGGCTGACCTGGAGAGGCCAGCCATTTTTGTTTTGGGCTTGTAGGGCTGTCGTATCACGGTTGTAGAGCTGTCGTATCACGGTTGTAGGGCTGTCGTATCACGGCAGCCGCAGAATGAACGTCCTGCGGCTGCCACGATGTGACAGCCCTACACGCTATTATCGGATCACCGTCACCCGTTTCACGCCCACTCCGTTCTCGGCATAGATGCGAACCATGAACACGCCCGTGCCAAAGGCACTCATGTTCAAGGTGGCGGAATTACCGTTCACTTCGGCGTCGTAAACCACCTGGCCAAGGTCGTTCACCACGGTGATGCGTTGCATACCCTCAGCCTCGACGGTGACGTTGCCATTGGTCGGGTTGGGGTAGATGGCCGCGTTGAGGTTGTGTTCGTTCACATCGGTCGAGTTCTTGACAAGAATGTCCAGTGTGCCCTCGCCGTTGTTGCATTCCGAAACAGGCGTGGCGGTCAGCACGGCTTGGCCTTTGTACTCGTTGCTCCAGGTGACCACGACGCTCTTTCCGTCGTTGGCGGGAACGAGCGTGCCGGCCTCTTCAGGCGCGATGCTGAAGCCCACTTCCACGTCGTTGCTGACGGTGTAGGTCGTGGTGGGCGTGAGGCGCACGTCCAATTCGGCATCACCGCTGATTTCGGGCTGGGCGTCAATGGCGTTCACGGTGATGTTGACGGCCTGTTCAAAGGCGGTTTCGCAGCCGTTGGCATCGGTCACCTTAGTGAAAGTGGCGCCGACGGTAGTGGCAGGAGTGAGCGTCATCGTGTAGCTGTTGCTTTCAGCCGTGAAGCCTTCCATGCCCGTGGCTTCCACGATGAACGGAGCCACACCCGTGAAGCCGAAGTTGATGTTCACTTCTTCGCCTTCGCAGATGCTTTCAGGCACTTCGCCGATGGTCATCGTCGGTGCGGCATTCACCGTGACGGTGAAGGCGCGTTCGCCAGCTTCGTAATCGACTTGGCAGAAGTTGTTGCGCACCGAATTGATGTTGAACACGTGCTCTCCAGCTTCAAGGTTGCCGAGCTCGATGCTGTGGCTGCCAGCATTTTCATAGACATGTTCTTCGCCATCGAGGGTGACGACAAAGTGCAGGTCGACAGGAGGATAGATGTCGGTGCCGGCAAGCGTGAAACTCATGGAAGCGGGTTCGCCTTCGCAAATCTCGATGCTTTCGGCATTCAAGGTCAGTTGCGGAAGCTCGCTGAAGGTAAGATACATCGTCTCTGCGGCACTGCAAGCCTCTGAGGTGGCCGTTATGGTCAACTCAACATGCATGTTCTCAATGTCTTGCGGGCCAGGGATGTAGTTGGTTGTTGGTTCGTGCGGGTTTTCAAACACGCCATCGCCATTGGTGCTCCATGTAAGGTCGTTATAATCGCCTTCCACCTCCACCCATACGGGTTGCGGCTCACTGACGGCAC
>Ga0310691_10002256_pt1 | contig 26185 bp, 26 predicted proteins | sample 176DNAGHGlowgp2_FD_203887 | JGI IMG/M metagenome (GOLD analysis project Ga0310691, IMG submission 203887) | Sheep rumen microbial communities from Palmerston North, Manawatu-Wanganui, New Zealand - 1766 DNA GHGlow gp2 (v2) (version 2) | ecosystem: Host-associated > Mammals > Digestive system >... | reverse complement strand
GGTCGTCAATATCCCTAGTAGTGTAAGATTGTTGTAATTATTAAAGAGGCTCAACGCCAGATATATACTATGATTAATCCCAAAACCGTCACCATAGTTGGCGCAAACGGCACAATGGGAGCGAATGTCTCTGCTATTTTCGCATCCTTTGGTAATGCCACAGTGTACATGGTAGCACGAGATAAAGAAAAGTCGAAGAAAGCTGCCTTCAAAGCCGGAAAATCAGTCAAGGCTGACAGTATCGTGAGCCATTTAATACCAGTGGACTACTCCAGTTTAGACGATTGCGTGAAAGCTTCTGACCTGGTGTTTGAGAGCGCAGCAGAGAACCTTGACCTCAAGATTGATCTGCACACCAAGATTGGCCAGTCCCTGAAGAAAGGGGCTGTGGCCTGCACAGGCTCCTCAGGTCTTTCCATTACCCGACTGGCAGAGTGCTACCCGGAGGAAGTGAGGGACCAGTTCTATGGCGTACACATGTTCAATCCCCCATACCAGCTCACTCTTTGTGAACTGACAGCCTCGCCTTATAGCAATATGTCTATGTACAGGGAGCTGAAAGAGTATTTAACCACCACTCTGTTCCGTACTGTAGCAGAGAGTAAGGACCTTCCTGCTTTCCTGGGCAACCGCATCGGCTTCTATTTCATCAATGAGGCAATGCTATATGCAGAGCGCTATCAGGACAATGGCGGCATTGACTATATTGATGCGATTCTTGGCCCCTTCACTGGGCGTACTATGCCACCGATCACTACTGCGGACTTCGTGGGCCTGGACGTGCATAAGGCTATCGTGGATAACATCTACGAGAACACCAATGACTATGTCCATGAAAAGTTCGTACTGCCAGAGTTTGTTCAGAGGTTGATTGACAAGGGCTTCCTTGGCCGTAAGAGAGGACAAGGCCTTTATAAACTCATAAAGGGAGACAACGATTACAAGCGTATGATGGTTTGGGACATCAAGGAGGGTGGCTTCCGTGATGTCATCAGATACACTTTCCCCTTTGCCCTGAAGATGAAGGAATACCTGAAGGTCGGCGATTATGACAGGGCCATTCTGGAGCTGACCAACAATCACTCTCAGGAAGCCGACATCTGCCTGCGATTCCTTTTGAGATATATCGTATATTCGCTCTATACAGCCGAGCACGTAGGCTATGACCTGCGGGTTGCAGATGACGTGATGGCTACCGGCTTCACCTGGTGTCCTCCTTTCGCCATGATGGAAGCATTCACCCGTGTCTGTGACTTGGGTGCATTGATGAAGGAAAGACTGAAGCCTGAGATTCTGAGCAATGTGGACATTGACCATATCATCGCTGAGCAAATCAAGAGCAAGTACGATTACAGAATCTATTTTAAGGCAAAATAAAGAGGAGAGCACTATGAGGAAAAAGGTATATATTATGGGTGGTGCCCAGACCGACTTTGAGCGCAACTGGACAAAGGAGGGCAAGAACATGATAGCCCTGTTGAAAGAGGCTGTCGAGGACGGTTTCAAGGATGCTGACTTCACGATGGATGAAATGGACGCCTTGAACAAGGAAAACCGTGTGGCTGCCTTTGTGGGCAACTTTATTGCTGAGCAGTATATCAGCCAGGGGCATCTCGGAGCCTTCCTGACGGAAGTGAATCCTGCATTCTATGGAGTGCCTTCTGCCAGATATGAGGCAGCATGTGCTTCCAGTTCTGTAGCACTTGATGCAGCCATCAGCAAGATTGAAGCAGAAGAGTATGATGTCTGCATTGTAGTTGGGTGGGAGATTATGAAGTCCGTCGATTCCAAAAAGGGCGGTGACATCCTTGGACGTGCCGCATACTACGAGAAAGAAGGCAAGGGCGTTGACCTGCCCTTCCCGAAGCTCTTTGGCCGCTTGGCAGATGCCACCATAGAGAAGTACGGGCTGGACCAGGAGCGCTACCTGAATGCCTTGGCCAGAATCTCCTGTATCAACTACGCCAACGCCAAGCGCAATCCCCTGGCTCAAACCAGGAAATGGTTTATGAACTATGAAGAGGCAAGCCATCGCGGAACGGAAAGCAACCCCTATGTCGGGGGATTGCTGGGCGTTAGTGACTGTTCACAGGTTACCGACGGCGCTGCTGTCGTGGTGCTCTGCTCAGAGAAGTATCTTCAAGAGAAAGGCATGAAGGACAAGCCCGTCGTGAAGGGCTATGGCCACAGGACAGCGCCTTTGCTCTTTGACAAGAAGATGGCAGACAACGCCGGTTCTGAGTACGTGTTGCCATGGACTCGCCAGGCCTGTCTGGATGCCTATCGCAGGGCTGGCCTGACAGTTGATGACATAGACGTGTTTGAGACCCATGACTGCTTCAGCAGTTCTGAGTTTGCCGCCATTTCATGCTTTGGCATTTGCGAACCAGGCAAGGAATGTGAGGCTGTAGAGAATGGCGTGATCGCCTTTGATGGCGCAAAGCCAGTCAATCCGTCAGGCGGCCTGATTGGCTGCGGGCATCCTGTAGGAGGTTCCGGTGCCAGAATGTTTGTGGACTTGTATAAGCAGGTAACGGGTAAGGCTGGCAACTACCAAGTGAAGGGTGCCAGGAACGGCATGATGCTGAATATAGGTGGCAGCGCTACGACCAATTATGTGTTTATAGTCGGGAAGGAATAGTATCCATGAAAATAAGCATTAAAGAAATTATTGATTGTCTTGGAATCCAAGTACTGAACGTGGCTGGGGCACATGAAGGCTGTTATATAGACAACCTAGCAGATGTTGCCCATGTGAACTTGACTACGCTTGACTGGGTAAATCCGGCAAAGACCAATAAGCAGGAGATTGCCGAGAAGAGCCCGGCTCGTGTGCTATTGGTGGACGAAGACGTGACGTATGTCCCAGGGAAAGCTTTTATCTATGTGAAGAATCCCAAGAGGGCATTGGCAACAGTGGGAAATCAATTCTTCGTCGAGAAGTCAAAGCCAGGTATCCACCCCACCGCGATTGTGGATGGTGAAGCTGAGATTGCTGACTCTGCGACGATCGGAGCATACGCAGTGATAGGAAAGGCAAGAATAGCCGGAGGAACTGTTGTATCTCCCTTCGTGCGTATCTATGACAATGTGACGATAGGCAGGGAGTGCTTTATCAAGGAAGGCGCTGTAATTGGCGGTGCAGGCTTCGGCTTCGAGAGGGATGAAGACGGTAACCGGTTCCGCTTTCCTCAGTTAGGTGGAGTGAGGATAGGCGACCATGTTGACATCGGTGGTAATACCTGCATTGACCGCGGAGCTTTGTCTGACACTGTCTTGGAGGACTATGCCAAGGTGGATAACCTATGCCATATAGCTCATAACGCCCATATCGGGAGAAATGCCGTCGTGGTGGCATGCGCTGAAGTGTCCGGCTCGTGTACGATTGGTGAAGGAACCTGGGTGGGGCCTAACGCTTGTATCCGTGACCAGCGCAGTGTTGGGAGCAACACCATGATAGGCATGGGAGCGGTCGTGGTGAAGCATGCGGGAGATAACGAAGTGTGGGCAGGTAACCCGGCCAGGGAAATGACCAGGAAATAAGCTGATGAAAAAGAAGAAGATTCGAGTGGCATGGGTCTGTTCATTCTCCAATGAGAGAATGCGGGCAAGGCTGCCTTTTGACTCCGGTGGTTGTCTTAAAGCCCTCTACGGGTTGCTTGGCGTAACATTTGGCAGGGGAACCGACTCTGCCAACTGGAACACCAATGCCATTGAAGAGATGGAGAAGATGGGTGACGTGGAACTGCATGTCATCTGCCCTGTCCGTGGCTTGGCAAAAAAAGAAGTGTTGTATGAGGACAATGGCATACATTATTATTTCTTTCGTGAGCAAAACAGCAATATCGTTCGCTTTGTGTGGCATCAGCTGTTCTCTAAATATACTTCGCGCTATAAGAAGAACAGACGTTTTATTAGTCGATATATTAATGAAATACAGCCAGACATTGTCCATGTGATGGGTGCGGAAAACCCCCACTATTCGCTGTCGTTGCTTGATGTGCCATCAAATATACCAACTATCATTCAGTTACAGGCCTTGCTGACACGTTTGGTTAATGTCACCAAAGTAAGGGAAGAGAAAAAGAGCTTTTACTATAAAGGGTTAATTGAACGTGAGATAATAAAGAAAGCTGATTATATAGGAACCGCAGTGGATGACTTTAAAAAGTACATTTTAGAAGAAATAAAGCCAGATGCCCGCTTTTTGGATATTAGTCTTGCCATGGCCCAAAAGATTAATCTTGAACAGTCGGATAAACAATATGACTTCGTATATTTTTCATCGAGTATCAGCAAGGCAGGCGAAGAGGCTTTGGAATCCTTCATCCTGGCACATAAGAGGAATCCCACTATCACCTTGGACATCGTCGGGGGGTATGATGACGCCTTTAAGGAAAGACTCGATGCACGTATTAAAGACTGTGGTATAGACAATTGTGTAACCTTTGAAGGCCGATTACCATCACACGATGATGTGATACGCCAAATCCGCAAAGCACGCTTTGCATTGCTGCCGCTTAAAATGGATTTCGTACCGAATACATTGCATGAAGCGATGGCAAATGGATTGCCTGTTGTTACCACGATAACCGATGGCACTCCTTCTCTCAACGAGAAGAGGCAGTGCGTATTGTTGTCACGACAGAATGACTTTCAGGCAATGGCCGACAATATGACTGCATTGCTTGATGATGAACATCTGAGGAACGAACTTCGCCAGAATGCAGCTGCGTATGAGAATGAGCGGTCCAATAACCGGTCAATTATTGCAAAATGGGTCGAAGCATATAAAAACATTGCTCAGTCATGAAGATTAATTTTTTCCTGATACCCTTTGTTATTATACTCGGGTTGCTATTTGCAAATAATAACAGCAAGAGTAATAGGCGATTATATATCATAGTCTGTAGCGCAGTACTCCTTTTTGTAGCTGCCATGCGTAGCCCTGAGTATATGACGAATACATACGGTATTGATTCAGCGAACTATAAAAACATGTTCGAGAACGCATTTGATATGGGCTGGGATGAATTCTTTGCAACATTCTATATGCGATATTTTGGCCGAGGGGCGAATGAGTATGACATTGGCTTTGTTGCATTTAATAAGATAATTGGATTATTTACATCTGATTTTGCCATCTTCTCATTGTTGGCCGATTTGTTGTTTTTTATTCCTTTCGGAATCATCTTGTACCGATATAGCACAAACATCTTTGGTATTATGTTCGCCTTCGTCTATTATGTATCGTTGATTCAAATTTACATGATAGGTGGAGGACGACAGATGTTCGCGATAGGGCTGGATATGATGGCTTTGCTTGCCATCATTGACGGAAAGAAGCTATGTGCCGGCATCTTTTTCTTTTTAGGCTTTACTATCCACGCTTCTTCCTTATTGTTCCTGGCTCCTTTGATAATGGTTTGGTATGGCTTAAAAGCAAAGACTCTGAAGCAGCTGCATTTGATTTGTTTTATAGTTTTCCCCATCGTGTTGATGATGCCAAATCAAATTATTGCTTTTATGGGCGAAGCTGCCGGTTCTGAAAAATATGCAGAATATGGGCGACATGCTGTTCAGGGGGGAGCTAATGTGTTCCTCTATTTGATGGAATTATTGTCTTTGTTCTGTTTGATAGTGATCAAAAAAAAGAATATGCTTCATAATAAGAACATTGCCATATTTTATGTGATGTTACCATTCTTAAGCTTGTTTACGCCACTAATAAGTGCGAATGGTACGATGATTAGGATAGCCCTTTATTATTCCATCTTTATGACATTATTGGTCCCGTATAGCATTGAGTGCTGGAAGGGCAATAGTGACCGCCCGTTGACATACATGTTTGCAATAGGTGCACTTTCTTTACTCGCATTAATGAGTGGAGGCATGACTTATTATTTTTATTGGCAAGTGTAAATCATAAATCATTATAAATATGAACGGAAACGAACCTTTGGTAAGTATTATTTTACCAGTATATAATGTAGAGAAATATTTAAGTATATGTTTGGATAGTATTCTCAATCAGACTTACAAGAATATAGAAGTGATTTGCATAAATGATGGCAGTCCTGATAATTCAATAGGTATTTTAAATGAGTATGCATCCCGTGACAGGCGTGTCATAGTATTCGATGAGCCTAATAGGGGCGTTGCATCAGCACGAAACCTTGGAATCGAAAAAGCAACAGGTGAATGGATAACGTTCTCTGACGCAGATGATTGGTGGGAACTTAATGCCTTTGAACGTGCAGTTGAAGTGGCAGAAAAGCATAAAGCAGATGTCGTAATGTATTCTTACTATCGAGAGTATGCAAATAAGACGTTGGAAAGGAACAATATGTTCCCCAATGCTTTTATGGAATTCACAGCAGAGCAAAGCATTATTATTAGGAAGAGGTTGTTTGGACTAATAGGTGAGGAGTTGAAACATATTGAAAATTTTGATACGAATAATACGCTATGGTCAAAATTGTACAGCGCGAAGATATTTAAACAGCATGCAGAAATAAGATATCCGGATAACAAACCGATAGGTTCTGGTGGTGATGGCTTGCTGAACGTTTATTATTTCAAATATGTTAGGCGCGCTGTTTTCATTTCAGATCATTTATACCATTATCGTAAAACAAATGATAAATCCATTGTGTCATCATATAAACCTGATTTTTTTCAAAAGCGTAAACGCTTGTTCGCTTTGTATAACCAGATAATAGAGAATGAACATCTAGACAAAGAGTATTCAGATAGGCTCTCTAATAGAATTGCAGTCTCGATTATTGGAGTCGGTTTACAAGAACTCGCAGCGACTCATTCGGCGAGAAAAAAGATACACAACATTCGTATGGTAATAAGAGATGATGAGTATAAAAAGGCTCTACATAAATTATCATTGAAGTATATGCCCTTTTATTGGAGAGTTTTCTTCTTTATGTGTAAAATACAGAGTGCTGAGATAGTATATATGCTTCTACTTGCAGTTCGTAAACTGAAACAGAGGCACTAAGTTCTATAATTCTATGAAATATCTTTCTTCAAACATTGAATTATTTCGGATTGCTGTTTTGTATATGTTTGTGATGTCTGTTATATTTCATATGTCTTCTTTTACTCGGCGCAGTTCTTTCAGTCTCATGTGTGTTATTTGATATATTTTTTAACGCCCGTATTTCGTTTATGCAATCTTGCTGTACCATTGATCGAAAAATCTTTGCAATCAATTAAATTGAAAATCTTTCAAATGGCTGAAGATGCTAAATATATAATAATATAAGTATTGATACAATATGGATGCTCTAGTTAGTATAGTTATACCAGTTTATAAGGTTGAAAAATACTTGGATAGATGTATGTCCAGTGTGTTAGGTCAGACATATCAGAACCTAGAAATTATCATGGTTGATGATGGCTCACCGGACCAATGTCCCCAATTGTGTGATGAGTATGCGAGTCGAGACAGTAGAATTAGAGTGATTCATAAGGAAAATGGTGGCCAGTCAAGTGCTCGTAATGCAGGACTTGACATAATGAGTGGCGATTATTGTTTCTTTGTCGATAGTGATGATTTTATTCATGCAGGAACAGTAGAATACCTCATGAATCTTTCTTTAAAATACAATGCCGACCTTGTTCAGTGTGCTAATGATTGGGGTAGTAATGAAGAATTTGCCACGTCACCCAATTATGAAGATGATAAACCAGAATATCTTGATGATAACTCTATTTTTAGTTCACCGAAAAATAATGTTACACTTTGGAGTAAGTTGTATCGTTCATCTTTATGGAAAGATGTTAGGATGCCCATCGGGAAATCGAATGAAGATGATTACACAACATGGAAATTATACTATAGGGCTAACGCCGTGGTTGTTACTGACTTGAGGCTGTATTATAATTTTGTAAATGCTGATGGAATATCTGCGGGGTTGAGAAAAGTGCCAAATATCACTTATCCTATTGAAGCTTATCATGAGCGAATTGCTTTTTTTGATGAAAAAGGCGAGAATGGGTTGAGCGTTTTGTCGAAATGGAGATATTCTTTATATCTAATGCTAGCGATGGGATCGGAAAACTTAAGAAAAGAAGATAAAATAACACTTGTGAAAGAGTATCGACTTATTTACAAAGATGTCTTGATGTGCAGCCATGTGCCAATAGCACATAAAATCCTTATTATGCTTACTTTTATTTCTCCCAAATTTGCGGTAATTGCACGGCGCTATAACAAACAAAAGAAATATAAATGAGAATTCTTCTGATAACCGCAGAAGCATGGAATGATGCGGTATATGGCAACAATGTTTTAACTAATTGGTTCACCGGTTTTGATGCTGATTTTGCACAAATTTATTGCTCCCCCGACCTGCCATATAACCATATTTGTGACCGTTATTTCCAGATAACGGACACGCAAATGGTGCGTTCGCTCTATACTGGCAAACGGGCTGGAAGTGTAGTATGGAAGCCATCGCAAGAAGACGATGTTAAGCAGTCGAAAGTGAATGCCCAGCGGACAGGCAGCTATAAATGGCTAAAACAACTGTCATTATACATTCACACACCTATGATGATGGTGCGTGATGCTATATGGATGTGGGGACGCTATGACGAATCTGCATTGAATGCATTTGTTAGCGATTTTAAACCAGATGTCGTTTTTTGTCCAAGAATGGTTACACCAAAACTGATGCGGCTGGAAAAAAAAGTAAGTAAAATGACGGATGCTCCTTTTGTAGCTTTTACAGCTGACAATGAGGCATCGCTTAACTGCTATTCTTGGTCTCCATTGTTTTGGTTGCGCCGTTTTGCTATTCATAAGAAATTCAAGGAACATGTCGGTTTGTATCGTCATTACTTCATGTTTTCTGAAGAACAAGCCGAGGAATACCATAAGGAATATGGACTTCCTACTTCATGCCTCTATAAATGTGGCGAGTTTAACGACAGATACACTCCCAAAAAAGTGAATAATCCAATCAGGATGATTTATGCTGGACGACTGTATTGCAATCGCTGGAAAACGTTGGCTGCTATTGGTGAGGCACTTGAACAGTTAAATGAATCTGAGATAAAAATGGTGTTAGATGTTTACACGGCCGAAACGTTAACGAGTAAACAAAAGAAAACGCTTAATAGGTATAACTATCTTCATGTCCATTCAGCTATAACGCCATCTCAACTGGCTGAGGAGTATGAAAAGGCAGACATCGCTCTTCACGTGGAGTCATTTGATAAGGGCTATCGTGCTGCGACCCATTATTCCTTTTCAACAAAGATAATTGATTTAATGGCCTCTTTTTGTGCAATCTTGGCAATATGTTGGGAAAAACATTCTGGATACGTTTATCTTAAGAAGCACGATGCTGCCCTGTGCGTTTCTGATTATAAAGACATCTTGCCGCTGCTGCAACGTATCACCCAGCAGCCTTCTTTAATCCAAGAATATGCAGAAAAAGCTTGGGAATGTGGGGTAAAGTACCATACGCGCAAAATAATACAGAATCAGATACATAATACTTTTAATAAGATTATTCAACAAACTGATGGGAAAGTATTCGATAATGTTTGATGCTATGGGGGAATCTTCTTTATGTGTTGGTGGCAAACAAATTGGATCGATTTACTGAAAAGCTTTTTTACACAAATAGATGAAACCAAAGTTTTTTATAACAACAACTGTCTCAAGGACTCTGTTCTTCTTCAGCGGGCAGCCGAGGCTATGGAAAGGCGAGTTTGACGTGACAGCTATAGCGGCTGAGCAGGATAAGCTTATCAGTTTTGCGGAACAGGAGGGGATAGCATACAAACATATCCCCATGAAGAGGGAAATATCGCTGCTAACTGATGTTTTTTGTCTTTTCCGCTGGATATGGCTGTTGCTAAAAGAGCGTCCATACATAGTACATGGGAATACTCCCAAGGCATCGATGCTCTCGATGGTAGCGGCCTGGTTGACAAGACGGCCGATAAGAATCTATATGTGTCATGGCCTTCGATATCATACAGCTACTGGAGCTCTTAGGAGAGTTTTGATGTTTATGGAATGGCTGTCGTGCTCATGCGCGACGCAGGTTATTTGTGTGAGTGAGGGTGTCCGAAAGCAATTAGTTGACGATGGCCTTTGTAAACAAAGTAAAGGAAAAGTCGTGGGGTATGGAACAGCAGGAGGCATTGATGTGGATTACTTTTCACGTAAGGCAATTGCAGGACTATCAGATAAAAGAGAGGAATTGAATATCCCCCAAGATGACTTTGTGTTCTGCTTTGTTGGACGTATAGTCAAAGATAAGGGAATTAACGAATTAGTGACGGCTTTCGATAGACTTTCACAAGAGTACCATGTGCATTTATTATTAGTAGGACCTAAAGAAAATGATTTAGATCCAATAGATAAAAAGACAGAAGGCTTATTAAGAGATAACAAGCAAATTCATGCTGTTGGCCGGCAAAGTGATGTCCGCCCATATCTTGCTGCCAGCAATGCTTTTGTCTTGCCTTCATATCGTGAGGGAGTAGGTATGGTGTTGTTGGAAGCAAATGCCATGGATGTACCTTGTATTGCAAGTGATATCATAGGATGCCATGATGTGGTGACTGAGGACATGAATGGCGAATTGGTGAAGCCTAGGGATACAGACGCGCTATACCAAAAGATGAAAGACTGGGTGGAACACCGTGAACATGTTGCAGCGCTGGCTAAGGGATGCAGAGATATCGTTCTTTCCCGTTACGCTCATGAGGACGTGAAAAAAGCTTATTATCAAGAGTTGAAATCCATAGCTGGCATAAGTGCGCAAATAGATGAACTGCGAAACGTGAACACAGAGTTGTGAAGGCTAAAGCGATATTGTTTGAGATACTAAAGTCAGCACTTGGGGAAAGTGGTGCAGGCAGGAACAGAACTCGTTTTTGGCAGTCTCTCATCGATGGAGTTGCCGCATAACGAATGGTATCTGTCTATAGATACTTCCAGAATAAGATGAGACTAAATAATAATCAGAAAGCGTTTTTCGCTTTTGTACGAGCAGGGCTGTGGGGTGGCCAAAAGTCGGTTCAAGAGTTGATTGCTCAAGAGTTCAAGGATGCGGATTGGAACGAGGTGTATCAATTAGCGCAGGAACAGTCGGTTCAAGGTCTCGCCCTGCAAGGAATAGAGGCGTTGAGAAACCTTAACGGAAGCCCTAACCTTACTATTCCACAGGGGCTATTGCTGCAATGGATTGGTGAGGTGCAAATTATTGAGCAGCGCAATAAGGAAATGAACGCCTTTGTTGCAGAGCTTATAGATAGACTTCGAAAAGAGGACATCTATTGCATTCTAGTGAAAGGCCAGGGCGTGGCACAATGCTATGAAAAGCCACTATGGAGGTGTTCTGGGGATATAGACCTACTACTGAGTAATGAGAATTATAAAAAAGCGAAGAGTGCTTTGATACCTATCGCAAGCGAGGTAGCGGATGAAGATAAAACAACAAAGCATCAAGCACTGGTAATAAATGGATTTGACGTAGAGTTGCATGGAAAAATGCCGTTTACTATTTCGAAACGTGTTGAAGCCGAAATTGACGAGGTGCTGAATGATGTTTTTTGTGGAGGTAATGTAAAGTCATGGGATTGCAATCGTACGCAGGTCTTCTTGCCTTCACCTGACAATGATGTGATTTTGGTATTTACCCACTTCCTGCATCATTTCTTTATTGAGGGAGTAGGACTGAGACAGATATGTGATTGGTGCAGATTGCTCTATACCTACAGGGGGACACTGAAATACAGACTTTTAGAATCACGGATTAAGGCCATGGGGCTGATGAGCGAGTGGAAAGCGTTTGCTTCGCTTGCTGTGGATATACTTGGAATGCCAATAGATGCGATGCCGTTTTATGACAAGCGATTCAAACGTAAGGGCGAGAAGGTTTTAGAACTTATTCTGGAGGCAGGCAATTTTGGACACAACAAGGATCTTAGCTATCGTGTGAAATACAAAGGATTTACATACAAGATAGTTTCTCTTTGGCGCAGGTTCTGTGATTTCTGTGATTTCGCTACGATATTCCCAAAAGATTCCCCACTGTTCTTTATAACCTATGTGACCGGAAAGGTGAAGTGAATGATGGCGTTATGATTTCTAATTAGTAAAGGGTTATCGAGGAAAATCTGTAATGTATAACGTGTATTTATTAATCTTTTATGTATAAGCATTTCTTCAAGCGATTCCTCGATTTCTGGATTTCGCTTATTGCGCTGATATGCATCAGCCCTGTATTGTTAGTAGTGACGATCTGGCTGCATTTTGCAAACAAAGGTGCTGGGGCATTCTTCCTTCAAGAGCGGCCAGGCAAGAATGCAAAGATCTTCAAGGTCATCAAGTTCAAATCAATGACGGACGAACGGGATGAGAATGGGAACCTTCTTCCAGACAAAGACCGTATTACGACAGTAGGCAAATTCGTGCGTAAAACATCATTGGATGAGTTGCCGCAGTTGGTAAACGTCCTAAAGGGGGACATGGCATTGATAGGCCCAAGACCGTTGTTAGTAGAATATTTACCTTATTATACAGAAAGGGAAAAACTAAGGCATAGCGTCAGACCTGGCATTAGCGGCTGGGCTCAAAGTCACGGACGAAATAATTTGAGCTGGGATGACAAACTAGCTCTTGATGTCTATTATGTTGAGCATCTTTCCTTTGGGATGGATTTTCGAATTGTAATCCAAACAATCAAGAATGTACTTGGAGGCAAAGATGTAAATGTCGTGCCGAGTTTGAAAGGGGGCAAACTGAGTGACGAAAGAAAGAATAAAAGACAAAATGAATATTAGGAAGTTACGACAAGATGACCTCTACAAAAGAGTGGAATGGATGAACAATCCAAAAGTTTACCAGTCGATGCATTTTGACTTACCAGTCGAACTTGGAAATACTATTGCATGGTTTGAACGGAATCGTAAAAATGAGAATAGGATTGATGTCGTATTTGAAGAAGGTGGTACTATTGTTGCATTTGGAGGATTAACAAACATAGAACGAGAGGTCGAAAAAGCAGAGTTATACATATTTGTCGATCCCAACAACCAAAAAGGCGGCATTGGTACAAAAGCGACAAGTCTTCTTTGCGATTATGGTTTTAAACGGTTGGGGCTGAATAAAATTTACTTAGAAACCAATGAAGACAACATTGCTGCGCGATGCGTGTATGAAAAATGCGGCTTTAAATTAGAAGGTGTACTTAGGGCAGAATATAAGACTGTTGACGGTCATTTGCTCAGCAGGATGTATTACGGATTGTTAAAAGATGAATCGCTTGAGTAATCAATCGTTGTTTTTAAGTAACTGCGTTGTTGATAGTATTAGACTTTCGATTATTCGTGACGATATATTCCCATATATCGGCGGAGGGGGGAAGGCCCGTAAGGCTGTATATTACGAGGCGTTTCTGAAAGAGCATGGCTATAATGCGGCAGTCACCTGCGGTGGCATTCAAAGCAATCACAATAGAGCCATAGCTTTGATGTGTGCGCAGAACGGTTGGAAATGTCATTTGTGCATACAGGGTACAGAAACGCGATTTAATACTGAGAAGGGAAATGCGCTGTTGGATAGACTGAGTGGTGCCAACTGTGAACTGATAAGGCCCGAAGATACGGCTGAGGCTATGGATAGGGCTATGGAGCAGTTCAAGGCAGAGGGTTACAGGCCCTACTATTGTCATGGAGGTGGCCATGATCTGCCCGGTGGTGTCGCTTTTGTGGAAGCAGTAGAGGAATTAGCCCAGAAGATAGAGATGCCAGACTACATCTTCCATGCATCAGGGACGGGTTCTACTCAGGCCGGTATTGTGGTTGGCCTTGACAAGATAGGCTGGCATGATGTGAAAGTCGTTGGCATTTCTGTGGCTCGGCAGTATGAGCGCGGGCGTCAAGTGATAGCCGACTTTGCCAACATGCTGGCAGAGCACTATGGCATGGCAGAGCGCTATGACGACCGCATCATCTTCAACACGGACTATCTCTGTGGAGGATATGAACAATATACGACAGAAATGGAGGAATACCTGAAAAGGGTGATGAAAAAGACGGGGCTGATGTTTGACACGACCTATTCTGGCAAGGCTTTCTATGGTATGATTGACATCATTAAGAAAGAAGGGCTGCAAGGGAAAAAGATAGTTTTCTGGCATACTGGGGGACTCATGAATTTGATGAAATAATACGATATGAATATTCTGTTTACTTGCGCTGGCAGACGCACATATCTGCTGAAGTATTTTAAGGAAAACATGCAGGAGGGTGACAAGGTAGTTGCCACAGATATGCAATTATCGGCACCTGCCCTGCAAGTAGCAGATGTAAAGGTGCAAGTACCTGCCGTATATGCAGAGGACTACTTAGACAGGACATTGGATATCTGTAAAAAGTATTCCATTAATGCCCTGATTTCACTCAACGATTTAGAACTGCCTATCTTGGCTGAGAACAAGAAACGGTTTGAGGAAATTGGAGTGAAGGTAATAGTGAGTGACCCACATGTCATTGACATTGCCTTCGACAAGTATAAGACTGCGAAATGGGTGGAGTCACTTGGACTAAATGCACCCAAGACTTTTGTACGACTGACTGACGCAAAAGAGGCGTTGGCAACAGGTGAAATAGACTTCCCTTTGTTTCTGAAGCCTCGGTGGGGCAGTGGCTCCATTGGATTGGAAACTGTGGAAGATATGGAGGAACTGGAAGAGGTCTACCAACAGTTGTTCAAGAAGATAAAGAAAACCATCCTTGCTACGGCTTCGAAAGGTGATGAATACATCATGATTCAGGAAAAACTAACAGGTAAAGAGTTTGGCCTTGACGTGATGAACGACCTTGAAGGAAATTTTATAGCGGTATCGGTCAAGCAGAAGTTAGCCATGCGGGCTGGCGAGACAGACAAGGCAATAACAGTAGACTTGCCTGAAGTACGTGAGATGGGAGCAACCATCGGACGTAACTTGAAGCACATTGGCAATCTTGATGTGGACATTATGCAACGGGCCAATGGTGACTATTGTGTGTTAGAGCTGAATCCCCGCTTTGGGGGCGGTTTCCCGTTCTCATACGAGGCTGGGGTGAATCTTCCTAAGGCTATTATCATGTGGTTACATGGTGAGGTTGTCCCTGTGTCAATGCTTCAACCCAGATATGGATGTATGTTCGCAAAGAATGACTATTTGATGGAAATACAATAGTTATTACTCTCATATCTCCATGACTTATTCTCGTATCTCCATGACATATAGAGCAACGAAGCAGGGCAACGGTCACATGGTCACAACTGTGACCGTTTCTGGCGGAATAGTCACGATAGTTTTTCATGAGCATTCTTATGCGTGATATTGCCATTTTCGGTGCTGGCGGCTTCGGTCGCGAGGTGGCCTGCATCATACGTATGATAAACGAGAGCAGGCAGGAGCCAGAATGGAACATGATTGGGTTCTTCGATGACAACCGGGCGTTGAAGGAACAGCCGGTCTCCCACTACGGAGTCTGTCTTGGTGGCTTAGAAGAGTTGAATAGTTGGAACAGTCCCTTGGCTATCGCCATTGCCATCGGCAGCCCGCAGGTCCTAGCAAAGGTGGCCGCGAGCATCACAAACCCCAAGGTGACGTTTCCTAACCTGATGGCACCAGACACCGTGTTCCTGGACAAAGAGCATCTGAAGATGGGCAAGGGGAACATCGTCTGTCCGCGGTGTACATTGTCGTGCGACGTAGAGATGGGAGACTTTAACCTCCTCGTCGGAGGCATCCCGGTAGGCCATGACGTAAGGATGGGCAGCTATAATGTGGTGATGCCGTCAGTGAACATCTGTGGCGGGGTGCAGATGGGTGACTGTAACATGCTTGGAGTGCAAAGCGTGGTGCTGCAATATATGAAAATTGGAAACAATGTGCGGTTGGGAGCCAATAGCGTGTTGATGCGGAACGCGAAAAGCGACGAAGTGTATTTCGGCAATCCGGCAAGGAAAACAAGTACATAGGCAAAGAAGATGCTTCCAGAATTCCGGTTCCACCACATTGGCGTTGTGGTTAGAGATATTGACGATACTGCCGATGTCTATATACAGGCGGGGTACGCAAAGAGTGAAACGGTCTTCGATGCCATGCAGCAGGTGTATGTCTGCTTCCTAAAAAAGGAGGGCATGCCGATGATGGAACTGCTGATGCCCAATAATGCCGAATCACCGGTCTGGAATACTTTAAAGAAGAACGGCGTTATCCCTTGCCACTGCTGCTATGAGGTGGATGACATGGAGGATGCCATTGGGAAGCTCCGCAAGATGAAATATGTCTTGACGTCAAGGCCCGTTCCCGCCGCTGCTATTGATGGCCGTCAGGTTTGTTTCCTATATAACAAAAGAGTGGGGCTGATAGAGTTGGTCGAAGCTGGGAAATGATAGTTATTCCATGTTCTTTGTCTTCCGTAACCATACGATAGAGCGTTTCTTTCCGAAGGGCTATGCTTTCTCGGGCTATGACGACATCAGTGACATCCCCTCCGATGCAGAAGGGTATGTGTGGCTATATCTGTTGCCCATCAAGTATGACCAAGGTGTCCTTGCAGAAGAGATAGGCGATTACATCAGGAAGCTCGGTTTCGTTTTGTCACAGGTTGACAAGGCCAAGCTGGTGGTCGCCTTGACGATGGAATGGATGTATGCGGTAACGTTTACCGACGATGACCATCGGTTGCGTTGTGCCTTGGCGGGTTATAATGCTTCGCTCTACGCCTTGGCAGAACGGCACGCCAATCTGAAGGTGATAGACTTCGGGGAGTTCACACGACGGTATGCTGCACAGGAGCTGACGGACTGGAAGTTCTATCTCACCTCGCGGATGGTGCTGAATCCTGCCTTGCAAAAGCCTTTCAGGGATTGGTTTTCCAAGAAGATGGAGAACATAGCGCTGAGGCGGAAGAAGTGCCTGGTGCTCGACCTTGACAACACCCTATGGAGCGGGGTGCTGGGCGAGGATGGGATAGACGGTATCCAGATGGGCAGCGACTATCCTGGCAATGCGTTCCACCTTTTTCAGGAGGGGTTGATGGAACTGAGCAAGAATGGCGTTATCCTGGCCGTCTGCTCGAAGAACGACGAGAAGGCCGTGCTTGATGTGTGGGAGAGGAACCCGTTCCTTTTGTTGAGGAAGGAGCATTTTGCGGCCTGGCGTATCAACTGGAAGGACAAGGCCACGAATATCACGGAGCTATCGAAGGAGCTGAACATCGGCCTGGACAGTATGGTGTTCGTGGATGACGACCCGAGGGAACGGGAACTGATCAGGCGGCAGTTGCCGATGGTAGAGGTGCCGGAATTCCCTGCGCAGCCCTACGCGCTGCCGGTGTTCTTCCAGAGACTGGTGAACGACTATTTCAAGGTGTACAGCATCACGCAGGAGGACAAGGAAAAGACACAGCAATATGTAGACAATACCTCCCGCATACAGGAACAACGGAAGTACTGCAGTTTTAAGGAATATCTGGCAAGCCTGGACATTCACCTGACCATTGAACAAGCCAATGACCACAATATTCTGCGCATCGCACAGATGACACAAAAGACCAACCAGTTTAACCTGACCACCAAGCGCTATACCGATGCGGACGTGCGCCGGTTCCTGAACGAGGGGTGGAAGATATGGTCCCTGAGCGTGGCCGACAAGTTTGGTGACAGCGGCATTACGGGCTGCATGATGGTGAAGCCCGTCCCCGGCTCTTCCGAGGATGGAAGTGAACTGGAGATTGACACGCTCTTGTTGAGTTGCCGCGTCTTGGGCAAGGGCATTGAGCATGCCTTTGTGATGCAGGTGCTGGCTATCATGAGGAGTCAGGGAGTAAGGACAGTTAACGCATCCTATATACCTACGCCAAAGAACGGACAGACTGCGGCGTTCTATGACAAGTGTGGCTTCAAACTAGAGTCAGAGCACGATGGGACGAAACGCTATGCATTGTCGCTGGCAGATGCGGACCTGAAGATAGTGGACTATTACCATATTCATCTTTCTCACCTCTTACCTCTCACCTCTCACCTCTAAAAAAATGAAACATGAATATAGAAGAAAAAATATTAGAAGTACTAAAAGAGACCCTTGAGCTGGAGAGCGTTGACAAGACCATCTCCAGTCAGACTTGCGCGGCATGGAATTCCATGGGGCAGCTCAACCTCATTGCCGACTTGGAGGAGGCCTTTGGCGTCAGTATAGAGCCGGAGGAGTTTGGCGAGATGACAAGTGTTGACAAGATAGCTGGGGTCTTGAAAAGAAAGGGAGTAGGGAGTAAGGATTAGGGAGTAAGGATTAGGGAGTAAGGAGAAGTGATAGGCTAAACCATGTAGAGCATGAGTGATATAGTAGTTTCCATCATCATTCCTGTCTATCAGGTGTCAGGGTATGTTGAACGTTGCCTCCTCTCTGTAGCCAGACAGGATTACCCTCAGATTGAATGTATCATTGTAGATGATGCCACAAAGGATGACAGTATAGAAAAGTGCGAAAGACTGATAGGTGACTATCACGGCCCTATACGTTTCAAAATATTGCATCATGAGGAGAACCGTGGAATATCTGCCGCAAGGAACACAGGCCTTCGTGAGGCTACGGGGGATTACTTGCTATTTATCGATGGTGACGATGAGATAACGCCTGACTGTGTCAGTAAACTGGTGACTGCTGCCCGGGAGACACCTGACGCAGAAATGATAATAGGAAACTTCAGATGCATCCCCCGGAATGAGCATAATGTCATAGAGATAGGCAGTGGTCTGCCGGAGGCAATGGACTCGAATGAGACAATTGCTGACTATTACTTCAGCCGGAGGATTCCCGTGACGGCATGGAACAAGCTGGTGAAGCGCTCCTTCGTCATGGACAACGGCCTATTCTTCAAGGAAGGGGTTGTGTATGAAGACATCCACTGGTCCTTCTTCGTGACCAAATATCTGACAAAGATAAGAATACTCAAGGATATCACCTATTTTTATAATATCCGTTCTGGCTCCATCATCTCCGATACGGCTGATGCAATAGTTGGGAAAAGCTACTATGAGATTTATAATGAGATTCTGCAAAAGTTGACGAAGGGCAGGGAGCGGCAAGAGCTGGCCTGTTATGCAGAGAGTTTCTGCAACCGCTATCTGAGGCACAAGGCGACCCTGCCTGAGTACAAGGAGTTGTATGCGGTGTACCGACAGAAGGCCAAGGAGTTCGGATGCAAGTCGGCTTCGCTGAAACTACGTTTTGCATATTTGCTGGGAAACGTGCCATTTGGAGTAAAGATTCTTGAGGCGTTGAAGTACATCAAGAAGAAAATAACGAGAGAGGCATAACCTTATATAGAGTTTTTTCGTTTATAGGGTGTCAGGGTGACAGAATGTCGATAAACACTGGTGGAGCACCCTGTTTTCGAGGGTGACAAGGGTGACAGGAGGGTGACAGGTGTTTACGGACACATACTACTTTTTAGTTCAAAACCGCCTCACCAGCGGAGCTCTTTTCGCCTCACTTTGTGGCACTAAAGCGTGCGATGACGGACATTAGGATTATCAATGTAAGAGCCAGAAGCGGAGATAGAGTCAAATTCTCTAGAGAATTCAATGCTAAGTCAATGAGTTATTCCGCTATCTCCATGAGATAATTCAATAAGTCAATGAGTTATGGCGAAAACTCCATGAGTTATTCCTGTCACCCTCCTGTCACCCTTGACACCCTGTCAAAAGGGTGACAAGCCCTTTGTACATCGGGGTTCTGTCACCCTGACACCCTCAAAACAGAAAATCATAGTATAGATAATGAGTCTTTTTGATGAACTCATGCAAGTAGCACTGGGCCGGAGGGACAGGCTCAGCCATGCGCCTTCGGAAGAGGAGTGGGCCGCTCTCTTCGACACGGCCCGGAAACAGGCGGTGGCAGGGGTGGCCTTCTATGCCGTCGACAAGGTGAGCCAGCAGGGACAGAAGCCTCCCATGCAGCTACTGTATGAGTGGATAGGCCTGAGTGAGCGCATACGCCAAGGCAACCGACTGCTCAACAAACGCTGCCGACAGTTACAGCATAAGCTGTCGGAGATGGAGGTGCGCTCCTCCATACTGAAAGGACAAGGCGTGGCAGCGTATTACGACGAGCCGCTACAGGAGCTGAGACAGCCAGGGGATATTGACATCTATGTGGACTGCGGCAGGGAGCGGCTCTTCGAAATAGTTGACAGTATAGAGTTTAGAGGTGATAGACAATCGGAAGATAAAAACAGAAATAGTTTCATTCGTGACTGGGACTATAAGCACCTGCACCTGGATGTGTGGACTGACACGGAGGTGGAGGTGCACTACCGCGTGGAGGTGCTGCTGAACCTGTGGAAGAACAGGAAGCTGCAGAAGTGGTTTGCCGCTCACACAGAAGAGATTTTTGGTCTCACAGATTCCGCAAAGGTCACAGATAAAACCGATGGCGTTACTTTTGTCACCCCGACGGTGGAGTTCAACCGCTTCTACATACTGTTGCATATCTACCGGCATTTCCTCTATGAAGGGGTTGGGCTGCGGCAGTTGCTGGACTATTACTTCGTTTTGCTTCACACCGATTGCACAGACAACACGGATGCCATCAAGGCGCTGAAGCAATTCGGGATGTGGAAGTTTGCTCGCGGTGTGATGTGGATTTTGCAAGAGGTGTTCGGTCTGGAGAGGGAGTATATGTTTTGTGAGCCTTTGGAAAGCGAGGGAAGGTTCATCCTGTCGGAGGTGATGGCAGGAGGGAACTTCGGACACCATGACGAGCGTCTGGCGACGGAGAAGAAAGGGAAGATGCAGACGGTGAAGAAGGTGGTGAAACACAACGCGCATCTGATGCTGCACTATCCAGCGGAGATTATCTGGCCACCGATTTGGTTTGTGTGGCACAAGTGCTGGAAGCTGGCACACAGATGACTCGGAATTACAAAGAAATAGTTCTATCAAGAATTAGAGAAAACAACATAAAAGAATAATTGAATTATGAGTGTATTTGAAGGAAAGACGCTCCTGATAACAGGAGGGACGGGCAGCTTCGGCAATGCCGTGCTGAACCGCTTTTTGAGAACAGATATCGGGGAGATTCGCATCTTCTCGCGTGATGAAAAGAAACAGGACGACATGCGCCACGACTTCCAGGCCCGCATGCCGGAGGTGGCGAACAAGGTGAAGTTCTACATCGGTGACGTGAGGAACCGCTCGAACCTGAAGTATGCGATGAAGGGGGTGGACTATGTGTTCCATGCCGCTGCGCTGAAGCAGGTGCCTTCGTGTGAGTTCTTCCCGATGGAGGCGGTGAAGACGAACGTCATTGGCACGGACAATACGCTGGATGCCGCCATCGACGCTGGGGTGAAGTGCGTCATCTGTCTGTCGACGGACAAGGCGGCGTACCCCATCAATGCAATGGGTATCACGAAGGCCATCGAGGAGAAGATTGCAGTGGCGAAGAGCCGCAACAGCGGGCAGACGAAGATTTGCTGCACGCGCTATGGCAACGTGATGTGCTCGCGTGGTAGCGTCATTCCCCTGTGGATTGAGCAGATACGCAAGGGCAACCCCATCACGCTGACGGAGCCGAAGATGACGCGGTTCATCATGTCGCTGGAAGAGGCGGTGGACCTGGTGCTGTTCGCCTTTGAGCACGGACAGAACGGTGACATCCTGGTGCAGAAGGCTCCGGCATGCACCATCCAGACACAGGCGGAGGCGGTGTGCGAGTTGTTCGGCGGCAAGAAGGAGGACATCAAGGTCATTGGCATCCGTCATGGCGAGAAGATGTACGAGACGCTGCTCACTAAGGAGGAGTGTGCCAAGGCTGAGGACATGGGGAACTTCTACCGTGTGCCGGCAGACAACCGCGACCTGAACTACGACAAGTTCTTCCGCGAGGGCGACGCTAAGCGGGCGACCATCGAGGAGTTCAACAGCGACAACACCCGCAGGCTGAACCTGGAGGAGACGAAGGAGAAGATTGCCTCGCTGGAGTATATACAGAATGAACTCAACGGGATTCCTAATATCGTGAAATAAAGCCCCCAAGCCCCCTAAAGGGGAGTGTAAAGACGCGGATGAAAGGTCGTGTGATACATTCTGCTGATGTGATTGAGTATCCTTTGCTGTGGAAGTTTGCTAAGGAGAATAGGAATAATCCTACTGAGGCTGAGAGGCTGCTGTGGTTCTATCTTAGCAATAAACAGCTTGGTGTCCGATTTCGTAGACAACACATCATTGGACAGTATATTGCTGACTTTGCCTGTTTAGAGAAAATGCTTGTCATTGAGTTGGATGGCGGTTATCATTGCTTGCCGGAACAACAGATAAGCGATGAACAACGTACTGCGGATTTACAGGAAATGGGCTATAGAGTGATTCGGTTCACAAACGAAGAACTCTTTCACGGAATAGATTTAGTATTAACCAAAATTAAAAGCGTCCTCCACGAAAACGCTTCCCTTTAGGGGGCTCGGGGGCTGAATATTATGAGAATACTTGTAACAGGTGCAAAGGGGTTCGTGGGAAAGAACCTGTGCGCCACATTATATAATATAAGGGACGGGAAAGACAGGACACGGCCGGGCCTCATCATCGAGGAGGTCTTTGAGTACGACATCGACACCGACCCGGCACTGCTGGATGAGTACTGCCAGAAGTGCGATTTCGTGTTTAACCTCGCTGGGGTGAACAGGCCAAAGGAGACCTCTGAGTTCATGGAGGGGAACTTCGGGTTCGCCTCGTCGCTGCTGGACACGCTGAAGAAACATGGGAACAGGTGTCCCGTGATGCTTTCGTCTTCTCAGCAGGCTTCGCTGACAGGAAGGTTCGGGAACAGCGAGTATGGACGGTCGAAGAAGGCCGGCGAGGACCTCTTTCTACAATACGAAAGGGATTTCCTTTTGTCTGAACACGAATTACCAGAAATTGGACACGAATTGTCCATAAATAATGGTCTTAGGCCAAGGGTTTTGATATACAGGTTCCCGAACCTGTTCGGAAAGTGGTGCCGGCCGAACTATAACTCGGCGGTGGCCACGTTCTGCAACAACATCGCGAATGACCTGCCCATTCAGGTGAATGACCCGAGCGTGGAGCTGGAACTGCTCTATATCGATGACCTCATTGCTGAGATGCTGGATGCTTTGGAAGGTAAGGAGCACCGCTGCGAGTTCGAGGGACTGGAAGTAATAGCCTCCCCCAACCCATCCAAAGGAGGGGAGAAAGGGCGGTATTGCTACTGCCCCGTTACTCATAAGGTGACGCTGGGTAGGATAGTGGAGCTGCTGCATGAGTTTGCTGACCAGCCCAGGACGCTGATGATACCTGAGATTCCTAATGGCTCGTTTGAGAAGAAGCTGTACTCAACCTATCTGTCGTACTTGCCGAAGGAGAAGGTGGCGTTCCCGCTGAAGATGAACGTGGATGACCGCGGGAGCTTCACGGAGCTGGTGCACACGCTGAACTGTGGTCAGGTGAGCATCAACATCTCGAAGCCGGGCATCACGAAGGGACAGCACTGGCACAACACGAAGTGGGAATTCTTCATCGTGGTCAGCGGGCACGGACTGATACAGATGCGCAATATGGCCTCCCCCGGCCCCTCCCAAGGAGGGGAGAGCGAAATCTTGGAGTTCGAGGTGTCGGGCGACAACATACAGTGCGTGCACATGCTGCCAGGATATACGCACAACATCATCAACCTCTCGGAGACGGAGAACCTGGTTACGGTGATGTACTGCAACGAGATCTTCGACCCGAAGCATCCCGACACGTTCTTCGAGAAGGTATAATATCAAGAATTAGAGAATTAGAGAATTTTTCAAATGGCATTACTGTATCCTGAATTGAGCAAGAAGCTTCTTGGAATTGCTATGCAACTGCATGGCGAGATGGGATGTGGATTCAAGGAGAAAGTGTATCAAGATGCATTTGAAGTGTTATTGAAAGAAAACGAAATCCCTTATGAGCGTGAAAAGCATCTAGAACTTGTATTTCACGGGGTGAAGTTGGAACATGACTTTTTCTATGATTTCTTGATTGACGACAAAATAGGAGTAGAATTAAAAGCAGTATCAGAGATATTTGGAGAATTTGAAGCTCAGATAATCAACTACTTGCATGTGAGCAATCACACACTGGGCCTATTACTGAACTTCGGAGCGAAGAGTTTGGAGTACCGCTGGTATCCCAACGAGTGGCATCATAGACAATGCGCAAGCATTGGATGAAAACATATTCTTTAATTCTCTAATTCTCAAATTCTTGATAAATAATATAAGATAGATACAATGAAACATTTTAGTGATAACGGAAAACTGAAGCTGCTGATTATCGTGGGGACACGCCCTGAGATAATTCGTTTGGCAGCGGTGATTAATAAGTGTAGGCAGTATTTTGACTGTCTGTTGGCTCATACTGGTCAGAACTACGACTACAACCTGAACGGGGTGTTCTTCAAGGACTTGAAGCTGGCAGACCCGGATATTTACATGGAGGCAGTAGGCGATGACCTCGGTGCCACGATGGGCAACATCATCGACAAGAGCTACAAGGTGATGGTGGAGACGAAGCCGGATGCCGTGCTGGTGCTGGGCGACACCAACTCGTGCCTGAGCGTCATCGGGGCCAAGCGCCTGCACATTCCCATCTTCCACATGGAGGCGGGCAACAGGTGCAAGGATGAGTGTCTGCCGGAGGAGACGAACCGCCGCATCGTGGACATCATCAGCGACGTGAACATGGCCTACTCGGAGCATGCCCGCCGCTATTTGGCTGACTGCGGTCTGCCAAAAGAACGTACCTATGTCACAGGCTCGCCCATGGCCGAGGTGCTGCACCAGAACCTGGCGGAGATTGAGGCCAGCGACATCCACCATCGGCTCGGGCTGGAGAAAGGGAAGTACATCCTACTGAGCGCCCACCGTGAGGAGAACATCGACACGGAGAAGAACTTCCTGTCGCTATTCACGGCCATCAACAAGATGGCAGAGAAGTATGACATGCCCATTCTATACAGCTGTCACCCCCGAAGCCGCAAGCGTCTGGAAGCATCGGGCTTCCAGCTGGACAGGCGCGTCATCCAGCATGAGCCGCTGGGATTCCACGACTACAACTGTCTGCAGATGAACGCCTTCGCAGTGGTGTCCGACTCTGGCACGCTGCCCGAGGAGAGCAGCTTCTTCACCAGCGTCGGTCATCCCTTCCCCGCCATCTGCATCCGCACCTCGACAGAGCGGCCGGAGGCATTGGACAAGGCTTGCTTCTTTATTGCCGGCATTGATGAGGTGTCACTGTTGCAGGCTGTCGACACCGCAGTGACCATGAACCAGAACGGCGACTATGGCATCCCCGTGCCCGACTACATCGAGGAGAACGTCTCGACGAAGGTGGTGAAGATTGTCCAGAGTTATGTGGGGATTGTGAATAAGATGGTGTGGAGAAAATTCTAAGAAGCTAAAACGTGCAAGACGAGTTTAAGCAATATATCATTTCGTTATATAAGGACATGCCGCAGGAGGTTTATGAAGACCTCCTGTCGGTATTCTGCTTAGGCGTAGTCTTGTTTATCGCATTCAAGGGAATAAGAACCGGCTTCAGGTGGTCATCAGTCCTTCTGCTGATAGAATATATCTTTCTGCTATTCTGCTCCACAGTCATCTTCAGACCTACAGGTGAGACGAGACAATATGATTTTTACCCCTTCTGGAGTTACGATAGGCCAGAGCTATTGGTAGAGAATATCATGAATGTCATCGTATTCATTCCCATCGGTCTTTTGTTAGGCATCGCCTTCAAACAGACGACATGGTGGAAAGCACTCCTGATAGGCTGCAGTATCTCTATCACGATAGAGGCACTACAGTTCTGGTTTATGAGGGGCTTCTCGGAGTTGGATGACGTGATGCATAATATGGTGGGATGCCTGATTGGATGGTGCATGGTTAAGGGTTCAAGGTTAATGGTTATTGGTTTCAATTGAACCGAGATACGTAAGAAGTTTTTCCTCAACCTTTCATTTATTTAGATGAAATATGTTTGCTCAAGACTAATGGTGATAAAATAATGTAGCAGTAGTTGTGTATGGACGCAATAGTTAGACCAAGACTGAATGATTACCACGGAATCTTTCTTTTGCAAGACAAGGTG
>Ga0310691_10002255_pt1 | contig 26187 bp, 21 predicted proteins | sample 176DNAGHGlowgp2_FD_203887 | JGI IMG/M metagenome (GOLD analysis project Ga0310691, IMG submission 203887) | Sheep rumen microbial communities from Palmerston North, Manawatu-Wanganui, New Zealand - 1766 DNA GHGlow gp2 (v2) (version 2) | ecosystem: Host-associated > Mammals > Digestive system >... | reverse complement strand
CGAAGATGGTCTGTTCGCGTGAACGAGTGACCAATAGCTGGTCAGCCTGCTGGTGGTAGAGCTTGTTATAATGCTGCATCAAGGCGGCCACGAGGGCTGTGGCGGTAGGACGGTAATAGTCGGTTTGGTGGACAAGATGCCAGAGGGCATCGAAGATATGACATGCCGTCAAGGCGTCACCCTCAGAGACTGGCAGTTGGAAGTCGCGCACCTGGCCCATGAATGCAGACGGCATCTGTTCTTGGGCAAACGGCATGGGAAACTGTGAAAAGAGGGCCATGCCGTAAATCTCAAGGTCAGGAGAAAAGCGGATAGGATTGATGATAGTACCTGGACCGATATAGACGAGCGTGCCAGCGCTGACATGGCGATTCTGCAAATTTAAGTTCACGTCGCCCTCACCTCGGGTGATGATGCCAAAGCGGTAGTCATTGATGATAAAAGGTGGGGCCTGCTGGATAATCAGTTGGAACACACGAGAATCGCCATGAACCATTATCAGCTCGTTGCTGAAATATATGCAGTCGCGAATTTCGTCATAGTGAGAGGAAAGGATTTCCTTCATCCTCCATAGGTCCATCAGTTTCGGTTTCTTGTCCATCGTGTCTGTTCTTTTATGTCAAGATTTGGTGGCAAAGATAATAAATTCTAACGGATTAAAATACTTTTCATGCAGAAATCGTACAAAAAGAATATTTTTGTATGCTAATGGATAACGTGAGATGGAACAAAAGGGCGTACCTTTGCACCACGAAATCAATAACAACTATGAATAAGAGAATGATTATGTTGAGCCTTGTGATGCTTCCAACAGCAATAATGGCTCAGACATTGGAAGAGTGCCAGCAGGCTGCAGGACGTAACTACCCGTTAATCAAACAGTATGGCCTCATCGAGAAGACGACGCAACTGACGGTTGCCAACATCAAGAAAGGCTGGCTACCACAGGTGTCGGCATCGGCACAGGCTACGTATCAGAGTGATGTCATGTCGTGGCCTGACCAGATGAAGACGATGATGACTGGTATGGGCACCGACATGAAGGGGCTGACTAAAGACCAGTATCGTGTGGGAATCGATGTCAACCAGACCCTCTTCGACGGTGGTGTCATCAGCAGTCAGAAGGCGATAGCCCGTCAGCAGGGGAAAGTGCAGGAAGCGCAGACAGAGGTTCAGTTATATAATGTTCGCAAGCGCGTGAACGAGATGTATTTCTCGTTGCTGATGCTCGACGAACAGATTGTGCTGAACCACGACATGCAGGAACTGCTGGCTGGCAACGAGCGAAAACTGCAAGCGATGATGAAGAGCGGAACGGCTGCCGAGAGCGATTGGCAGAGCGTGAAGGCCGAACGTCTGAAAGTGATGCAGCAGGCCACCAGTCTGGAGTCGCAGAAACGGATGCTGACAATGATGCTAAGCACGTTCTGCGGGATTGAGACCAACAACATACAAAAACCGCTAGTGAAGGCAGAGAACGGAGAACTGATGTCTGAGAGCCATCGTCCGGAACTGCGGGCATTGGATGCACAGATAGGACTGCTCAATGCGCAGGAAAAGGCACTGAACGCTGCGCTGATGCCTAAACTCGGTGTCTTCGCTCAGGGCTACTACGGCTATCCTGGACTGAACATGTTTGAGGACATGATGTCGCACAAGTGGAGTCTGAATGGCATCATTGGTGCTCGTCTTACCTGGAATATCGGTGCACTCTACACACGCAAGAACGACAAGGCGAAGCTACAGCTGCAGCGCGACCTGACAGAATCGAACCGTGAGGTATTTCTCTTCAACAACCGTATGGAACAGCTGCAGCAGAGCGAGGAAATCAGCCGCTATAAGCAACTGATGAATGACGACGCAGAGATTATCTCCCTGCGTGCTGCAGTCCGCAAAGCCGCAGAGTCTAAACTCTCTCATGGCATCATCGACGTGAACGACCTGCTACGCGAAATCAATCAGGAGACTGCTGCCCGCGTACAGCAGTCGATTCACGAGATTGAGATGCTGAAAGAGATATACGACAACAAATTTACCACGAACAATTAAAACAAACAAAATATGAGAAAGATATTAGCACTGGCAAGCATAGCACTGATGATGGGCGCTTGCGGAAACAACGAGAAAATATATGATGCAACAGGTACGTTTGAGACTACGGAAACCACCGTATTTGCCGAGCAGAGCGGAGCACTCTTGATGTTTAATGTCAACGAGGGTGACTCTCTGCCTATGGGGTGCGAAGTAGGACTCATCGACACTACACAAACCTGGCTGAAGATTCAGCAGTTGGGTGCAACAAAGGAGGTATACCAGAGTCAGAAGCCCGATATGGAACGCCAGATTGCTGCCACACGCCAGCAGTTGGCGAAGGCGCAGCAGGACGAGCAGCGCTATCGTGAACTGGTGACCGACGGAGCCGCTCCCTCGAAGATGCTCGACGATGCCGCCAGTCAGGTGAAGGTGCTACAGCGACAGCTCGACGCACAGATCTCGTCGCTATCGACCAGCACAAAAGCACTGGATAAGCAGACCGCTGCTGCCAACGTGCAGATAGACCAGTTGCGCGACATGCTGCGCAAGTGTCATGTGGTAACACCTGCCAAAGGCACCGTTCTCGAGAAATATGTGGAACGTGGCGAGTTCGTCAGCGTTGGCAAACCGCTGTTCAAGATGGCAGATACGCAGGATATGCACCTGCGTGCATACGTCACCTCGGCTCAACTACAGAACATCCAGTTGGGCCAGAAGATAAAGGTATTTGCCGACTATGGCGACAACCAGCGGAAGGAGTATGACGGCACCATCTCGTGGATTTCCTCGCGCTCGGAGTTTACACCTAAGACCATCCTCACTGACGACGAACGTGCTGACCTGGTGTATGCCGTGAAGATTGCCATCAAGAACGACGGTTTCGTGAAGATGGGGATGTACGGTGAAGCCAAATTCTAATTGAAAATTGAGAATTGACAATGATGAATGCCATTGATGTAAAGAACGTCAGCAAGAGCTACGGCAAGGTGCAGGCACTCAGCGATGTGTCGTTTGCTGTCGCCAAGGGCGAGGTGTTCGGCCTCATCGGTCCTGACGGCGCCGGCAAGACATCGATGTTCCGCATTCTCTGCTCGCTGCTGTTGCCAGAGACGGGAATGGCAAGCGTTGACGGCTTCGATGTGGTAAAGCAGATGCGCGAGGTGCGTTGCCGGGTAGGCTATATGCCGGGCAAGTTCTCGCTTTATCAAGATTTGACTATTGAGGAGAATCTGAACTTCTTCGCTACGCTGTTTGGCACCACCGTCGAGGAGGGCTACGACTCGATAAAGGCCATCTACTCGCAGATAGAGCGCTTCAAAGACCGCAAGGCGGGGGCGCTATCGGGTGGTATGAAACAGAAACTAGCCCTGTCGTGTGCACTGGTACACCAGCCAAGCGTACTCTTCCTCGACGAACCGACTACGGGTGTTGACCCCGTAAGCCGCAAGGAGTTCTGGGAGATGCTCCTGATGTTGAAGGAGCGCGGCATCACCATCGTGGCCTCTACGCCCTATCTTGACGAGGTGCGCTGTTGTGAGCGGGTGGCATTTCTTGACCAAGGGAAGATCAGAGGCATTGACACTCCTGAGGTTATCCTCGACCGCTTTAAGGACGTCTTCAATCCTCCTGGCATTGAGCACGAGAAAACCACGGAGACAAAAGACGAGAATGTGATTGAGGTCTCGCACTTAGTAAAGGCCTTCGGTTCGTTCCATGCCGTTGACGACATCAGTTTCTCGGTGAAGCGAGGCGAGATATTCGGTTTCCTTGGTGCCAACGGTGCGGGCAAGACCACTGCCATGCACATGTTGACGGGTCTGAACCAGCCAACCAGCGGCACAGGCACCGTGGTGGGCTACGACATCCGCACTCAGCACGAAGAGATCAAGAAGCATATCGGCTACATGTCGCAGAAGTTCTCGCTCTACGAAGACCTGACGGTAGCAGAGAATATCCGCCTCTTTGCTGGCATCTACGGCATGAAAAGTGAAGAGATAAGAGTGAAGAGTGAAGAGTTGCTGAGCCGTCTCAAGTTCGAGGACCATCGCGACGACTTGGTGGGTTCTTTGCCATTGGGTTGGAAACAGAAGCTGGCCTTCTCCGTGTCCATCTTCCACGAGCCGGGTGTGGTGTTTCTCGACGAACCCACGGGTGGTGTCGACCCTGCTACACGCCGCCAGTTCTGGGAACTCATCTACGACGCTGCCGCACGCGGCATTACCGTCTTCGTGACGACCCACTATATGGACGAGGCAGAATACTGCGATCGTATCTCCATTATGGTGGACGGTAAAATCAGTGCCCTCGGCACACCGGACGAACTAAAGGAACGATTCCACCAGCCCGACATGGACCACGTCTTTACCTATTTAGCACGACAGGCAACAAGAAGCAGCGACTAATTTTGAAACGTTATGAAACAGTTTATATCATTCGTCATCAAGGAAGCCAAACACATCCTGCGCGACAAGCGCACGATGCTCATCCTCTTCGGTATGCCGGTAGTGATGATGATACTCTTCGGCTTTGCCATCACAACAGATGTGAAGAATGTACGCACCGTAGTGGTTACCTCGCAGATGGACCATCTGACGCAGACGGCTGTTGAGCGGTTGGCACAGTCGGAGTACTTTACCATCACACAAACCGTCAGCACGCCACAGGAGGCTGAAAGGCTCATACGTAGTCAGAAGGCAGATATGGCCATGGTGTTCTCACACGATTTCGCCAGCAAAAAGGACGGTATTCAGCTGATAGTGGACGGCTCCGACCCCAACATGGCAGCGCAGTGGACGAACTATGCGCAGGGCGTGCTGGCAAACATGCAGGGCAGTATGGTAAACTCCAAAATGCTCTACAATCCGCAGATGAAGTCAGCCTACAACTTCGTGCCTGCCATCATGGGTATGCTGATGATGCTGATCTGTGCTATGATGACCTCTATCTCTATTGTCCGCGAGAAGGAAAGGGGCACAATGGAGGTGTTGCTCGTCTCGCCCGTCCGTCCGCTGATGGTAATTATTGCCAAGGCCGTACCCTATCTGGTGCTCGCCTTCGGCATTCTCATCACCATCCTGCTGATGGCTCGCTTTGTGCTGGATGTGCCGTTGCAAGGCTCGCTGTTCTGGATTCTTGCCATTTCCACCTTATATATATTATTAGCGCTCTCGCTGGGACTGCTCATCTCGAATGTGGCACAGACACAACTCGTTGCCCTGCTACTCTCGGCCATGGTGCTGCTGATGCCTGTGCTGATGCTCTCCGGCATGATGTTTCCAATAGAGTCGATGCCCAACATTCTGCAATGGATATCCATCGTCATTCCACCGCGCTATTATATCGAGGCCATGCGCAAGCTGATGATAATGGGTGTGGGTGTCGGTGAAGTGATGAAGGAAATCGCCGTCCTTGCAGGCTTCACTACGTTCTTCCTCATACTTGCCCTCATGAAGTTTAACACGAGGCTGGAATAATAATTATCAATTGTCAATTCTCAATTATGTTAAAGCATCTCATACAAAAGGAGTTCCTGCAGATTCGCCGTAATCCGTTTCTGCCCAAACTCATACTCTTATTTCCCATCGTGATTATGTGCATTATGCCATGGGTGATGCAGATGGAGGTGAAGAACATCGTGGTAGATGTGGTTGACATAGACCACACCGTTGAGTCACAGCGATTGGTACAGCAGATTGCAGCTTCCAACTATTTCATCTTTGGTGGACAGAAGGCCTCCTACGCTGAAGCGATAAAGGACATCGAGAAAGGTAAGGCCGATGTTATCCTCGAGATTCGCGATGGCAAGTATCTCATTGCAGCCAATGCCGTCAACGGCACCAAGGGCTCAATGGGCAGCGCCTACCTGAGCCAGATAGTTTCCTCGCGTCAGCCAATTGTCAATTCTCCATTGTCTGTTCTCAATTTGTACAACAAGCATCAGAACTACAAGCTCTTCATGATTCCTGCCCTGTTGGCTATCGTGATGATGCTGATGACGGGATTCCTGCCTACGCTCAACATCGTTGGCGAGAAGGAAACGGGCACCATTGAGCAGATGAATGTCACACCCGTGTCGAAGTGGGCGTTCATCCTCTCCAAACTCATTCCTTACTGGCTCATCGCTTTCTTCGTCATCACCGTGTGCCTCCTGCTGGCTTGGCTTATCTATGGTCTTACACCAGCCGGTCCGTTGTGGCTTGTTTATGTGCTCGCCATGTTGCTGGCGCTATTCTTCTCATCGTTCGGACTCATCGTGTCCAACTATTCTGACACCATGCAACAGGCCGTCTTCGTCATGTGGTTCTTCGTGGTTACCATCATGCTGCTCAGTGGACTCTTCACCCCTACCCGTTCCATGCCAGAATGGGCGTACGTCACCACTTACGTCAACCCCATGCACTACTTCATCGATGCCATCCGCACCGTCTTCATCCGTGGCGGGGGCTTCCGCGAGGTGGCTTATCAGGTGTTCGCGCTTCTCAGCATTGGCATCGTCATGGGAGGCTGGGCTGTGCAGAGTTATAAGAAAAACCATTAATCCCTAAAATACAGCTGATAATGATAAAATTCTCTAGAGAATTTATGCCAAATACAGCTAATAATGATGAAATTCTCTAGAGAATTTTTGCTAAATACAGCTAATACAGAAACGATACGTTATTTCTCCAGTTCAAAGACAGGAATGAAGGTCTTGTCAATCTGTGTTGTTACAGTCTGACCGCCCTCATAATATTTTCCGCTATGGCGGTCGCGCCAGCGGCCACGGGTCTTGGGCAGGTAGGTCTTCCACTCCGTGACGTCAGGCTCCGTGACAGGACTGATGAGCAGCTTGGGGCCGAACATATACTCGTACTTCTGAGCCAGCGCTTGCGGGTCGTCGGCAAAGTCGAAGACCAGAGGACGCATCAGCGTGTAACCCTCCTCGCTGACGCGACGGGCACACTCCTCGATATACGGACGCAGCGCCTCGCGCTCCTTGATGCAGTTGGCAATAACGGTCTGAGCCTCCTTGCCGTAGTTCCACGGCTCCGTATTGCTCATATAGCCATGAACACGCATCAGGGGAAGATAGACCGACAGCTCTATCCAGCGCAGCATGCGGTCGATGTAAGCCTGGTCCTGATACTGATTTTGCGGGCGGAAGAAGCCACCAGCATCGTAGGTCCACCAAGGCATGCCGGCAGCTTGTACTCCCAGTCCGGCAGTAATCTGTCGGCGCAGTGTTTCCCAGTCGTTGCCCACATCGCCACTCCATACCGCAGCACCATAGCGCTGGATACCAGGATAGGCACAACGGGTCAAGATGAAAGGTTCTTGCTGACCGCAGGCCTTCAGCCCTTCATAAACAGTCTTGTTGACCAGCAGGGGGAAGACGTTACGCACGGCATTGCCACGCCAACGGCCTGCATTGACCATGCGCCCTGCCAGGTCGTCGTTCTCAGGCTCCGTAGCATCCTGCCACCAGGCGTCGATGCCCAGTGGCACCAGTCTCTCGGCAAAATTCTTCCAGTAGGCAGCAGCGGCTTCACTGTTGAAGAAGTCTATCCAGTCGGTATGAGGGATATAGTAGTTGTTGGCGAGCATCTGTTTGCCCACCTCTGAGTTCTTGTCTATCTTCGACCATACGCTGACCATGAAGCGGATGCCCATGTGGTGCAGATAGTCCGTCAGCGCCTTGGGGTCGGGGTAGTTGTCTTCGTCAAAACGCATGGCATTCCATCCGTACTTGCCCCAGTACTGCCAGTCCTGTACCAGCATACCTACGGGGATGCGCTCCTTCTTAAAGCGGTTTGCCGTCTGCAGAATCTCGTCAGATGAGTGGAAGCGCTCACGGCAGTGGATATAGCCCAATGCCCACGATGGCATGGGTGCACAGGGGCCTGTCAGTTCGCGATAGGTTGCTACCACTTCGTCGGGGGAACCGACGAACACCGTGTAGTCCACTTTGTCGGCTACGGGCGACTGGAACGTTGTCTCATTCTTCACCAGATGATAGAACAGTACGGGTTTGTCGCCACCAGTCAGCTCTGCGGAAACTTTATGGTTGCCAGCCTTCAGATGGACGATAACCGAACTCGTAGGCGGCAGCCATACGTTCTGCATGTCCATCACCTTCTTGCCGTCAATTTCCAGATGGTGGCGGCGTGCCATCTTCTGACCGACGTCCAGCAGCAGGGCATAGTCGCCCTCCTTGGCAATACGTAGCGTAGCCTCAAAGATGTTTTGTTGGCGCACCTCCCTCTTGTTACCCTCTGTCGTCGTCACGTCGACGGTCTGTTGGCTGTTAGCTGTTGGCTGTTGGTTCTTGACAAGCGTTACGCTTTCGCTGCTGGGGTTATACTCCGCCATACCGTAATTGTTCCACAGCATGCCATAGCCCTTGCTCGACAGCACCATAGGCAGCGAAATCTGTGTGTTAACCTGAGTCAGACGACGCGAGAGTCCGCGTACATTGGTATAGCCGTCCTGAAACTGTCCCAGACCATAGAGGTATTCATCCTTGGGCGACACGAAGGTCATCGTGGCTTGTTCACCCTCCATGTCGTGGCGTGTGGCGGTAAAGACGACACGTCCCTGTTTATCCTTGACCTGCAACAACTGCCGCTTCTTGTCTATCTTCACACTGATGTCGTGCTGTGCCACCTCATCCTGGCGCACATAGCTCCAGTCGGGCAGTTGCTCGGGCAGTTTGCCACCCTCGTCATACTGGATGCGTACGGCATTACGTGCCACATACTTCACTGTCAGTTGTCCCTGTCCAAAGGGCACTGTCTCAGCCCACAACGGCTGCATCGTCAACAAGAAGAAAGTTGATAATATCAGATTTCTCATACCTTATAATAATAGTTAGTTAGCTTTCAGCTGCAAAAGTACACAAAACAACTGAGACAAACAAATATTCCTGGCTTTTTTCTCGCATAGCACGCAGTTCCTGCAGGGTGCCGCCGTGGAAGAGTTGGCTGGGACGGATTCTTTTTCCCCTCTGTGCGAAAAAACATATTCCAAAATATGGTGTTTTGAAGTTATTTTGTTACTTTTGCAAGCAGTTTTTCATGTGTGCATACATGGCACTATAACATTTTTCAGAATGTACTATATTGACTCTTTCTTCGCCTGGCTAAGTGCTACACTATGGGGGTGGCCCATGATTATCTTGTTGTTAGGAACACATATCTTCCTAACTTTCCGCCTGCGTATTCCCCAGCGCAAACTCTTTACCGGCATCCGACTATCGGTCACTAAAGAGCCTGGTGCCAAGGGCGACGTCAGTCAGTTTGCCGCCTTGGCTACTGCCTTGGCAGGAACCATCGGCACGGGTAACATTGTCGGTGTGGCAACAGCCATAGCCTTGGGAGGTCCAGGGGCTGTGCTCTGGTGCTGGCTCTCAGGTATCTTCGGCATCGCAACGAAATATGCAGAGGGTCTCTTAGCCGTGAAATACCGTGTCATGGAGTCCAATGGCAATCACTATGGCGGACCGATGTATGCCTTAGAGCGCGGACTGAACATGAAGTGGCTGGCCGTCTTATTTGCCATCTTCACCACATTGGCATCTTTTGGTATCGGTGCGACAGTACAGGCCAACTCTATGGCGCTATTAGCAAACAAGACTTGGGGATTCCCCGATTGGGGTGTCGGCATCATTGCCTGTTTCCTGACAGGACTGGTTATCATCGGCGGTGTCAAGTATATAGCTCGCGTATGCTCATATCTAGTACCCTTCATGGCCATATTCTATATGTTAGGGTGCTTCGTCATCCTCTTCATCAACCAGGACTATGTTTGGCCCGCCATCAAACTGATAGTCGAGTCTGCCTTCCATCCAGCTGCTGCTGGGGGTGGCTTTGTAGGGACGACCATCATGATGGCTGCACGCTATGGTATCGCACGAGGGCTCTTTTCCAACGAGAGCGGCTTGGGTTCTTCTCCCATCGTAGCGGCAGCAGCACAGACGCGCAATCCTGTGCGTCAGGCGTTGGTGTCCAGCACTGGCACCTTCTGGGATACCGTTATTATCTGTGCCACAACGGGTATCGTACTCGTTTCCAGCATCCTCGCACATCCCGACATCAGTTATAGCGACGGAGGGTCACTGACCAGGGTGGCATTTGCAAAGATACCCTATATTGGTGCACCTCTGCTCTGTTTCGGCATCCTGACCTTCGCCTTTACCACCATCCTCGGTTGGGCGTACTATGGTGAGAGTGCCCTTAACTACCTTCGTGGAGGCAAATCAAAACGACTCTACCAATTCTTCTACATCGCATCGGTCTTTGTCGGTAGCATTGTCAGTCTTGACATCATCTGGAACTTTGCTGACAGCATGAATGCCCTCATGGCAATACCCAACCTCATAGCTCTTCTCTTGCTCAGCAAGGTTGCTGCGCAGGAAACAAAGAAATACTTGTGGAGTAACCGTTTGGACGACTGGGAGGGAGATACGCCTATTCCAGGCGTATGACGGCGTCGCATAGCTGACTGACGGCAGGGCGGTGGGTAATGAAAATCATCGTCTTGTCGTGACAGTAGTCAAAGAGGCGACGGAAGAGTTCGTGCTCGGTCTGCTCGTCAAGAGAAGAGCTGATTTCATCAAGCAATAGAATACTGCCTGGACGTAACAGCCCGCGTGCAATGGCGATACGCTGCGCCTGACCCTCACTGAGTCCGATGCCACGCTCACCCAACAAGGTGTCTATGCCTTTCGGCAGGCCATAGACGAAGTCGGCCATGGCGACATGGAGCACTTCGCGCAACTCGTCGTCGGTAGCCTCGGGACGAGCCAGCTGTAGGTTGTAGCGTACAGAGCCACTCATCAGTGTGTTGCCCTGAGGTACAAAGACAAAGTGCTGGCGGGTCTGTTCGTCAACGGTATGTTGTTGCTTATCGGCACCAAAAAGGGCGATTTCACCGCTATTGGGCTTGATGAAAGCAAGCATCAGACGGAACAAGGTAGTCTTGCCGATGCCTGTAGCGCCCATGATTGCCGTCTTGGTTCCTGGCAGGAAGTCGTGAGAGAAATGATGGAGCACCTCACGGTCGCCAGAGGCATAGGTGAAGCTGACGTCGTTGATACAGACACCCACATGACCGGTTATCTTCTCGTCAGTTAGAGCAGGCTCCTGCTGGGGACTACCTGTCAGTTCCTCCAGGCGGTCGATGCTGGCCATAGCATAGAAGAACTGCGGCATCATATTGAGCATGTTGAGGATAGGGTGCTGGATCTGTCCTACTAATTGCAAAAACGATGTCATAACTCCAAAAGTAATGACGCCGGCACGCAGTTGCAAACCGCCCCAGATGAATGCCAATAGATAGCCAAGACTAAAGGTAAAGGCTAGTATGAGACGGGAGATGACGGTGAAACGGGTACGTCGCAAGACACGACCCATCAGCTGGTCTTGCATACTGCTCAGTCGCCCAGTCACCCACTGTTCGCTGCCTAACGAGCGCAACACGGCATTGTGTTCCATGCCCTCCTGTACCTGCATCTGGATGGTGCTCTCTTGCTGGCGGATGTCGAGTGTCATATCGCGCAAACGGTGGGCAAAGAGTTTGCCGAAGGCGACAACAAAGGGAGTGACGAGCAGCAGTGCCAATGCCAGACGAGCATCCATAGAGTACATCAATATGAATGCACCCGTGAGTTGTACACCCGTAACGATAAACTGTGGAAGCAATGAGGTGGTAACATCAGCCACAGTATCAATATCCTTGGAGAGTCGTGAGGTGACATCGCCTGAATGCAACTGGTCTTCGTACATCTGACTACGGAACAGGCTGCTGAATACGCGCAGTCGGATGCTGTTAGACTGGTACGTGTTGGCCTTGGTGCTCATATAATAATAGAGCTGGCGGAGGAGGATGGCCGTCACAACCAGTGTAATGAGCAGTGCCACCATGTTGACGACATCCTCGTCGGTACCGGTGCGGATGGTAACGTCAATAAACTGTTTGCTGAACCATATCATGACAAGTCCCAGCATCACTTGTGTGATGCCCACTACGATGCGTATCAGGGTGTTCCACCTGATGCCCGCCATGTTACGGAGAATCCAGAGGACGTAGGTCATGGAAGTGGCTGTCAGCTGTTGGCTATTATTCTACGATTCCTATCTCTTGCCACTGGCTGACCATCTTCGTCACGTCGTCGTGAGCCTGTTGGGCATCAACCTCATATTCCTCACAGAGGGCAGCAGCAAGGGTATCAATGGTAAAATCGCCCATTTCACCGGCTTTTCCCCATAGCCAAGCAGCCGTCTCGTTGAGGCTGATGAGTTTGCCGAAGTCGATGGTTCCCAAGCCTTCGCCAACTATTACGTGCTCACCACATACGGTGCGCAATACAAATCCTTCTTTCTGTTTCATCTAATATGCTATTTTTAATATGGTTCGTCGGTAAATAGCCAGAATCCATCGACGGATGGGCAGCAGACGCCACCACAGACGGCTGGCCTTGATGCGCCAAAAAGAATAGAGTGGATGGTGACTTCCCTTGGGGGTAACGACATGGGTGGCCAATGCTGCCACATCACTCAGCAGACAATGCTCTACGCCAGCTATGTTGCCGTCGCCCATCAGTACCACCTGGTCGCCATGGATAGCAATAATGCGGTGTACTACATAGCGGCATCCCTCGACCCATGCCAGTACGACATGCCCCACTTGGAGGTTCTCGGGTTTTACAAGGTCTACGCTCTCCTTGCTGCCAATGATAAAGGGTAGCATGCTATAGCCCTTGACGGGGAAGGTGACACGTAGTCCCTCATTCACCAGATTGATGGCACTCTGGATAATCTCGTTATCGGATGGTGTGCTCATACTTGACGGATTGTTCCAGAACAGAGACGGGCTGCAGCCTCGTCGGGCAGACACTCTAAATGCCACACGGCCACCTCGCCAGCCATCAAGTCCTCCGTCTGGTGTAATCCCGCGGCAACTTGCTTGTCCCAGCGCTTGCCAGAGATAGAGGGTACGAGTGACGCATAGGCGGTCAGCGGACGTAGACGTTGTATCTTATCATAAGGTGCCTGACTCAGTTGAACCACGCCACCTAAGGGATATCGCACATTGCGGTAACAAGGTGTCTTACCACTCCAAGGGGAGCCAAAAACATAGAATCCATCAGGCATTCGGCGTACCACAGGGTTGTCGTCGTTAACCAGCTCAGTGCCACTGATATGCTTCAGCCATAATCTGGAATGGGTGCTCTTGCCTGTTCCACTCTTGCCCAAGAACATATAGCCATAGCCTGCACAGCTGACAACCGAGGAATGAAACAGGGCTGTTTGCAGATTGGCTGTTGACAGGGCATACATTACCATCAACGCATTATTGATGCCAAAGAGGGGTTCGTCAACGAGAAGGACATCGGCATGCTGATAGCAATTGTCAGTCACCATGCGTGCTGCACAGCGTCCCCACAATTGGAACTCAAAATAGGGCTGTTCATGAAGTCGGCCAGCGAGAATCTGCGAACCATCATCGTCCTGGTGCATCTCAGTGGTGACGTTGTCGATGGCGGGGAAATGCTCCTTGTCCACTACGCATAAAGAAAAGACAACCGACGAGGTCTCTTCCGTAGAAAATGGCTCATATTGGCCCATTTCATCGAGAACCGAGCAACCTTCGGGGAGGTCTACGGAGAAGACGTGATCGGCAACCTTATAGTAGTATTTCATCCTACTTCTGTTCTTTATTTTTATAAATGAGTTTATTGGCACCGGAAGTCAGCTCCAACTCGTCGCGGTGCTCCTGAATGAACGAGTCAATGTGGCGCTTGCGCTTGTTCTCGAAAATCTCGTCGACAGCAATAAGAATACCGGTCTCTTCTACATCGCCAAAGCCGTAGTTGATGGCGGTGCCAAAGAGTTTCATCGTGGGAGAAAGACCCATATAGGCGTTGACCAACGGGGGAATATTATAGCCCAACTTACGGATTTCGCCATTGAGTATTTTATAATCTTCCTTGAAGTTTTTGCCACAGAAGAGTGCTTCCAGTTCGGCTGGATTTGTGTCTATTTCAAGTGGTTTCATCGGGATAATGAGGTTTTCCTTATCATCGAAATGCTTCTTCAAGAAATAGAGAATCATATCACGGCCTTTGCGGATGTAGCTGGGGTACATCGTCATCTTGCCAAAGTAATATCTGATGTCGGGGCGGATAACAGTCAATGCACCCAGACCATCCCAAAGGTTGTCAAGCGCAAAGAGGCTCTTGGCACCCATGCGTGATGACTGATAAGGCAGTGAGACGAAAGAACGTCCGAGTTCGGCAGTGTAGTAGGCGTACTCCTTGAGGAACCTCTCGGAGAAATGGAACATGTGACTGGTTGCCAACTTAGGCTGTCCCTTATCGTCATACTCCCAATCAGCCCCCAACAGGTAACGATAGCCCCCTATGATTTCCTCTTCTTCGGGGTTCCAGACGATGAGTTGCTTGTAGCAGTTCTCGCAGGTATCGAATTCGTCAATGTCAACTTCCTTGCCTGTACCACCACCCGCTTCGCGAAACACAATCTCTCGTAGTCGGCCAATCTCGCGCATCACGTTAGGTGCATTGTGTGCCGTGATGACATATATCTCGTTGTTGCTCTTGTTGGTCATGCGCAACTGCTTGTCGGGAGTGAGCTCACTCTTCAACACTTCTTTGGCGATGGGCTGGATAATGGGTTGTTCCATAATTGAACTGTCGGGTTATTGTTTTTTATAGTTTATAGACGATATCTTGTACATAATTAGCCCATTCCATCGGACTTTTGCTATTGTCAAAGGTCTGCCAGGGAATGGGTTTACCAATGGCGACGCGGAAGGTCTTTCCTACATTCTTATACATCTCGTCGACCAGGAAGAGCATGGCCAGATTGAAGGGTAGGAAGCGGTCGGAAAAGTTTGCCAACCGATAGAAGAAACTGGAGTTCTGACCTCCAAAGTGGATGGGCACCACGTCGCGCTGATATTCTACGCTCTTGGTAATAAAGGTCTTCTTCCATGCGATGTCGCGAATGACGCCGTTATGACGACGAGAGCAGAGACCCGCAGGGAACATGAGCATATGGTTTTCGCTCTGGAAACCTGCCTCTACCATGGCGGGGAAGTTTCGGCTGGCCTTGCCGGTCTTGTTGATGGGGATGCACAGCGGTGCGAGTCCTGGCAAATACATCAGCAGGTCGTTAACCAGGTAGCGGAAGCGCGAGTCGTAGTGACGACCAATGAGTGCACCGAGCGCTACACCGTCCTCCCCACCCAACGGATGGTTGGAGACGAAAGTGTACAGGCGTCCGTCATTAGGATTGGGCAAGTTCTCCTTACCTTCGATTTTAAGTGTCATTTGCAAGTAGTCCACACAGGCCTCCAGCCAGGGTGTCCCCACCTTGTCGCGCGACTCCCAAAGGAAAGCGTTGACCTGGTCTTGATGGGCAATGCGTTTAAGCCATGCCACTAACGGACGGGGAACCCATTTTGCCTTGGTCCCCATCTTGTTTTTTAGGATGCTTTCGATGTCAATCGTCTTCTCTGTTATCTGTCCCATTTCTCTCTGCCGTTACTAACGGCATGCAAATATACGGAAAAATGTTCGAAAAACTGCACTTTTAAAGAAAATTTGCGCAAATAAGCAATCTTTTGCATCTTTTCACTCAAAAAAAGTGGGGAAAAGTGGGGGATTGTGGAGGAAATTGTATACCTTTGCATCCGAAACTAGTTTTTTATATAAGTACGCATGCGATTTTTAGGTAACATAGAAGCAAAGATGGACGCCAAAGGCCGTGCCTTCCTCCCGGCAGTATTCCGCAAGATACTGCAGGCTGACGGCAATGACACTGCTGATGTAGACAGTGGTCTACGCCTGGTGCTGCGCAAGGATGTCTTTCAGCCTTGCCTTGTGCTTTATCCTGAAAACATATGGAACGAGCAGATGGACGCTTTGCGCCAGCGTCTGAACCGTTGGAACAAACAACACCAACAGGTGTTCCGTCAGTTCGTTAGCGAGGTAGAAGTGCTGACACTCGATGGCAATGGCCGTTTTCTGATTCCCAAGCGTTATCTGCGCATGGCAGATATCGAACAAGACATTAAGTTTGTAGGTATGGGCGACACGATTGAGATTTGGAGTAATCAGCAAGCTGAAAAGAGCCAGATGAACCCAGCGGATTTCAGTCAGGCATTGGAGGAACTGATGGGTGAGGACACATTAGTTGACAGTTGATAATTGACGATTGAGAGTTAATGATAACCACAGTAGAGACATATCATGTACCTGTGCTTTTAAAGGAAAGCGTAGACGGACTGGACATTCAGCCTGACGGCATTTATGTGGATGTAACCTTCGGTGGTGGCGGTCACTCTAAGGAAATACTCTCCCGACTGGGTGCCAAGGGGCATCTGTATAGCTTCGATCAGGATGCTGATGCCGAGAAAAATATCGTCAACGATGATAGATTTACCTTTGTGCGCAGCAACTTTAGATATATAGAGAACTGGATGCAGTACTATGGGGTGGAGCATATTGACGGACTGCTGGCAGATCTGGGCGTGTCGAGTCACCATTTCGACGATGAGACCAGAGGCTTCTCGTTCCGCTTCGATGCCCCCCTGGATATGCGCATGAACAACCGCGCAGGAAAGACGGCTGCTGACGTGTTGAACGACTATAGCGAAGATCAACTGGCTGACGTATTCTACCTCTATGGTGAACTGAAAGATGCCCGCCGCATAGCGAAAAAACTTACTAAAACCCGTCAACAAGGACGTATTGAGACAACAGGTCAGCTGTTACAGATTCTGGGTATTGACACTGACAGTGTAAACAGTCAGTGGAAGAAAGATATGGCTAAAATTTACCAGGCATTGCGTATCGAGGTAAACCATGAGATGGATGCCTTGCGCGAGATGCTGAAAGGCGCCACTCGGCTGCTGGGAAAAGGTGGTCGACTCAGTGTTATCACCTACCACTCGCTGGAAGACCGCATCGTGAAGAACGTGATGAAATCGGGTAATGCTGAGGGGAAGGTGAAACAGGATTTTTTCGGGCGTTTCCAGTCTCCTTTCAAACTCATAAGCAACAAGGTCATCGTACCCAGTGAAGAAGAACAGACGGAGAATCCACGCAGTCGTAGCGCCAAACTCCGCATAGCAGAAAAAATATAATACAGACAATATGGCTGACGAACAGATAAAAATCGAACTTCTCCCAGAGGATAGTGCCCCTTCGACACCCGCTGAGGCCGGTCAGGAGGAACATGACCTCACGGAGACGTTGAAGAAAATCAAAGAGACGGTAAGTGAGGAAGACCCCAAACCTTCTTCACAGCTGAACTTGCGCACCATTCTTGGTGGCGACTTACTGACTTCTGAGATGGTCCGTTCGCAGATCTGGCTGTTTGTATTGATAGTTGCTTTCTCTATCATATATGTAGCTTTCCGCTATCAGTGCCAGCAGGATATGCTGACCATTGACAAGTTGGAACAGCAGCTGAAGGATGCCAAGTTCAGGGCACTGAGCTCTTCGAGTCAACTGACGGAGAAATGTCGTGAGAGCAGGGTATTAGATATCTTGAAACAGAACAAGGATTCGCTGCTGCATCAGGCAGACCAGCCTCCCTATATTATAGAAGTACCGGAATGAGCAAGTTTGACAACAATAAAGTGATGCCTCGCTACATGGCGATAGCCTTGGTGCTGACGCTTGTAGGTATTGCCGTTATCGGTAAGGCCTTCTATATCATGACCGCCCAGAGACAGTATTGGACCGAGGTTGCTGGACGTCTGAAGAGAGACAGCGTTATCGTGAAGCCCAATCGCGGTAACATTCTGAGCAGTGATGGACAACTGATGGCAACCTCCATTCCCGAGTACAAAATCTACATGGATTTCCAGGCTTCAGGTTTTGAAGACGACTCCTTATGGCTGGACAAGCTGGACTCTGTCTGCGAGGGTTTACATCATATTTTCCCCACGCGTACGGCGGAGGAGTTCAAAACCATTCTGGAGAAGGGTCGCCACAAGATGGTCTATGACAAGAAGACAGGACAGCAGAAGATGGGTTCCCGTTGGTGCAACATCTGGCCGAAACGCATAGACTACAACACCTATATGGCGGTGAAGCAGCTTCCTTTCTTCAACATGTCCAAGAACAAGAGCGGTTTTACTGAAGAGGTCTTCAACTCGCGCAATCGTCCATTCGGTTCGTTGGCCAAGCGCACCGTTGGCGGACTGTTCGGTGCCAAGGACTCAGCCTACTATGGTCTTGAACTGTCATACGACTCCATACTGCGTGGTACACCTGGTATCACTGGCCGCCGCAAGATTCTGAACAAATATATGAACATCCCCGTCATGTTGCCTATCGATGGTGCCGATATTGTCACTACCATTGATGTCAACATGCAGGATATTGCTGAACGTGCATTGATTGATGAGCTGAAACTGGTCAACGGCGAGATGGGTGTGGCCATTCTGATGGAAGTAAAAACCGGCGACGTCAAGGCCATTGTCAATATGATGCGCACGGGTGACAGTTCCGACAACTATCAATATGCAGAAGCTGTGAATAGTGCCATCAGCTATCGTTGTGAGCCTGGCTCCGTCTTCAAGGTGGCTTCGTTCCTGGTGGCGCTGGATGACGGTGTCGTCGATACCAGCTATGTCATCCATACTGGCAGTGGTGTAAGGGATATGCATGGTCGTCCGATGAAGGACCACAACTGGCGTCGCGGCGGTTATGGCGATATCAATGTGGCCCGTACGCTGGAGGTCAGCTCCAACATCGGTGTTAGCCATGTCATCGACACATATTATGGCAAGGAACCTGAGCGCTATGTCAAGGGGCTCTATCGTGTGGGTATCCATGAAGACCTGAAGCTACCCTTGGTGGGCTATCTGCCTCCACGTATCCGCATGCCCCAAAAGAATAGACGCGGCCAGTATGAGAACTGGAGCAAGACAGCGTTGCCATGGATGTCAATCGGTTATGAGACACAGATAGCACCAATCAATACGGTGACTTTCTATAATGCCATTGCCAACAATGGAAAGATGATGCGCCCGCGCTTTGTCAAGAAGATTGTGAAGAATGGAGAGACCATTGCCGAATTCCAGCCAGAGGTCATCAAAGAACGTATCGCCAAGCCACAGGCTATCAAGACCATGCAGACCATTCTGGAGCATGTTGTCAGTCAAGGTCTTGGCAGAAAGGCCGGCTCACCTCGGTTTAAGGTGGCAGGAAAGACAGGAACGGCACAGGTTGCCGACCAGCATGGTAGCTACCATTCAGGAACCACCCGCTACTGGCTCTCGTTCTCTGGCTTCTTCCCAGCAGACGACCCACTATACACATGTATTGTCTGCATCAAAAAAACTGGTCTGCCAGCATCTGGTGGCGGTATGAGTGGTGTCGTCTTCCATCATATTGCCGAAGGTGTGATGGCTCGCCACTTGCGGTTGAACGCAGAGGATGCCCGCGATGAACATTCTGTTATCATCCCTGATGTGAAGAAAGGAAATATCGCTGCTGCCAGTCAGGTCCTTGCGAACTTAGGTATCAAAACCAATAACCACTGGAGCGGTAGCTATGCAAACGGCAATCCCATCTGGGGAGATGCTGAACGTCGTCATGATGGCATAGCGCTGTCGAAGGTTAAGGTTAGCGACACGACCATTCCCGATGTAACGGGTATGGGTGCGAAGGATGCTGTCTACCTGTTAGAAACCTACGGCTTACGTGTCAAGCTGCAGGGACGTGGTAAGGTGAAGCACCAGAGTCTGTCAGCAGGAAGCAGTGTGGTGCCCAATAGTGAATGTGTATTGAAATTAGAATAAAATTAGTATATAAATATAATAAGGTATATGAGATTAAGCGAACTGCTGAAGTACGTCAAGCCTATTACCATTGTCGGTAATGCCGAAGTCGACATTACGGGAGTGAACATTGACTCTCGTAAGATAGAGATGGGCCACCTCTTTGTCGCTATCAAGGGTACACAAACAGATGGCCACCGTTTTATTCCCAAGGCTTTAGAGTTGGGTGCTGTGGCTGTGCTGTGCGAAGACATGCCTGAGGAACCCGCTGCTGGAGTGACCTATGTACAGGTAACTTCTACGGAAGCCGCCGTAGGTCCTGTAGCTACCGTGTTCTATGGTGAGCCCTCCAAGCATTTGAAGTTGGTAGGCGTCACAGGCACCAATGGTAAGACCACCATCGCCACCTTATTATATAATATGTTCCGTAAGTTCGGTCACAAGTGTGGTCTGCTCTCTACGGTATGTAACTACATTGAGGATGAGGCTATTCCAGCCGACCATACGACCCCAGACCCCATTGAATTGAACAAACTGTTGCACCAAATGGTGGAGGCAGGCTGTGAATATGCCTTTATGGAGTGCTCCAGCCATGCCATTGCCCAGCAGCGTATTGGCGGACTGACATTTGCCGGCGGACTGTTTACCAATCTGACGCGTGACCACCTAGACTATCATAAGACGTTTGAGAACTACCGGGACGCTAAGAAAGCATTCTTCGACGGACTATCAAAAGAGGCCTTTGCCATTACCAATGCCGACGACAAGAACGGGAGCGTGATGGTGCAGAACTGCAAGGCACAGGTAAAGACCTACTCCGTGCAGCGCATGTCCGACTTCCGTGGCCGTATCATCGAGTGCCACTTTGAAGGTATGTATTTGGAAATCAATGGTCAGGAGGTTGGCGTGCAGTTTATTGGCAAGTTCAACGTTTCAAACCTGTTAGCAGTCTATGGCGCTGCCGTCATGCTGGGTAAGAAGCCAGAAGATATCCTTGTTGTCCTCAGTACGCTGAAGAGCGTAGCAGGACGATTGGAGCCTATCCGTTCAGAGGAGGGTGTCACCGCTATCGTTGACTATGCCCACACCCCCGATGCGCTGGAGAATGTGCTCAATGCCATTCATGAGGTCATGGAGGGTAAACAGGGAAAAATTATCACTGTCTGTGGTGCTGGCGGCAACCGTGACAAAGGCAAACGCCCGCTGATGGCTCAAGAGGCCGCCAAGCAAAGTGACCGTGTTATTATCACTTCCGACAATCCGCGTTTTGAGGAGCCTCAGGACATCATCAATGATATGCTAGCAGGTCTTGACCAGAAACAGATGAAGAAAGTAGTCAGCATTGTAGACCGTAAGGAGGCCATCCGTACCGCTTGTATGATGGCCGAGAAGGGGGATGTTATCCTTATTGCCGGCAAGGGTCACGAGGACTACCAGGAAATCAAGGGTGTCAAGCATCACTTCGATGACCGTGAGGTAGTTCGCGAGATTTTCTCATTGGGCAATTGAATGCGAGAATAGTTAAATAATTAAATCGTCTAATAGTCAAATAAAACCGTGCTATATTACATTTTCAGATTCCTTGAACAGTTCAACATACCAGGTTCCCATATCTGGTCGTACATCTCGTTCCGCGCACTATTAGCCCTTATCATGTCGCTCTTGATATCGGCATGGTTTGGCGAGTATTTCATCAAGTGGATGAAGCGCCGTAACATCTCAGAGACAGCCCGTGACCCGAATATCGACCCCTTTGGCGTAGAGAAGAAGGGTGTACCCACCATGGGTGGCATCATCATCATCGTATCTATTCTGGTTCCCGTCATCCTGCTGGGCCGTATGCGTAATATCTACCTGTTACTGATGATTGCCACAACAGTATGGCTGGGATTCTTGGGTTTCATGGACGACTACATCAAGATATTCCGTAAGAACAAGGATGGCCTGAAAGGTCGCTATAAGATTGTCGGTCAGTTGTCTATCGGTTTCATTGTCGGACTAACGCTGTGGTTAAGTCCCGATGCTGTTGTTCGCGAGAATGTTTCTGTTCCTCAACAGAACAAGGAGGTCGTTATTAAGCACCAGCCAGAGGCCGTCAAGTCGCTGAAGACCACTATCCCATTTCTCAAGAACCACAATCTGAACTACTCTGACGTGATGTCGTTCTGTGGCAAGTACAAGGTAGCTGCCGGTTGGGTGCTCTTCGTCTTTATGACCATCTTCGTGGTGACAGCAGTATCTAACGGTGCCAATCTGAACGACGGTATGGACGGTATGTGTGCTGGCAACTCAGCTATTGTCGGTGTAGCACTGGCTATCTTCGCCTATGTATCGTCGCATATTGTCTATGCGGCCTATTTCGACATCATGTACATCCCACAGTCCCAGGAGCTGGTAGTATTCTTGGCAGCCTTCGTCGGTGCAATGGTTGGTTTTCTATGGTATAACGCCTATCCTGCACAGGTCTTCATGGGCGATACGGGTTCACTGGCCATTGGTGGTATCATCGGTGTCTGTGCCGTCATCATCCATAAGGAACTGATGCTTCCTATCCTGTGCGGCATTTTCTTCATTGAGAGTCTGAGTGTTATCATCCAGACCCAGTGGTTTAAGATACAGAAGAAAAAGGGTAAGCGTGTGCGTGTGTTCCGTGCCACACCCATCCACGACACCTTCCGTCGTCTGGACTCACAGCTCGATGCCACCAGTACCTATATTCTGAAGGGCTGGCCACACCGTCCATTCCATGAGTCGAAAATTACTATCCGTTTTTGGATTATTAGTATTATATTAGCAGCATTAACGATTATAACACTGAAAGTAAGATGAGCAAGATAGTTGTATTAGGAGCTGGCGAGAGTGGCGCAGGAGCTGCTGTACTCGCAAAGAAAGAGGGTTTCGAGGTGTTTGTCAGTGACATGTCGAAGATTAGCGACAAGTATAAGAAAATACTCGATGACCACCAGATAGTCTGGGAGGAAGGACAGCACAGTGAAGAGAAAATTCTCGCTGCCGACGAAATAATCAAGAGTCCTGGTATTCCCGATACTGCTCCGATGATTGTAAAAATCAAGGAACGCGGCATTGGTATCATCAGTGAGATAGAGTTTGCCGGACGCTATACGGACTCAAAGATGATCTGTATTACCGGCTCTAACGGTAAGACGACGACGACATCGCTCATCTACCACATTTTCAAGAATGCCGGTTATGACGTCGGTTTGGCAGGCAACATCGGTAACTCACTGGCACTGCAGGTAGCTGAAGACCCTCATGCCTACTATGTCATTGAGTTGAGTTCTTTCCAGCTGGATAATATGTACGATTTCCGTGCCAACATCGCCATTCTGCTGAATATCACGCCCGATCATTTGGACCGCTACGATTTCAAAATGCAGAACTATGTAGACGCCAAGATGCGTATCATCCAGAACCAGACGTCACAAGATGCCTTCATCTACTGGAACGACGACCCCATCATCAAGAAAGAGTTGGAGAAGTACAACATTCAGGCTATCCAGTACCCCTTCTCAGAACTGAAGGAGAAAGGTTCTATCGGTTATATCGAGGCTGGTCAGTACACCATTGAACAGCCCGAGCCATTCAATATGGAGCAGGAGGCGCTGAGTCTGACCGGTAAGCACAACATCTATAACTCGCTGGCAGCAGGTATTGCTACCAATATTGCGGGTATCAAGAAGGACATCATCCGCCAGTCGCTTGGTGACTTCCCAGGTGTAGAGCATCGCCTGGAGAAGGTGTGCACCGTCCGTGGTGTGCAGTATATCAACGACTCCAAGGCCACCAATGTCGATGCTTGCTGGTATGCGCTGGAATCGATGAAGACCAAGACCATTCTCATCATCGGTGGCAAGGATAAGGGCAACGACTACGACCCCATCAAGCCATTGGTCAAGGAGAAATGTGCCGGACTAGTGTATCTCGGTGCTGACAATAAAAAGTTACACGACAACTTCGATGCGTTGGGCATCCCTGTGCGTGACACCCACTCCATGAAAGAGTGCATTCAGGCCTGCTATGAGATGGCAGAACCGGGCATGACGGTATTGCTGTCGCCCTGCTGTGCCAGTTTCGACCTCTTTAAGAATATGGAAGACCGCGGTGAACAGTTTAAAGAACTGGCCCGCGCTCTATAAATCGTCCAATAGAAAAATATTAAATAGTCCAATAGAACGGTGAATAAGAAAATAGGAAATATCTTCAAGGGAGACAAGGTTGTCTGGATGATCTTCTTCTTCCTCTGTATGGTGAGCATCGTCGAGGTGTTCTCCGCATCCAGCGGACTCACCTATAAGAGCCAGAATTATATCGGTCCTATCGTCTATCATACCGGAACCATTCTAGTCGGTGTGATAGTAGCCATTGTCACCTTGAATATTCCTTGTCGTTACTTCAAACTGATGACACCGTTCTTGATACTTCTGTCTGCCGTTACCCTCCTATGGGTACTGCTGGCTGGAACCAAGGTAGGTGATGCCGGACGCTGGATCAGTCTCTTCGGTTTTACCTTCCAGCCTTCCGAGATAGCCAAGGGAACTATTGTGCTGGCTGTAGCTCAGGTGCTGGCAGCCATGCAACGCGAGGATGGTGCCGACAAGAACACCTTTAAATGGATCATGCGCATCACGATACCAGCTTGTTTTCTTATTGGTCTGGAGAACTTGTCAACCGCTGCCATGCTCTTTGCTGTGGTCTATCTGATGATGTTCATAGGTCTAGTGCCTATCCGTCAGTTAGCAAAGTTGGCAGGCGTCATCATCGTCTTCGTCGTCTTTGTACTCTCCATGGTTATGTTGGTCGGTCACGACAACAATGTCGAAGAGGCACAGCTGGCACAGACCGAGCAGGTTGTTGAGGAACAGCAGCCGAAGAAAAAGAATGCCATTGAGAAGATGTTCCACCGCGCTGACACGTGGAAAAGCCGTATCATGAAATTTGGCAAGCCCAAGCCCTCCCCCCAAGAGTATGACCTTGACAAGGATGCACAAGTAGCTCATGCCAACATTGCCATCGTGTCGAGTGGTGTCATCGGCAAGGGCCCCGGTCAGAGTACTGAGCGCGACTTCTTGTCGCAGGCTTTCTCTGACTTCATCTATGCCATCATTATTGAGGAGTTGGGCATTATCGGTGCCTTTGTCGTCATGAGTCTGTATATCTTCCTGCTCTATCGCTGTGCACGTATTGCCAGCAGGTGCGAGAATAACTTCCCGGCATTTCTGGCTATGGGCTTAGGGCTGCTGTTAGTCATCCAGGCTACTTTCAACATGATGGTTGCCGTTGGTCTGGCGCCTGTCACGGGCCAGCCATTGCCGCTCATCTCCAAGGGTGGCACATCGACTATCATCAACTGTGCCTATATCGGTGCCATCCTGAGCGTCAGCCGTTCGGCAAAACAGAAATCAGAAAAAGAAGAAAAATAAAGAGATATGAGTAACGAGTTAAGAGTCATTATCAGCGGAGGCGGTACAGGCGGACATATCTTCCCTGCCATTTCTATCGCCAATGCCATTAAAGCCTTGCGCCCCGATGCAAAAATACTGTTTGTCGGTGCACAAGGACGTATGGAAATGCAACGTGTACCTGCAGCAGGTTACGATATCGAGGGACTGCCTATCCGTGGTTTCTTGCGTCCCTTGTGGAAACTGGGCAATATCGGTGTTGCCATAGACTATCTGCGCAGCAAACACATGGCCAAGAAACTGCTGCGCCAGTTCCAGCCACAAGTGGCAGTAGGCGTCGGCGGTTATGCCAGCAGTGCCGCGCTGGGTGCCGCCAATGCACTGGGTATTCCTACCTTGTTGCAGGAGCAGAACAGCTATGCTGGTCTGGCCAACAAAACGCTTGCCACGAAAGCCTCGAAGATTTGCGTGGCATATGAGGGCATGGAGCGATTCTTCCCTGCCGACAAAATCCTGCTGACCGGCAATCCTGTCCGTCAGCAGTTACTCAACACCACCATGACGAGTGAAGAGGCCGTTAAGACCTTTAACCTTGACCCTGCGAAGAAAACTATATTGTTGATAGGAGGGTCACTGGGTGCCCGCACCATAAATGAGAGTGTGCTGAAGCACCTCGACCTGATTCGACAGCATAGCAATATCCAGTTCATCTGGCAGACGGGTAAGTACTACAGTGCAGAGATTGCAGAGCGTCTGAAGGACTGCCAACCCGACAATTTGGTAGTAACCGACTTTATCAGCGACATGGGTGCCGCCTATAAAGCTGCAGACCTCGTCATTAGTCGTGCCGGAGCAGGTAGCATCAGCGAGTTTTGTCTGTTGGGCGTACCTGTCATTTTGGTACCTTCGCCCAATGTTGCTGAAGACCACCAGACCAAGA
>Ga0310691_10002254_pt1 | contig 26190 bp, 27 predicted proteins | sample 176DNAGHGlowgp2_FD_203887 | JGI IMG/M metagenome (GOLD analysis project Ga0310691, IMG submission 203887) | Sheep rumen microbial communities from Palmerston North, Manawatu-Wanganui, New Zealand - 1766 DNA GHGlow gp2 (v2) (version 2) | ecosystem: Host-associated > Mammals > Digestive system >... | reverse complement strand
GACACGATAAGAAACACTTGATCATCAACAATGCCTTCCAAGGCAGCGAGAAACTGTTTCCCATGCTCAATAAGGACAACAATGTCGACTTGATCCAGGCAATTCCCCTGACGGGCTACACCATCAACACTCTCGGTTTCCGCAAGGACAAATCTGGCGAAAAGACACCAGAAAGCCCGGCTACGCTTCCTTACGAACTGCGTACCGATGGCACCGATGCCCTTGATACATTAATATTAGGCTGTATACTGAAACCGTATGATGATGGCAAGTATATCTATGCGTAAATTTACTTTAAGGGCTAAAAGTAAAATAATGATTGGTAGTGTTTTACTTAGGGTAAAATAATTATTTTTTTTCATTTGGGCGTCTCTCGCCTAAGCTCGACCGTGCTTTCCGTCTCAAACATATTCGACTCACAAGAGGCGGTTTCGTCTCATACTCGACTGCAATCACATGACGCACGCTTCAAGAGTGCCGAAACCGACGGCGGTGCTCCGTTGCACGCGCCACCTCTGAGGAGGTGACCAACGCTCCACTGCGACCTTCTTACGGTATCGGCACCCTTTCCGCTCTCAAAGCCCGTCAGCCTGTCCGTAGAGTCGTGCCGACCCAACGGCCAGTCTGCCGCCGGTGTCAGGGACATGTCGGATTGCTGCGCCAGCTATATTACGCAGGCTCCATGTAGCTGTCGCCTCAACCGACAAGACCCTGCCACCGTACAGGCCGAAGCGGAAGGAAACCCCGAAAAGAAACCTTAGCAGGTATCTTGCCGGGGTTTCCTGTTTTTTGTTCACGCCTAATCGGCGGTTGATTGCACTTCGTGTCTGTTTTTCAGCGGTATCATCTGCCGTCGCAATCCCAGTTCCCTTTCCCGTCGCCTTAACACCTTTTTCCGCTGCAAAGATAGTTGCGCTTACCTCTGCAATGCAAGGGTGGTACAGAGCACACCAATGAAAAATCTCCAGACCTATCGGCTTGTATTTTTCGGTGTGCCCTTGCATTGCTGTAAGCTACTCTCTTTCAGCATCGTAAAAAGGATATACTGCGATTCGGGGGGAACGGATAAAAAAAACGACGGACAGATGATGAATTTCAAAAATAAAAAGGATACCAGCTCAAACGAAAAGAATAGATAAATAACTCAAAATCAACCCAAAATGAAAAACGACAACTATCCCAAAGAAATCGCCCTTGCATTGATTGCAAACACGGTGGAAGACTATGACGACCTGGCAAAGGTGCAAGCCGAAACAGGTGTACCGATGGAAACCCTTGAAGCAATGTTTTACTCAATCATTTAAGCCATGGAAACGCGATATTTTGCAACAGGTAACTATAGAGCCAACCACCGCAACGAGACAGCCCACGCAATGAAAAACGGCGAAAAGTGGGCAATTCGCAAAGCAGCCGCCGAAATGGTCAGGTACATCCCGAGTAATGCGGCACTCGTTCCCATGCCTTCACACTCTGGAGCGGCCACCTATACAAAAGAACTTTGCAGGCTGCTCGCCAAAGAAACCGCCGCCGAGGTTTGCGACTATCTGAAAGGCACACCCCGCGAAACACTCTACAGCCTAAAGAAGCAAGGCCGCAAGCCAAGCCCCAAGAAATTAGGCTTTTACTTATCCCAACCCATCCCAAGCGGAAAACGTGTCATCATTATTGACAATGTTGTGGCCACAGGCACGACAGCAGCCGCAGCCGTCCGCGCCATCGGTGGCGGAATAGTCTTCGCTTATGCCGCCGCGACCAACTCACAAACCCGACCCGATTTAATAAGATTATACCCTAACATTTAAAACCCACAAAACAATGAAACAGACATTTGTAAAAGAGTACACACTCAAGAGCAAACCCACCAACAGAGAAGCAAAACAACTCAAAGACAGCCGCGAAGCCTATGAGGAACTCCGCGCCATCTACGACCCCGAAACGGAAGCCCTGTTTGAATCGTCCTATGTGCTTTATTTGAACCAAGACCAAAGGCTGAAGGGCTACTTGAGGCTAAGCGATGGAGGCTTGACCCATGTGATAGTAGACCCCCGAAAAATAATGATGGGCGCGATTGGTAGCGTTGCCACCTCGATAATACTAAGCCACAACCACCCGAGCGGCAACCCGAGACCCAGCGAGGAAGACCGCCGACTAACTCAAAAATTGCTTGCAGCCTGCAAATTGATGGATATTTGCTTTATTGACCACATCATCATGGGCTCAGACTGTTACTACTCATTTCGTGACCATGGGGAGATGATGTATTGAGCCAAGGCAGACGGAGACAAAGCGCAGGCAATTGCCAGCGCTTTTTTTTGTTCCCATGGAGACCCCAACCCACGGAGACCCTCGCGGCATATTTCGCAAAAAGCCGCCCCCGATTGGGTAAAACTCCGTAGGGCGGCGCAGGGTCTTCCGACAGAAAAAAACTCGCTTCGCTCGTTTTTTGGAATTTAGGAGATTGAAAGTCAGATTTTTGTGGTTTTCAAGATTTGACAGGTTTTATCGCAAAAAAAAATCGCCGCCTGCGGCGTCGCGAGGGACTTGCAGGCGACGATTTTTCTGTCACTCTTACTTGAACGCGGCTGATTACCTTTGCCGAAAATCTTTCAAAATGGAGTACATACGCCAAGGAGTATTGTTCGAAGTGGCTCCCCAACTGGAGGAGTTCAGCATCACTTGGGCTTCGGCTGAAGGCCATTGGGTGCATATCGATAAAGCAGCGTTCACCTCTTTACACTCGGAGGGCGACACCATGAACATCAAGAACCTGACAACGGGCGAACTGGCTAAAGTCATCCTCGACACCATCAAGGAGTTCGCCGGAAAGGAGGTTGTGCTATGACAGACGATGTGATTTGGGTTGGCGAGAACACCGCGCTGATGGAGAAAGCTCATGCCATCCTGATGGTGACCAGCCACAGCCTTTTCGACGAAAAGAACCTCAACATCATCGAGGACGACAATTATCGCGTGGCGCCGTGGGGCTTGCAAAACCTGCTGCCACAGACGGTGATGGACAAGATAGAGAGCGTTGAGATCATCGGGACGAACTCGGACTTCAACGCCCGTGTGTGCTACGGCAACGGTCCGAAGGTGGCCCGACTGATGCGTGACGAGAGTGGAAAGATTCGTGATTGGGCCGAAGTGACGGAAGGCAAGGAATACGACTGGTTCCTCGAAAACAACGTGCCGCAACTCACGCTTGAGATATTGACCGACCTGAGCTATTTCCACAACGCGTTCCCGCTGTTCGTGTTCGACAAAAACTTCACGGGTATCAAGCGGATGCTTCACCGCGAGGCCATGTTTTCGCGTTGGGGCTTGGACGATAAAGACCAAATCAAATGGTTGCTCTATTCCTCGAAGTGGGACAAGTCGCCAGGCAGCATCCCCGACAATGCCGACATCGAGAAATCATACGTCATCGACGAGTTTGCAGCCGTGAAAGACATTAGGACGCAGATGGCGGCAAAGGCTTACAAGCGCGTTTGCATGGCGCTCTACCTGCCCAGTCCAGGACGGCCTTACTACTCGTATCCGAACTGGTATAGCGTGTTCCGCTCGGGCTGGTACGACAACATCGCCGCCATCCCTGAGCTGAAGAAAGCCATCCTCGAACACAACCTCGGCATCCGTTACATCATCTACGCGTCTGACAAATACTTCACCTACCGCGAGCAACAGGCCGGTGTGCCCGCCGACGACATCGCGAAGCGCATAGAGCTGAAGAAAAAGGTGGTGAAGGAGTTGAACGACTTCGCCTGCGGTGCCGAGAACCAAGGTAAGGCGATGACCGTGCTGAAGGAGATGACGGGCAACGGCAACACCGAGGAAAAGTATATCCACATCGAGACCATCAACGATATGGTGAAGGAGGGAGAGTTTTTGACCGACTACGAAACCGTGGCCAACGTCATCAGCTACGCGATGGGCGTTCACCCCTCGCTGATTGGGGCCGTACCTGGCAAGAACAGCAACTCGCTCAGCGGCTCCAACATCCGCGAGATATACCTGATGAAGCAGGCGCAGATGCGGCCTTACATCGACTTGGTGTTGCGCCCGTTCTCGATTGTGAAGCAAATCAATGGCTGGGACAAAGACATCGCCATTGTGCTGCCGGAATACATATTCACTACGCTCGACCAAAACAAGAGCGGCAAACAGGAATCGACTAACACTTACGCACAATGATACTTGACGGAATCAGTGAATTGAGGAAGTTGCTGCCTTCAATCAACCTGCGCGACGACAGCCACCGGCTCGACGATTTCGCCGAGAGGGCTCAGGCTTGGGTGACGGACAACATCATCAGCACGGAATTGGAGGAACTGCTTGAAATAGAAATAGAGGGCAACGACCCTCACCCGCGCCTTCGCCTGCTTGTGAAACGGGTGATTGCCGACAAGGCCTACCTGACGGTGGGCGACGAAATGAACCTGCAACTTGGCGAGGCAGGCATGGTGGTGCAGAACAACCAGTCCATGAGCGCGGCCAGCTCACAACGGCGCGACAACCTGATGGCAAGCCTAAGGGAAAGGCTTGACACCGACTGCGATGCCTTGGTGAACTACCTGACAGCCCACAGCGTCGACCGAGGAGAGACCTATGCGCTTTATCCCGACTGGCGCGGCACGGAGCAATATGCCTACATGGCCATGGCCTTCATGCCGACACTCGGCGAGGTGCGTCGCCACGTGCCGCAAGGCTTGGACTACAAACCGCACTGGGAAACGATGCACAACTGGCGCATGGGCATGAGCACGGCCATGATGGACTTGGCCGCCAGCTACGTTTCGACCGCCGAAATCATCCGCCTGCGCGAACTGTACCGCGACAACGACCTGAACGGCGTACAGCGCGAAGCCATAGAGCGCCTGCGCGACGTGGCTGTGTGTCTCGCCGTGGGCGACCGTCAACGTGCCACGCAAGCCGCCATTCGCGCCCGCGAGGTGATGCTTGGCAGCCTGGATGACTTCACCGAATTTGCGGCATCAAGCTGCGTGAACTTGTCTGGCGTTGACTTCAACGCCGGACACATAGTAGATACGATATGAGTGAGAGGATTGATCTGACGATTCCGACCAGCTGGCATGAGGTGACCCGAGAGCAGCTTGCCATCATCGCCTCGCTGATGAACGAGCAACTGAGCCGCGAGGAAACGCTTTTCGTGCTGTTTTGCCGCTTGGCGGGACTGAAACACGAAGGGATGGGCATGTTTCGTACTGGCGATGGGCAACGCATCAGGCTTGAGACTTGGCAACTGGCGGACTTCTGCAACAGGTTGGCTTTCATCCTTGACACGCTGCCTTGCGACATCGTGAATCCGACCAGGGTGAACCGATATTTAGACGACATCAAGTTTGGGGACTACTTCCATGCCGACGCACTGATGTACAGGTACCGGCTGGAAAACGACCCAAGTTTGGTGTGGAAGGCATTGAACGACTTGGGCGACCACCGCCGTGGCGTGTCGCCGCAATTCGCCAACGAGGTGGCTTTGTGGTGGGCTGGTGTGATGCAATGGTTGAAGGGACAATACCCGCTGGTGCTCGACAGCGAAGGAGGCAGCACCGAAGGCTACGACCCGCTGAAGGCAAGGCAGAACATCATGCTGATGCTGAATAACGACTGCCCGCAGGACAACGAGCGCATCGAGCAAAGCAAGATGCACGATGTGCTGGCCGCCTTGCAGAACAAAATCGAACTCGCCAAGAAACGCGAGGATCAAATGGCCGCCTTGCGGAAAAAAACCTGAAATCCATGAACCACGAGATTCCGACAATATGCCCGGTTTGCGGAGAGGAATACGACGCGCACCTTCACTGGACCATCTGCCCAGTGTGCGGATTCGATCGAGAGAAACTGTCACTGCAACGCCGGAGGCAATTGCCATCTTTGCAACAAAATTCAAAACAATGACAGCATTATTCATCATCTTGGCCGTCGTCCGCCTGGCACAGCTGCTGCTGGTGGGCGCTTTTGCCGCAGGGCACCAATGGTGTCTGACGGCTTTCTTCATCGTCACGGTGATCTTGGCCGTGGCCGACTTGGTGATGTTCATCACGGTACACATCACCAACAAAGAGGTCGAAAGGAGGGAGCCATGAAGGAAACCAAAGTAAAATCACTGAAAAAGGCATTCATCGCTCGCATGGTGTTCGCCTTGGCCGAAATCGAAGACATGGGTGGCTTCTTCGCTTCGGTGCTCATCGCCCAGGCCGCCATTGAGAGCAACTGGGGACGAAGCGCCCTATCGGAAAAGTACAACAACTATTTCGGCATCAAGGCAGGCAAATCTTGGAAAGGACCATCGGTTAATATGAAAACAGGGGAAGTGTATGACGGCAAGCGCGTGACCATCAACAGCAACTTCCGCGTATACGCGTCGTTGGCTGAAAGCATACGCGACCGCAATTGTCTCCTACGAACGACTCGATACAAGACCGTTGAACCCGCCACAACGCCCAGGGCGCAAGCCGAAGCCATCAGGGCATCGGGCTATTGCACGGCCACCAACTATGTCGAATCCATCATGGCGACCATCGCCGCCAACAACCTGACGCAATACGACTGATGAGAAAATCTATTCTGTTCATAATGATATTGGTTTTGGAATGCCTGCTCACCGGCTGCCGTGCGAACTTGGAATCCAAGGTCTCGCAGTCTCGCCAGTATGTCGATGAGATAGGGGTGGTGCTGCGAAGAGTCGATAGCCTGAGCAGCACCATCTCCGAAAAGCAACACATCAAGGTCGAATTTTACCCATTATCGTCTGAATATATCGGTTGGCCAATACCAACATCTGACACCGCCTCCCAAATTGGTCCTACACAACGGAAAGGCCGTCGTGCAGAGGGTGGTGGCGTCGGCTCGTTAAAATCCATCGAAATCACTTCAGAAAGCGAAGCGAACACGCACACCAATACGCTTACCGACAGCACGGCAGTCAAAAAGACCGCCGATGCTGAAACCCGGCAAGGAGAAAAAGCGTCGGAGGCGCGGCAGGACAATGGTACCGTTGCCACGGTGTGCATTGTCTTCGCCGTGGCCGCATTGGCGTACCTATTATTAAAAGCTGCACTGAAACCATGAAGAAATACATCAATCCTGAAAACCAACGCTATGTCTATTACATCCGCGAGACCTTGAACGGCTTCGCCATCCAAGTATTGAACGTGGACCGCGACGAACGCTATCCGCTCACACCTGCCATTGCCTACAAAATCGGCCTCACGTTGCCCGAAGATTTCCGATGTGATGCGAGCGATAAAACCGAGGTCGTCGCCCAACTTGAGCGCCTGGCCAAGGCCAACGGCCTCATTGAAATCGAGTAGTTCCATATTTTCTTTTCGTTGTTTGGATTTTTCCTCCATGCCGTAGGGTGTGGAGGTTTTTTTCGTGATTCAACGAAAAAAATGCACTTTATTTGAAAAAGATCAATTTTTTAATTGCTATTCAAAAAAATAGCATTATCTTTGCATCGTCAAAGAAAGGAACAAAGCCATGAAGTACAACGAACTGGAAAGAAGACTAAGAAACGCAGGGTGTTACGACACCAAAACGACCAGAGCGGGGCATCCGTTATGGTACAGCCCAAAGACAGGCAAATACTTCACAATGAGCCACCACGGTTCGCAGGAAGTTAAGCCAGGAACACTAAAAAGCATAATGAGGGATGCGGGGCTTGAATAAGCCCCACCCCTCAAAGTAGAAAAGAAATCTAAAAACATAGCACTATGAAAAAGAAGGTAATAGCTCACATCGAATGTGGTACCGATGGATGGTATTCGGTGTATCAAAACGAAAATTTGCCCTTCGGCTTTTTCGGCGAAGGCAAGTCTGTAAAAGAGGCGAAGGAAGACTTCCTTGCCGTGTTTGAGGCTATGCGCCAAGACCATCTTGAGCGCACCGGTGAGAATGTGGAGGTTGAATTTGAGTTTGTGTACGATGCTTCGGCCTTCCTTCAATACTACAAAGGCTTGCTGACGCTGGCAGGGTTGTCGCGCATGACGGGCATCAACAAGGCTCAATTGTCGCAATATGTGACGGGCCGCCGCCATCCTTCACCGAAGACCCAGGAGAGAATAAAGGTAAGCGTACAGCAATTTGCGCAAGAATTGAGCCGTGCAATGGCTTGAACACTTTCTTTGACACAGTAGGTGTACTTCAAGAGCATGGCTCAAAACCGAAAAAGTTCCCAATTTGGGAACTTTTTCTTTTTCCTGACATCAGGAAAATGTTTTTTTCCTTTTTTTTTCTTGCACAATCCAAAAAAGCCGTATATTTGCAACGCTATACAGGTGGTTTTGACCATCACGCAGGGGCGGCGGAAACAGCCCAACGACACTTCGCGGGGCTTTTTTAATGCCCTGCCGCCAACATAGAAAGACCTTTGCGGTCGCCCTTTCGTAGATAAGCCCCCTCGTGGTGGACCATCTGTATAGCAGCGAAAGTGGCGACCGCTTTCTTGTTGCCCAAATCTTTAAATGCTATACAGATATGCAAAACTCACAAAAGACAGCCGGAGAGACGGCAAAGTGGAAGCCCCAAATGGTCGGGGCGACAATGGTAATTTTCCGCGATTGCCACGCACGTCACAACATCACCCACCGCAACCTTCAGGAAGAGGACTACGACTGGATCACGCGGCACTGCCAAAAGAACGGATGGATATTCACCATCAGGAAAGGAGGTGCGGCATGAAACGCACAGAAATCATCACCCGCATGTGCGAGATTCGGTCAGGCCTTGCCGACCTCAAGGGACAGGCCGAACAATTGGATGTGGAAATGCAAACCTTGATGGAAGAGATGCAGAAAGAAGAAAATTGACTATCTTTGCGCCATGGGAACACTGATTGGCATCATATTCATCGCCTTGGCATTTGGCTACGCCATCTTCGGAAACGGAAGCCCGCCAAAGGACAACAGCAAAAGGAGCGGCAAAACCTACAGAGGCGGCCCGCCCCCGGTACGATAGGCACGGCCCCGCGTTGTCGCGGGGCCTTTTTTTTGTCACTGCAAAGCCGCCTGCGTAGCATAGATTTGCATAAAAATCGCAAACCTATGCTTACCATCGACTATTTGAAAGCAGTTTTGACCGCGCCGGATGCCAACTTGCCGGCAGTCACCAATGTGGACGAACAGGTGATTGACTCGCCCGACGGCCTCGAAGCCCTTCCCGAGCTTTGCCAACATAAGTCGTTGCCTTTCGTGGTCTTGTTTGAAGATGCGTTCCACTTCGATGACGACGACTACAACGACGTGCCGGTGACGCGCTTCGCACAGAGCATCTACGTGATGCGTATGGCTGATGCCTCCAAGCCGAGTCGACCGTTGGAAAACCAATGCCTTGCCGATGTGGTGCGCATCCGAGCCTTGTTGTTGGCCCGACAGGGCGCAGGCGACCCCGAAATGCAAGGCTGGAACCGCCGCCCGAAGCGCGACTTCGTGCGTGGTGCAGCCAATTATGTGGGCTGGCGACTTAAACTTGATTTCACCGAAAACGACGATTGGACGCTATGACACGCGAAAACAGAAACGAGCCTGTTGAGTTCGAGGTGGACTGGGACGAGTTCGGTCGGATCGTCATCGAGCGTTGGCAAAACAAGCTGCTCGACAAGGACATTTTCGACACGGGGACGCTCTATCGCTCAATCGAATACGGCTATCGTACCATGAATGCCAACAATGTAGCCGTTGGGCGTGGTGCCGGTCGCATACGCACGACCACCGTGCCCGACATGATGTATTTCTCGTTCCCCATGTACGGCATCTATGTTGAAAAGGGTGTTGGACGTGGATACGATCGCGGCAACATGGGCTTGGTGAAGTTTGAAGGCAAAGGCCGTGGTAGAGAGCGGCGTACCTGGTATTTCAGGATTTTCGCCAACCAGCGGCATCGCCTTGGCGAACTGGTAGGCGAAGTGTATGGCCGTCAAGCCATGTCAATGATCCATACGATTGAATCGAGGAGCTTCGCCACTCCGAAGCAACATTACCAATAAAAACAAACCATTATGGCTGACTACAGAGATACCTTTACCAGCGAAATCTACGTGAACCAATCGCAGGCCCAGGACGCCGTCGAAAAGTACACGAAGAAACTTGCCGACCTGAACAAGCAGCTTGCAGAGATTGACAAAAGCGAGGAAGGCTGGGAAAAGAAAGAAAAGAGACTACAGAAACAAATCAAGTCGACGGAAGGATCGCTGAAAAGTGTTCAGGTTGGCGTTGAGAACTACCAAAAGGCGATGAATAGCCTCGATGGGCGTAGCCTCAGCAATCTAATCAAACTGAAGAAACAGTTGAACGCCGAGATTAAGAAACTCGTGCCCGGTACGCAAGAATACATCCGACTAACCGAAGACTACAAAAAGGTTGAAGCCAGGATCAAATCCATTGAAAAGGCCACTAAGCTGATGAATGAAGAAACCAGACGGTCGAAATCCATCGTGGATAGTGCCGTTGGCTTTTTCAATAAGTATTGGAGCATGTTCGACACGTTGACCAGAACCATATCCGGTGTTTCCATGAAGTTCCGCCAATGTGCCGAGGATGCTGCGAAGCTCGATGATGTCTATTCGGATGTGATGAAGACCACGGGCTTACTCCATGAGGAAGTGGAAGGCCTTGACAAAGAATTGATGAAAATCAACACCCGCACCAGCCGCGAGCAACTGCTGTTGCTGGCCCGCGATGCCGGGAAGCTCGGTATTCAAGGCAAGGAACACATTCTCGGCTTTGTCCGTGCCGCGAACCAAATTCAAGTCGCACTCGGTGAGGATTTGGGAGAGGGTGCCATCAAGAACCTTGGCAAGATTGCCGATGTGTTCGGCCTTACCAAGGAGATGGGCATCGAGAAGTCGTTACTATCGATTGCTTCGGCGGTCAATGCCTTGGGTCAGGCATCCACCGCAAGCGAAGCCTATCTGGTTGACTTCACCCAACGCCTTGCAGGTGTTGGAGCGATGGCAGGGCTTTCGGTTCAGGATATTCTCGGCTTCGCCTCCGGACTCGACCAGTCGGCCATGAAGGTGGAGATGGCCGCCACCGCCTTCCAGAAGTTCCTCATGTCAATGTATGAGGAACCCGCCAAGTTCGCAAAATATGCCGGCATGGAGGTGGAAGCCTTCAGTGAATTGCTAAAGACCAACGCCAACGAGGCCATCACCACCGTGATGAAGGCCATGAACGGGCAGGATGGGTTTGCCGCCATGGTGCCCATGTTCAATGCGATTGGCTTGGACGGCGCCCGTGCCGTTGGCGTGCTGTCGGCCATGACAAAGAACCTCGATGCCGTCACCGAAGCACAACGGCTTGCCATCGTGGAGTTTGAAAAGGCAACATCGGTCACCGATGAGTATACGGTGAAAAACAATAACTCGAATGCACAACTTGACAAGGCAAGGATGGGGTTCAAGAATGCCAGTATTGCACTTGGACAAAGCCTCAACCCTGTCTTATTGAAGTCGACCAATGCTATTACATATTTGATTAAGGCACTTGCCACCTACGGCAAGGAAATCAAGGCGGCCATTATCTCCATTGTGGCGTTTACGGCTGCTGTCAAGGCGAAGACCATCGTCACGACTGCCTATAATGCGGTAGTGAAAGCCGGTACTGTGCTGCAGAAGACTTGGCAGACCATTCTGTGGGCCACGCGCACGGCATTCTTCAAGCTGATTGGCGCCACCGAGGCTGCCACTATCGCGCAATCACAACTGAATGCCGTTATGAGCGCTTCGGTGTTCGGCGTGATTGCCATGGCCATAGCCGGAGTAGTGGCAGCGATCGTCCATTACACCAAAGAGGCAAACAAGGCCAACGAGGTAACGGAAAAGATGAACGAGATACAGAAGCGCATCAATTCAGAATATGGCGAAGGTGCCGGCAAGGTGCAAGCCCTCACCAATATCGTTCATAACAACAACCTTGAACTCGACCAACGCCGCCGTGCCTTGGACGAGCTGAAGAAAATCGTGCCTGGCTATCATGCCGACCTCTCCAAGGAAGGCCAACTCATCAACGACAACACCGACGCGCTGAAGGAGTACCTGAAGAACCTCGAAAAGGTGACGAGGCAGAAAATCCTTCAGGAAGAATACGAGAAGGCCGTGTCAGAGGTGATGGAGGCCGAAAAGACACTGGAGGATGCCACCAAGTCCAAAGACGACGCCCTCGTGAATGCTGGCGGCAATACGGCAACAATACGCACTTTCACAATGCAATCATCGGCTGGAGCATATAGCACAAGTGAAGTCACACCGTATGGCAAGGCCTTGAAAGAGGAAACTGCGGCCCAGGAAGACTTGAACCAAAAGAAAGAAATCCAACTTGCAATCGAGCGTCGCATCAACAACGAGCTGGGAATGAAGGCTGGCAGGCTGACGGAAGAGGAAAAGGCCGTCAAGGAGATTAACGACAAGTACAAGCAGCTCTTCAACGAAGCTCGCGAGATGAACCGAGACAACCCTGCCGCTGCCAACGAGAGAATTGAGCAGCTGAAGGAGGAGCAACGTAAGGAGATTGACGAAATACGCAATAACCACGCCGAAAGGCGTACCGTGGAAACAGAAGAAACGGCCACCACCAACGCAATCCTCTCCAAAACCCAATACGACTATCTGAAGACCCGCTACGACGACCTCACCAAGAAGGAAAAGGCGATGGTCGACAAGGAGTATGCCGCCCTGAGCGACGAGGAGTCGAAGGCGCTGGCCAAGCGTTATGCCAGGCTCACCGCCTCCGACCGCAAGGCCGACGATAAACGCTACCAAGAGCGGCTGAAGGCGCTGGAACAACGCCAACGCGAGGAACAAAACCTTATAAATCAGCAATATTTCAACGGTGAGATCAATGCCGAACAACACGAAAAGGCCCTGCGCGACATCACGATGAAATACCTTGTCGAAAAACTTGAACTCGCCAAGGCAAACGGCAAGGATATTACACAGGTTGAAGCGTCAATCCTCAGTGAGCGGATGAAAAACCGCAAGGGCGACTACGACAAAGAGCTGAAACAGCTGGAGGCACGGCAGAGGGAGGAAGAACAGTCTTTGTCGCTCTCGTTGTCGGCACAAGAGATTACCGAAAAGGAATACCATGCGAAGTCGCTCGAATTGAAGATGCGCTATCTGGAAGAAAAGCTGAAGCTGACAATTGAAAGCGGGCAGGATGAAACCGCCGCGCTGCAAGCCATCTTTGATGCTCAGATTGAGGCTGAAAAGGCGGCATACGACGAGATGAAGAAACTGAAGGAGGATGCAAAGAAGGTCATCGCCGGACTGGACCCGTCGTCTGCGCGACAGTCGGAACTGAAATCCGAGCTGGACAAACTCGAAGAACTACACCAGGCCAAATTGCTATCCGAGGAGCAGTACGAAGAAGCCGTCAAGCAGATGCGCAAGAAATACGCCGACGAAGAGATGAACGAAAGGCTTGGTGACATCAAGGACTACCTTGAAAAGGCCAACAAAGCCGCCGAGCTTGCATCCAACTTCGTGACTTCCCTGAAGGAAGCCGAGACCGCACAACTGGAAGCCGAATACCAGGCACAACTGACCGCTGCCGGCGACAACGCTGAGGAACGCGAGGCCATCGAAGCCGAGTACGAGCAGAAGAAGCTCGATCTGCAAAAGAAATATGCTGACACGGAAATGGTGATCAACATCGCAAAGGCTATTTCCGCCGGTGCCTTGGCGGCCGTCGAAGCTTTTGCCGCTGCCGGAAACCCGATACTTGGTGCCGTGTTTGCCGCTATCGTGGCCGCTACAACTGCCTTGGAGGTGGCCACGATTATCAAGCAGCGCAACGCCATCAAAAATGCTTCGGCCAGCGGTGGCGGTGGTGTGGCTTCAGCACCTTCAACGGGCACACGCGCCATCACCGGCCATGCTGAAGGCGGTTTCACCGAAAACCACACGACACTTTCCACCGTTGGCGAGGAAGGTGTCGAGTGGATTGCCCCGCATTGGATGGTGCGCGACAACCCGACCACCTTCGCGGACCTCGAACAATATCGCAAGACGGGCAGCCACGGACGGAGCGGCTCCATCAGCCGTGGCTTCGCCGATGGTGGCTTCACGGGTGACATGCCTAAAGGAATGTCAGGTGGATTTACCACCGCCGACATTGAGGCCGCTGTGGAGGCTGCCATAATAAAGAGCATGGCCACGGGTGCCATCAGAGCCTACCTTGTGCGCAAAGACCTCATTGAACTCGACAACCAAACCAACCGATTCAAAGACATTACTTCACGATGAACATCACTACTGAAAACGGACAACTCGACCTGCCACGCGATTTCGCGTTGACGATGGAACGCACCAACCCCTTGCTCAGTGACCAAGGAGATGCCAGCATTCCCGCAACGCTGCCATCATCAACCAAGAATCTCAATGCCCTTGGCCATCGTGAACGCATCGACCGAGCCGAGAAATACATCAACAAGGTGGATGCAATTCTCGAAGTCGGCCCGGTTTGCAAACGGGGTCAGTTGGTGGTTGACACCATGCACCGCACCGATGGCATCGATGCCTCGTTTGCCATCGACAACAGCGACCTCTATTCCAAATCTAAAAAGAAAACCTTGAAGGAAATCTTCGCGGATGAAAGCGTCACCTTCGAGAGGGCAGATAAAGTCGCTGACCACTTGCAGGGTATCTACGAAGGCCAAGTGACGGATGATTATGTCATATTCCCAGTCGCCGTTGCGCCTTACGAAGTGGATGCAGGCCACGGAAACAAGACCAAAATCTATCAGTACAACAACGAAGTGGATGCCGGTCAAGCACTCGTTTGGCAAGCGCGATATGTCCACGAAGGCGATGTGGACCAAATGTCGGTGCCCGACTGTTATGGCCTCGCACCCTTCCTGAAGTTGTCGCGCCTGGTCGAATTGCTGTTTGAGTTGCTTGGCTATGAGATGACATCCAACTGCCTTGCCGAATGGCCATTCCAACGCATGGTGATTGTCCACAACTGCTCCGACTGCTTTTGCAACCCGACATTCACCCTTTATTATAAAGACCTCGTGCCGAGTTGTACACTGAGCGACTTACTAACCTGGCTGAACAACAAATTCCATGTGCAGCCGGTTGTGGACTCTGAAACCCGCCATGTGAAGATTGTGGCCATGGAAAAGATGTTGACCTTGGATGCCGACCTCGACATCACACAGCTCGTTGAGGGCGATTTCAAGGTGCAACTCAACCCGACCAAGCGCATTGTGATGTCGCCGACCAACAAAATCGAAGGCACCGATCCAGCCGCCGCCACCTTTGACAAGCTGATTGAGAAATATGGCAACTTCGACTATGTGAACGAGTTGGAGTTCCAACAATACCCAACGGCTAACCCACCGACAAACGCGCCGTTGATACTTCGCCGTGCTACAGGTCAGTTTTACGCCGTTGAATACGACACCACCAATGCCCGGTATGCAACAAAGCTGCTGGGCACAAACCACTTCACCTACGACCGCAACAACAGCGACGACACCGAAGAGTTCAGCCAAGGCGACAGCATCCCGTTGATGCTCGTGGAAGGGAAAATGCAGACGACGCCTTTCATCGGCGACCGTCTCCACGCCCACACATCCTACAATGGCTCAACTGCTGACGATAATCAAGACATCATTGTCGTTCAAGCAGTGACCGACAGCCATTTTGTCTATCAAACGACGGGCACGACGCAGCCGGTTATCCCATACGCACAACCCCAAGATGGTAAGTATTTCTTTGAGTTGGGCATTGGTGTGTGCCCTTACGACCTCTACGAGCCGTGCTGGCAACGCTACAACAATCTGCTGCTTAACCATCCAACCCACATGAGCAGTCGCGTAGACTACAGCATTGGTCAGATACTGGCCATGGACATGACCAGGCTGAAACACTGCCTCGGGCAAAAACTGTTGCCCATCACCGCTTCGGCCACGATAGGACCGAAGCCGGTTCTGACGGAGGCAGAGTTTTTGTTGGTGAAATCCTTCATCGATGGCATCGAAGACACAGCCATTGTGCCGATCTCGCAAACGAATCTCGTTTGGGAGATTACGGACGACATCATGACCGTTTTGCAAGCACTTTGGACTTCAATGGGCGGAGGCCTGAACTTTGGCGACATTGACATTCCCGACATGACCTTTGGTGTGGCATCACACTGGATTGAATATGGCAGCTATTCTGTACAATACCTTGGAGACAACCTGCAACCAGGAATCCCCGAGCAGATTGGAGAGGTGAAGCATCTTACCCGTCAGGCGAACATCACCATCTACTTCAGAGAAATCATCGAGTGGCAACCGGAATACACGCCGCAGATGCAGGAGTTTGAGGGTAGCAACCAGTTCACCAATGTCACCGTCACCTTCACTTTCACCGCCGTTCAGCCTTGATATTTGTCACTCCATTCTTTAACCGCTGAATTATTTTTGCCGACATGAATATCAACCAATTCAGTCAGAAGCCAGTGGCAGGTCGAACCTACGCCAAAAACGAGGTGCCTGCCTTCGTCATCACAACGCCATCGACGCTGCTTGCCGTGCTGACCGTGGGCAGCGAAACCGTGTATCAAGGAAGCTATTCGCCCGATTTCAGCGGGCAAATCTCCATTGATTTCAGCGGCTTGTATGACAAATACCTTGAAACACAGATACCTTCGTCGCTCGGCGACCTAATCACTCACACCGACTATCGCCGTCAATTCACGGCCACTTTCTATGTCCTGGTTGGCGAAGATGTGTCGGGCGACCCTGCAACGCTGTCATGGTATGTGGCCAACGCCCGACTGAAGTCGGCGATGGCTTTTATGAATTGGAGCGGACAAAACTTTCTCACCAACCAGCCTATTGAGAAGGTGACCAACTACGAGTCGCCGGAATGGTTGACTTGGCTCGAACTTTCGGGTGGGTCAACGCTGGTTGCACGCTTCTATCCCAAGACGGGAGACCACCTCGATGTTACGGTATGCACCACAAGCAACGATGGTTGCTTTAGTGCAAATGTGCGTTACAGCCGACTCATTGGCATGGCCAATGTGTTGAGCAACCGCCTTAAGGGATATTACGATCTCGTCCTTTACAATGTCAAGGACGAGGAAGTGTGCCGCCAACGCTTCATCTATGAGGAACGGTCGGGTAGGGAGAAATACTTCTGCTTCGTAAACGCCCTTGGCGGCATCGACACGCTGATCTGCGACGGCGAAAATGTGTTGCAGCCCGAAACCACGCACAACATCGGTCGTTTCGCCAACCGCTATCGCGCCCTTGACGATACCGACGACCAACGCAAATGGACGCAGAACACCGGAATGATGCCGAACAAATACCGCAACTGGGTGTATGAGCTGCTGACCGAAAAGCAGGGAGCAGAGAAATACGATCCTGCGGCGATGGACTACTATGAAATCGTTGTGGACACCTCCGAAATCGCCATGGGCGACTTCGGTCAGTTGGCCGCGGCTTCATTCGGATACATCCTCAACGAAACCGTGAATGTGATGCTCGACACCGAGAGGGCTGTTGACCGTTCGTTGCACCAAAGCGTTGCCGATGAATCCGAAGACCTTGAGGACCTTACCACCGAAAAAGTGGCGGTGTTCGAGGATGATGGCCAAGGCAACTACACCACCGAAGAGATTGAGGTGCCAGCGCCCAAAGTCTATGTGACCGACCCGCGTACCTTTGAAACAGCAAGCGAGTTGCCTATTTATTATTTCCTCAACGGAAGCCAGTCGGCATCGGGCAGCTTCACACCCGGTGTCGATGCCAATCCGTATATCATCGACAAGAAAGAGGATGCCACCATCCGTTTTGCAACGCAGAACGCAAATGTCGCGACACTCATCATCAATTATTACCCAAACGCAAACATTTAAGCCATGGGAAAGATCATCAAACACAGCGTCATCGAGAATGTCCCGTTTTGGATTTTGTCAGGGGTGGCCCTCATTATAGGCATCATCGCCTTCTTTCTGCCACCGATGGGAGACATTAAGCCTAACGCGCTGAAATTCATCAGTTGGATTTTCGCCTTCACCGCATTGTGGACCGTGTTCGCCGCCATGATGCGTGGCATCGACGCACGTATCCAACACGGGAAAACGAGCCTCACAGTGGGCAATCTCGATGGGAAAGAAACCGAGCAACAACCCGAAGACGAAGAGGAGGTGACAAATGAATGACATCAGCTTCAAACTTGGCTCCGTGAACCCTTCTGGCATCAGCGATGCGGTGTTTTATATACCGAAACACTACATCCGCCGTTGGCCGACCATCGAGGACGCTTTTGAGGCCTTGATGGAAGGCCGCTATGCCGAATATGACGGCGACTTTGAATTGCAGCCTGGCTGCTGGTGGAACCGTTTCTACTCCACGCAAGGCAAGGGCAAGATTGATTGGGATTACCAAGGCGAGACCGACTGCAAGGTGGTGGTGAACCATGCCTCGCTGTCGTATCCAAAGCTTGCCAACGAAGTGCGCGCTTTCGCCAAGTTCGCCAGCAACGGCGATTTCGTTTTCTGCATCAAGCACGATGGCAAGTACTACATCATCGGAAACCGTGACTACCGAGCCACAATCACGCCTAACGGCGACTCGGGCGACTCGCCTGGATCGGCCAAGGGTGTCACGATGGACATCCAGTGCCCCGACGCCACGCCAGTGCCCACCTATAAGGGCAAGATTGTGTTGTCCGACGGCATCCTGGACTGCAACACAGACTCATTCATAAACTACGAAGATATGAACACAAACAGGATTCAAGACTACACGAAGCAAATCGAAGGCAATAGCGTTCGGTTTGAGGCCCTCGGCAAAGAGGGCAGGGTCCATCTCGAAGGCTCAGGCCCCATCGTGATGGAGGTGAGCGTCGACGGCGTGAACTACGACACCGTGGAACACGAAGTCGAGTTTTCGAACGGAGTGGCCATCGCGCCGTTCGACTTCTACCTGGGCGACCACGTCCGGATCAGTGCGACGACCTTGACGATGGTCAAGGTGAACTACAACGACCTTAAAACGAACTGACCATGAGCAAAGGCTATCAATCGAAAAAAGGATTCAACGCCACGCTGCGCCACAGCGGCAGCGGCGGCAGCTTCAATCCCAGCGGAAGCTACGAAGACCTCATCGCCGGCGACCTCGTTTCAATGAACGACCGCGTGACGGTGGCCTCGAAGTTCGTCATCCGCACCACTGCGGGCGACGAGAGCATCGACAGCGGCAAGGACGCGCTGCTGCTTGAGGTGGTGGGCGGCACCGACGACAACGGCACGCCGTTCAAGATCCATTCGTTGCAATGGAACGGCGCCAACCAGCTGAACCCACAAAGGTTCATTGAGGCATTACCCAATAGAGGAATATTACGGGAAGATATTCCAATGCCTGGTTTTTATAATGATGATACAGGAGAGATTGTTGCGCCAGGCATGGCGAAACGCTGCTACATCATCCGCTGCCCGAAATGCGAGGCAGGGGAGTGGGGCACGGCCGAAAAGAACAACGGCTACCTGCTGACCGACCGCAAGGGGAACAACCTGCATGTGGGCGACGGCACCATCCTGGGCGTTTGGCACTGCGCCACGCTTCCCGCCATAGGCAGCGAGGTGACGGAAGTGGAAAGCCACACCTTCGATGGCCACGACGAGGTGTTCTACCTGCCCGATGAAGGCTACCTGCTCATTGGCATGGCGGGCGAGACTGACGCATCAGGCATCTCGGCACACCTTGCATGGAGCAAAGACTACAACGTGTTCCGCGAATTCAAAGCCCCGGTCAGCCTTGTCGTGGCCGTGAGCGAACTGACGGCGAAGTTCGACACCGAGAGCATCGACGGCAACACCTGCCTCGTGCTTCGCGGCATAGAGAGCGGCAATGGCGGCAGTTACGACCGTATCGTCATCTACGCCGATGGCGGCGGCATCTACGAGCATAACAATGCACAAAAGCTATTGACGGAGCTCGCATGGGCTGAAACGGAAATCGAGGGCGAGATAGTGGAAGGCGAAGGCGAGGCCACAAATGGCTACCGCTACACGGCTTCGTTGCCGACCTCTGGCACCTACGCAGCCCTTCGCGATGGCCTCATCCGCTCGGACATGGAAGGCATGACCCTCGACGGGCTGACGCTCGTCTACGACAGCGCGGAGCAAATCAGCCCCGCCACCGCCTTCGCGGGCAAATACGTCGACTACCAGATGGCAACGCCCATCACCGGCACACACGACATCGACCCGACAGGCAAACCCGCCGACGACATGGGCACTGAAGAGGTGGTGGGAGGCGACGCGGCCACGGGCACCATCGTGATCAGCTACATGCGCGGCTTCAAGGACACGATGAGGGCCTTGGCCAACGCCTTCAAGGACCTGAAGGATCAGTTTGAGGAGAGCGAGTACGCCAAGCCGCTCTACTTCGTGGGCGCATGGCTCGACAACGCCCACACCGCCAGCCCCGCCGACCAGGACAACCCCGACGCCTTGGCCGTCATGGGCAATCGGGAGTGGGCCTTGGACTGGCGGCCCGGGCTGGTCGACATGACCGCCGTGGAGGGCGAGACCGTCAAGACCGGCAAGGAACTGCGGAAAAACAACTGGCTGCGCGACGTCTACGGCAACTTCGCGCCTGTGGTGGGCATCACCGTGGCGATGCGCGACGAGTGCATGGCCAACGCGCTCTACACCGACGCGGCCTGCACCGAGCAATACTGCGCTGCCGGAGCCTTCGACCCCGTGGCGTTCCTGAAGCTGTGCTCGATCGAGACGGTGGACGGCGTGAAACGGATGACGCATCCGACGCTCTACAAGGCCGTGGACACCGAGGTGGGCCACTACCTGAAGCCGTGGGAGACCACCGAGACTAAATACGGCGTCTTCGTGGGCCGCAAAGACGAGGTTTACCTTTTGGACAACGCAGTCGGAGCCAGCGGCAAGGAATGGAACGGCATCCTGGGCGTAAACGCCAACGTGTGGGACGGCATGGACGTGAAGACCTACGCGCTGAAGCCCACGGGCATCTGCCCCTCGCCCCCGACGAGCATCGTCGAGGACGGCTTGAACAAGCTGCGCCCGTTCTTCTTCAACTACCCCGCCGCTGACACCTACTCGAAGGGCAACGCCGGAGCCTCGGGCTGCACGATGTTCCGTGAGAACGGCCACTACCGCACCAACAACATCAGCCAGATTGGTACGATGACCAGGGCACGCAACAACAACCACGACACCACTTCGCCGTTGCCCGTGTCCGAAGGCGGCTACCACGCCAGGAACACCTTCCTTCGCTGCGTGGAGACGGCCTTTGGGACGAAGAATCTGTGCATTGCATCGAGATTCGGCAGCGGCGTGTCGAGCGTCGACGCATGCAACAGCGAGGCCACATGGAAAGCCAACGGCGGCATGCGCTACAAGGCCGTTGGCTCGGACGTTTGGGCCTATCGTGCATTCTCGGCCAATCCCGCCATCTACTATGGCACGGGCGAAACAAAGAGCACGACCAACGCGAGCAACTGGCTGAGCAGCTACGGCCCTCTGAGCAAGACCCTCGAAGCCCAGATTGCGGTGTCGTTCGCTGTGGAGTTCGGCATTGCGGCAGGCGAGCGTTTCCTTTTCAACGGCCAAGAATGGCGTTACGAGAACCCGACCCAGACGGGCACGTTCGCGCCGAAGACCGTGGCCGATGGCGAGATGAACTGCCGTGTGTACAAGATTGTGACAGGCACGTTCACGGGCTATGCCAGTGCAAGCGCGACGGAGACGACCGACTACGAGATAGAGGTTTGCGTCCGTACGGGCCTGATGCTTGGCTGCGACATGAGTGGCGACGGCGGCCCCTATTGGGGCGGTGGCTGCGAGATTGTGGGCCAATGCGAGACCTCGCCTGCATCGGGCAGCTTCGGACACGAGCTGAAGGTGTACGTGGAACCCGAACAGGAACAATGGGTGAATGAAAGCAGATACGCCATCAACATCGGTGAGAAGTATGCCTTCGAGGACAAATACGCGCTGGCGGGCAGCATCGTCACGGTGGCCAACGGCTATGCCCGTCGCCGACTGCCCCACACGCCGTTGCCGGCAGCCTTGGGTGCATCTTACCAGAAAGGCGATTGCGGCTACTGCTACGTGCAAAACAACTGGGGCTCGGCAGGCAAGAAGACGCGAGTCGGTGTCCGTTTAGGCAACTACGCGTACAACAGCAATCTGTCGGCGCGGTTTCTGAATGCGAATTACTCCGCTGGCGTTACGAACGCGTCCTATTGCGGTTCTGCTCAAGTTCGATGGAGACTGCAATAGGGTGCAACCCCGTGCAACGGCTGCAAGGGCCATGCAATGGCCCGCCCACACAACCGCCCTATGGGGCGGTTTTTTTTTGTTTTTGAAAAAGGAAAAACGCTATTTTTGCCGCGTCGTAGCGTCCAAGTCCGGCATAGTGACCGAGACCTCCGAAGGCGCGAGGACAAAGTTCCCTCCTTAATGTGGAACGAGGGTGATGGGCGAGTCGGTGTCCGTTTAGGCAACAACGCGAACAACAGCAATCTGTCGGCGCGGTATCTGAATGCGAATAACTCCGCTGGCAATACGAACACGTACTATTGCAGTTCTGCTAAAGTATGAGCAAAAGAAGAAATAATGCGCCCGTCACCCGTGCCCGGAAGCGGCAGACATATAAGACCAGCCGGTGAACCTGCGGGTGGAGGCCGGTGACAAGGCTTGGCTGAGATGCCACGTTCTTGCCGACTGCTCAAACTTGAATTTGAGTGTTATGAATGTGACGGAAGAAAAGGTGCTCCAGGCTATGAAGAAAGCAGCCGAAGGGCACAGCAACCAGAAGGAAGTGGAGAGGATGATGGCCAATCGCAAGACCTATTCCCAAATGGTGATTACCAGCATTAAGACTGGTGAGTACATAAACCACTTGGAGTATAGGCCATTGGAGAAAACCAACAACGGAAAAATAAGAAAGATTGACTCTCCTTTCCTCTTCACTTTCGTCCTCCAGCATCTTTTCTTGGTTTTAGCCAGGCCCCTTTACCAGAGACACGACAACTATAATTGCCTGCATTGCAAACCAGAATGCGGCATAACAGCAAAAGACCCAACAAAATCCGTAATACACAAGATGAAGCACACCATATATGACAAACTTCATCTTCATTATGGGGTCATCATTGACGAAAGGCAATGCTACCAACACCACAGGCCAAAGGTATTCAGGAGAGAGATGAGACGGATCACCAGCGACCGCGAATTGATCGAGTTCGGCATAAATGTGTGTTTCTACAAGAACCGGCTGCCGATAGGAACGCCAACATCATCTTTCGTCCACGATGTCATCATGCTTGATTTCGACCATTGGATGAAACAGGCGACACGGTTCTCAATAAGAGTGGCGGATGACAACTTCGGGGCAGTTTTTGACAAAGAAGAAGCAAGCCAGCTGAAATGGAGAATTCAAAACTTTTGGTGGTACCGATACCAGATCAGGGCGAAGGTGGCGACAATACGTATCATAAACCTTGACGAGGAGTTTGTGTCATTTAGCGGCTACGTCATAAAAAGGAATGGCCGGGGGATAGCAGAGCACGACAAAGGATATACGAGAATAAGAGACAATATCCGTTCAGCTGCCTCCAGATGCAAGAAAGACGAGTCGTGGTCTGCTTATTATGGAATACTCAGCAAAGGGGACTGCTACGCCCTTATGCAAAAAATAGAACAGAAAATGAAACTCAGAGAATTAACGCAGAAAATCAGAATCAACAGGAGCCTTGACGCTCCCAATGTGAACCCAAAAGACCTGGCGGGGAAACAGTTCACTATCTATGACTATGACATCAAAAGCGACAACAAGGGAACGCCGAACTGGATCAAGTGTCTCATCGGTATCGAGGAAAAGGACGAGGAGGGCAACCCGACAGGAAGGATGAAGGCTTTCGAGTTCCACGGCTCGTACATGTACATCGTGGAGTTTATGACGATGGCAGAGCGCACTTTTGGGAAAAAGAACATGCTACCCTTGGAGGAGATGGAGATTGAGAACCAATGCGGCTACATCTTCAAGGGGTCGACCAACCAATTGGAGTATATAAAATAAGGTGAGGGCGTCCCGGCCAAGGCCGTCGGGCTAATCCGTTCAGACATATTCGACTCACAAGAGGCGGTTTCGTCTCATACTCACTGCTATCCCATGACGCGGTTAGAAATGGATGACGGCGCACTTTCGGCGTATATCCTCTGCCTTTGACTTGCTGACATACTTTTGTGTCATTTCGAGACTATGGTGGTCGGCAAGTTCCTGGACCATCTTCGCCGGTGCCCCAGCCTCAAGCATTTCCGTGATGCCAGTGTCCTTTAGGCTGTAATACTTGTAACACATTGGCAGACCTAATGCCTTACGAATGTTTGACCATGTGCGCCCCGTGTCGCGTGTGGTCAACATTTTTGTGCCTGGTTGGTAGTTTGTGGAAAACAGGTATTGGTTTGACAACGCACTTTTGATGTGGTCGGCCATCAGGATGGCTATCTCCATCGGCATGGAGATTTGACGCTCACAGTGGTTTTTTGCTACCTCAGCTGGTATGATGATAAGATTGTTTTTCATGCTAATATAGGACACCTTCAGCATGAGCAATTCCTTCGGACGGATAAGACAATGGTAGGTGAGGAGGCAAATGAGCCAATACCCATCCATGCCTTCACGATGAAGGTAGTCCATCACTTTCTCACGCACCTCGGGAGGAATGACCGTTCGTGACTTTTCATCCACACGTTTCAGCTTGATGGAGGCAAATGGATTCTCCTTGGCCAATCCCTTATCTACGCAGAAGTTGAAGAACTGGCCCATGAAACGTACATAATTGTTATAGGTCTTGGCAGACACATCACGGTTTTCAATGTGAATCATATACCGCTGTGCCGACTGACGACAGAACTCATAGATGGGTTTGTCGGCCATTTTATATAAGGTGCAAAATTCGAGGAAGGCTTTCGTCATACTATCATAACTTCTCAGGCTGTCAGGGCGAAGACCTGCATACGACTTCTTATAGAGCCGTATCGCTTCGGCAACAGTGACAACTTTTGAAAACCCCGACTTTTCAATAATCGGATTCCAGCCCTCATATAGCTGCTTGTTGATTTGCTGCACCATGATCCGTCCGTATTTCATTCGTTCCCGTTTGTCGTGGATATGGTTCAACTTCATGCGCTGCCGTTCAAGCAGACCAGTGGAAGGATTCTTTGCGTAGAAAACGATTGTGGTGCCGGAAGCGTTGTCGTGGATTTCGGCTGGTCGGAAATCGACGAAGATTTGGGATGACATTTTTTTTATTCCTTTCCATTTTTCTTGCGAAAAACCGTGACAAGGAATTGAACTACTGACCCGATTTTGACACGGCAAGTTTTTGAAATCTTTGTAAATTGCTGATGTTCAAAAACTTGCCGAGAATTTGCGGAGAGAAAGGGATTCGAACCCTTGGAACGCAAAGCGTTCAACGGTTTTCGAGACCGCCCCGATCGACCACTCCGGCATCTCTCCTAGGGTTTCGGTTGTGGATTTTCTCCACCTTGCGGAGACAGAGGGATTCGAACCCCCGAAGCCTTTCGGCTTAACGGTTTTCAAGACCGCCGCTATCGACCACTCAGCCATATCTCCGCTGCAAAAGTACAACTTTTTTCATTTGCCCAATGCAGTTGCCAGAAAAAAAAGTTTTTTTGATGCTTTTGTATTGATTTTATATGTTGATAATCAATGGATTGTAAAATAAAGACTTTTCTTCCTGTCTTTTTGGTGCCCATCTTTTCTTTTCCCGTTTCGATGAAAACACTATCTTTGCAAGGCTTAACGACGATACTGAAATGAGGAATCGCTGCATGTTTTTGGTTGCTGTGCTGCTCTCGGCGGCGCTTCTCTGGGCTTGCTCAAGGGACCGTTCGCCCTTCACGCCCGATACAGCCCCACGCCATTTCAACGAACTGAGGGCCTTGGAATCGCTGCTGGAGACCGATCCCGCTCAGGCTGCCTTCAGCGTCGAAGGCTTGTTGGAAGCCGCTTTGGAGGCGCCTTTCACAACGCTTGACTCCATCGAGTTGGATTTGCGCGTCGTTCAGATGCAGTACAAAAACCGTTGGCTTGACGAAAATAGTCCTGAACTGGCACCAGTCGTTGCCTTCTACGATAGCCTGGCAGCCCTTTATC
>Ga0310691_10002252_pt1 | contig 26211 bp, 19 predicted proteins | sample 176DNAGHGlowgp2_FD_203887 | JGI IMG/M metagenome (GOLD analysis project Ga0310691, IMG submission 203887) | Sheep rumen microbial communities from Palmerston North, Manawatu-Wanganui, New Zealand - 1766 DNA GHGlow gp2 (v2) (version 2) | ecosystem: Host-associated > Mammals > Digestive system >... | reverse complement strand
GGTCGGTGACCATGCAAGGCGGCAGTTGTGGACGTGGCATATCATAGCCAAGATAAAAGCCCGGATTGGGACTCTGATAGTAGCCCTTCGTGGTGCAGTCGCCGCTATAGTGCGGGTCTTGCTGCAGACAGTAGATGAAGTCGGCGTCGGAGGCATAGTCTGTAGTGACGCCCGTGATGCCTACGATGACACCGCTCTCCTTGTGCAGCAGGATGAGTTCCTCACGCCAGTCGCCGATGATGTCGCCCCAGAAGGCGGCGCGCTTGGCATAGACGGTGGTGTAGCGGTAACCACTAATCTTGGCAAATTCCACCTCACGCCCCTTGAAAAAATCCTGGATATAGACATTGTAATGGCTGTCGCTGGTCTGCACCACCTCGCGGTCCAACTCGTTGTCCCACCAGATGCCCTCGCAGGGGTATTGGTTCTCGTATTCGGTGATGAGATTGCCTTGTGCGTCATAGACCTTACCGTCCATGGTGGACCACATCTCCCACCCCAGGTGATTCTTGTCGATATCCATGCACTCGCCGCGACCGATGTCGCCCACGGCAGAGAGATACCATTTCTTGATGAACTCTCCCGTGCGGGCATCGTAGAGCACCTGGCCCAGCATATCACCGGCATACTGCTGGATAGCAAAGGTCTCCAAGCCAGGACGCTCGGGGTCGATGTCGCTGGTGCGGAAGCGGTCGCCATGGCTGATGCCGGTGTTGAAGAGGATGCTGCCGTCGTGATCCATCGTGTAACCGCCGACAATCATCTCGTCCTTGCCATCACCATCCATATCTCCCACGCGGATCTGATGGAAGGCGGGAGCGCCCGTCGGCGTGTTGAAGAGTTCTTTCAAAGCACCGGCCTTGCCGCTGCTGAAGTCGTAGGCTACACCTATATTATAATAATGGTGGTCGCCGCCCGTGCCGCGCATGTGCCACTCCATGACGACAGCAGGGTGTATGCCATCGTGGTAGAAGACGCCCATGTGACCTACGTGCTTATTGTACTCGTCGCCCATCAGCGAGGCGCGGTTCGTGCGGTTGTAATGTTGATTGTAGCTCTGCTCGATGCTGGCCTTCTCACAGCCCTTCATACCGTCGATGACAGAGATGTAGCGAGGAGCATTACGAGTGGATTGGGTCTCGTAGTCGATGATGCCGTCGCCGTCGCTGTCCCCTGTCGTTTTCCCCTTCACGAAGAGTCCGAAGGTTTTCTCGTCGGCATCCCAGAACTGGGTGCCGTCAGAGGCTTGGATAATGACATCACCCAATCCGTCGCAGTCCATGTCGGCGACCGTTATCTGATCATCCTGGCCGGCGCATGACAGCTCGTTGGGGCCCAACTTCACCGTCCAGAGGTGCTCACCAGTGCGCAGGTAGCCCTCCACGTAGCAATCCAAGGCGTTTGTATTCGACTTACGGTTGACCACATAGTCCATCTCACCGTCGCCATCGAGGTCAATAGGCCAGACGTAGGCAGTGTTAAAATCTGCCGATTTCAACGGGGATCCTCCTGCCTCGAAGTTGATATCTACGAAGATATTCCTCATGTCGAAGCTCTTCATGATGAAGGGCACGCTCTGCGGCTGTTCGACACCTCCGGGAGGGACGAGGCTCACCGTGACCTTAGCGCCAGAAGGTATCTTGCTGGTGGTCGTCTTCCAATAGGTGTGGGAGGTCGTTGTGGCCAAAGAGCCGTTGACATACACTTTGTACTGTGCATTCTCGGGTTCCTGAGCCAGACGGCGCCATGTGACGGTTACATTACTGCCGTTGGCAACGGCGACAACGCCGCGGCCCAACGGTTGCTGCATGCGTTGTGCTACAATCATCTGCGGCAGCAACATCATGGCTGTCAGCAGGAGGTGTCGGAAAAGTTTCATAACTTAGAATTCGCTGGTGAAGTGGAAACGGATATGCTCGAAGTCCTGCTGCGCCATGGAGAGAACGTAGCCGGAGTCGGCGAGGAAGACATCACGGCCCTCGATGTCACGGGCCATATATTGGTATTTACGTTTCTTGAACTGCTCCAGTTGCGCCTCATCATCGCTCTCTATCCAACAGGCCTTATAGAGGCTGACAGGCTCCCAACGGCACTTGGCACCGTACTCATTTTCAAGGCGATATTGGATGACCTCAAACTGCAGCTGACCTACGGTGCCGATAATCTTGCGTCCATTGAACTGGTTCACGAATAGCTGGGCCACGCCCTCGTCCATCAGCTGTGCAATGCCCTTTTCGAGCTGCTTTGTCTTCATGGGATCGGCATTCTCAATATACTTGAACATCTCCGGTGAGAAGCTGGGCAGACCGCGGAAGTGAATCATCTCACCCTCGGTGAGGGTGTCACCTATCTTGAAGATTCCATTGTCTGGCAAACCTACGATGTCGCCTGGCCATGCCTCGTCGATGGTGCTCTTGCGCTGCGCCATGAACTGCGTAGGGGAAGAGAAACGGACGGTCTTGCCCTGACGTACATGCAGATAGGGAGCATTGCGGACAAACTTACCCGAGCATACTTTGCAGAAGGCGATGCAGGAACGGTGGTTGGGGTCAATATTGGCTGTAATCTTGAATATGAAGCCAGTGAACTTAGGTTCCTCGGGGTGAACGTCGCGCTCCTCAGCCTTGGTTGGGCGGGGCGAAGGAGCAATCTCCACGAAACAATCGAGCAGCTCCTTAACACCGAAGTTATTGAGGGCAGAGCCGAAGAAGACAGGTGCCACCTCGGCATCGAGATAAGTCTGGCGGTCAAACTCAGGATAGACACCCTCAACAATCTCGAGGTCCTCACGCAGTTTGGCTGCATCATCGGCACCTACGCGGGTGTCCAGTTCGTCGGAATCGAGCTGCACACTCATCTTCTCGGTGACGCGCTGCTTGTCGGGGGTAAAAAGATTGAGGTTCTGCTCATAGATGTTATACACGCCCTTGAAGCGGGCACCCTGATTGATGGGCCATGAGAGCGGGCGCACTTTGATTTGCAGTTCTTCTTCCAGTTCGTCGAGGAGATCGAAGGGGTCCTTGCCCTCACGATCCATCTTATTGATGAACACGATGACGGGAGTCTTGCGCATACGGCACACGGTCATCAGCTTGCGCGTCTGGGCCTCAACGCCCTTGGCGCTATCAACCACGATGATGGCACTATCGACAGCGGTAAGGGTGCGGAAGGTATCCTCGGCAAAGTCCTGGTGACCTGGGGTGTCGAGGATGTTGACCTTGTAGGCCCCCTCCGGCTCCCCCGAGGGGGAGTAATCGAACTCCATGACGGATGTGGTCACGGAGATACCGCGCTGCTTCTCAATCTCCATCCAGTCGGAGGTGGCGGTCTTCTTGATTTTGTTACTCTTGACGGCACCTGCCACCTGGATCTGTCCGCCGAAGAGGAGGAGTTTCTCAGTGAGCGTAGTCTTACCCGCATCGGGGTGTGAGATGATGGCGAAAGTTCGCCTGCGTTCTATTTCGGGATTCACCTTTTCTATTTACTATTTAACAATTTACGATTTGCAATTTACTAAATCACTCGCAATTTAATGATATACAGTCAACGGAACGGGGACAGCTCCAATCCTATATCTTATTTCGCAATTTATATATTCATCAGCCCGCTGATGCACTCACGCAGGCTGTCTTCCCAATAGGGGACTTCGATGCCGTAAGTCTGCTTGATCTTGGTCTTATCGAGCACGCTATAATGCGGTCGGGCGGCTGGCGTGGGGTACTCGGCGGTGTGGAGGGGACGGACATGGCATGTGGTGATGCCGGCGATGCGGTGGATGGCTTTGGTGAAGTCATACCACGAGATGACGCCCTCGTTGGAGAAATGGTAAATGCCGGGGCGGATACCCTGACAGATGGCTGTCATGATAACGACAGCGAGGTCGCGGGCATAGGTGGGCGTACCTATCTGGTCGAAGATGACGCCCAGCTGCTCCTTCTCGCCGCCCAGGCGCAGCATCGTCTTCACGAAATTATTGCCGAAGGTGCTGTAGAGCCATGCCGTGCGGATAATCATGGCCGAGGGGTTGGCGGCAAGTACGGCTTGCTCACCCGCCAGTTTGGTGCGGCCATAAGCCGAGGTGGGACAGGTGGGACAATCCTCTGTATAAGGCGTATGGGCTGTGCCGTCGTAGACATAGTCCGTTGAAATCTGTATGAGCTTCCCGCCACGCTTCTCTATGGCCGCAGCAAGATAGCCAGGTGCAGTGGCATTGAGGAGCAGTGCCTTCACCTCATCAGCCTCTGCCTTATCCACAGCCGTATAGGCCGCGCAGTTCACGATGACATCAATGGCGTTATCATCAACGAAAGCGGAGACGGCAGCGGAATCCGTGATATCGAGTGGACGCACAGGTACTGCGCCGCCATCGGCACTCACCACATCCGTAAAATACCATGTGTACTGCGGATGCGCCGCAGCCTGCAACTGCATCTCATTGCCCAACTGTCCGCAGGCACCTGTTACGAGAATGGCGACCCCACCCCCCTGCTCCTCCCGAGGGAGGGGAGTAGAATCATTTGACATATTATGATTACTCATATCGCAATAAAAGCTATTTTTTACTTGACGAGTTCCTGAAGGTAATTACTCCCCTCCCCCCCGGGAGGGGCAGGGGGGTGGGGTCTCACAGTTCCAGTTCACCCGCCTTTTCCTTATTCCAAGCATCAGCAAGCAGTGCGATGAAATGGGTGATATGGCTCATCGCCTCCTGCGTCTCCTTGCCGATAGGTTTCTTCTGCAAGCGCAGGAGCATCACACCGTAAAGGGCCTCAAAGCAGGTCTCTAGCTCGGGGGCTTCTTTATGTCCGTTGCGAGCACGCAATTCCACGATGAACGGCAATGCCTTGTAGTAGGCCGCCGAGTAGAACGGCTGTTTGGGGCTTTGCAGGAGTTCCAGATGCAGGTCTGTCATCAGTGACAGCGTCCCCTTGTTCATCTGCAGGTGCCCCTGCTCTATGACGCCCTCCTCACGCATCATGGTACACAGGTTCTCGAGCCACATCGCCTCGCGGTCGCGCTCGTCAGCATCGTCGCTGAAGCGGCTCACATATTCCTCCCGGACGCGGTCGGCATCACAACCATAGGCGCGCAACGTATCTTCCAGCTGCCACATGTACAGCAGATACTCTGCGATATTCGTATCTCTCAGTTCTCGTGCTATCTTCATTTTTCCAACTATATCAACTAATAGAGCGTCAGTCCCAGCAGTGTTGACAGCAGACCAAGCACGGACACGATCATCACAATGGAGCCAATAATACGATTAATCATCTCAATGCGACTCAAATCAAAGGTCGTGCGCAGCTTATCTACGACATACGTGAGGCCGCACCACCACACCATCGCCCCAAGGAAGATGGAGATGTAGCCCAGTATCTGCTGCCCCACATGTTCGGGCACGACGAAGGTGAAGCGGGCAAAGAGGGCGATGAAGAGGAAGATAATCAGCGGATTGCTGAAGGTGACAAGGAAACCCGTAAAGCAGTTCTGCGTCAGGGTGCCACGGTTCTTGGAGGGCTGCCGCAACTGGGGCTTCGTGTGGAAGGTGTACCAGCCGAAGGCAAACAGCAGCACGCTGCCCACCAGCTGCAGGATGTACATCGTGCGGGGATTCTCGATGAACTCGATAACAAAGCTCATGCCCACACCCGTCATCAACGCATAGATGATGTCGCTCAACGCAGCGCCCAGTCCTGTGACCAGACCGAACCAACGTCCTTTGTTCAACGTGCGCTGGATGGTCAGCACACCAACAGGCCCCATAGGGGCACTGGCCACGATGCCTATCAGAAGGCCCTTGACCGTTAAATCCAGTAATGTTACGTTCTCAAACCACATAATATGGGTGCAAAGTTCGCTTTTTTCTGCGAGAAAGCGAAGGAAAAGGGGCGGAAAAGTACACTTTTACATTGAAAACAGCACTTTTCATCTACTTTTCTTCGCCCGAACGCAAACTTTACCTATCTTTGGCACTTGAAACTGACAAAAACCATCATATAAAAGTTTTATGGACAAGAAACCTTATGTCATTGGCCTCGATCTGGGAGGCACCAACTCTGAGTTTGGCATCGTTGACCAGAATGCCAATATCATCGCCTCCACCCGCGTGAAAACCGCCGGCCACGGTGATGTGAACCAATACGTGGACGACTGTGTGGCAGCGCTGCGCCCCATCATCGAGAAGGTGGGCGGCATCGAGAAGATTCATGCCATGGGCATTGGAGCCCCCAACGGCAACTACTATACCGGCTGCATCGAGTTTGCTCCGAACCTTCCATGGAAGGGCAATATCCCTTTGGCACAGATGTTCAGCGAGCGCCTGGGTATTCCCGTACGCCTGACCAACGATGCCAATGCTGCTGCCATGGGCGAGATGCAGTATGGTGTAGCTAAAGGTATGCAGAACTTCATCATGATTACTTTGGGCACGGGCGTCGGCAGCGGCATCGTGTGCAACGGACAGATGGTGCTGGGGTGCGACGGCATGGCCGGTGAGCTGGGCCATGTCATCGTGGAGAAAGATGGCCGCCAGTGCGGCTGCGGTCGCAAAGGCTGCTTGGAGTGCTACTGCTCCGCCACCGGCATCGCCCGCACGGCCCGCGAGATCCTGGAGAAAACAGACAAACCCACCTCCCTGCGTAACATTCCCCTCGACCAGATCGATGGCCTCGCCATCACCCTTGCCGCACGCGAAGGCGATGCCGTGGCACTCGAAATCTTTGAATACACCGGTCGCATCCTCGGTGAGGCCTGCGCCAACTTCGCCGCGTTCTCCTCTCCCGAGGCCTTCGTGTTCTTCGGCGGCCTCAGCAAGGCGGGCGACCTCATCATGAACCCCATCAAGAAAGCCTACGACGAGAATGTCCTTCGCGTCTTCAAGGGCAAGGCCAAGCTCCTGCTCAGCGAGCTTGATGGTGCCGGCGCCGCCGTGCTCGGTGCCAGTGCATTAGGCTGGGAGGTGAAGTAAGTTTATAGTTTATAGTTTATAGTTTAAGGTTTAAGGTTTAAAGTTTAAAGTGAAATAAGTTTAAGGCTTAATGGAAAAACTAATAGAGAGATTCCTCGACTATGTTTCCTACGACACCCAGTCCTCTGAAGAGGGGGAGGGGTGCCCGAGTACACCGAAACAACTCATCTTCGCACGCCATCTGGCAGATACCCTGGAAGAAATGGGACTGGAGGACGTGACCATGGATGAGCAGGGCTATATCTATGCCACACTGCCCTCCAACATCCCCGCCGAGGTGCCTACCGTAGGGTTCATTGCGCACTACGACACCAGCCCCGACTGCTCGGGTGCCGACATACACCCCCGCATCGTTGAGAACTACGACGGCGGTGACATCATCCTCGATGCCGTTGAAGGCATCGTCACCTCTCCCAAGATGTTCCCTGAGATGCTGGACCATGTGGGCGAAGACCTCATCGTCACCGACGGCCACACACTCCTCGGCGCCGATGACAAGGCCGGCATCGCAGAGATTGTGGAAGCCATGGCCTATCTGATGGAACACCATGAGATTCCGCACGGACGCATCCGCATCGCCTTCAACCCCGATGAGGAGATCGGTGCTGGCGCACACCTCTTCGACGTGGAGAAATTTGGTGCCGACTGGGCCTACACAATGGACGGATCCGAGGTGGGCGAACTGGAATATGAGAATTTCAACGCCGCCGGTGCCACCATTCATATCAAGGGCCTCAACGTACATCCTGGCTATGCCAAGGATAAGATGCGCAATGCCTGCCTCATCGCGGCAGAGTTTGCACAGGCCATGCCTGCCGACGAGGTGCCGGAGCGCACCGAAGGCTACGAAGGCTTCTATCATCTCACCGGCATCAAAGCCACCGTGGAAGAAGCCACGCTCTCCTATATCATTCGCGACCACGACCGCCAGCGCTTCGAGGAACGCAAGAATCGCGTGGCTGACCTGGCAGCCATCTTCGAGGAGCGTTATGGCGAGGGCATCGTGACCGCAGACATCCGTGACCAGTACTACAACATGCGCCAGCAGCTCGAAGGCAAGGACCATATCATCGACATCGCCCGCCGTGCCATCGAGGAGGCTGGCATGGAATGTAAGGTGAAGGCCATCCGCGGCGGCACCGACGGTGCACAGCTCAGCTTCAAGGGCCTTCCCTGCCCCAACATTTTTGCCGGAGGACTCAACTTCCACGGTCGTCATGAGTTCGTGCCCATCCAGTCGATGCAGAAGGCGATGCAGACCGTTGTCAATATCTGCCGCATCGTAGCGGAATGAGACCGTCACCCCATCCATGGCAACCTCACACAAGTCCATCCGCATAGCTTTCATCGGCCTTGGCAGCCGAGGTCTCAAGACCCTGTCCCTGATGCTCCCCCTGGAGGGCATCGAGGTGGCGGCGCTTTGTGACCTCGCCCACGCCAACGTCGAGGACGCCTGGCAGCTCGTAGCAGACCACGACGTGCTGGTCTGTGAGGGGCGTGAAGCCTACAAGGAGGTATGCCGAAGCGAGGGCATCGACCTCGTGTATATCTGCAGCGACTGGACATCGCACACGCCCATCGCCGTGGAAGCCATGCGCGCCGGCAAGCATGTGGCTGTCGAGGTGCCAGCAGCTCTGACGCTCGCTGACATCCGTCTGCTACAGGACACCGCACGCCAGACGGGCCGTCTTTGCTTCATGCTGGAAAACGTATGCTTCGAGCAGCAGGTCCTTGAGGCCATCGCCGCCATCCGCCGCGGAGAGATAGGCGAAGTGGTACACGCTGAAGGCTGCTACTACCACCATCTCGACGACCGCTGGTCACCATGGCGACTGGACATCAACCGCCGTCAGCGCGGTGACCTCTACCCCACCCATGAGCTGGGGCCTATCTGTCAAGCGCTGGACATCGGCCGCACGGACCGCCTGGAGACACTTGTATGCATGGACTCCGCTCCACTGTCTGGGCCACGAGTCTATGAGTCAGCGATGGGCACGACGGCTGCAGACTTCCAGAACGGCGACCACACCACAACGCTCATCCGCACTGCACGCGGGCATACCATCCTTTTAAAACACGATGTCATCACACGTCAGCCTTACGAACGGCAATTGACATTCATCGGCACCGAGGGGCGCATCACGCTCAACGACATGGGCCGCGCCTCACATGAAGCGATGACCATCGCCATGAACCGCCACCTCATCGACTGCCTGCGTTTGGGCCACACGCCCGCTATCAGCGCTGCGGACATGGCCACATGGTGCGCAGCCATCCCGCTCTCCCAAGAGAGCATCGCACGCGGCTTCGCGCCCGTGGCCTTCCCCGACTTCTACGTCTGACAGTTCCCACCCCTCCCCTTTGCGACAGAATGACCTCTCCACCGCGACAAAATGTCCGCTATAGCGACAATTTGTCGTGATAACGAGCCGGTTAGCTTATTCTTTTGGCAGATGCCCCACTTTGGCACACTCATTGCCTTATCAAAGGTGTAACGCTGAAGCGAAAGCCGAAGCACAAGAAAGAATTTAAGTTTAACCATTAAAATTATAGGAGGTTTTAACTATGTTACCCGTAATGTTTAAGAACAGTTGGTTCCCCACAGTATTCGATGATTTCTTCAACACCGATATCGTTCCAAGCGCTCCGCGCACAGCACCCGCTGTCAATGTCAAAGCCGATGAAAACGCGTACACCATGGAGGTGGCAGCTCCTGGTCTGAAGAAAGAGTTCTGCCGCATCAGCATCAACGATGAAGGCAACTTGAACATCGCCATCGAGAACAAGTTCGAACACAAGGAAGAGGACAAGAAAGAGCACTACCTGCGCCGCGAGTTCTCCTACACCAACTACCAGCAGACTTACTCACTGCCGGAGGATGTCCAGAAAGATGGCATCACAGCCAAGGTTGAGGATGGTGTACTCACCATCGTTCTGCCGAAGGTCAAGAAAGAGGAAGTGAAGGCTTCCCGCCACATCGACATCGCATAAAGCATAGCTACATTTGAAAGAAAAGGGCTTCCCCCAGCGGGGAAGCCCTTTATTCATGCAGTGGTGGCGTTGCGCCAGAATCGGGAGGTGATGTCGCAGAAGGTGCCGTCGTCGGCCTGCTTGTAGAGGCGCTGGTTGGTAGTGGGGCTGTTCAGTGGACCGAGATGGCGGATGTAAGGGCCGACCTTGATGTAGTCGAAGTCGGTCTTGCAGACCTTTGCGGGGATGCGCAGTCGGCCGCTATACCAAGCCACATGATACTGTGGATGGTTCTCATGGATATACTGTGCCAGCTGGTTGACGGCCATAGGGTCGCCGTCACCGCCCATGAGGGCGATGCAGGTGATGTTACGACCGTAGCGCAGGACGAAATCGTCGATGGCCGAGGGGTCCAACGTGACACCCACATCTTCCCAGAGATAATGGCTGTGGCAGCCGGGGCAGCGGCAAGGGCACCCGGAGATGTTGACGGCAAGCGTCACCTCGTCGGGGATTTCCTGAAAAACAATACCGGTGTTTACGTACTTCAACATGCTAGTTGACAAGTGAGCAATTATTTATTTTTCACTTTTCACTTTTCGCTTTTCATTACGCCGTTGCATAGTAACGTCGTGCAGCCTCTTCCTGGCGAGCCTGCGAGAAGTTGCTGATACGCTTGAGATAACCGATGATGCGGGTCATGTAATCGACGTTCTTGGAGTGGCAGTGAGGGCACTCCTTCAGGTAGCGTTTATCGATATGTCCACAGTCGTTGCACACGGTGTTGGGAATGTTGAAGGTGAAGTAGTTGCAGCCCTCCTTGGCGGCGACCTTCAGGAGCTGCAGGTACTGCTGTTTCGAGAGATGCTCCTCCAAGTTCATGTGCAGTGCCGACCCACCTGTAAGGTGCTCGATATAGGGAGCGCCATGGAGCTTGAACTTGTCGATGATGGAGAGGGAGTCGTCCTCGACGACATAGAAGTAGCTGTTGTAGCAGTCGCGCGGCACGAAGTAGCCGTCCTCGCGGTCCCATTTGGCGTGCTTCACGCCTACGTTCTCGGCGGGAATCATCTCGCAGTTGAACATCACGTCCTTCGTGCGGTACTTCTTGTTGTACTGCTCGATGAGACCGAGGATGCCCTGCACGAAGTGGAGGTAGTCGTCGTTGGGCGTGATCTTCAGGCCCATGAACTCGGCAGCTTCCACGAGGCCGTTGATGCCGATGGTCAGGTACTGACGGCCGATGTTGATATATCCGGCATCGAAGAGCGGCAGCATACCGTGGGCCTGCAGCTCCTTGAGGTTCTCGTTGTAGGCCAGCTGCACCTTGTGGCAGAGGTCGATGACGTGGCTCAAGTACTCCTTGTAGTCCAGCTTGTTGTTGACGGCATACTGAATGCAGCGGTTGAGGTTGATGGTCAGCACGCTCTTGGAACCTGTCGATACACCGCCGGCACCCAGGGTGTAGCTGAAGCCGTTGTCGGTAATCTCGTTGCGAAGGCGGCAGCAGCTCGACAAAGAGTCGGCGTTGTCGCTCATATAGGTGAAGAAGGAATGGCCCTCGGCATACATCTCGGCCGTGAACTCACCCCACTCCTGATCCTTACACTCGCCGTTCTCATCCACGAGCAGCGCCATCGTCTCCACGGGGAAGGTCAGCAGGGTCTTCGTGCGTTCCTTGTTGAACCATTTCATAAAGCGTTTCTGCAGCCAGCTGAGGCCATCCCAGTCGGGCTGTGAGCCGTCGGGGAAGTAGAACTCGCCGAAGATGCTCTGGAAGTAGTAGCGGTCGTAGTAAGCTACATTCCAGAACACCGCCTGGTAGTTGCGGGCACCTGTGGGCTGGTTCAGGGAATAGACAATCTGCTCGAAGTAGTCGGTGATGATCTTGTCGATGGTGCGCTTCTTCAGCGAGAGGTCAGCCTGCTCGTCGGCACGCTTCCAATAATCCTTGCCGTACTCCTTACCGATGAAGTAGTTCATATACATCAGGAACTCGGGCGTAGCGCACGCACCAGCCAGCATGGAGCTGACCATGAAGACCATGTTGATGAAGCCTCCGGCGAACGACTTCAGGTTCGTGGGAGCCGTGGAGTTGCCACCAATGTCCAGCGTACCGCCGATGAGCCACGGGTACATCGTGATGGAGGCGCAGTAGTTCGCCAGCGAGGTCTCGTCGTTCTTATATATAAAGTGGTGTGTCAGCATGTCGATATACTCATCGGCCAGTTCCTTTCCGTACATTTTCTTGATGCGCTCGGTGAGCAGACGGCGGTTCAGGCGGATGAAGTTCGACTTGGGCAGCTCGCCAATCAAAGTTGCAATATTTTTATGCTCCACGTTGGCGTTAGCGTCAAACTTTGATGCAGTCGCTGCGTTGGCGGATTCCATGTAATCAGAAAGAAATTGCAACTTTGCCAGCGTCTCGCGGTCCTCGCTATGCTCCTGTCGATAGAGGATGAACGACTTGGCCACCTTGTAGTGTCCTTCCTGCATCAGCGCCTCTTCCACCTGATTCTGGATCTCCTCCACGGTGATGTCGTCGTGGATATTCAATCTACTGATAATCTTTGAGATGGAAGACAAATCCGAGGGTTCGCCAACGCTCTCGAAAGCCTTCACGATGGCATTCATAATCTTGTCCAACGAGAAGCTATCCTTGGAGCCGTCGCGCTTGGTGATGGTAAAGTTTTTAATTTCCATTGTGCTGTATATTATCTTTTTAGTTGTATGTCGGCAAGTGACGAAAGTTGTCCGTTTTGGAAAACTTTTTGAAGAGACCTCGCAAAAAAGTTGTCCGTTTTGGAAAACCAATTCTGGTGCAAAGGTACAATATTTTTTCTTTTTCCCCATAACTTTCCTCCACTTTTTTGCATGAAAAAATGAAAAAATTTTTGCCTTTTTCATGCACACCACGCACAACGAATTGAAGGAAAAATATTACCCTCGCGCGCAAATCAGATAAAGATGAATAAGATATGCATCACAACCACCCGTACGGCCAAAAAGTGGTAACTTAGGCTCTACAGAGAAAAAGCACAGGGAGAGATGTGATTTTTGAGGGGAAATGTGAGGGGGTAACGGATTATTTAGTACATTTGCAGGCGAAAACCTCAAAAAAACAGCCACTGATGACAAACCGAATACAGAGATTCTTGACGGCAGGGCTGCTGGTGGCAGCTGCTGTCGTGGCAGTCGCGGCTCCGGCTGCGAAGAAACAGAAAGCGCCGGCGGCACCGCTGCGCGTGGCATGTGTGGGCAACAGCGTGACCTACGGCTACGGCCTCAGCCACCGCGAACGCGACGCCTACCCTGTGCGCCTACAGGAGATGCTGGACGAGCACTACGGAGCTGGGCGCTTCGAGGTGGGTAACTTCGGGCACTCGGGTGCCACCTTATTATATAAAGGGCATCGTCCCTACATCAAAGTGCCGGAATTCCACCAGGCGCTGGACTTCAAGGCGGACTGGGTGGTCATCCATCTGGGCCTCAACGACACAGATCCCCGCAACTGGCCCGACTGGAAGGAGGAATTCATTCCCAACTACCGTGCGCTGATAGACTCGTTCCTGGTGGTGAACCCGCAGGCGCGCATCCTCATCTGTCGGATGACACCTATCTTCGACCGCCACAACCGCTTCCAGAGCGGCACGCGCGACTGGCACGCCCAGATCCAGACGGCCATCGAGCAGGTGTCGCAGGGCGCGAACGTGCAGCTCATCGACCTCTATGAGCCGCTGCACAGCCGTCCGGACCTGTTCCCCGACGCCCTGCACCCCAACCCCGAGGGCGCGATGATCCTGGCCAAGACCGTGTATGCGGCATTGACGGGCGACTACGGCGGTCTGCGACTGCCGCGACTGTACGGCAACGGCATGGTGCTGCAGCGCGACGAGCACATCGAGTTCAAGGGCACTGCCGACGCGCGCCAACAGATCCGCATCGTGCTGAGCAAGGACGGGAAGACGGTGGAAGAGCACGGCGCGTTCTCGCGTGCCGACGGCACATGGAGCGCCGAGCTGTCGCAGCACATGCCTGCCGGCGGGCCTTACACCCTAACGCTGACTTCCACACCCTTGAATCCCAGGGACTACCACCTATACTACCCCACGCGCTACCCCATGGAGCTGAGCAACCTCGCCAAGCACGCCACACAGACGCTCACCATCGACAGCGTCTATTTCGGCGATGTATGGCTGGCCAGCGGACAGTCGAACATGGAGCTGCGGGTGGATGAGTGCAACACGCAGGAGGCCGACCTGGCCGATGCCGCCCGTCTGGCAGGACGACTACACCTATATAATATTCCCGCACGCGCGCGAACGGACGCCGTGGAATGGGACGACGAGGCACTGGCCTACACCAACCGCCTGCAAAACGCCGACTGGCAGGGCTGGAAGTCAGCATCGCCCGAGGTGGTGAAACGCTTCTCGACGGTGGCCTTCAACTTCGGGCGTGTGCTCTGCGACTCGCTCGCAGATGTGCCCATCGGCATTATCTGCAACGCCGTAGGTGGCTCGACAACGGAGTCGTGGATTGACAGAACCACGATGGAATGGGAGTTTCCTAACATCCTGCGCGACTGGCGCAACAACGACTACGGCCAGCCGTGGGCGCGTGGGCGCATGACACAGAACATCGCACGTGCCCTCAACAAAGAGAACGCCAGCTACAACCCGCTGCAGCGCCACCCCTACGACCCGTGCTGCCTCTACGAGACGGCCATACAGCCGTTGGAGCACTATCCGCTGAAGGGTGTCATCTGGTACCAAGGAGAGAGCAACGCGCACAACCTCGAAGCCCACGAACGCCTGTTCCGTCTGCTGGAGCAGTCGTGGCGTAAGGAGTTCGCCCGCACATGGCGGTGTGAGTTCCAGAAGAAGCCCGAGCTGCCCTTCTACTTCGTGCAGCTCAGCAGCCTGCCGCGTCCCTCGTGGCCGGCATTCCGCGACAGCCAGCGACGTCTGGCCGAGGAGCTGCCGCTGACATGGATGGCCGTAAGCAGCGACCTGGGTGAGGAAAACGACGTGCACTATCGCACAAAGCGCCCCGTGGGCGAGCGCCTGGCGCTGCAAGCGCTATGCCACACCTATGGCAAGGACATCGAGAGTGAAGGGCCCACCGTGCGCACGGCGGTGCTCGGCCAGAAGAACACGGCCGTCCTCACCTTCGACCACGCCGACGGCCTTGCCGCCACACGCGGCTTCGAGATAGCCGGTGCTGACGGCATCTTCTATCCGGCCTCCTTCGAGATCCAGGGCAATCAAATCCTACTGTCCGCGCCCGAGGTGACATCGATGCCACGCGCCGTGCGCTACGGATGGAGCGGTTACACCAATGCCGACCTGCACAATGGCGCAGGGCTGCCGGCGTCCACGTTCCTCGTCAAGATTCGGTAGCTGCTATAAGGTCACACCTGTCTTGAAGATGGCAAATTCGGCATTGCCATGTGCCTCCGCCGCTGTGCGCTCGCGCCCAGAAGCCACATCGAGGACATAGGTGATGAAGCGCGGCAGGAGGTCGGCCATCGAAACGCCACTGAGCAGTACTCCCGCATCGAAGTCAATCCACTGGGGCTTGCGATGCGCGAGGTCCGTGTTGGTGGAGACTTTCAACGTGGGCACAAACGTAGAGAACGGCGTGCCGCGACCAGTGGTGAAGAGGACCAAGTGGCAGCCAGCCGCCGCCAAAGCAGTCGAGGCCACGAGATCATTGCCGGGAGCGGAAAGGAGATGGAGCCCCGTCTTTCCGCCGCTGGCGGAAAGAGTGGCTCCATAAGCGAGAACGCCGCAGACGGGTGCAGTACCGGCCTTTTGCGTGCAGCCTAAAGCTTTTTCCTCTAAGGTGGAGATTCCACCCGCCTTGTTGCCGGGCGACGGGTTCTCGCCTACGGGCTGGCCGTGGCTGCGGAAATAATGCTTGAAATCGTCGATGAGATCCTGTATCTGCTGGCGCACGTCCTCGGAGACAGCCCGCGACATCAGGATGTGTTCGGCACCGAACATCTCAGGGACTTCAGTGAGGATAGCGGTGCCACCCTGCTCCTTGCAGAGCCAGTCGGTGAAGGCGCCCAGCAGGGGGTTGGCGGTGATGCCCGAGAAGCCATCGGAGCCACCGCATTTCAGCCCGACACGTAAACGAGAAATAGGGACGGCCACGCGCATGTCGCCCAGCGCCTGTTCGTAGAGTTCCTTGACGATGGCCACGCCGGCAGCCACCTCGTCGCCCTCCACTTCCTGACAGATGAGGAAACGGATGCGCTGGCGATCGTAGTCGCCCAGCATCGCCTCGAAATCGCGCGGCTGGTTGTTCTCACAGCCGAGGCCCACGACAAGGACGCCCCCGGCATTGGGGTGGAGCACCATATCGCGCAGGATCTTACGCGTATTCTCGTGGTCATCGCCGAGTTGGGAACAGCCGTAGTTATGGGGAAAGGACATTACTTTACCCCCAACCTGAGGACAAAGTAATGTCACTTTTTCTACTATCTGGCGGCAGATGCTATTGACACAGCCCACAGTAGGGATGACCCAGATGTCATTGCAGATACCAATGTCGCCGTTGGGACGGGAATAGCCCCAAAAAGCCTCACCCCCGACCCCTCTCCGAATGGCGAGGGGAGTGGTTACTAATTCCTGTTTGTTAATCTGTGCCGTCTGTTCCTGCAGGTATATACTCCCCTCGCCATTTGGAGAGGGGTCGGGGGTGAGGCTTCTCTCCAGATTCGTCCTCACATCATGATGATCCACCAACTCCCCCCTCTTGATGTCACGGGTAGCGTGACCGATGGGATAACCGTATTTGATGATGTCCTCGCCCTCGGCGATGTCACGAAGGGCAAACTTATGGCCCGCCGGGATGCCCGGCAGATCCTGCAGGGCAACGGCGACGGTGTCAGAAGGATGGATTTGAAGGAACTCTTTCATGCGTCAATCGGTATTTATCATTCATCAATCCTCAATCATCAATAATCAATCATCAATTCCCTCACCGTTTCCATCATCCCGTTGTGCAGGATTTTGTCGATGAATTCGGCAAGAAGGGCGGTGAGGCCAGGGATAGCGTTGAGGTCGCCGTGCTCATGCCAGATGAGCTCTTGGTCGGCGAGAACGCCGGCGGCAACACGGAGGGAGATGTCGGCGGACGAACCGCCGACAACAGGGGATGAAAGGGAAGAGGGGGCAGAGAAGGGGGCTGAAAGGGAAGAGGGGGCTGCGCTCTCCCCTCCACTAAGGGCCAGTGCGGGGGTGGGTCCCCAAAGGTCGGCAAGGAGATGAAGGATGGCGGGGTCGTCGTTGGGGTGGATGGGGGTGCCGTCGGGGCGTTGGCCACCACGATAATAGACACAGATGGCAGCGAGACCGAGGACGATGCCCTTCGGGAGGGTACCCCTGCGCTCGAAGTAAGTCTTCAAGGCGGGCAAGTCGCGCGTCACGAACTTGGGGAAGCTATTGAGCATGATGCTGGTGAGCTGGTGATCCACGAAGGGGTTGCAGAAGCGCTCCATCACGTCGTCAGCGAAGGAGGACAATTGAGAATTGAGAATTGAAAATTGAGAATTGACAGTTGACAGTTGAGAATTGTCCGTTGAAAGAAGGGTCGGCAGGAGTTCATCGTGCATCACACGACGAACGAAAGGGCCGATGACCTCATGCTGGCAGGCATCGCGCACGATGTCCAAACCGGCGAGGAAGGCCACAGGCGAAAGCACGGTATGGGGGCCGTTGAGGAGGGTCACCTTGCGCTGGTGGTAAGGCGACTCGTCAGTGGTGAAGACCACATTCAACCCTGCCACAGGGAGCTCCGCCGAGAGCTGGGTGGTGGTGAGGTTGTCGGGCACCTCGATGACCCACAGATGGTAAGGCTCTGCCTGCACGAGCAGCGGGTCGGGCTGTGCCAAGCGCGCCTGCAACGCTTCTACATCCTTATTGGGGTATCCGGGTACGATGCGATCCACGAGCGTCGTACAGAAATAGCAGGCTTCTTCGACCCAACGGAGGAAGGGCACCTCATCAGCACCCAAAGCCTCCTTCCACAGCTCTATATAATGAAGGACGCAGGTCTTCAGCTGCTGACCGTTGTGGAAGATCAGCTCGCAGGGCAAAAGGATGAAGCCCTTGGAAGGGTCACCATGGAAGACACGGAAGCGGTGGTAGAGCAGCTGCGTCAGCTTGGCAGGGAAAGAAGTCGCGGGGGTATCGGAGAACTTACACGACGGGTCGAAGGCGATGCCCGCCTCCGTGGTATTGGACACGATGAAACGGGCCTCAGGGACCTCTGTCAAGGCAAGGAAGGCCGCATAGTCCTCATAAGGATTCACGGCTGCAGTGATGCAGGTTATTTCCTCGATGGAATCAACGGTTTTCCCGTCCTGTAGCCCACGCAGGTTCACATGATAGCGGCAGTGCTGCGCCTTGAGGCGCTCCAGGGAGTTCCCCGGGCGTGGTTTGACGACAGCCACCGTAAGCCCCGACCGCTGGGCAATCCACTCCACGAAGGCACGCAGGAAGTTGCCTTCGCCAAACTGAATCATCTGCATATCAGAATTGCACTAAGATACGGAACACTTTGCCGGGAGCCGCATCCCAGTTAGCCATCGCCTGGGCGGCCTCCTCGGGACGGACGATGCCGGAGATGAGACGGTCTGTGGGACACAGGCCGCGACGCAGGTAACGGATGACGGCACGGAAATCATCGGGCAGGGCATTGCGCGAGCCACGGATGTCAAGCTCCTTCTGCACGAAGAAGCGCGTGGGCAGTGGCACCTCACCCGGGGCATAGCCGATGCAGACGATGCGCCCTGTGAAGGCGACCTCGTTGACGGCACAGTTGTAGGTGGGCGTTGCCCCTACAGCCTCGATGACCACATCGGGGCCGGCGCCTGTCGTCAGTTCCTGCAAACGAGCGTGCACATCGTCGGTGCCGCTGTTGACGGTGGCCGAAGCGCCGAGCTCACGTGCCAACGCCAGTTTCTCATCGTCGAGATCCATGGCGATGACAGTAGCCCCTCGCAGGCTGGCCCGCACGATGGCACCCACGCCAATCATGCCACAGCCGATGACGAGCACCGTGTCGGCGTCCGTCACCTGCCCACGATCGACGGCATGGAAGCCCACGCTCATCGGCTCTATCAGGGCGATGTCCTGAGGCGCCAGGCCCTCAGCGGGGATGACATTCTGCCAAGGTACGGCGATGAACTCGCGCATCGCGCCATGACGTTGCACGCCCAGCGTCTCGTTATGCTGGCAGGCGTTGAAGCGACGACGGCGACAGCTGGGGCAGTTGCCGCAGGCCGTATAGGGATCGACGGTGACACGCTGTCCCACCTGGAACTTAGCCGGCACGCCCTCCCCCACCCTTTCTACGGTAGCGCTGATCTCATGTCCGGGGATGACAGGCTTCAATGCCAAGGCGTTGCGACCGCGCCAGGTGTTGAGGTCGGAACCGCAGAAGCCGACATAGCTGATGCGCAGCAGGACCTCGCCGGCAGCGGGCTGCGGCGCAGGTAAATCAATCATCTCTAAAAGATGATTATCCGTGATTTGTAATGCTTTCATACTATTCATATAGGTAAAACATTCTATCCATCATCTGCCATTTCTCATCGCTGGTAGCACCTTCGGCACATTGTTGGAACATCGCCATGTAGTCCTCCCACTCCTGCTGACGAGGCAGCGTGGCGAGGCGGGCCATCGCCGCGTCCCAGTCGAAGTCGAGGGGTGTCTCAACGATCATCACCAGACGTGTGCCGAGAATGTAGATTTCCATTTCAAGGATGCCGACCTCGCGGATGCCGTCGCGAATCTCCTGCCACGACTCCTCGCGGCTGTGGCGACGACGATATTCGGCGATGAGGGCGGGATCATCCTTCAAGTCCATTGTCTGGACATAACGTTTCACAGGCTGATGGTATTCCTTTACTTTAAAACCTGAGGCCCTTCCCCCAACCCCTCCCCTGTTAGGGAGGGGAGAAAAATGCTTTTCACTTTCCATTATCTTCTATTTTTCTTTAATTCATTTTTTCTTTTTCTCCATTCCCTCTCCTCCCCTAACAGGGGGAGGCTGGGAGGGGGCTTTATTGTGCTCTTACTTTATAGGTCTTATAACCGTAAATGGTGATGCAGATGAAACAGATGAAAGGCAGGATAAAGGAGACATTGACGGCGGGCCAGCCGAAGATGACCTGCTGGTCGATGAGATGACCCTGCAGAGGGGGCATCAGGGCGCCCCCCACAATGGCCATCACGAGGAAGGCCGCACCGAGGGAAGTATCCTCGGTACGCACGTTCTCAAGGGCGATACCATAGATGCTAGGGAACATGATGGACATGAAGAGGCTGATGCAGACGAGGCTGTAGAGGCCCAGCATGCCTTCGATGCAGATGGCGCCGGCGGTACAGATGGAAGCTCCGATGCCAAAGAACATCAGCAGGCGACGCTGGTTGATCCACTTCATGATATAGGTACCCACGAACCTGCCCGTCAATGCCAACGACATCGCTAAGATGTTCCAGCGCTGGGCTGTGGCCTTATCAATGCCGAGGTGGTCGGCATACTGAATGATGAAGGTCCACGTCATGATCTGCGCGGCGACATAGAGCACCTGTGCCAGCACGCCGTTGCGGTAGATTTTGTTGTGCCAGAGACGGGAGAGCGTAGTGCCGGCACTGGTGTTGGCATCGTCCTCACCCTTCAGAGAGGGCATCTTGGTGAGGGCTATGATGACGAACATCACGAGGACCACCAAGCCAATGGCGACATATGGGTCGCGGATGACGGCGAGGTCATGAAGGCGGATGTCTGCCTTCTCGGCTTCGCTGAGTCCGTGGAAGATGACTTGCCCGGCAGCATCGCGCTTGTCGGAGATGAGATTGGGCAGCACGATGAACGAGGCCACAGCCATACCCGAGAGGGAGCCCACGGGGTTGAAGGCCTGCGCCAGGTTCAGACGACGCGTGGAGTTGCTCTTGTCGCCCAGCGAAAGGATGAAGGGGTTGGCGCTGGTCTCCAGGAAGGCGAGACCGAAGGTGAGGATGTAGAGCGACACGCAGAAGAAGGTGAACTCCTGGAACTGCGCGGCGGGGATGAACAGGAAGGCACCCACGGCATAGAGGCCGAGGCCTATGAGCACGCCGACCTTGTAGGAGTACCTGCGGATGAACAGCGCAGCGGGCACCGCCATCGTGGCATAGCCGCCATAGAACGCAAACTGCACCATCGACGCCTTCGCCGCCGAGATCTCCATTAGCGTCTGGAACGCCGCCACCATCGGGTTCGTGATGTCATTGGCGAAGCCCCACAGCGCAAACAGCGCCGTGATGAGGATGAAGGTGAGGAGGTATTTCTTGGGGACTAAAGGAGACCCACCATCAGGGACCCCACCCCCCTGCCCCTCCCGAGGGAGGGGAGTAGATACTTCTGCGATTGGGTGAATATTGTTGTCGTCTTTTGTTTGCATAGTTTCTAAATTATCAACAGTCCCGATAGAGTTATTGTTGTGATAAATCTTTTCTTGGAGGTAATTACTCCCCTCCCCACGGGAGGGGCAGGGGGATGGGGTCTTAATACAACGGTCCGAAGTTCTGGCAGGCACGGTAGTCGGCGCCCTCTTTGTCCATGCCGAAGGCATTCCAGGCAGCAGGACGGAAGATGTCGGCATCGGCGACATTGTGCATGCAGACGGGGATGCGGAGGATGGAGCACAGCGTGATGAGGTCGGCACCGATGTGGCCATAGGCGATGGCACCGTGGTTGGCACCCCAGCAGTTCATGACGCTATAGACATCCTTGAAGCAATCCTTCGACACATCGAGGCGTGGCACGAACCAGGTCGTGGGCCATGTGGGGTCGGTGCGTTTGTCGAGGATGTCGTGGGTCTTCGGGTCGAGCTCCACGGTCCAGCCCTCAGCGAGCTGCAGCACGGGACCGAGACCTGCCACCATGTTCACGCGCATCATCGTCATCGGCATACCACCTTTGGTGACGAAATGCGAGCTGTAACCGCCACCACGGAAGTAGTCGCGGTCGGCAGGCATCCACGAAGTTGCCTTCAGGCAGGCTTCCACATCCTCGTTGGTGATGTTCCAAGGCTCCTTGATGGTGGGCGTGCCGTCGGCAGCGGTCATGGCGCCAGTGGCGTCAAGGGTGGTGGCGCCGCTATTAATAAGATGTATAAAGCCCTGAGCGGCCACACCACTCAGCACAGTGCCGGTGACGCGCTTCACGGCTTCGGGGCTCCAGTAGGTGCGGATGTCGGAGAACATCACGCCGCGATTCGTGAGCAGATGGCCGAAGAGCATCGAGAGGCCATTGAGGAAGTCGTTCTCGGTGGCCAGCACATCGGCTTCGCGCACGCCGTTCCAGTCGAAGCTGGTGCAAAGCATAGACTCGGGGAAGTCGAAGTTCGGACGATAGTCCGTCCACTGGCGCTGGCCCTGCACGCCGCCGAAGAGGGCGTTATGGCCCAGTGCCTCCTCCTTGTAGCCCATCTCCAGGAGCTTGGGATTGCCGTGCATCAGATCGCGGATAATCATCATCGTCTTCACGGTGAACTCCCAGTCGGCATCCTTCTCCTCGCGCGTCTTGCCCTTGCCCTTACCATTGAAGGTGGTCATGGGAGTGCCGGGGAAGAGCGGACGGTCCTCGTTGTAGTCGTGACCCTCCTGCGGCTTGCAGTATTTCTCCACCCACGCCATCGCTTTCTTGAACTCCTCGGGGTCGAAGATATTGAAATCGACGCGACGCAGGATCTCGATGAGCGAGACATACTCCGTGCGCATGCCGAGATAATGCTGCAAGAAGTCTGCATCCACGATGGAACCGGCAATTCCCATGCAGGTGTTACCCAACGAGAGGTAGCTCTTGCCACGCATCGTAGCCACCGCCTGTGCCGCACGGGCGAAGCGTAGGATCTTATCAGCTACGTCGGCGGGGATGGTGTTATCGTTGATGTCCTGCACGTCGTGGCCATAGATGCCAAAGGCGGGCAGCCCCTTCTGGGCATGAGCGGCCAACACGGCAGCCAGATAGACGGCTCCCGGGCGCTCGGTGCCATTGAAACCCCACACGGCCTTGGGGTAGTGCGGGTTCATGTCCATCGTCTCGCTGCCGTAGCACCAGCAGGAGGTGACAGTGATGGTGCTTTCCACCCCCTCGCGCTCGAACTTCTCGGCGCAGGCCGCACTCTCGGCCACACGACCGATGGTGCCGTCGGCGATGACACACTCCACAGGCGAGCCGTCGCCGTTGCGCAGGTTCTTGGTGATTAACTCTGCCACAGCCTTTGCCAGGCACATGGTTTTCTCTTCAAGGCTTTCGCGGACGCCACCCTGGCGACCGTCGATGGTCGGACGAATGCCGATTTTGGGGTAAGTGTTCATAAGGCTTTTCGATATTTCGATTGTTCGATTTTTCGTTATTACGGTATTACGTTATTTCGTCATTACGATGAGTTTACTCACTCATATTTTTTATATAAGGTAGTTCTGGGAGTTGCTTGAACCCATAGAAGCGTTGGGCGTTCTCGCCGAGGAAAGCGGCTTTCTGGGCTGTGGTGAGCTCGGCGGATTTGGCGATGAAGTCATAAGACATACGATAGGTGATGGCTGTGATGGTACGGGGATAGTCGCTGCCCCACATGAGCTTGTCCCATCCCACAAGATCTGCAGCCTCGCGGATGGCACGAATTGCCGATGGATAGGGATAAAATTCGGGGTTGTAAAGCCACGTGATGCCTCCGCTCTCCACCATGACATGCTCATTGCGTGCCAACAGGATTTCCTGTCGCCAGCACTCGTTTTCCCATGGCGGTGTCGTGGGTTGGTCTGCCATACCGAGATGTCCGATGGCTATCTTCAGGCGTGGACATTCGGCAATCACCTCACGCATCTCAGCCACCTGCCTGTCGCCGTCAGCCAGACACATAGAGACAATCATGCCACGCTGCTCCATCATCTTGAACACCGGCATCAGCATCAGCAGCGACTCCTTCATGCGGTGTCCGGGGAAGGCGATGCCCTTCAGACCTGCGTTGGCAACAGCCTCTGCCTCCTCGAGCCTCCACGCCATTCCCATGCAGAAGAAGCGGTCGGGGTAGCATGCCTGCACCCCAGTGAGATAGGCGTTCTGGTTGCCGTCGATGACTTCCTGCACCACGACAGCCGCCCCCACCTGCGCGTAATCCATATTACTTAGGAACACCTCAGCCGTGTTACGCCCGTCAATCATAAAGGGCGGCAGCATCTGGCGTTCCTCGCCGAAGAAGAGCGAGCGGCTGCCATTGGGCTCCATTGTGTGGATGGGAGAACCATCCACCGCAGTGTCTTGGCGAAGCCAGAGATGAGAATGAGCGTCGATTATGAGTTGGCCCATGTTACACGTTTCTGATCACCAATGATTTCCTGCACCTCGTGCACCAGCTGCCAGTCGATGGGATCCTCGATGAATTCGAGGTTGCGACGGACATTGTCGGGATTGGCCGACGAGAACAGCGTGGAGGGGATGCGGGGATTGCTCACGGAGAACTGCATCGCCAGTTTCTCGATGGGATAGCCCTTGGCGGCACAGTGCTCAGCGGCACGGCGGCAAGCCGCGACCAGAGGCTTCGGTGCCGGATGCCAGTCGGGCACACCACGCATAGAGAGGAGTCCCATGCTGAGCGGCGAGGCGTTAATGAGTCCGATGCCGTGGGCCTCGAAGTAGTCGAGGTTGTCGGCCAAGGCATCGTCACAGAGACAGTAGTGGCAGAAGTTCAGGACGGTCTCCACCGTTCCTTCAGGACTGTGGTCGATGACCCAACGAAGGTTAGGAATCTGCAGGTCCGTGATGCCGACATGGCTCACAAGCCCTTTCTCCTTCAGCTCCACGAGCGCAGGCAACGTTTCTTCGACGACCTTCTGCAGACCGCCGGGCAGCGAGGCCTGGAACTCGATGTCGTGAACATGAATCAGGTCGATATGCTCCACGCCCAAGCGCTCCATGCTCTCATAGACGCTCTCCTGCGCACGCTTGCCGCTGTAGTCCCAGGTGTTCACGCCGTCCTTGCCATAGCGTCCCACCTTGGTGGAGAGGATATAACGGTCGCGCGGGATCTGCCGCAGCGCCTTGCCCAACACGGTCTCAGCCTTGTAGTGACCGTAGTACGGCGACACATCAATGAGGTTCATTCCTCCATCCAAAGCGGTGAAGACGGCATCGATGGCACGTCCCTCGTCGATCGAATGAAAGACACCGCCCAACGAGGAGGCTCCGAAGCTCAGCGCCGACACACGCAAACCCGTTTTTCCCAACGTTCTATAATCCATACTTCATCTATAAATGGTCGATATTGCCGACAAAGATAGTGGTTTTTTATCTTTATTGATACATAATTCATGGAAAAAAGCTACCTTTGCGCCCAAAATAAAAACAAACGCTATGAAAATAGGTGATAAAGTACGCTTTTTGAACGAAGTCGGCGGGGGTACCATCGCAGGCTTCGAGGGGAAGAATATCGTGCTGGTCGAGGACCAGGACGGCTTCGAGGTCCCCATGCTGTGCTCGCAGGTGGTGGTCATTGAAACGAATGAGAACAACCGCGTCCTCAAGAAGAAAGAACCAGAGCCGCCCGCCGTGCGCATCTTAGAGGATGACGCATGGGACGACCCCGCCGACCGCCCCATCGCTTACAAGCCCAAGGCACAGGAGCGCAAGGGTGGTGAGCTGTTGAACGTATGCCTGGCCTTCGTGCCTGAAGACTCCCGCGAGCTCACCAGCACACGCTTCGAGGCATATCTCATCAACGACTCCAACTACTATGTCAGTGCCACCTTCGCCAACAGCGAGGGCGCCGCATGGCATCTGCGCTGGCAGGGTGTCATCGAGCCCAATACCAAGCAGTTGGTGGAGACCTTTGACCGCTCCATGCTCAACGACCTGGAGCATCTCTCCGTGCAGCTGATTACTTGGAAGCAGGACAAGCCATTCATCCTCAAGCCTGCCGTCGGCGTGGAGCTGCGGCTGGACACCGTGAAGTTCTATAAGCTTCATGTCTTCCAGCCCTCTCCCTTCTTCCGCGAGCCGGCGCTGGTGTATGACATCGTGCGCAACGACCGCCCTATCAAGCAGGTGTTCGTCGAGGCCGAGGAGGTGTTGGACGCCCTACGCGGGGTAGAGCAGGAACCCGAAGAGGCTGTCCAGGAGCAGCCTCAGCAAGCGCCACCGCGTACCCGTTCTGAAGAACGCGAAGCCCTGAAGGCCGCCAAGCGCGCCCTCAAGGAAGAGGAACGTGCGCTGCG
>Ga0310691_10002251_pt1 | contig 26226 bp, 27 predicted proteins | sample 176DNAGHGlowgp2_FD_203887 | JGI IMG/M metagenome (GOLD analysis project Ga0310691, IMG submission 203887) | Sheep rumen microbial communities from Palmerston North, Manawatu-Wanganui, New Zealand - 1766 DNA GHGlow gp2 (v2) (version 2) | ecosystem: Host-associated > Mammals > Digestive system >... | reverse complement strand
TTCGACAGCGACAAGGTGGGCCTGGCCAGCTGTATGAACTCCACCTCCGGACAATCGAAGCCCTCAGAGAAGATGTCCACGTTCACGATGACATCCAGGCGTCCCTGCCGATAGTCCTCGACCCTTTTCCTGCGCTCCTCCGCAGGCGTCCGGGCCTCTATCCAGCAACTGCGCACGCCTTGCCCTTCGTAGTACTCCGCGATATGCTGCGCATGCGCCTTGTCTATGGCATACACGATACCCTTCTTCCCCCGGGCAAACCGGGCGTATGAGTCGTACAACCTTTCTATGCTCTCCGGCACGTCCAGCACCAACGCCATCTCCTTCGTCTGGTAGTCCCCGTCGGTACCGCGCTTTGTCAGTCCGCCCACCTGCCTCATCACTGCATTATCCGGGCTCACGGAGATATATTCAAAATCCGACAGCCATCCCTGTTCGATGAATTTGCTGATACGTTGCGACTGCAGCAGCGTGTCGAACAGTTCCGTGAACCCCTGTCCGCCCATGCGGCACGGCGTTGCCGTCAGTCCCAGGAACCTTGCCTTCGGCCATCTCTCCCAAAGCATACGGTACGTCCTGGCCTGTGCATGGTGCGCCTCATCGATGATTACCAGCGACGGTTCGTACGCCACCTCCCCGATATGTCGAGACAGTCGTTGAATACTCTCCACCGCCACCCTTTCGTCCGGTATACCAAAGGCCGCTATCGTCTCACGTATCTGCTCTATCAGTTCCCGCCGATGCGCAACCACCAGCACCCGTGCGCCAGCCAGTTCCTCACGCTTAATCACCTCCCCCATCACCACCGTCTTTCCCGTACCCGTAGGCATCTGCATCATGACATGGTTCACCCTTCGCCACGCCTTCTGCAAGCGGGCGATCATCTCCTCCTGATACGCTCTCAGTTCCATAAAAAACCGTAAGAATATGCTGCGCCTTTCTGGCAGCCCCACCCCAGGCGACAGCCCCTCCTCTTAGGCCCCCTATAAGGGGGCCATAGAGGGGGGCTTATGCCTATTCTTGTCGAAAAGTTTATATTGCTTTGACGAAAAAGTTCCTAAAATTTCCTCAAATAGTCCAGTAGTTCCTCGAATAGCACAGTAGCGTCATCCAGTTACCGTACCTTTGCACCGAAGTTCACCAACCTATGCCTATAAGTTCCGCAACCATCACCTATAAGTTCACCAACCTATGCCCACAAGTTATGCAACCATCACCAATAAGTTCACCAACCTATGCCCGTTGCCTGTTATTCCTTCGGCATATAGAAAGAAAGTTACTTATGTCGGCTTCACATTAGAACTTTAGCTAAAACAGCTCGCCAAAAAACTCTGTGTGTGGAATACTGATATCAATGTACTTGAACTTCATCCTATACTCCTCATTAATCAAAGAATATATTTTCATTGCTTCCCTGTCTGCTGAGGCATAGTGAGTAATTTCGTCTTCGATGTCTGCTTGAGAAAACATTTTAGTGTCATTAGGTACAACATTACGCGGTAATATCAACGCACCCCGTTCTGACTTTTTTCTAAATGCAATCTCACAAAGTTTTCCGGCATTAACAGCATGGTCGTAATTAAATGGCAGGATTTGCATGTTATTCATTGGTAACATGTCTATATTCCCCTTCACACAGAACTCAGAAATAGCTATTGTCGATACTTTCAGCATATAGTCATGCTCCAAGAAGTACCTAAAATAGTCGATGGCATTTTGATGCAGCCTGTCATCCTCCTTTAAAAGTCGGATAAAGAAACTCGTGTCAAGCAAAACGCAACCATTAGGCATACGCTTCCCTCCCTCTCAGTTCGTTCATTAACTCATCTACATCAATGCCTTTAAACGCTGGAGAAGCTTTCTTTATAAGCCCATTCAGGTAGTTCTCGTCGAACTTAGGCTCATAGTCAATCAAACTCACAAGAACAAGGGAGTGCCTGTCTATCTCACCAGTGGCAATATTCTGTCTGCCCTTAGCTCTAACACCATAGTTATGATACAACAAGTTGTTCTCCATATTTTCCAGCAATTCCTTTTCCGTTGCAATGGTCAACAATCCTTTCCCCTTTACGTCTATTTTTATTGCAGCATCCGTTTTCCCTCCAGCGCTTTGCACTTTCCCATAAAAATAGAACTCGCTCTCAGCCCATAACTTTTCTGTTCTTTTGAAGTCTGTCTCGGCTGTAATTGACAACCTCACATCGTCACTTCTTGAAGAAGAAAACTCAATGGTATAGTCCTTCTCCCTTGCAACTTTTTGGATACTTTCCACTGCTTCAGCAGTTTTAAGTTCCAGTCCATCTAAAGATTTCGATTCTGCAATGATTGACATTACAGCAGAGAAAGCCAACACCCCTTGAAGTGAAGTCCAGAATCGATGAATTACCGATCCCTCTTTCATCTCATAAGAAATTGTCGGTCTCTCTGTTCGTGAACTATTAGGGTACAATAAACTCTCCGCATAAGTAAGTATTTCTTTCAGCTCACTTATGTCGTAATTAGCTGGTGCAACGGCTATTCCTCCATTCTTCCCACTAATGTGAATGTCAATATACTCTTTTTTTTCCGGCATCTTGACCACGTTTCACGCTGCAAATATACAACTAATTCCTGAATAACGCAATACTAAACGGATTTTTTCGATCTTGCAACACATCCGTTCCATCCGTGTCATCCGTGTTCGAAGAAAGTATACCACGCACCTTGCGGAATCTGAATGCCATACATATGCTCTCTAAGACAAATACCTATCAGTTTTTCCGTCCCCATTGAGGCACAAACACATAAGAGCAAAACGCCCATACCCCTTTTAAGAAGTCTTTCATCCAACGATGCTATTCTTTATCGTTTCCACGATATACTTCACATCATCATCCGTCACATACGGACCGGCAGGCAGGCACATACCCACCTTGAAGATAGCCTCACTCACTCCATTCACGTAAGCAGGAGCATCCTTGTAGCAAGGCTGCTTGTGCATCGGTTTCCACACGGGGCGAGCCTCGATGTTAGCCTGGTCAAGAGCTACACGCATGGCCTCCACATTGGCATTCGGTTCGCAATCTGTATGAGCAGACTTTGCTGCATGGATGACACCAGCTGCGCCACCGACAGCACCCGTTACTATGGTCTTGTAGGCATTCTCCTGGCCCTTCACCTTCACATCATCATCAATGGTAATGGTACACAGCCAATAGTTCGAATCATATACAGGAATTTCTCTTCCATCAGCCATCTTACATCTTACATCGGGCTGCTTATGAACAGTAACGCCCTTCACATCTGCTAACAACTGTTCATACAGCCCTTGCACATGCCTGTGATGAACTAAGTGATCATTCACCACCGTCATCTGTCCGCGACCGATACCTGCACAGATATTCGACATACGATAGTTATATCCTATCTTCTCATGCTGGTAGTAAGGATAACTCTCACGATACTGTGTGGCGTACATCATAATCTCACGCCACTCATCATCGTTGGCCGTAATCAGTGCACCGCCACCAGAGGTAGTAATCATCTTATTACCATTGAACGACAGCACGCCATACTTTCCAAATGTGCCCAGCACCTGTCCTTTATAGCGAGAGCCAAATCCTTCGGCAGCATCCTCCACTACGGGAATCCCGTATTTGTTCGCAATCTCCATGATGCGGTCAGCCTTGTACGGCATACCATACAGAGCCACAGGTACAATAGCAGCTGGCTTCTTTCCAGTCTTAGCTATACGGTCTTTGATAGCCTCTTCCAACAGTTCCGGGTCGATATTCCACGTATCAGGCTCTGAATCCACCAGCACAGGCGTAGCCCCGAGGTATGTCACAGGGTGCGTCGATGCACAGAATGTAAAGCTCTGCACAATCACCTCATCACCCGGTTTCACCCCGCAGTTCAGCAGTCCCAGATGCACCGCAGCAGTACCGGCACTCAACGCTACAACACGCTTCCCTTCAAGCTCTGGTGTAATTATGCATTGTGAATTATGAATTATGAATTGTTCCAGGTCCTTCTCAAACCCATTCACATTCGGGCCAAGAGGAACAACCCAGTTCGTATCAAACGCCTCTTTCACATAGCGCTGTTCTGCACCATCTTCTGACATGTGTGCTAAGCACAGATAAATTCTTTTTCTTTCAGACATATTGTGATTCCTTTTATTGTAAAACTCTATATATGTACATAAAAAAAGTACTTTTTCTTTCGCTCCTTTAAAAATAAGTTGTATATTCGCGCCATAATCTAACCACTACAGATATGACCGCATTATCATTTACAGACTTTCGGGAAAGCATGGACTTTGCATCCAAATTGGAAAAAGCACGCAGGGAATATAAGGAGGGGAAAACAGTGTCACTGAAGTCCCACGAAGATATAGATAAATACTTCGAATCAATGTAATTACTTATTCCCGTCATATTACAGCACACGACCGCATCATCTACGACATCTATGATGACGTACTTGTTGTATTAATTATTGAGACCGAAGGACATTATAGCGATAAGTAACGTCCTCACTTATCCACTTCATCTCTTCTTCACAGCCAGTTCTTGATCTGTCATCGCATCAATATCTTTTGGTAGATTTTGATTCAGATTTTCTTCAGATTTCTTGCCGTTAGGCAATCCATCCGTAAAATCCGTGCCATCCGTGTCCGAGAAACTTTCTGTGGCATCTGTGCTTTCTGTGTGACAATTGTGGCACAAACACATAACTACAGAATTTCCACACCGCTTTCAATACACTTTTTTATTGTCATAAGCTCAAAATATCTTCATCCCCCAGCGGTTCATACTTCCCATCTTTACACTCCAGCAGCACCGTACCACTCTCCAGTGCCCGCACTGTATGCCATTGTCCTTCCGGAACGTTTATTGCTGCCACCAGACCACCGGGAGTGAGTTCAATCCTGTCAGTACACGTTCTTTCCAACTCATCATAGAACTCCTCCACCATGCGGCCACGCAAACAAACCACTGTTTCCGAAGTATGCTTGTGCCGATGGATGGGCAGCGGGCTGCCTGGCTCTATCGCATTCAGCATCCGCTGGCTTTTGTCTTCAGAACTATTCCTGAGGTCTAGGTTCATCCTTAATCTCGGACTTTCTTTGGCTCTCGCCGTCAAGTCATCTAATATTGCTTGAGTAATAACCATCAAATCTCCTCCCCCGCATACTTCATCTTTTTCCCCAGCACCGTGCAGAATATCATCTGTATATCTTTTACAAAGGAATAGTGCCTATAGTAATAGCAATTTAAGCGTACCTTATCAGGATAGATGACATTATCGTTATACCAAACCGCCAACTCTTGATCCGACATCACATCAATATCTTTTGGTAGATTTTGATTCAGATTTTCTTCAGATTTCTTGCCGTTAGGCAATCCATCCGTGAGATTTGTGTCATCCGTGTCCGAAAAACCTCCTGTGGCATCCGTGCTTTCTGAGCGACTTCTTATCTGCGTAACCCACTCCGCAATCATTTCATCTTCCAGACGATACTTCAACGTTGCAGGTCCAGTAATACCAGGCCTCAACTTCAGTACGTCGCGGTCATCCCCAGTCAGTTTATCCGCATACCCAGGCACATCAGGGCGAGGCCCCACGAAACTCATCTTTCCCCGCAGCACATCCCACAGCCCCGGCAGTTCATCTATCTTGTAATGCCGTAAAGTAGCACCAAAAGGAGTGATTCGACTGTCACCTGCTACAGACACAGTGCTGCCATTATGCTTCACGGTCATAGTCCTAAATTTGTGGCAATTAAAAAGTTTACCATCCTTCCCCACTCTCTTCTGCACAAAGAAAGCCGGACCTCCCGGCATCTTTACCTTCACCAGGATAGCCACAACAACAAGTACAGGCCATAGGAACATTAGTCCTATCAGTGCTAACACTCTGTCGAAAATAAATTTCAGTTCCATAAGGTTAAACTTAGTTCAATTCTTCTCGCTTTTTTAAATCAATCATTATCAGACGAGAGAAAGTATACAATATAAAAACAGCACTTGCCCTCTGTCTAATGACTGAGGGACGAATATGATTTAATCCAAGAAATGCTAAATTAAATGAATGCTGCAATCAAGTGCGGCTTTCATTCATTTCATGAGCCTCATCACACGATGCAAGGCTCTATTATTCATGCAGGTCTCAAGGATATAAAATTTGCAAGTAAAACCTAATTATATCCCACTAGCTTCACTTAATGGCCTTCTTTAAAAGAAATATTCTTAAAAATCCATAGTATAGCCTATGGAACCAGCAAAACAACAGAAATGTTCTTTATATAAGGGCATCCAAATTGATAACCGCAGATGAAGCCGCATAAGTTACATCAATATGCTTAACCTTCAATGTTGAGTTAAATAACGAAGAATTAACATGGCAAGCAAACACGTTATAATCTTGCAGGTCTATTGTTATTTCATGATCCATCCTCAAGGCTGTAGCATACTTACTATTAATTGTATCCACGTATGAAGGGGTTACAAAATGCGTTTTGGCTGCTAAGATGTCACTTGATGAAATAACACGTCGAGCATATGGAGGATAACTGAACAAAATACCCATTTCCTCATAATCATTTGGATTATATTCCTTAATCGTATGAAGTATATTCTGCATTTTGACATAAGATGAGACCAATTGTTCAATTCCCTTCTCTTTAATCAAATTAAAATTCGATTTTACTTCTACAAGCAGAAGTACATGCCGTCCATTTACATCCAATATGCCTATCCCGTCACAATCTCTTCTGAAACTAATCCGGCCATGAACCTTATCTGCCGTTTGAAAGATATTTGCACTATCCTTCAGAAGAGCATTCTCTATTTGAATAAAAGAACCATTCGAGTGGAGATCCACATACCTTAAAATCGGAGAAGACGAAGACCTCACCTCATTCAGGACTCGCATAGAATGAGGCTTTTCTGAGAAATAAGAATTCTGGTATATTGACTCCTGTAAGTCACGCACGCTAATCATCCTACTCCTTACTTAATGCATAAATTGCATCACTAATATAATCTTCACTCTCATTCAAGTCACGAACAATATCAAAGAAAGACTTCATCGGAATGCCATTATCATCAACCTTCAATGACTCTACCACCGTTTTTCCGTTCCTGTCCTTTGTAAAATAATATGCATGGATATTTTGCGCATCAATGTAAGCACGTTCATTTAAATGTCGTTGTCTACAGATATCTAAAAATAGAGACATATTCTTTCTACGAATCCCTCCCAACTTCACCAACTGATTCAAACGCTGAATGAGGTAATCGCTATGAGTCGTCAAATGAAATGCATTACCACGGTTCAAGGATATGGCTATTGCATCTGCTATCTTAACTGTTACAGAGGGATGCTGGTGCGCCTCAGGCTCTTCCAAACAATAACTATAATAGCTCCTAAAATTCTTCAGATAGAACAACCATGGAGACATGTCTTTAACAGAAGACGCACTTGCAGATAACGCAATCCTATGTTCATCGTCCAACTGAAGATAAGGCTTACTTTCTATGGTAAGCAGTTGTCCTCCCGATGTCATATCAAGCAATCTTGTAGCCAGGTCTTCTTCATTGTCGTCAGCCTGTAGACCAATCCCGTTTCGAAGTCCATAGTCAAAATCCCGAAAGAAAGAATTGTACATGTCTAAAGACGAACCAACTTCTTGTTTCAAAGAAAAATTCTCACCTACAAAGGCACCACGCCCAGGCGGGAGGATAACGGCACGGAAAAAGTTATCACCTAAAATATAATTCTTCAGATAATATCCAGCAAACGCCATGACCAATCCATAGTCCCCCTGCTGTAAACGTTCTTTTCCATCCGTTTTCAACTGATATGTTGAAATTTGATGTGCAATGCTATTATCACTCTTTGGGAGACTTCTCTTATTAATTTCTATAAAGAACTCCCGTTTCCGAAGACGGCTTCGGAATTCCACTTCACATATCAACGTCTCATCACCTAAGAATTTGCGCATGAAATCTTGCACATTCTCAGACAAGCGACCAAGGAAAGCATCCAAATAGAAAACCAACTTTTGAGAATCTTGAGAATGATTATCTTGATTGGAATCTTGTCCCATCAGATTCGCGAACGTACTATTGCAAACACGCGACATAAAGTAATATACCAAATAATTGGCATAACTCTTGCCTGTACTTGAAAGACCTGTAAACAACATCAAGGGAGCCAGAACAAAAGACTCATCCTCCAATGGCCCAAAACGTTTTACATTAATGATTATTTGATTGAGTTTCATGCCATCCTACTATCGAACTATACAATCTATATTATTGGTTTCGGTTACAAAGATAATAGTTTTGTCCGATACGCACAAATATTTACTTCCCAAAATTCCCTAATTATTCGCATTTAATTCTAATACTCATTCTCAAATGACTTTATCACATCCACTTATTTCTGCATCACGACCTCTTTAGTCAGGTTATCCATCACGAATTTTCGTCCGTTCCTGCCCATCTCACGGCATAGCTCCCTATTGCTAAATAGTTTTTGGATGGCGTCCGTAAATGTCACCATATCATCCGTTTTGTTAAAGCTGCCACATTTTTTTCTTCATTACATTTATTTCCTTTAATTTCTTTTTGCCAAATGTTATACTCAAAACCATATCAATTATATCTTCTAGGTCTAAACATCCCCTTCCAACATCCCTTACTCCCCACGTATCGCACTTCTCACCCCATTGAACATAATCCTCGGGAAGAAACGCAGCGAATCCATTGGGAATATCCTTGCATGGTTGATTAAATCGCTGAAACGCCTGCCCATTGAAACACACTTCCGGATCAGATAAGGCTGTTTACTAAAATGACTCATATCCCTGTTGTGCCCCATGTTCCCAGACAATAGCACGAACTCCATAATCTTATCCGCCTTCTTATCAAACCGTGAATCATGACACATGAATCCTGAATCTATATCTGACATTCCCAGATACTTGCTTGCCAGAGCATAGAACGCTTTCCATTCGTTCACCAACCCCATCCGCTTAATCCGCTCTTCTATCTTCTTTACATCTATCTCATTCCGATACGTCCACATCAGTCTGCACCAGTCGCAAATCTGGCGCAGACCAACCCCCTCCTTGTAGAAGTGGTTGAAGAAATGCACAAATACATACACGATGTCGTTCTCCTTGCTAAGTGTAAATATCTGTGTTCCGTTATTATCCCATGAGCGTACAGAACCGATGTTAAACGCATCCGTATATATCCCATCCAGTTCACGATTTATCCGATTAGGCAAACCAACGCGAAGACTTCCATGCAATTCCACAACCCATCCGTCTATAGTCATCCCTTGATGCTTTGCCCCTACATATTCCGTCTCCACCTCAGAGGCTAACGGTATAAGAAATGCCTTCGCCTTAGCATAGTTCTCTTCACTCAGGAAGAAATCCACATCACCGCAGGCCCTCCATAACGGTTTCTCATAACATTGCGCAACCACTTGCCCTTTCACTAGAAGCGTATAAATCCCAGCCTTCCGCATATCAGCCACAAGGCAAGCCACAAACTGGTTCATCGCGTTGTTCCGTTGCTCCAGTTGCAATACCTCTCCTGCAATATTCAAAGCCAAAGTCTGCGGCACTTTTACGTCAGTCATATATTCAAGACCTGCCGCCACCAAACCGATTACAGACTGTTCTGAAGCCAATCTGTAGATCTCGCCAAAGACTAACTTCCCATACGAAGAAAGCTGGACTTCTTTTTCCCAAAGACCAGCCTGTACTAATTCAAAGAAGGCTTCCGTATTCTTTCTACCCATTCTCTATCTAAACACCTTATACGCAATCTTCTTGACCCATACTGGCGACACAAGCATACAGAACATCGCAAAACCATATACATCTGCACTAAAGCCATACCCCAAACCACGGTTTATCATCAGCCTGTCCTTAAACTGTTTCTTGGCAAATGCCCATCCATTCCTGCGCTTCTTGAACATAGCATTTGTCATACGGAAGTTTAATACCACATCCGGGATGTTTGCATGCTGTGTTCCAGCCATCATCCCGTCATACCACAGCATTGTGTCCTGATTCTGACGATACTCTGGCCTATACTTCTTTCCATTCAATTTATCAAAGAACGACTTTTTGAACAGAACAGCAGGATGAGCATGGGGATTACGTTTTGAGAAAAACTCACGGCATTCTTTAGGTCCGGCAGGATAAATAATTGTTTTCCCACGGTTCTTACCAACTTCATCTATCTCATTGATGGCTCCACCCACCACATCAATCTCGGGATGTGCCCCCAAATATGCCATTTGTTTCTCAAACCTGTCAGTCCGCGAAATATCATCCGCATCCATTCGGGCGATATACTCATATCCCTCTTTGAAACAAATATCCAACAAGTCATTCAGCACGCAGGCCAACCCTCGGTTTTCCTCAAACCAGACAACCGATATTTGCTGTTGCTTCTCTAAATGCTTAAGGTAATCCGCCAAGTCTTCGCCTACAGGACCATCCACCCCAATATAGAGATGGTAATTCCTATAGCTCTGCATCACGATGCTCTCCACCGCCAAACGCAGATATTCGATCCTATCTTTCTTATATACCGGTAATATTACCGCAATCTTATGTTCAACCATAACCATAACGTTAACCTTAACTGTTTCTGAGCGTTTGAATCAAACCATTAAGTTGGCGCTCTATTTCATTAAGGTCGTTTAAAAGATTATTATGCAAATCTGAGTTAATGTATCCAATGTTTTTTGATATAAGTAGTTGGGGTTCAACCTCAAAAGCAGACCCTAACGACGTATCTAAGAAATGGGCAAATTCTATATCAGAAGGCTTAGCCGCACCTTCTGCGATGTTGCTACTTATAGAAACTGATGCTCTTTGCAATTGGTCACAAAGGCCCTTCTTCTCAAACTCTTGGAGCAGCGAGAGGCATCAAGCTTGCTTGTTTGCCCAAGTCGTGACAAGAGTCAACATAGTTAACCACGGCATTTCAGCTGTAACCTTATACACTTTGGATGCATAACTTACAGCATCCTGCCAAACCTTGTAATTCCTAAAGTTTCTCGCCTTCTTTATCTTCTCTTCCATAATCTCTTATCGGCAAGGTTAGCGTTAAGGTTAGCGTTAAGGTTAAACCTCCACGACGTATAAGCCCCTGTGTCCCTCGAATACGGAATCAAAGCACACCTTCTTACCGTCCCGGCTCCACCTTGGATGCAAGTCACACCTTGTATCATTATCATACAATCATTGTGGCATATAAAACTTAAAATACCTTTTGATATACAATAAAATACAACAAATAAAGCAAAATTTTAAATCATTAGTTCTGTGTTCATTTTAATATTATTTTTGCTGGTACTCCTATTGCGGTCGCTCCTTCGGGGACATCACATGTAACCACAGCATTAGCGCCTATCTTGGCCCCTTTTCCAATTTTAACATTGTTAAGGATGACCGCTCCTGCTCCTATCATTACATTGTCGCCTATTACGGTTCGTTTATGTTTGTCCGATTCTGCTATCGTAGTATGCTGATAAATGGTCACGCCTCGTCCAATCCTTACATTACGGGCAATTATGATACCGCTTAAGCCATGCGGGAACCTTATTTTTCCTTCAATCTTACAGCAATTGTCAGGCAGTCCTATTCCTGTAGATGCATTATTCTTAGCCTCTACCCTTCTGCAATACAATATGTAGTATTTGGAAATTACCCCCCCTTACTTTACAAGTAGAGTCTACACTTCCAATATTTATCTTCATTAAAATCAGACTGATAGTTATGTAACCACTTCTCCAATATCTTCCTTATCATAGCTCCTTCAAGTATTTATTCCACTGATCAAAAATAGCCTCATCACTATGAGTATCTTGCAGATGGCGGGCATTCTGTGCCATTCGCTCAGCGTTGTCTTTATGACTTAACATATACTTCATTCTTTCTGCCAATACATCTACCTTTCCCAGCGGCATCACATACCCATTTACCTCGTCTTCAATGAGCGTCCGTGCGCCACCAGGACGACAATCAGTGGCAATACAGGGCAAGCCCAAGGCCATCGCTTCCATCAAGGCATTTGGCATACCCTCATAATCGCTGGTCAAGACGAAAAGCGAAGCGGTATAAATACACTGCCACACATCCTTCCGACTCGCATTCAAGTGTATTCGCTCCGTTAGACCCAATGAATTAATCTGCTTCTGCAGTTCCTCTTTTAAAGGGCCATCGCCGTAAATATCCAATGTATACTCTGGAAAAGAGGAAGCAATCTTTCCAAAAGCATCAATAAGCAACTTCTGATTTTTCTGAGGATGAAGTCGTCCCACATTGACTATTCGTTTTTCTCGAACAATAGGTAGGGGATATTTATCTTGAGGAACATTTACAGAATTGTGAATTACGATGGATTTATCTTTCACTTTATCAGGGAAGAAATCCCTTGCCCCTTCCGACTGGAACACCAAACCGTCCATTCTGGGAATGGTATAATCGCGTAACTTTCCCAAAATACCGCTGTATTCATCGTCATATGGATCACCTCTTTCTGAATACACAACTTTACCACGGTGCTTCTTCGGAATAGTCAGACAAAAATATGCAGACTGAAGGTTGTAGTTGATGATAACATCGGGACATAGTTTGAGCACTAAATTCCTGAAAGCTCCCAAACGCCTCAAAATGCTTAAACTTCCTTTTTCCACACCTGTTAAGTCAACGACATTTACATTGTCGTCAATTTTATATTTCGACTTATACTCAGAAAGCACGCACAATGTCACATCGTGACCTCTTTGCGCCATCTGGTTCGACAACAATATGATTTGTCGTTCAGCACCTCCTGCACCATGCAGGTAGCCCACTGTCAAAATCTCCATATTCTTTTTGCTAAGTGTATTACTTTCTCCGTCAGGGAATAATTAGTTGCAAACATTATAACCAACGCTTTCCTGCTCAGTGGCAGGGGCGCTTTCAAGAGCATCCCTACATTTTTTCTATGTTCTTTTGTAAGTACCCTTACTACTTCTTTCTTATTAATTGTAGGGTCTGCAATACCGAAATATGCGATTTTACTCAAAAGAGAAAATGCTGTCCTTGCCCTTTTTACTTTTCCAAGAAAAGCTATTGTTCCGTACGTTTCGTCAGCTGTTAAATCACAAAGAAGCTCTGCTGCTTCCCGTAATTGGAAATCCCTTTTTTTCAGACCACCGCTAGAAATACTATCGCCAGATTGATAATAAAAGTACATAACCTTATTTGTAACTGCGAATTTATGTGCTTTCCTGAGAACTTTATATTTCCAGTCTATATCTTCATTTATCTTTCCATCTCTAAATCTGACACCATCTGTCAAATGCAATGAAAACAAACAGCGACAAACACTATAACTGCCAGTAATAGTAGTTGTGGTAAGATAGTATTGTAAAATATCCTTGCCTTCTAAGATTTCAATTTGTTCTGATACGGGTTCATTTTTAAATACCTTATCGTCATTTGCTAATGAGTAATCAACTTGAAGTACATCCGCGCCAGTTTGATTTAACAATTCAAGCCCATGTTCAAAGTAATCTTTTGCAATCCAATCATCACTATCCACAAATGTCACATAATCGCCTGTTAAACCGCTATCCAATGCCGCATTTCTTGCGCTAGACAAACCTCCATTTTTCTTATGGATCACTCTAATACGGCTGTCTTTTTGAGCATACTCGTCACATATTTGTGGACACCCATCCGGACTCCCATCATCTACCATGATAATTTCAAGATTTTCATACGTCTGCGCCAAAACGGAATCAACACACCTATGCAGGTATTTTTCCACATTGTAAACTGGAATGATAACACTAATCTTTTTACTCATTGTTTCTCATCTTTTTTAAGAGGATTAGAAGCAACGGGTTAGTGTTTTAGTTTAATGTCCTCTAACCTTACCTACTACCCAAGCCAATGGCCAAAGATTGGTTTTAACCAATGTTCCAAAGAGGCGGATGCTTCTTGACTGATATCCCTTATCCATAGGAACATTCTTGTCAATCTGCGTCTGAATTTGACTCCACCTTTCTTTAGCTTTTTGCCGGAATATATTATAGGGATAATGCTGAGCCATTTTGTAGATAGACACTATGGCCGCCGTCTCTATAAATGCGTTTACCGTGTCACCGTATTCAGGATAGTCGCCAACTTCGAGAGCCTTCGCTCTTAAAGCTAAAGCAACTTCACCCCAAGGATCCTACTACAGAGTTCGACAAACTGTCTCCATGCTGCAGATAGTGATACACAGGCTTCTCAATAAACCCGACTGTCTTGGCAAATCTCAGGACGAGGTAACTGTATATTGCTTCTTCTCCTATCTTATGATTACTATACCATATATTATTTTTAGTTAGAAGTTCTCGCTTAACACACTTTCTTACCCCCCCAGGCAACTCTGCCGGTCATCTGACTCCGTAGCAACTCGTCCTTGCTGAGGTTCTTGTATTTTGACATATATTCGATTCCAACGACATTCCCTTCGTCATCCGTCTGATCAACATCAATGAACACCAAATCTTCATCGTGACCAGACAGCTGTTCCATATAATTAGGCTCTATCGTATCGTCGGCATCCACAAATACGTTCCATTTGCCTCTTCAATACCCACGTTACAAACCGCTCCCACACCCGCATTCTCCTGATGAATCACACGGACACGAGAGTCCCGATGGGCAAATGCATCCCAATTTTGAATGGTTGCATATCAGAAAAGAAGCTTATAGACAATTTCATCTTTATTACGAAGGGCAGCATATTCTTTATGAGTACGCCCTTCACAAAAAGTGGAAATGTAATCAAATAAGCTACGAAGGTCTTTATAAAGGTGTTCTATATCTTCATTTGTTTTAAACGTAGGGCTACCTCCCGGCATCATCTCGGAAGAGTGAAGCATAAACATCACATAATCGCTATTATCATTCTTAAGTCGTTCCGCCGAATATAACAACTCTCTTAAATTTATGCCCCCATCTTCCATTCCCAAAGATTATCACCCTCGGTATCTATAGTTATAATAAACGATTTCATGCTTTTTACAATTATACATTAGTAACTTGTTTAACACGTTTTATAATTGACACTCCCAGCCCTAGAACTATAAGAAAATCGATATTATAAAGCCCATTCCCTGTCAACCCATATAAATAGAAGAACAACAAAAAACAAAAAGCCAGCTTTGTCAGCGTTACTTCAACGGAATGTTCTGGATACTTGCGCCGCAGTTTTTTTAGTAATTGTATTGACGAATAGGTCAGTACTATTGCAGAAATAATAAAAACAGCTAATACAATCACGCCTTCCTCTGCAAAAAGTTGCAAATATATGTTATGTGCATCAGTATTACCACCACGATAGCTTACCGTTTTTTTAAAACTTCCCCATCCGTGGCCTGTTAATGGGGAGGACTCACCCATAAGAATAGCTTCCGCATATAGTAACTCGCGTCCATGCATAATATCCTCATCATCAAGGTCAAAATTAACTATTGTATTTACTCCCTTTGCTATGGTATTATCTGCCGGTAAGAATGGCATTACAATAAATAGTACACATACAAGCGCCACTGCAAGTATGGAACCTTTTACTATTGCATTACCCTCTTTTTTACCCTCATATCCCACAAAAAAACTTAAAAAGAAAACCAAAGCACCCATAAACAAATGAGCGCGTTTACCCGTCAACAACAATCCTAAAAACAATATGATACCCCAAACTATTTTTTTATTCTTTGGATTATTCTTGAACATAAGTATTAAGAATGCATTCAGTATGCACGCTGCAGAATGGGAGGTTTGCGACATCAAACCACAATTACCCATATTTTCTTCCAACCTCAAAATAGTTTCAACTTCTTGCGATTTAAATAGTTTCGATACGAAACCGGTATAAAAGCCATTCCATAACTCCTGGATAATACATGCTGTTGCACAGGCTATCCCAAAATAAACAATCACATCCAAATAGCGATAAAGTGAACCTATATCATATTTTGTATATCCCCAAACAAACAGCAAGACCAAGAAAGCCTGCATAAAATACAGATACTCTCCAGCCCGTATAGATGAGAAGCAGGCGATTAACATAAACACAAAGAACAAGGAATCTGTCGATTTAACCTGAACAGAAAACCTTCTATTAGTCAACATCATACCAGCTATCATAGCAATATATATAGCAGCCCATGCGTTGGTTGTTGCAAAAAACAGACTCTGCAAATAAACGCATAGTGGTGTTACATACAGTATGAATAGTTGCAAAACCAGGTCTTTATTCTTCTTTCCACCAACAACTTCCATAATCTTATCACTCATACCGATAATACTGCTTTAATGTCTCAATAATACTTTTTATATCGTATGCCGCTAATGATTCCTTCACCTTTGCATAATCAAATTGCCCTTTTCCTAGAGCAGCAGAGACCCACATCTCTGCACCTGATGATAGCGGCAGTCTAATTACTTTATCTGTCACCGTGGTTTCTTCTGGGACTGTATCAGACACAATGCACCGTAACCCTGCAGCCTGTGCTTCCATCAACACAATACCCAAACCTTCGAATAATGACGGAAAGACAAAACAATCCATCATTGACAACATCGCAGGAACATCACTTCTTGCACCCATAAAAATAACATCATCGGTCAACTGAAGTTCTGCCACTTTTTGCTTTATCTTTGGCATATCTTCACCATCGCCAACTAACAGTAATTTGGATGATGGCTGCAGTTGCTTTAATGCCTGAAATACTTCAATGATTTTGGGATGATTCTTAACTTTGGTGAAGCGGCCCACATGGCCCAACACAAAGCAATCATCTGCAATACCATATTGTTTTCTTAGTTCTGCTCTCGGTTGATTTTTATAACTATCTATATCAATACCATTGCGCATCACAAGAGTGTTGTTCAAGTGGAACAATCGGTCTGTTTTGTCCGCCATCTCCCTGTTCAATGCCATTGTCCGCACTTTAAACACCCTATAGCAAAACCTGTCTATATAAACATGAATGCCGTAGGATGTCTTCTCTGGGTCTGAATGCAAGGTATGAAATAACTTCTTGACTCCAGTTCCGATAGAAGCCAAGCAAACCATCCATAAAATGGAAAGGTGGATATGAACAATGTCAGGACGGCGTTGTTTAATTTCCCTACGTATCTGATATACTTGTTTTAGGCGTGCAATAATACCGCTTTCGTGTATCTGCTGCCCAAGATAACTAACAGGAAGTTGTTCCTCCGCTGCTTGTCTTTCATACAATCGGTTCTGGTTTGAGGATAAAGACAGCGCCTCCACATCAAATTCCGGGTCGTTTTTAAACTTCCGCAAATATGTCATTACTACCATTTCAGCCCCACAAGGTGGCAAATCTGGTATGATTTGTAAAACTTTCATTATGACAATGCTCCTTTTAAATACTCTATCGATGAATCTCTCAATTCTGCCAGTTTCTCATCCACGCCATCGTAATCTACAAGACTAAACTCCACATTATCAGTAGCTGCAACAAGTCTTGACTCCAACCCAAGCAGACGCAGCAAATTGAGTGCTCTGTCCTGTTTTGAATTTTTCAAACTATAGAAATTCTTCTTGAATATCGTAGAGAATACTGTTCCATGGAACGATATTGTAACAACTACAGTAGCGTATTTAAAATAGCCAAGGAATTCTTGGGGTGTTACAGAATAGCAATCAATTACGCCTTCTACTCCTTTCTGAAACTCTTTTTGAGCAGCCACTCTGACAACTGGCATATTCTTTTGTCGGGCTATGCGCTTTGCAAAATCCAACGCTTCTGGTTTAGTTTCTAAGCAGAAAAATAAAACATAGTGTGGTATTGAGGGTTTAACAGCGGCCATTGAATAGACTTCGACGGACGGCAATAATGTTGGATCCAAAGTTACTGGCACTTCCACACTGCAATGTTTCAGGAGGTTTTCTTGAAGTTGCTTTTCTCTAACAGATATATACCTATAATTTTCCAGCTTGCTCTTCACGTCCCTCCACATTTCATCTGTTATCACGTTATGCCCTCCCATACTGGCAGAATACGTGATATATCGTTTCCCTAAGCCAGGAACCTCACCCCAATATACAGGGTCAAAGCCAAAGCAAATTTGAGGGCTCCATACTTGATCACTCCCGACAACTACCACATCGTAGTCTAATTCTGTTGAAAGAGGTAAAGATAGCCTTGAGGAAACATGCAGATATTTATTCATAAAAGAGTCAAAAGCCTTACTGCCTTTTCTTTTCTTTCCAATTAACAGTGTGCCTGCTATGATTTCTTTTACCTTATCCTTAATACCTTCCCGATGCGATATTGCAAACTTGGAATATGGTTTCCTGTATTTTTCGATATAAGCAGGTCTATAATCAATTACTTCCACATCATGTCCCATAGATATAAGTGTTTCTTGTAGCGCATAGCATTGAAGCACAGCACCATAATTCAAGGCTCGATGGAAAGTTAAAATTCCTATCTTCATTTCTCTGTGTTTATATATTTATAACCATTGGATAATTTCTTCACTTGACAATCTGCGGCTTTTAGGTACCATAAACCGCTCCGGGGCATTTCCGATGACGATAAACGCAACGGGTGTCTCTGATTCTGGATAACCCAATGTTCTTTGCAGTTTCTTTTTATCTTTTATTTTCAAATGTGCGTTCAGAGGACATGCCACTATGCCATAATAATGAAGGGCGTAAAGTAAATTCATAACAAAAATACCTCCGTCCAGAATGCCAGAAGAATGATGCATATGCGACCATGCGCCCACCTCGGTTGTGATAAGCAGCCATTTATCTGCCTTTTCGCCAAAGCCTCGCGTGCCATTCTGCATGTTACAGCAAAGTTTCTTACCTTCTTCCGACGCAATGATTTTCACTTTGGTGGCCTGCCTGTTGCAAGCAGATGGTGCCGTTTGAGCCAATTGTATAGCCGCGATAAGTTTGTCGTTATCCACTGGTTCGTCAGTAAACCATCTTATGCTATGACGGCTCTCAGCAAACTCTGCAAAGTCCCTTGTCGGTTTGAAAAAATTCTCCTTCGCTTCTGCGTAACAGTTTTCGTCTTTAATCAATAGCATAGGCACCAATTTCTTGATGCCATCTTCTATATCAAACGGCAAAACGTAACCAGCATCCTGATGTATCTCCAAATATTGTTTCAGGTCTGCTATCGTACTTTGGACCTCCATCGAATCGCTCCCCCATCTATTAATAATCTCATCAAGATGCCTTAATAAATCCCTGACACGAGGCTGACCAAATCCCATTCTTCTCTCAGGCATTGTGATACCTTTCTCGAGTACATGCGACATAACCATCAATGCGGCCAGTCTCGCCTCCTTATTGTCATTAAACGTACTGGAGAATTTCATTTGTCTTTTAATATTATACCAGCTGTCATTCACAAGCCATAGCCTGGCTCTCAACCTTCTTAATATAATATGCAACCATTTTGGCATAATCTTCTCTGTGTACGGATTCATATTCTACGAAATTTTAAAGTTTGAATTATGTTTTATTTCTCAAACACCCCATTGCTCATGCTGATAGTTACAGCTATACGGACTGATACTTGGGAAGAGTTTTGACCCTCTGCAGTATATTCCTTGGCTTCCGAGGCTGGAGCACCATCCACCTGGATTGGTTGTATCCGCTTGTGCGTATCCCTGTACCATTTATTAAACTCGTTTACCGGTACGCCCTCGTTTGCCATAGCATGAGCAAGTGCTTTTACATTTGCGCCACAATCAGCAATAATATAATCTTTTGAATATACAATTTGTTTTACTTTTCTTGTAGATACCATAATATCTACACTATAGTTTGGTAAGAAGTATATATTGCTGGTGTGTCCTATGAGGTCGAACAGCTTTCCTTCTTATACAAAGAACGACAAAGTTCTGTTAGTTCTTCCTTTGACTCTGGCTCGTAGAATGTTCCAATAATACCACTTTTGGCGTGATTGAGCCAGCAGATACTATAAACCGGAATATTATGTTTTATAATCATTCTATTTTTTTATACATTTGACAATTGTACGAATAGGGTATGTTGAATAATAGTAAAGATTTGATTTAAGAAATCTATAATTAACCAACCTTTGAAGGCTTGCATAGCCTCCTTTAAGAAATGTTGCATATAAGAGTTTCCCATAATCAGTCATTTTACTTGGATGGTTTAAATTTCCGTGACGTGCAATCACCTCTTGTGGGGAAGCTATTGCCAATTTCAGATTTTCTTTGATTTCATCCAACACCTCTTTTCCCTTATCATTGTGTACTAATATCGTTGAATAAGTTTGATTAGATGGCAATTGGTATTTTTCAAATTCTCGGGCAGTTAAATGATAATCACCTAACGTTAAATCTGCCGGTTTGTTTGGAGTCGCATAAGCACAACTATAGCAGGACAAACGATACCCTGCCCTGGACATAAACAAACAATAATATGATGATTTTTGTTCCAATATTTTTTCATCATAAAGCACTTTGTTCTTTTCGTATGTCAAAGTAAGTAGATGTTTCCTTTCTTTTCCATGCCAGTAATAGCCTTTTGAACGAAAAGAAACGTTTTTTACCGTACATTTATTTTTACTTTCGTAAAAAGATATATAGTCTTGAAAAAGCTTCTCTTTCGGAACGCCGTGACATACCAAGTCAATTGTATATAAATTTGGTGCATCACCAACAAATCGTTTTAAAGAGGCGACTTGACAAGAAGTACCCGAAAAAAGAACTTTCCGTCCCTCTTTCAAATCAGCTTTGACTTGCTTATAAATCCCGTCTGTTCTACTCTGTATATATTTACTTCCCTGTAACAGATAAATATCTTTGGCATCCAATACACGAATATGATGACATGAAAGTTTATTATTTTCATAGCACATTGCAGCACCATATACAACACCTTTTTGCTTTAACACTTGAAGTGCCAAAGCTGCAAAAATACCACCTGAAGAAGATTTTTTCTCCACATCTTCATTCTTATAGCAACCTAAATATACTTTTATCTTTTTATCGAGACCTTCATGTTTATCCCTATCCTCTTCATTATAGCGCGGACATAGTTTTATACATTGTCCGCAAGAGATACAGACATTTTCATCAACATGCGGAACTCTATTAAAATCACTGTCATTATGCATTGTAATGGCATGAACAGGACATTTATCCATACATGCAGCACATCCACAGCATTTTTCTGGTACAATTGCACTAACCGTTTGTGTTACCGTAAACATATTGATTTCAGATAATCTAATGATTTATCTCGTTCCTTAGAAAGTATAGTATTTGCTTTAGCATAATCTATTTGCAGAGAAAAATCTTCATCCATATTTGAGATATACTGAGACTTCAGGTCTAAAAGTGACAGCAAACTTTCTGCACGAGAACCAGTGGTCGCAACTTTTGCTGATAAGAATGGCTTTTCATAAATAACAGAAAAGGCTGTTCCATGAAATGAATTTGTAACGACAGCTTCTGCATGGTCTATTAATGAGAGAAAATCTTCCACTCCTGCATCGTATATGGTTTTGACATCTTTTGCAGAATAAGCATAAGAGCCTGTATAAACAATCCTGCAATTCTTTTCTTTAGACACTTTACGGGCTAAATCGAAGACATCATCATTAGGCCTTAATCTATAAACAAATACATAAGGTTCTTCTATTAAACGTGGAGACTCTATTTTCCTCCAAAAATTTTTATCCCACAATAATGTAGGATCCAAATCTTGGCGTACCTTATCTGTAAAAATAGGCTCAAAAATATTCAACGCTTGCCTTTCTCTAAGTGAGATGGACTTAAATGGTGACAGGGCACTTTTATATTTCTCTAAGTCCTCATCACTTAATAAAGACTTTCCTATACTTGCTGCATAGCTATATTTGTCATACTTCCCATCAACCCATTGGAATGCATACCATGATAGTTTCAATGGTGAATTCCATACCTGGTCACTACCTGCAAGAAATACGCTATTATTATCAATTGTCTCTATGAAATCATTCTCGTTTGTTATATTGACAATAGAAAGCATATCCTTTGTAAAACTGTCCAATTTCTTATACTTAGCTCCATATTTGTAATCATCAATTGTCAACATTAACCTTCTTCTAAAATTATAATCTTGGTATGGCTTCAAAATGAATATTACATCACTCAACAATCGACTAATAAAACGACGTATTTTAGTTCGAGATTTGGAACTTTGTTTTTGAATAATAATTGGAGTTGCCCCATTCCTTTTCAAACAAGTTTGCAATGCATAGGCCTGCAACAAAGAACCGTAATTCTTGTGTATATATGTGACTGTGTATATGTTCATTTGATTCGTCTTTTTATGAAATTTATGGCTATAGCCAGATCTTCTTTATTACATGCAATAAGAGCATAAAAAATAAACGTAATTATACAAATAAAAAGTGATTGCCAGATTAAAGTAATAAAACTATCTGCTGTGTTAGAAACTGTGTATTCAGTAAACACCCAAATAAAAGCAGACGCCAAACACAATCTAGCTAACATTATTACATACTTATAAAAATTAAAACCTATCATCCTGCACATTATTAGGGCACGAACAAATGTAACAACAATTGCCAATGCTATAGAAATAAGCATCGTCATAGTTGGTTCACTGCCAAATTTTAATGCTATATAAGATATTGGTAAGTTTAATATAAATAAACCTCCCACTATTATTTCATAATTCCTTATCTTCCCTGTAGCCAAAACTGTAGCAATCGTAGGGCCGTTTGTCACATCAACCATACCATTAATGAGAACCAACTGAGTGAAGACCACTGTATAGGGAGGGATTTCTTTCAACCACAATCCTAATATGTATGGTGTATTTGAGAGAATTGGAAAGACTAGCAATGAAAGCAAAAAAGAACTCATTGTTGTGCTACGAAGAACTAACTTGTATAGAGCATCTTTCTCATCAGCCTCATAACTCTTATAAATCTGAGGTTTTACGGCAGTAAAGAAATTATTAGATAGTTGTGATACTGCGTTATATACCTGGAAGGCTACAGCACGAGCTGCGTTAATTGCTGGGTTGAAAAAAAGATTTAATAGGATATTGATGCCCTGGCTCCGGATAGTTACTGAGAATGTACCATACAAATGCCATCCGGAAAAACTAAGCATTTCTTTGGCCTCCTGTTTATTCCAGTAAAACTTAAAGTAGCTTTCCTCGAAATTATGAATACAATAATAAACATATATACCTGCGATTAATAGGTAAAGCAAAAACATGAATAAAGAATATGACACAAGTTTATCAAATGACAATTGTGCTAAAACAAAAACAAAACCTAATTTTAAAACAGCTTCTAAAATCCCTATATATGCAAATGCTTTCATTTTTTCATGCGAAATAATCAAAGCATTATAGGATATAGTTATCATTTGGATAGCGAATGTTAAAATAGAAATCTGATATACTATGTTCGCAGCCTCTATTCGCTCTGTAGGAATAGTCATCTCGTTATTAAGAAACCAAAGACCAATAGTTTCAAGAATAATGACAATCGCTATTATGAGTATTAAGAATATAGTCAGATTTAGACAAAAAACTCTATTAATCAATTGTTTGTCATCGTGTACAAGTGCTTGTGAGAAATAGCGTTGCGATGATGTAGCAAGCGTACCGTTAAGGAATGCAAACATACTTACCACACCTCCTACCACATTATATAAGCCGTAGTCGGTTTCTCCAAGAATGGATAGATAGGCTCGGACTGTATAAAGCCCAATAGCCATCACTACCAACATTCTAATATACAGGAATACCGTATTAATTGCGATTTGTTTGTTATTAATTTGTGACATATAATCACTACTTTATGGTATAAAAGAGCAAGTATCAAAAAACATCGTACTAATTTATGTGCGAATCCAGATGGAGTTTCTGTCCCATTCTAACAATTTTTATATAATATCTCGAGACATTTCTTTGTCACACATAAAATTAGTTATAAGATTCAAGTGAACACGAGTTTCATAACCCATAACGAATTGTAGACTAATAAGAAAAATATCGACGCAAGTCACTATTTAGGGTTCTTCCTTTATAATATGATGCCCAATTGGTTTCAACAGTCCTTTCACCTGTGTTGGGGTCATAAATCTCACGGAAGTAATATTTCTTGTTAGTTTCGTCATTGCGAATAGTTTTCTCAAACTCTGGCCACTGGGTTATAACATCGTATGACAGGGGGACAGATATGTTCGTGTCACCGTGATAATTATTCTGTTTATATTTGGTGAAATCTAAATAGAAATAACAAGAATTTACACAATCAATCGCGTTTAAAGATGTCTCTAGTATATACTTTATCAATCACATCATCCAATGCAGAATCATAGCGGTTAGCAATGATGGCATCAGACTGGTTTTTGAATTCATCGAGGTTATTCACAATTTTTGAGCCAAAGAAGGTTTCACCATCCTTCAATGTTGGTTCATAGATGATGATGTTGGCACCCTTGGCCTTGACACGTTTCATAATGCCTTGGATGGCACTCTGACGGAAATTATCGGAGTTACTCTTCATCGTCAAGCGGAATACTCCAATTGTGACTCCTTTCTCTGCGCTCTCACTCCAGTCGCTATTAGCTGTATAGTAGCCTGCCTTGCGTAACACCTCATCAGCAATGAAATCCTTGCGTGTCCGGTTGCTCTCCACTATAGCTGTCATCATGGTCTGAGGCACATCGGCATAGTTGGCAAGCAACTGTTTGGTGTCTTTGGGTAGGCAGTAGCCACCATAACCAAAGCTGGGGTTATTATAATGGGTGCCAATACGTGGATCAAGGCCCACACCAGAGATAATGGCCTGAGAATCGAGTCCCTTCACCTCAGCGTATGTATCAAGCTCATTAAAATAGCTTACTCGAAGGGCCAGATAGGTATTAGCGAAGAGTTTGACAGCTTCTGCCTCAGTCATGCCCATCAAAAGAACAGGTATGTTCTTTTCGATGTCTGATGTAAGAGGTAAGATGGAAGATGTGGGCTGCACATCTTTGCTTGGTCCTATAGCTCCTTCGAGAAGGAGGTTGGCGAAGGCCGTTGCTTTCTCTTCTGCCTCAGGATTACCAATGGCTGTTATGGCAGCATTTTCCTCGTCCCACTTAGCGTTACGGTCGGCAGGCAATATTTTGGGATAGCCTACGATGATACGACTGGGATAGAGGTTATCATAGAGGGCTTTGCTCTCACGAAGGAACTCAGGAGAAAAGAGGAGATTAAACTTCTTGCCCTTCAAAGCCGGGTCAGTCAAGAACTTCAAAGCATACTTAACATAAAGTGAACGACAATAACCTACAGGGATGGTACTCTTGATGACCATCACTGCATCAGGGTTGACACTCAACACAAGGTTAATGACATCCTCGATATGATGGGTATCAAAGAAATTCTTCTGTGGGTCGTAGTTGGTAGGTGCCGCTATCACTACAAAGTCCGCATCTTTGTATGCTGATGCCCCATCCAACGTGGCAGTCAGGTCTAGTTCCTTCTCTGCCAGATACTTTTCAATATACTCATCCTGAATCGGAGAAATACGTTTATTGATCTTCTCCACCTTTTCGGGGATTACATCCACTGCTGTCACGTGGTTGTGCTGTGCCAACAACGTGGCAATACTCATACCGACATAGCCGGTTCCTGCTACTGCTATATTCATAATAAAATACTTTTTTTCTTCAAACTACCTTCATAAATGCTTCTCGCGAACCAATTAAGTCACGATGATGGTACAATCTTTGAGATGTATGATGGCTGAAGTATGATGGCTGATGTTCCAACTGCGGACGAAGAATATCTACAACCATATCCATGTTCATTAGATTGACAGAAGATACTTTACTCAGGGTGACAGGGGACAGGTTCGTGTCACGTTTTTAAGTATCATAAACTAACAAGTTTTTAGTTATTTCACTCTCGCCGTCACAAGCTGGCTTTCATTCAACTTCTGTATCAATTTCTGCACATAATCATCATCAGGCTCCGTATGCACAAGTTCACACATTTGCAACCCAGTGTCTGTCAGGGTCACCACACGTGTGTGAAAAGTGTTTTTTAAGATTTTCAGTTCTATTTCTACCGAACTGATGTGAAGGATACTGTCATTGGCAATCTCCATGCTAGCATGGTC
>Ga0310691_10002250_pt1 | contig 26232 bp, 21 predicted proteins | sample 176DNAGHGlowgp2_FD_203887 | JGI IMG/M metagenome (GOLD analysis project Ga0310691, IMG submission 203887) | Sheep rumen microbial communities from Palmerston North, Manawatu-Wanganui, New Zealand - 1766 DNA GHGlow gp2 (v2) (version 2) | ecosystem: Host-associated > Mammals > Digestive system >... | reverse complement strand
AGTAAAAGTGAAAAATAATAGTTCCTTTCTGAAGACTTGGTGGCTCAGGCGTTCCTGCTTGCGCTACATCTTCTTATTTTTCATTTTTCACTCTTTCATCTTTCATTCTTCAGCCCAGATCAACACCGACCGCGTGATGATGATGGGGCGCAATGCGCTCTACTACGAGGATTATGTGCTCAGTATCCAGCGCTTCAACATGGTCATCGCGGCCAAACCTTATCTTCACGAGCCTTATTTCTTCCGTGGTCTCGCAAAGTTCTATCTCGAGGACTTCACGGGTGCCGAGCAGGACTGCTCTGAGAGCATCGAGCGTAACCCTTATGTCTCTGACACCTATCAGCTGCGAGGCCTCTGTCGCGTCAACATGCAGGACTACGAGGGTGCCATTGCCGACTATCTCAAAGTCATCGACATGGAGCCCAAGAACAAGCCCAGCTGGCATAATCTCGTGCTCTGTTATTTCGAGCGAAAGGACTATGCTCGCGCCGACTCTGCCCTTGACCAGATGATACGCTATTGGCCTCGTGAGTCGGAGAACCTCACAATGAAGGCGCAGGTGGCCATTCAACAGAACGATACCGTCCGCGGCCTCGCTCTCGTTGACTCGGCACTTGTCCTTGATGCGTTCGATGCCCAGGCATGGACGATGCGTTCCATGATCAGCTTACAACGTGGCGAGTATGCCCAGGCAGAGAGCGAGATTGACAAGGCCATCCTCCAACGCCCTCGCATCGCCGGCAACTTCATTAACCGTGCCCTCGCCCGTTTCCATCAGAACAACTTGCGTGGTGCTATGGCCGACTACGACCAGGCTCTGGACATAGATCCCCGCAACTATCTCGGTCATTTCAATCGTGGTCTGCTCCGTGCTCAGGTGGGCGAGGACAACGCTGCTATCGAGGACTTCAACTATCTCCTCTCCGTGGAGCCTGACAATATGATAGCCCTGTTCAACCGTGCTTTGCTGTTAGATCAGACGGGTGACTATCGTGGCGCTATCCGAGACATCTCTCAGGTGCTCAGCGAATATCCTGACTTCCTTGTCGGTTATCAACAGCGTGCAGCCATCCGTCGGAAGATAGGTGACACCTACGGTGCCGAGCGCGATGAATTCCGAGTGCTGAAATCCCGTCTCGATGCCAAGGCTGGCATCAAGCATCAGCCCGCCAAGACCCGTAAACAGAGTCAGCGCGATATCAACGATTACTCCAGTCTTGTGGAAGCAGATACCAACGAACCAGAACGCGAGTATTCAAGCGTTTACCGTGGTAAGGTGCAGGATCACCGTGTAGATCTCATGCCGCAGCCCATCTTCGTGCTCAGCCATCATCGCATCGTCAGTCCCACGAACCGTTATATTCCCTTCCACCGCTTGTTGGAACAGCTGAACGGACGTGCCAAGTGGGGACTTCCCGTTTATTTAACCAATACCGAGGCTTCGTTGGACAGCGATGCCCTGAAGATGCATTTTGCCGTCATCACACGTCTTACGACGCTGTTGGAATCCAGCTCGCGTCACATGACGATCCTTTACATCGCGCGTGCCTTGTCCTACTATCATGTGCGTGACTTCGAGGCTGCCTCCGCAGACCTTGACAGCGCAGCGATTCTCGATACAAAGGATGCCGTGATACCTTTCTTACAGGCTCAGGTACACTGTCGCCAGATGGAGGCACAGAGCGGTGAAGCCTCAGTGATGACTACGCAAATTGGTTATAACCGTGCGTTGACAGAGCTGCAGCGCGTCGTAGCGCTCGAGCCCACCTTTGCTTATGCCTGGTACAATATGGGTAACATTTACATGGCAGTGCAGGACTACAAGAGTGCCTATGATGCCTATAGCCGTGCTCTGAACATAGACCCGCGTCTCCCCGATGCCTACTACAACCGAGGCCTTGCCTCCATCCTTGATGGTCAGGTGCAGCGTGGTCTCTCCGATCTCTCGCAGGCAGGTGAGTACGGCCTCTATGGCGCTTACAACTTGATTAAGCGCTACTCCAAGCAAAAGTAAATAAGATGTTTCATAGTCGTTTCTTTAGTTCGAGTGTTATCTTCGGGCCGGCACTCCATGACGATTTGCTTTTTCTCACCAGTGATAAAATATTTTCTCACCAGTGATAAAATATTTTCTCACCAGTGAGAAAACCTTTTGCCACTAGTGGCAAAAACGATAAGATAGTATCGTGTTGGGCAGAAGTCCATGAATGTTCGCTATCTTGTTATCGTTGGAACCATATACTTTCGTGTCCTTTCGGCAAGCAGAACATGACATTCTCCCAGTACCATTTTGTGTGAACGGCCAAAAAAATGTTAAAACCTACACCTTTTCAGCTTGCCTACACCCGAACCTACACCCACTTATTCGCTTTATTTACTGCTGATTAACTACCATTGGTGTAGGTATGTAGGTTTTTTCGGGCAAAATCACACGTGTACGCGCGCGCACGAACCTTATTTTAATCACGCTCAATTGTGCGACGATCTTCACGCTTAAGCATCAGCGCATCCTTATATTACCACTGAATAGACAAACAAGAACGACATAAAAATGATAATTTTCCGCGCTAAATTCTTGGAACAAGGTGTAGAAGTCTATCATCATCTTGTCGAAGCGGAAGGCACAAAAATAAAATATCGTGAAACTTTCATTTTTTTTCTCTCCATTTCCTTTTCCGTCTCCAAACTTTTTGTACCTTTGCACGCAGGTATCAGCTATAACCCATTCCAAAATAGTGATGTCATGAACAAAACAACATTGGAATTTGTAACATTCTGCATAGGCAAATTGGCACAAGTGCTACACCTCTCACAAAACGAGGTGTATAAGCGCTTGAAAAGGTCTGGCATATTATATGACTACATTGTACCCTCCTATGATGTACTGCACACTTTCAGCTCCCGATATTTAGTGGAAGACCTGACAGAATACATGAGAGAGAAAGGAGAGTTGGCTTCATGACGCATACAGTTATGAGCGAAGAAAGCAAACAGATACTGCGTAGCGCACAATGCGCTCGAATCATAGCAGCCATCAGCGAAATGCATAACATAACTCTGCAGGAGGCAGCTGATATCTACTATAACTCCGATACTGCCACCCTCATTGAGGATGGCATTGCTGATTTGCATTGCCGCAGTGACAAATACCTGGCAGAGGAAGTCTGGAATGAGTATCAGGAGTAAAAACGAAACATCAGTAAACAATAAAAGCAAGAATATGACAAAATACAATATCAGATTGGTTAAATCCATCTATACGCCCGTTGAGGTTGAGGCGGAAAACATGCATGAAGCGCTCAAGAAGGCTTTCGCCATGATGCCAGATACGGACTTGGATCACGGCGATTGCAAATACACCGTTGATTTCACGCCTGAAAACTATGATAAATGAGCCCATCAGCGAAAATCATGCAAGGACGTTGCATAGGACAAGTTTAGCCCCTCGGATATGGTTCTCAAAGCAGTGAATGGGGCAAAACAAAAAGTTGAAATTGAACAAGTAGAAAGAGAAAACAAACGAAAATAACAATAAGATAAATGGCAAAGCAAACCAGTAAAAAAGAAGAAACACTAAACTTGGACAATATTTTGTTCAAGTGCAGGGATATTCTGAGGCAAGCAAAGAACTCAGGTTCGTTCTTCGAGAAACGCGATATGATGCTGACGCTCGTTTTCCTCCGCTTTATCGGTGAGAAATACGAAGATGGCGTTGCGAAGTTGCGCCAGAAGTTGATAGAGGAAGGTCTTGATCCAGATGATGAGGAAATCATAAAAGCCTTCTTCGAGGATGCCACCTTTGCGGACGGCACTTTTGACCTTCCACCAGAATCACGTTGGTCAACCATCATCAACACAGCAGCTCCACAGTTAAACGTGGCTCTTGATACGGCTCTAAGAAGCATCGGTGCCACAAATCCTGATTTGAAAGGATGCTTTGTGGAGGGTACGTTTACCCAAAGAAACCTTGGTGCCAACGACATCAAGAAGATTGTTGATGAGGTGAACAAAATTAGTCATAAGACCTTTGGTGAGGAGAAAGACCTCATTGGACGTGTCTATGAGTACTTCCTGAAGGAGTTTGCCGTCAACGCCACCAAAGAAGAGGGTGAGTTCTACACCCCTCATGATGTTGTGCAGCTGATTGCTACCGTCATTGAGCCTTTTGACGGCACGCTCTATGACCCCTGTTGCGGTTCGGGTGGAATGTTCATTCAAAGCTCGGAATTGGTGAAAGCCAAGCAGGGTGATATAAGTCGTATCAACGTGTATGGTCAGGAGAAAGAGGCTGCAACTTATCGCCTGGCCAAGATGAACCTGGCACTTCGTGGCATCAGCCATAATCTTGGAAGCGAGAGTGATTCTTCGTTCACCAACGACCTGCACAAAGGGTTATACTTTGACTACATCATGGCCAATCCGCCCTTCAACCTCAAGGGATGGTATAATGACAATCTTCAGCACGATAGCCGCTGGGCAGACTATCAGACACCTCCAGAAAGTAATGCCAACTATGCTTGGATTCTGCACATGCTCTCCCATCTGAAGAAAACTTCAGGTGTGGCTGGCTTCCTGCTGGCCAATGGCGCTTTGGGCGATACCGATGCCCTTGAAATTCGCAAGAAGCTGATACAGAATGACAAGGTGGAAGCCATTATCATCCTGCCCAGAGAGTTGTTTATCACTACTGACATCAGCGTTACACTCTGGATTCTCAATCAAAACAAAAAAGGTAGCTCTGTTCATGGTCGCGAACTTCGCAACCGTGAGCATGAAATTCTCTTCATGGACTTACGCCGCTGGACGGATAATCCAGTGAAGGGTGAGCAGAAGAAAAAAGTGCAACTCATTACTGAGCAGATTCAGCGCGTGGCCGACCTCTATCATCAATGGCAATCAATTGGGACAGATGGCAAGAACTTTGCCGAGCCAGAGCTATACCGCAGTGTTGGTATTGAAGAGATAGAAAAGAATGGTTGGACATTGGTGCCTAGTAAATATATTGAGTTCATCGACCACGATTTGGAGATTGACTATCCCAAAGAGATGGCTCGCATCCAGCAGGAAATGAAAGAGCTGATGGCACGAGAAAAGGAATCACAACGAATGCTTGAAGAGGCGTTTATAGGTATTGGCTATGGGATTGAGTAAGTACAACATAGGTAAACTTATTGAATTGGTTGAAGAGACTAATTCTGTAGGCGTATTTGGACCAGATGATGTCAGGGGTATGACCATAACCAAGGAGATTATCCCTACCAAAGCAGATGTGGCCAATACTGATTTAAGCAAGTTTCTTGTAGTTGGTCCCAAGGAATTCGTATTCAATCCACGTACACACGGAAAGAGAATTGGATTTGGTTACAATAATACTAACTCGTCTTTTATTATCAGTTGGAATAATATTGCATTCCGTGTGAAAGAAGAATCAAAAGATATTGTACTACCAGAATATTTATTTCTGCACTTTAATAGAGAAGAATGGGATAGAGAAGCTTGTTTCCGTTCTTGGGGTAGTTCGACTGAAGTATTCTCTTGGGATGCACTTTGTGAAATGCAATTGGTTCTCCCTTCCATCGAGCAACAGCGCAAATACGTTGATGTTTATCTATCTCTTCAAAAGAACCTTGAGGTTTACCAAAGTAAGGTAGAGGAACTGAAACTTGTTTGTGATGGGTACTTGGACAAATTAAAGGCTGAGAGTGGAAGATTGAAAATTGGAGATATTCTTGAAGAGGTGGACAACAGGAATAATGGTTCAAAGATATTATCGGTCAAGGGAATCAATATAGAGAAGAGTTTCATGGACTCTGTAGCAAATACCAATGGCGTTGATTTGTCGAAATACAAAGTCGTCAATGAGAATGAATTTGCTTTCAGTGGTATGCAAACAGGAAGAGATGAATGTATAAGGATTGCCCTTAATGAAAGCAAAAATCCCATTATCGTTTCTCCCGCTTATACTGTCTTGAAGGTTAAGAACGATTCCGTGCTTGTTCCGTATATCCAGCTGTGGTTCTCCAGAAAGGAGATTGACCGTTATGGATGGTTTGCAAGCGATGGTAGCATTCGCTCAAATCTGGACTTGGAGCGTTTCTTTGATATGCGAATCCCCATCCCTTCTATTGAAATTCAGCGTTCAATCGCCTCTATATACAAAGTCTATAAGGAGCGTAAGGCTATCGCTGCCCAGTTAAAAGAGCAACTGAACAGTCTCTGTCCTATACTGATAAAAGGCTCACTTCAAAAGCAATAAATAGTAACAGATATGGCAAAGTCTCGTCTAAAGAATATCAATGGCCGCTTCGTGGAGAGTGACTATGAGAATGCGCTAATCTCTTTCTTGGAGAAAGAAGATTGGAAGTATCTCTTTGGTGATAACATTCCCAGAGACAGCAAAAAGGAAGTCCTGAACATGGACGACCTCGTTCAGTTTCTAAAGGACAGCAATAAAGAGAAAGAACTGGATGTTGATGAGATTCGTCAGATTGCTGATAAAGTCAGACTCGTAGGAGCCGACACAGACTTTGCCACATTGCATGAGGTCTATAAATGGATGGTGGATGGCATATCATTCACCTCGAAGAAAGGCATAACTTACACCATCAACTTGATTGATTTTGAGAAATGGGACAATAACATCTTCAGGGTTGTCAACCAGTTCAGCGTTGAGTACATCAACAATGGCGAAAAGAAAACGCGCCGCCCGGATGTGCTACTTTATGTGAATGGGTTGCCCGTTTGTGTCATCGAACTGAAGAATCCCGCAGATGCCAATGCTACGATAGAAGACGCTTGGGAGCAAATTAACATACGTTATTGGCGCGATATTCCCCATCTGCTACACTATTGTCCGTTAGCCTGCATCAGCGATGGAGTGAAGACACGCTTAGGCACGGTGCGTACCCCCTATGAACATTTCTACGCCTGGCGAAGAGTAGAGAACGAGGAAAAAGTCTCTACTATGCCCTTCGAGGAACTGGAAACGATGGTAAAAGGCGTTTATCGTCCAGAGCGTTTCTTGGAAATATTCAGGGACTATGTCTATTTCCAAGATGCAATATACGATAGTGACGAGAAGGAAATAGTATGCCGCTATCCGCAATTCTTCGCCACACGATTGCTACGCGAGAGCATCATTGACTCAGTAAAGACAAAGAGCGGAAAAGGTGGAACATATTTCGGTGCTACTGGTTGTGGTAAGACATACACGATGGCATTCTTGGCTCGTCAGCTTTCCATGAGATGTGCTGCAGAGATAGGCTCGCCAACCATCTTGATGATAGTTGACCGTGATGATTTACAGAAACAGGGAGCTAAGCTATTCACCAAGAGCGAAGAGTATCTTGGGCTGGGTGTTGTGGAAACGGTGCCTACCAGAAAGAAGTTGCGCGAAGAACTCGGAGCAAGAGAGAGTGGCGGCTTCTTCATTTGCACGATACAAAAGTTCTGCGACAGGAAGGATGACCCTATAGGTCTTATCAACGAGCGTTCCAATATCATCTGCTTCAGCGATGAAGCCCACCGCACGCAGATAGAAGGTTCGAAGCGAATCAAATTCAGCGACGATGCCGACGAGAACATGAAGGCTATGATTTCCAAACCATACGCCAAAGTGTTGCGCGAGGCGCTGCCCAATGCTACGTTTGTCGGTTTCACAGGTACGCCCATTGCCGAGACCTATCAGACCTTTGGTGATGAAATAGACCGCTACACAATGGATCAGGCTGTAGCCGATGAGATAACCGTACCCATCAACTATCATCCTCGCATAGCCAAGGTGCTTCTTGATCAGGAGAAGGCGAAGGAGATAGAAGCTTACTATGCAAAGTGCGCGGAAGAAGGTTCTACGAAAGAAGAGATAGAAAAGAGCAAGAAGGCAATGAGCTCTCTTGAAGTAATTCTTGGCGAGCCTGACCGTTTGAACAAGCTTGCTGTGGATATTCACGACCATTATGTGGCTGCTGTAGCCACAGATCCTGACAGAATACAGAAGGCGATGATAGTCTGCTCCAAGAGAGAGATTGCGTATAATCTGCTGATGAAGTTTAAAGAGCACTATCCCGAATGGTTTGTTGAACGAAAAACGCCAGAAGGCTTGGAAGTCTCTGAAGAAGAACTGAAGAAGTTGAAAGAGATGCCAACCATCGCTATGGTGGCCAGCGTTGGTAGCAACGATGAACCGGATATGTACAATTATCTGGGTGGAGTGAAGAATGATAAGCGGACTGATGATTTGGATGCTGCGTACAAACAGGAACATTCGAACTTCCGTATTGTCATTGTGGTGGATATGTGGATTACAGGCTTTGATGTGGATTGCCTCACCTATATGTATAATGACAAACCCCTGCAAAAGCACTCTCTCATACAAACCATCAGTCGTGCCAACAGAAAATATCCGGGGAAGAAATTCGGCCTGATTGTGGACTACATTGGTATTCGCGACCAACTGTTGGAAGCACGGAAAATCTACGGAGGAGATAATTCTGTAGCACTAACGGCAGATGATGTGGCACAAGCCACAGGCATCTTCCGTGAACAACTGCAGATACTCATGATGCTCTTTAAAGATTTTGACCTTACTCCTTTTCTGAAAGCTGAAACAGATCCCGCACAGAGATATATCTTATTAGCAAAGGCAGCAGAACACGTGTTTGCTTCGACAGAGATCCTAAATTCTGTAAGCAATGACGGCAAAAAGACAAAGAAGGTGTCGTTCAAGACCTACTTCCTGAAAGAAGTGAAGAGAATGAGGAAAGCTTACGACCTGTGCCAGCCATCGGGTGAGTTGGATGAAGAGGAAGAAGCCTTGGCGCAGTGCTTCATGGCCATCGCAGGTATGGTCTATAAGATGAACGGAACCGATGCACCAGACGCAGAGACAATGAACCGACGTGTCGCCAAGATGGTGGAGCAAGCGCTGAAATATAATAAAGTAGAGAGCATCCTTGAAGACGGCGAGGAAATGGATATCTTTGGGCCTGAGTTCGTAGAGAGGCTACAGGATATTAAGATGCCCGCTTCAGGTTTGGAAATGCTCGTTAAGTTGCTTCGACAGAAGATTACTGAATATGGCAGAACCAACCAGGTGGCATCAAAGAAATTCCAGGAGATGCTGGAGGCCACCATTAAACAGTATCACGACAGACGCAAATTCCTATCAGAGCAGGAAGCTGGCGCTGCACAAGAGGCAACGGCAGAAAGTATCATCAAGGAGGCAACTGAGCAGGCTCTGGAAATACTAAAGGGGATGCAGGCCGACAAAGAAAGCTTCCGTAAATTGGGGCTTACCTTTGAAGAAAAAGCCTTCTATGACATTCTGATTCACCTTAGAGACCAATACAACTTTGTGTACGGTGAGGACAAGGCGGTGGACGGGATTGTCGTGAATGAGAAATGCAAAAGTCTTGCAAAGAAGATTCGCGTCATCATTGACGATAAGTCCTCCTTCGCAGACTGGCTTAATAACAAGAACATTCGCAACCAGCTCAAACAAGACATCAAGATATGCCTCGTGAAGAATGGGTATCCACCACAATATACTCCAGAAGTTTTCCGTGAGGTGATGGATCAAGTGGAGAACTTCAAGGAAAATGAGGAGGTAATTGTTCGAAAGCTGGAGGATGTCGAGGATGACCGCGATGTGCGAAAGCTCATCTACGACCGCCTGCAATTCAACCCTGCCACATCTGATGCCGACCTTCAGCGTGAGGCTATGGAATTGTTTGGCGAGCGATATCCTGATATGAGTATTATGGATTGGAAACGAGTAATTGAGGCATACACCCCAATGGTACGCACCGCTGCAAAACAGCCTACTGCATCAGTGATAGAAATGCAACAGAGACAGTGGAGTCAGGCGGCAGAGGATGAAGGATGTTATCATACAAATAAACAGAATCCTGAATGATATGAATAGGCTTGTACTCATAGGAAATGGTTTTGATTTGGCTCATGATCTAAAGACTAGTTATAAAGATTTTATCTACTGGTATTGGAAACAAAGGGTTACTGGATTGCACAATGTCGCTCACACATTGTCTTATGACTCTCTTTGTGAACTGGAAATATTAAATGGTGAATACTGGTCAACGTTTTATTTCCGAAATTCCATGAGCCTTAAAAAGAAAAATGGTGAAGAATTATACAAGTTCTTAACTAAACACAAAGATACATTTCGAATTGGTTATACACCTTTTTTCGGAAATATCCATAAGTCTCTTGAAACAAAGCGTTGGGTGGATATAGAAAATGAGTACTATAGCCTTCTTACAGAATTTGCTATTAGAAGTAAGTCTGAAGAAAAAGTAGCAAAGCTAAATCAGCAATTAGCTTATATAAAAGAATTGCTGATTACATACTTAACCCAGATTAATAAAATAGATATTCAGCCAATTAACACTATTAAAACAAAGATATACGCTCCAATCAATAAATTTGAAGTTGCTATTGGATGGCAGAAAAATTTAAAAGAGTATATTGACTGGAGTCTGGAGCAAGGTAAAGACTATTGGAGAATGAAGTATGGGGATAGTATCGCGTACTCTGATATAGATGAATACAAATCGGATCCAAAAGCAGATTATCCTCGTTGCTTTATGACTCCTGACAACATTATGTTGCTGAATTTTAATTATACAAGAACTGCCGAATTATATGTCACTAACCGTTCAAACGTGACCGTCAATTATATTCATGGATACTTGAGTGATCCAGAGAGTGTAATTTTTGGTTATGGAGATGAGTTGGATAAAGATTACCCTCTATTGAAAGAAGTGAAAGACGATGCCTGTCTGCGCAATGTAAAATCAATAAACTATCATAATTCTGACAACTATCGCAAGTTCTTGGATTTCATAGAATCAGGCCCATATCAAGTTGTAATAATGGGACATTCGTGCGGCAATTCAGACCGTACGCTCTTAAATACGCTCTTCGAGCACCCCAATTGTATCTCGATTAAGCCCTATTTCTATCAAATCGATGAGGAGAATGACAAGTATCTTGAATTGGTTCAAAGCATACATCGAAATTTCAAAGATATGAAGATGATGCGAGATCGGGTTGTTAATAAGAGATATACAGAACCTCTAATTAGATTTAAAAAGAATACTCTATAATATAAAATATGGAATACGGTATAGTTTATTTGCTGACAAATCCTGTGATGCCTGGTCTGGTCAAGATTGGAATGACAACTCAGGAAGATATAGACAAACGGATGAAGGAACTCTATACAACTGGCGTTCCAGTACCGTTTGAATGTAAGTTTGCGTGTAAGGTCAAGAAAAGTGACTGTCTCAAAATTGAGAAAGCCCTGCATAAGGCCTTCGACCCGCAGCGCATCAATCAGAACCGTGAGTTCTTCCGCATCAATGTTGAGCAAGCACAGGCCATCCTTGAACTGTTCCACCACGAGGATGTGACAGAAGATGTGAGTGAGGAAATTCAGAATGACCTTACTGATGAGGATAAAGCTGCAAGTACTAAGGCACAAGCGAAGCGACCACCGCTTAACTTTTTTGAGATGGGGTTGCAGAAAGGTGACATTCTAAAATGGAAGGATAACCCATCCATCTCTGTTACCATCATGTCAGAGCGCAAGGTCTGCTATGAAGGTGAAGAAACATCTATCAGTGCGCTTTCAGCCAAACTGAAGGGATACAAGGTCAAGCATATCCAACCCACTCCCCACTGGCTCTTCAACGACCGCCTGCTGAGCGAAATCTATGATGAGACATATCCATTTGAGGAATAATATGCTAAAAATTTATTTAGATTGGAATTGTATTAATAACATACAGACAAGACATCCGAGGCTGTATGAACTGATAAAGGAATATGGGCATTTATTCATCTTCCCCTATTCCAATGCACACATCCGCGACCTTCTCGTAAGTAGAAATGGTACCAACCCTTATTACGACCGAGATATTAATACTCTAACTGAAATCTGTGGAAAACATTTGCTCCAATTTGAGAACAATATTACTAATCCATTATTTTGCTTTCCACAAGATTATATTGATAGTGTTGGTAATTTCATTGAACTAATTCAAAAAATTAATTGGTTCCCTAACCATATATATAGCCAGCTAAAAGAAAATATTAGAAATAGTTTCACGCCTAAAGTCCTAAAAAGAATACAAGGAGCTAATCCAGAGGATGCGTTTGAAATAATTAATGAAGCGCTTAAAACTATTCATGCTTCATCCTCAATCGAAGATTTGACACTGTCTGGTTTAAACATAGTTAGGGAATATATGAACGAAGAATCCCAATTTAAATCGTTGTGCTTAGCACTAGACGCTTGTGGATTCAGGACTGATGCAAAAAACAAATTATTCACAAATGTTGATACCGATGCCAGTCACATCTTTTATGCATCAAAATGCGATATTCTAGTTTCTAGTGACAAGAAGATGAGAGATAAAGCGAAAGCTATGTTTTCTAAATATGACATTGTGACTAAAGTACTTACCCCTGTCCAGTTTGAAAATCTAATCATCGCTGAATTAAAAAAAGAGTATTCGGTAGAACATATCTCTGAAATAATCCAAGAATATGGGCGGCCGACAGAAAAAGAAGATGGATTACATTACAGAAAGATGGAATCTCCTTTTCTTGGCTTCTTCAATGTATGTATGTCAATAGATGAACACATTGTTGAAAAGAAAGCTCTTACACCTGAAAAATCAGCACTATTTGTTTACTGCTTCAACACACCCTATCTTTTTTACACAGAGTTAGAGCATTTATTTAATCTCATTAAGAGTCTTTTACCACAAGATTTGAAACAGAGCTTTCAAAATGAATACGTTAATGAGATATGCAGTCGCGACAAAAATAGAGCCATTAAAGCGAAATATACTTTTATTGTTTCCAACCTTAATGTACTCTTCGAATTCTGTGGTGATCCCATTGCACCTGTTCCATGCCCTATGCTAAAGGTGAGATTCCTATAGTTACTTTTCACACAATGACATTACCCAAATTCATCATAACAATGGACGGGTACCTGCGTATGGGTATGGTTAATCAGCATAAGGATTTGCTGATTGGCGATGACCAGTGCATCGGTGGCGGGTACTATCAGTTCGATTGGACAAGTAACCTCCTGATACTTGACCGTGCTTCGTATGATTTCGGACGTCCTCGATGGCATCTGCTCGATACTTTGAAAGTGCCGGCATCTTATAGTGGTCTCCGCATCGTGTACATATACGATGACGACCATGAGGACTACATCGTGAGTGACGAGTTACAGATTGAGTATTACGATTGATGATGAATATAGAGGACTATCGTGACTATTGCCTGTCATTAGGCGCAGACGTGGAAGAGAAACTGCCTTTCACGGCGTTCCACTATGCCAGTGGGGTGCTTGTGTTCTACGTCTGCGGTCACATGTTCTCATTCTTCGATTGCGATAACTATGGTGTCATTACATTGAAATGCCAGCCAGAACGTATCGAGGAGCTGAAGATGGGACACAGCTGCATCGGCAAGCCGTTCAACATGTCGCCCAAATATTGGATTGGCATTGATGCCGCCACCGCACCCGATGACCTCCTTCGTGAACTGACACACAACTCATACGAGATTGTCAAGGCAAAATATAAAAGGAAATAGCAGATAATGTCCGACCGCACTTACATAGCCATAGACCTGAAGTCGTTCTACGCCTCGGTGGAGTGCGTGGCCAGAGGATTGGATCCGCTGACCACGAACCTCGTGGTGGCTGACAAAAGCCGGACGGACAAGACTATCTGTCTGGCAGTGTCGCCATCGATGAAAGCTTACGGCATCGGAGGGCGGGCGCGGCTCTTCGAGGTGGTGCAGCGCGTGAAGGAAGTGAACTATGAAAGACGGCGCAATGCAGGATGGCATTTCACAGGCAAGTCATCCAATGACATTGAGCTGAAAGCACATCCTGACTGGGAGCTGGATTATATCGTGGCTCCGCCGCGCATGGCTCACTACATTGAGGTGAGTACACAGGTGTATCAAACGTACATGAAATATATCGCGCCTGAGGATATCCACGTCTATAGTATCGATGAGGTGTTCATGGATGTGACTGCTTACCTCGGCACCTATAAGACAACACCGCATGAATTGGCCATCCGCATGATACGTGATGTGCTGGCCACCACAGGCATCACGGCCACCGCTGGCATCGGAACGAACATGTACCTCGCTAAGGTGGCAATGGATATCGTGGCGAAGCACGTGCCGGCAGACAAGGACGGGGTGCGCATCGCGGAGCTGGACGAAATGTCATACAGGCGCACGCTGTGGAACCATCGCCCGCTGACCGCTTTCTGGCGCTTTGGCCGTGGCATCGTAACGAAACTGGCTGAGTACGGCATCACCACGATGGGGCAGATTGCCCGAAAGTCGCTACAGAACGAAGAGTTCTTCTATAATCTCTTTGGCGTGAACGCAGAACTGCTCATCGATCATGCCTGGGGATGGGAGCCGTGTACCATCGACTATGTGAAGGCTTACCGGCCAGAGACGAACTCCTTCAGCAGTGGGCAGGTGCTGCAGGAGCCTTACGAATGGTCAAAAGCGAAGGTGGTGCTGCAAGAAATGGTAGATGCAATGGCTTTGAGTCTCTTCTCGAAGCATTTGGTGACAGACCAGTTGGTGCTGACCATCAACTACGACACGGAGAACCTGACCGACCCGGAGCGCCGGGCAAGATACACAGGTCCTGTGACAATGGACTATTATGGTCGCACCGTGCCGAAGCACGCACATGGTACAGAAAACCTGTCAAGGCAGACATCTTCTTCCTCCATGATTGTGGAAGCTGCCGTGCGGCTGTACGAGCGTATCACCGACCCTACCCTGCTCGTACGTCGCATCACATTGGTCACAAACCATGTGGTGCATGAGTCACAAGTGAGAAAGGAGACCGCTCCCGCACAGCTTGACCTCTTCACGGATTACGAGGCCGAGGCACAACAGCGCAAAGAGGAAGAAGATGCATTGGAGAAGGAACGCCGGTTGCAGGCGGCGCAACTGGCCATCAAGTCACGCTTCGGCAAGAACGCCATCCTTCGGGGTATGAGCTACACCGAAGGAGCAACAGCCAAAGACAGAAACGCACAAATAGGAGGACATAAGGCATGACACAAGAGAACTACGACGATATTATTAATCTCCCACATCCAGTTTCAAACAGACACCCAAAGATGTCAATGATGCAAAGGGCCGCTCAATTTGCTCCTTTTGCGGCATTGACGGGTTACGATGCTGCCATCGATGAGGCGGCACGGAAGAATGGCGAACCTGAAAGTCAACAATCAGACGAGGATATAGCCGAGTATTATGTATAATTGCACCCTAAAGCGTGGGCGTCGGACTTGTTCGTGCGTGATGCATATAGAAGTTCCCAAGGTTTCCAGACTACGCTGAATAAATAGCAAATGCTTGATACTGCTGTCCGTGAGGATGGCAGTATTTTGGAACTTCTTTTATACTATTATAAAGCAACGAGCAAAGCGCTCAAAGATGAATGAAGGACAGCGGTCTATAATCATCCCTATTCGCGTTCATGCTCAGATAACGCCTTTTATTTCCATATATCTTCGAGCTTTATAACCCGGCCAAGGCCATTCTTCATATCTTCCTCGCCTTGGCGAAGAATATCAACCATTGAAGGGGAAGACATGATATATTCCGTCTCATCCATCGTCTGCTTCTTTGCAGAAAGTTTCTTGAGGTACTTCAAGGCTTTCTGCATGAGTCCTTCATCTTCAGCAATGATGCTCAGCTCGCGGAATAATTCTGCGTTCAACTGTAGTGCGGTCATAATCCTATCTTTCTTTTTTTTTACGCCGCAAAAATACATATAACTTCCGAATAGACAAATACAAACCTCATAATAAAAATGGAAACAGATAAAAATCGTCCCGTCAGCTGTATTAAGCACGAAGATAAGCGTGCAATCTTAGCTAATAATTTGTTCTTGTCGAATATTTCGACTAAATTTGCGACAAAATTAGAGTGCTATGGTTTTAAAAATCAAACTTGATTTCAGCAGGGCGTAGGAGGGGCGAGGTGAAGCGGATGGTTGCGCTGCCGGGGGTGATGTAGGCGAGGAGGCGGCCGGCGTGGGCGCGTTCGTGGCGGTCGGTTTTGTTGGAGGTGTCGCTGATGTCACCGTTCTCCAAACCGAGCAGGCGCGAGGTGCCGTCGATGTGGCAGGTGATGTCGTTGTCGGCGAGAGGCACGAGATTGCCGTCTTCATCGATGACTTCTACATGGATGAGAACGACGTCGCCAGACTCCGATGCCGCTGGGTCGAGGGTGGCGCGCAGGGCATAGGGACGGCCGCAGGTGGTGATCGTGGAGGTGGCACCGTTGGTGGCCTCGCAGCGCAGCGTTCCGGCCTGGTAGTCGATGTCCCAGTAGAGGATGTCGGTGTCTTCGTCGCGCTTGGGGTCGCCGCCTATGGGAGTGTTGTTCAGCAGCAGACGTGCTGACGGAGCGTTGGTGTAGCAGACGACGCGGACGCGCTGGCCTTCTTCATAGTTCCAGATGGCTGGAGCGTAGGGGGAGACCCAGCTGCGGCTGCGATTGCGGCGGCCGCCAGGTTGCATGGTGGGATAGGTGCCGATGTAGCAGACGGGCTGCTCGGCCCACAGCGCAGCGCGGTAGTGGCCGTTGGGTTTGATGTTGCCGGCGAGGTCCAGCAGACCGGCTGAAGAGCCGCGAGCTGGCCAGGGGCCACTCTCGCCGAGGTAGTCGATGCCGGTCCACAGGAACTGTCCGAAGATGTGTTCGTTGTCGCGCACAGCTTTCCACGCGGGCAGGTCGTGGCGGTTCTCGCTGCCGTAGATGACGCGCTTGGGGTAGCGCTGATGGTCGGTGGCGTAGCGGCTCTCGGTGTAGTTGTAGCCCACAACATCCACGGCTTCGGGGTAGGCAGTCTCGTTGCTCATGACGACACCGGCGAGGGCGCCCGTGACGGCACGTGAGTCATCGATGTCGCGTACAATCTTGGCCAGACGCTGTGCGATGATGCCGATGCGCTCGGCATTGGGTTGGTCGGGTTTGTAGCCGCCATAGGCAGGCTGGGTGAAGTCGCTGCCACCGCCGTTGAGGACGGGGTGGGAGTAGGGGTCGTTGGGGTAATCGACTTCATTGCCGATGCTCCAGAGGAAGATGCTGGGGTGGCAGCGGTCGCGGCGCACCATGTCGGCCACGTCGCGGTCTATCCACTCCTCGAAGTAGTCATAGGTGCCTTCGAAGCCGGGCTTGCCCTGGTTCCAGCCCTTCAGCCATTTGCGTTTGGGAAACTCCCATTCGTCGCTGGCCTCGTCCATGACGAGCAGACCGAGCGAGTCGCAGAGGGCGTAGAGGGCAGGGGCATGAGGGTTGTGGCTCATGCGGAGAGCGTTGACGCCGATGGACTTGAGGTTGAGGAGGCGATGTTTCCACACGCCGACGGGAACGGCGGTGCCGAGGGCACCGGCATCGTCGTGCACGCAGACGCCCTTGACCTTCATCCACTCGCCGTTGAGGGCAAAGCCTTTGTCGGACGAGAACTGCAGTGTGCGCAGTCCCATGGGCACCTCGGAGCGATCCACCTCCTGGCCGTTGGCCATCAGGCGCGCGCGTACCTTATATAGATAAGGGGAGTCGAGGGTCCAGAGGTGAGGGGAGGGGATGGTTAAAGAGCAGACCCACCCTCCGCCCTCCCTGTTAGGGAGGGAACTGTTACTTTTGCTGCTGGCTATGACCTTTTCATCTCTATCAATAATTTCAATTTGAATGCTTCTTGAGGATGTCTTGTTTTGAGAGGTGACCACTCCCTCCCTTACAGGGAGGGTGAGGGGTGGGTCCTCTACCTTTACCTCTACCACCGCCTTCTTGCTGTTGAGGCTCTTCACCTTCCATGAGGTGCCCCAGAGGGTCAGATGGGTGGCGGGGGCGCTGACGAGCCACACGGGACGGTAGATGCCGGAACCCGTGTACCATCGCGAGTCGTTCTGCCTGGAATGATCTACATGTACGGCAATCACATTGTCATCGCCCACATGCAGGTAAGGGGTGAGGTCATAGAGGAACGAGGCGAAACCGCTGGGGCGATAGCCGATGCGGTGGCCGTTGACATAGACCGTGGAGCGGTTATAGACGCCCTCGAAGTAGATGTATAGTTTACGCCCGTCGGCGATGTCATAGGCTGTGACGTCCAGCGTGTGGCGATACCATCCCATTCCGCCGGGCAGGTAGCCTTGGCAGGAGCCGCAGTCGGGCGACATGGGCTGTGTCACGCCCCAGTCATGGGGGACTGCCACTTGTTGCCATCGCGAGTCATCGAAGGTTGGGGCAGAGAGGGTGCTGTCATGCTCGGTAGTCAGCTGAAAACGCCAACCGTGGTTCAATAGACGTGCTTGCCCGAAGTCTGGCTGGGCGGAAGCGAGGAGGGGGAGCCATCCAAGCAGTAAGGAAAGGAAATGTCGTGTTTTCATAGAGCGTGTTAGTCGTAAAGCGGTTTATGATGAGAGCCCTATGAGCACAGGTGGTTCATAGGGCTCTCGTATGAGTTAAAGAGTTGCCAGATAGCGCTCGGCCTCGATGGCTGCTTTTGCGCCCGAGGCTGCGGCCACGACACCCTGACGGTAGTGCGGGTCGGCCACATCGCCGGCTGCGAAGACACCGGGGACACCCGTGCGGGGTGAGTCGCCCTCGGTGAGGATGTAGCCCGTCTCGTCGGTCTTCACCCAAGGAGTGAAGAGGTCGGAGTTCGGGCGGTGGCCAATGGCCAGGAAGAAGCCGTCGATGGCGATGTCGTAGCGACGCTCGTCGGCCTCGCCCTTGCGATAGACGACATGTGCTCCCTCGACACCGTTCTCGCCGAAGAGGCCTACGGTGTTATGCTCGAAGAGCACTTCAATCTTAGGATTATTGAGTACGCGCTCCTGCATGATCTGTGTGGCACGCAGGTAGGGCTTGCGCACAATGAGATAGACCTTCGCGGCGAGACCGGCGAGATAGGATGCCTCCTCGCAGGCGGTGTCGCCGCCGCCGACGACGGCCACCGTCTTCTTGCGGTAGAAGAAACCGTCGCAGGTGGCACAGGCCGAGACGCCCTGGCCACGGTATTTCTCTTCATCGGCTAGGCCGAGATACTTGGCGGAGGCACCGGTGGCGATGATGAGGCAGTCGCAGGTGACCTCGCTGTTATCGTCGAACCATAGGTGATAGGGTGCTTTGCTCAGGTCGGCCTTCACTGCCATATTCGGCACAAACTGACAGCCGAAGCGCTCGGCCTGGGAGCGCATGTTATCCATGAGCTCGTTGGCATCGATGCCTTCGGGGAAGCCGGGGAAGTTCTCCACTTCGGTGGTGGTGGTGAGCTGGCCGCCGGGCTGGAGACCTTCATACAAGACGGGGGTGAGGCCGGAACGACCGGCATAGATAGCAGCTGTGTAGCCTGCAGGGCCGCTGCCGAGGATGAGGAGTTTAATGTGATTCATATATATTCAAGATTTATCTTAGATCGATTACTTCGACCTTGGGATAGTCCTTCTTGGGAAATACAAAGGTGGAAGCGGGGAATACTAAGCCGTTCTGGAAGGAGAGGATGGACAGGCGCACCCAGTCGCCATCGCGCTTGGCACGGATGCACAGCGGATTGTAGTTGGCCTGGTCGATGTCCACGAAGATGTCGCTGTAGTCGGTGTCTTCGTACTTCGGCCACAGGTGCACGACATAGGTGGGGCGCCCGCGGAGAGTGGATTTCGTCATGCGGTAGTTGAAACCGCGCTTGTAGATGTTCACGAGTATGGCGGGATTCAGTTCCACCAGGTCTTCTTCGTCGGGTTCCGACACATTCACTTCATTGCTGTTCTTCATCATGCTCCACTGCGTCTTGCCGTCGAACCATACGAGGAGTTCTTCGGTGGTCATCTGGAAGCTGTTGCCATTCATGAGCATCGTGCCGGTGGTTGTGCTTTGTGGCGTCATGCCGCTGAACTGTGTGGCTTTGAACTGGGCTTTCACGCCGCCCGTCTTGGTCATGCGGGCTGCTGTGTTGTCGAGGACTTTTCGGGCACTCTGTGCGCTGACGTTGAGCGTGAGTGCCGACAGGAGGATGGTGAAGATGATTTTATGCATGTCGGATGAAATAATTTCTTTTATTAGACAATGTGTGAGGGAAAAGGTTTAACCGAGGTCGTTGAGCAGGAACTCCAGCGAGGCCTCGTCTTGGATGAGCACGTCGCGCGGCTTGGCACCCTGTGCAGGGCCTACGACGCCTGCGTGTTCCAGCTGGTCCATGAGTCGTCCGGCGCGGTTGTAGCCGATGGAGAACTTGCGCTGTATCATGCTCGTGGAGCCTTGCTGTGAGGTGACGATGAGGCGTGCTGCATCGGCAAACATCGGGTCGAGGTGGTTCATATCGACGTCGGCAGCGCCACCACCCGTGTCCTCCATAGGCGGACGTGGCAGGGCGAAGGGGCCTGAATAGCTCTGCTGGCAGGCAATGAAATTGGCGATGCGCTCCACCTCGGGCGTATCCACGAAGGCGCACTGCAGACGCACGGGCTCGCTGCCGGCCAGGAACAGCATGTCACCCTTACCGATGAGCTGGTTGGCACCCGGACGGTCGAGGATGGTGCGCGAGTCTATCATGGAGCTGACCTTGAAGGCCATGCGGGCCGGGAAGTTGGCCTTGATGGTACCCGTGATGATGTTCGTCGTCGGGCGCTGTGTAGCGATAATCATGTGCATGCCTACGGCGCGTGCCAGCTGTGCGATGCGTGCGATGGGCAGCTCTATCTCCTTGCCGGCGGTCATGATGAGGTCGCCGAACTCGTCGATGATGACCACGATGTACGGCAGGAACTTATGACCGTGTTCGGGGTTCAGCTGGCGGTTGCGGAACTTCTCGTTGTATTCTTTGATGTTGCGGGCGCGTGCCTTCTTCAGCAGATCGTAGCGCGTATCCATTTCCACACACAGACTCTTCAGCGTGTTGATGACCTTCTGCACATCGGTGATGATGGGCTCGTCCTCCGTGTCGTCCTCGATCTGTGCCAGGAAGTGGTTCACGATGGGCGTGTAGATAGGGAACTCCACCTTCTTGGGATCGACCATCACGAACTTCAGCTCGGCAGGGTGTTTCTTGTAGAGCAGCGAGGTGATGATGGCGTTGAGGCCCACACTCTTACCTTGTCCGGTAGCACCGGCCACGAGCAGGTGCGGCATCTTGGCCAAGTCGGCCATGAAGACCTCGTTGGTGATGGTTTTGCCCAGCGCCATCGGCAGCTCCATCGTGGTCTCCTGGAACTTCTTGCTGTTGAGGATGCTTTCCATCGACACAATCTGCGGCTTGGCGTTCGGCACCTCGATGCCGATGGTGCCCTTTCCGGGGATGGGGGCGATGATGCGGATGCCGAGGGCGGACAGCGAGAGGGCGATGTCATCCTCCAGGTTGCGAATCTTGGAGATGCGCACGCCAGGGGCTGGCGTGATCTCGTAGAGCGTGATGGTCGGGCCCACGGTGGCCTTGATGCTGGAGATCTCGACGCCGAAGGTGCGCAGTACGTATATGATCTGGTCCTTGTTCTTGTTCTGCTCCTCCATGTCGATGCTGGCATGCGGGTCGATGTCGTAGTGCTTCAGCAGGTCGAGGGTGGGGTAGCGGTAGTTCTCCAGGTCGAGCTTCGGGTCGTAGGGCTCGAGGGCTGCCACGCGCGCTGCGTCGGCGATGTCCTCTTCCTGCGTCTGCTCTATCTCCAGCGGTATGTCCGTGCCGCTTGTGGCTTCGGGCTTCGCCTTCAGCTCGGCGGGTGTCTCCTCCTGCATGGGTGTGTCTATCGTCAGCTCGATCTCCGTCTTCACGGGGATGGGCTCTTTGACGGGGCTTGCCGTAGGTGTTACGGGTACGGCCTCCGGGATGCTCATGTCAATGACTGTTGCCGTGGGCTCCTCCTCCGTGGCTGTCACCTCGTTCTTCTTGCGGAAGCGGGCAGCCGTGCGGCGGCAGAAGTTCACGATGCTGCTGAGCACGGGGTAGCGCTCCTGCAGCTCGCGGGCGAACTGCTGGGGGTGCAGCAGGCGGCGGATGATTCGGATGGTCTCAGCGCTGAGATAGCAGAGATAGGCCAACAGCGTGAGGAACAGCAGGATGAATGTGCCCACAGGGCCCATGATGCTGTCGAGGATTTCCACGATGCGCAAGCCGTGGTAGCCGCCAGGGCTGATATAGCTGATGGCCGTGTTACCGGCAAAGATGTCCGTGAGGAAGAAAGCTGCCGCCACGCTGATCCAGCAGAGCAGCACGGTGCAGTTGATGAACCACTTCCACAGGCGCACATAATAGGCTCCCGTGAGTTTCAGCGAGGCTGCGAAGAGGAACACGGGGATGAAGAAGGCACCCAGACCGAAGTTCCTCGTCATCCAATAGTCGCTCCACCACGCGCCCATATACCCGGCCCAGTTCTTGGCCTGGCCGAAGTAGCCGCCTTGCAGCACCTTCTGGTCCTCGCCGCCGGTGAGCAGGTGGGACACGAAGCTGAGGAGCGTGAAGGCAGCGACAGCCAGCAACACCACGCCGAAGAAGATGCGCACGGCCTCCGTGCGGTTGAGGGGTTCGTCCTTGTCGCCGCGGAGGGCTGTGCCTACGTGGAGCGTGTCGCCGTTGTCAGCGCCTTTGCGCGCAGGTCGCTTGGGCGCGCGAGTACGCGTCGGGGGAGTCTTTGTTTGTTGAGTCATATTTCTTCCTATTCCTTATTTTGGCACAAAAGTAGTGAATATTTCGTAACTTTTCATCAAAAACATCTCATTTTTTTCCAAAAAGCAGTAATTTTGCCCCCCTAAAGCGCATACTTTCGTGAAAACTATCTATTCTCACTACGATAAATCGGCCATTTCGGCACTCCCGAAGGTGCAGTTTGAGGGACGCATCATCGTCATTCAAAGCATCGGCGAAGCACGCCGTGCTGTCGATTACCTTCTGAGAGCCCCACGCCTGGGCATCGACACCGAGACGCGCCCCAATTTCAAGCCCGGCGGCATGAATCCCGTCTCGCTGCTGCAGGTCTCCACGCCCGACACCTGTTTCCTCTTTCGTCTGGTGCGCATCGGCCTGCCAGACTGTGTGGTGAGACTGCTCGCCGACACCTCCGTGCAGAAGGTAGGGCTCTCGCTACACGATGACTGGGCGCAGCTGCGGCGACGCCAGGACTTCGAGCCTGGCAAGTACCTGGAACTGCAGGATTATGTCCGTAAGCTCGGCATCGAGGACATGAGCCTTCAGAAGCTTTATGCCAATCTCTTCCACCAGAAAATCTCCAAGGCACAGCGCCTCTCCAACTGGGATGCCGACGTGCTGACCGAGCCCCAGAAACGCTATGCCGCCACCGATGCATGGGCCTGCCTGCGGTTATATGATGAGATTAACCATCTTTTCTCAACAAAAGATTATCAGTTAGTTAATACTGAATAGTTTTAAGAGTTCAAGAGTTCAAAAGTTCAAGAGTTCAAGAGTTCAATTTTTCAATCTTTCAATCTTTCAATTTTTCAATCTTTCAATGATTATTACTCTCAAGCGCGGTAAGGAAGAATCGCTGCGGCGTTTCCACCCTTGGATCTTCTCAGGCGCCATTCACCATATCGAAGGACAGCAGGAGGAAGGCGCCCTTGCGCGTGTCCTCAGTGCAGACGGCGACTATCTCGCTACGGGCCATTGGCAGATAGGCTCCATTGCCGTGCGCGTGCTCACCTTCGACGATGAACCCATCGACCTCGCCTTCTGGCAGCGTCGCCTCGCAGCTGCACTTGAAGTGCGCAAGGCCATCGGCGTGGCCGACAATCCCCACAACAGCACCTACCGCCTCGTCCACGGCGAGGGCGACCACCTGCCCGGGCTGGTCATCGACATCTATGGCCAGACGGCCGTCGTGCAGGCACATAGCGTGGGTATGCACTGCTGCCGCCAGCAGATTGCCGAGGCCCTGCAGCGCGTGATGAGTCCCACCGTACACCATATTTATTATAAGAGCGAGACGACGCTCCCCTTCAAGGCCGACCTTGGTCAGGAGAACGGCTTCCTCGTGGGCGGCGATGCCGACGACGTGGCTGTGGAGAATGGTCTGAAGTTCCATATCGACTGGTTGCGCGGTCAGAAGACAGGCTTCTTCGTGGATCAGCGCGACAACCGCAGCCTCCTCGAAGCCTATTCCCGTGGGCGCGACGTGCTGAATATGTTCTGCTACACGGGAGGCTTCTCCGTCTATGCCATGCGTGGCGGTGCCCATCAGGTGCACTCCGTCGATAGCTCGGCCAAGGCCGTCGATCTCGTGAATGCCAACATCGAGCTCAACTTCCCCGGCGACACGCGCCACCAAGCCTTCGCCGAGGATGCCTTCCGCTTCCTGCAGCAGATGGACGACGGCGCCTACGACCTCATCATCCTCGATCCCCCCGCCTTCGCCAAGCACAAGGACGCCCTGCGCAATGCCCTCAAGGGCTACACCCGTCTGAACCTGCGCGCCTTCGAGAAGATACGCCCCGGCGGCATCCTCTTCACCTTCTCCTGCTCGCAGGCTGTCAACAAAGACCAGTTCCGCATGGCCGTGTTCACGGCTGCGGCACAGAGCGGCCGACGTGTGCGCATCCTCCATCAGCTCCACCAACCTGCAGACCATCCCATCAACATCTATCATCCCGAGGGTGAATACCTGAAAGGACTCGTTTTATTCGTCGAATAAGTTAAAGAGGTTTGCAGAAACAGGCTATTTTAGTTAAAATATGTAATACTTCAACATAAAATAGTCCTAACACGTTGTAGGTTATAAAAATAATGCATACCTTTGCACCGTGTTTTTCATGGTATTAGATTTAAGGTTAATGAAAGGTAGGTTGTCGTGAGACAACCTTCCTTTTCTTTTATCCCTCTCACTTGATGATGACTGTCTCCGTTCCGCTTTTGCGATGAATCAGGTTCACGCCGTGGCGCGTGTTGCTGAGGCGTTGTCCGGAGATGCTGTAGATCTCGGCAGGTCCCTTGTCGTCGCTGGGCGTTACGGGCTTCACGTTGGCGGGGGCGCTATCGTTGTAGAGCAGCGAGATGGTGTCACCATCATTTGTGGTTTGTTCTTATTCTATGACGGCGTGGAGGAGGACGACGTCGGTGAGGGGGCGGTCGAGGGAGTCGGTGGGGAGAGACTGGATGGCCTTGACGACTTTCATGCCATCGATGACGTGGCCGAAGACGGTGTAGGTGCCGTCGAGATGGGGCGCGCCGCCTCGCGTGAGGTAGGTCTGCCACATCTCATAGTTCATCTCGATGCCGTTCTCCTCCAGCGCAGCGCGCACCTTCCCCAGGGAAGTCTCGCCGAAGCTGCGGCCATAGACGATGTAGAACTGCGAAGAGCTGCTGCGCATTTCGGGGTTTGCATCGTCGCCCTCGCGTGCTGCGGCCAGCGCGCCACGTTCGTGGAAGAGCCAGGGCAGACGGAACTCAGGCTCCAGCGTGTAGCCGAGGTCTCCGTCGCCGAGGGGCTTGTCGCGCGAGGGCGACTGCAAGGTGCCGTCAGCCTGCGTGTGTACGCGGCTGTCGGGGTCGCCGCCCTGGATCATGAAATCCTTGATGACGCGATGAAAGAGCGTGCTGTCGAGGACACCCTCTCGCACATTCTTAAGGAAATTGTCGCGATGGCGCGGTGTCTCGTCGCTCAGCTCCACGCGGATGACGCCGTGGGTGGTCTCCAGTCGCACGACAGCAGGCTTCTGCTTCTTCGGCTTGGTACCAGCGGCTAAAGTTGCGCTGGTGGCTGATGCGGTGCCAATCACTAACACGACGCTAACAAACCATATAATCAGTTTCCCCATTGATAAACGTTTAATCTCTAATCTTTAATCTCTAATCTCTAATCTATCATCAGCCAGTCGTCGATGAGGCGGCGGGCGATGGAGGCTTTGTCAGGGATGGGCGGAAGGTTGTCGCGTGTGAACCAGCCGCCTTCCGTGAGTTCTTCCTTCTGCAGACGGATTTCGCCGTCGACATAGTCGGCTGTGAAGCCTACCATGAGGCCGAAAGGGTAAGGCCACGGCTGCGAGCCAAAGTACTTCAGGTTCTTGACGCTGATGCCCACTTCCTCGCGCAATTCGCGCTCCACGCATTCTTCCAGTGACTCACCTGTTTCAAGGAAGCCGGCCACCAGTCCGTAGTGGTTGCTGCGGAAGTTGCGGGCGCGAACGAGG
>Ga0310691_10002249_pt1 | contig 26249 bp, 20 predicted proteins | sample 176DNAGHGlowgp2_FD_203887 | JGI IMG/M metagenome (GOLD analysis project Ga0310691, IMG submission 203887) | Sheep rumen microbial communities from Palmerston North, Manawatu-Wanganui, New Zealand - 1766 DNA GHGlow gp2 (v2) (version 2) | ecosystem: Host-associated > Mammals > Digestive system >... | reverse complement strand
GGCGCCCGGCCAGCAGCTGTTCCGACATGCCCTTCGGTATGTAGAGGAAGGCATAGATGTCGTTGGTCTGTATGGCATGGCGCGCCTCGGCCACCGATGGGTAGTGGGCTATCACGCGCGAGTTCTCAAACGCGTCGAGGCGCCGCACCAGCGACCGCGAAGTGCTGCTGTTGTCGAGGTCCACCACGCCGATGGGCAGGTCCTTGGGCGAGCCTTCGTCAAGCAGCGACGTGAAGAAGAACAGCACCAGCAGCGGAAAGACAACCATACAGAAGCCGTAGATGCGGTTCTTGTAGAGAATCCACATCTCGCGCTTGGTCAGGTCCCATATCTGGTGCAGATAGTTCATCGCTTAGTGCTTAAGGATGAGTGACATGCCAGGGCGGAGTCCCTCAAGGGCATCCACCGGACGGGCCTTCACCTCGAAGGTCTTCAGGTCATACTGGCCACTGGCCTTCGTGGCTTTCCACACGGCATAGGAACCCTGGTCTTTCAGGTAGTACACCTTCATCTTCATGTCCTTGTTGAAGGCAGGCACGAAGACGTTGATTTCCGACCCAATCTTGATATCGGCAAGGAAGTCCTCGCGGACGTTGAACGTGCCCCACATGTCGTCCATGATGGCTATCGACATGATGGGCGACCCTGTGCCCACCAGCTCGCCCACCTTCGGGAAGACGTCGGTCACCTCGCCTGCCATCTGTGCCACCTGCACCGTTTCGCCGATGTAGCTGTTCACCTCCTGTATGGCGCCACGTGCCCTGCCCACCTGTGCGGCAGCGGCCTGGCGCTCCTCCTGGCGTGCGCCGTTCACGGCCATGTCATACTGGCTCTTTGCGGCCAGCATCTGTGCCTCCAGCGCCTTGTACTGTGCGTAGGCCTCGTCGCGTTTCTGCTCGCTCATCACACCCTCGTCAAAGAGGCGCTGCACGCGCTGGTACGACTTCTCGGCTATCTCCAGCCCGGCCTTGGCCTGCTGCAGCAGCTGGTAGGCACCCTGCACCTGCTCCTTCCGGGCACCGTTGCGTGCCATCTGCTCCATGGCCGAGGCAGCCTCCTCGGCACTCTGCGCCTGTTCCATCTTTGCGCGCACCTCAGGGGCGTCAAGGATGGCCAGCGTGTCGCCAGCCTTCACAAAGTCGCCCTCTTTCACGCGCAACTCCAAGATGCGCCCTGGCACCTTGCTTGAAACGCGGTATTCCTCCACCTCCACCTGGCCCTGAATGACATCCGGGTCGCGGTCGAGCGCCAAGATACCGATGAGTGCCACAATGGCTACGACAATCACAAAGCCTGCAATGGCAAGCAGTATGTTCTTATGTTGACTCTTTGCTGACATGTCTGTTTATTTCTATTTCGGACTTACAATAATTATATCGGTAGCAAATTCTTCACTTTTCACTCTTCACTCAAGCACGCCCAACGCCTTCTTCAGCTCCACCTGGCTGAGCCTGACGTCAATCTCGGCGTCAATCTTCTGCGACTGTGCCTGCAGCCAGGCCGTCTGTGCCTCCATGACGGTGGTGGGGGTGATGACGCCCTCCTGGAAGCCCAGGTTGGCCATGCGCATGTTTTCCTCGGCACGCTCAATGTTCTTGCGGGCCGTGGCCAGGGTCTTCATCGCCTCATTCACGCGGAAGGTGTTCTGGTTCACCTGCAGCTCTATCATCTCGCGGGCCTCCTCCAGCTCCAAGTTGGCAATGGCGGTGGCACCCTTCGACGCACGTACCTTATACTTCACGTCGCCCCAGTTCCAGATGGGCACACGCACCAGCAGCCCAATGTTCCACAGTCCGCTGAACTTCTTCTCGAATCCGTTCATCACGTTAGGGTTGCTCACCAAGTAGCCCCCCGTGAGCAGCACCTGTGGCAGGTTGCCAGCCTTGAGCAGCTTGGTGGTCTGCCGGGTCATGTCGACGGTGTTCTGCAGCAGCTTCAGCTCCGGACGGTTGTCGAGGGCCAGCTGGGCAGTGGGTTCGGCTGTCAGCGTGGCAAACGGGACGATGGCTTCTTTCTCTTCGTCGGCCAGCGTGATAGGCTCGTTCACGGGCAGGCCGCACAGCTGACACAGGAGCATCTTCGACAACACCAGGCCGTCGTTGACCTTCGTCAGGGCCATCTCTGCCTCGTTCACCTTCACGCTCACGCTCAGGCCGTCGCTGCGGGTGGCCACCCCCTCGCTGATCATCTTCGACACATCGTCGTCGAGCTTCCGCACCACATTGACGTATGCCTCGGCCAGCTTTTTCTTGTGCTTCAGCGACACCACCTGCCAGTATGCCTTGTCTATGCTGTAGAGTGTGGCCTGGCGGCGTTGCTCGGCACTGTTGGCTGCCATGTCCTCAGCCAGGTCGGCCATTCTGTTGGACGCCACGATGGCACCGCCCATGAACAGCGGCTGAGTGAGCAAGATGGACCCTGCCCAGATGTTGCGCGAGTCAGTGCGGAAGGCATCCACCACCTCCTGGCCAAACTGGTTGAGCACCGCTGAGAGCCCGTCGACGGTGGCGCCCATCTGCTGTGCCATGGCCTGTCCCACGGGTGAAGCCATCAGCTCAGGGGCCAAGCCGCCCAAGCTCTGCTTGATGCCGTTGCCGGCAATGGTGCCCATGTTGCTCAGGTTATGCTTCTGACTGTCGTTCAGTATGGACACCTCGCGGCTGGTGTGTTCATAGGTTGCCATGGCGCTCACGTGTGGCAGGTATTTCGTCCGTGCTGAGCGACGCAGGTCAGCCGTCACTTCCTGCTGCACCGCCGCCACGCGCATCTGCTTGTTGTTGCGCAGCGCCATGGCCCGACAGCTGTCAAGACTCAACAGCTGCTGAGCCCACGACCCGAGAGGCAGCAGGGCAAGGAGAATCAATGGTATTTTCTTCATAGTCATCATTTGGTGGGCCTCAAGCCTCCTGTACCAGAAGACCGGGATGCCGCTTTTATTTACACGGGCAAAGGTACTGTTTTATTTTTATTCCTTTGCTTTTTTTGTGTTAATTCAAACTAAAACAGCCGTATGCTTGCTCTTTAGAGGAGTTTCAGCCATCACTTTGGGAAAAATTCAGACAGAAGCCAGCCTTGCCTTTGCAAAACTAACCACATTTTTAGTTGCACTACTTGCACTACTTGCACCAACGGGGCATTTTCTGGGAATAAAAAAGCGGCACTTTACAGCTCAATTCTCGAGAGAATTCAACCGTCAACTACAGCGTCCGAAAAATCCGAGCAGGTCGGACAAAAATCCGAGCAGGTCGGATTCGCCCAACGCGCGTCCTGACTGTTGCCAAGCTATCGAAAACCATGTCATATAACCATGTTTGGTGCAAGTAGTGCAAGTAGTGCAAGTAAAAAAGGCATTAAAGAAAAAGAGGAAAGTGACGGGAATTAGAAAAGATTTTGTAACTTTGCACCCCCAGTAGAGCAATAACCCAAAAACTATCCAAAGAATGAGAAAGAGAATCTTTACGCTGGCGGCAACCATAGCCGTGTCGCTGGCGCTCAGCGCACAGGTGGCGCCGCAGTCGTGGACAGCCGACAACGGCAACGGCACGTTCACCAACCCACTGTTCTACGATGAGTTCAGCGACCCTGACATCCTTCGCGTGGGTGACGACTACTACCTGGCAGGCACCACCATGCACGCCGTGCCGGGGTTGGTCATCCTACACTCCAAGGACCTGGTGAACTGGGAGAACGTCAGCTACTGCTTCGACCGCTTCGACTTTCAGGACGATGCCTTCTCGCTGAAGAACCACAAGGAGATTTACGGGCAGGGCATCTGGGCCCCCTGCATCCGCTATGCCAACGGGCAGTTCTATGTCTTCAGCAATGTCAACGGCAAGGGCTTGCAGTGCTACACCGCCAAGGACATTCGCGGGCCGTGGACGCACCACAACATGAAGGGCAACATCTACGACCTGGGCGTGCTCTTCGACGACGATGGCAAGGTGTACGCCATCCATGGCTACGGCACGGTGAAGTGCACCGAGCTGAAGGCCGACATGAGCGGCCCCGTGGAGGGCACTGAGCGCGTCATCATACCCGAGGGCAACGGCGTGGGTGAGGGCCACCACATGTATAAGATTGACGGCATGTATTATCTCATCTCAACCGACTACCGCCCCAACGGTCGCACCCTGTGCTCGCGCTCGAAGAGCATCTGGGGCCCTTACGAGACACGCGTCATCACCGCCGACGAGACCTACGGCTACCATGCCGCCTCGCTGACACAGGTGCCCCGCGGCGAGAAATACCGTATCGGCGTGGACGGCACGCAGTTCGGCCTCGGCCCAGTGGACAAGGACGCCACCGCCTGCACCAACGCCCACCAGGGTGGCATCGTGCAGTATAAGGACGGCTCATGGTGGGCACTCTTCATGATGGACTTCCACAGCATTGGCCGCACCGTCTGCCTGATGCCCATGACATGGAAGGACGGCTGGCCCATGGTGGGTCTGGAGGGCAACCTGGGCCGTGCTCCACGCACATGGTTCAAGCCGGGCGTGAAGGTGGAGGGTGAAGGGTTGAAGGTTGAAGGTGGAGGGTTGAAGGTGGAGGGAGGTTACCTCACCCACGCCCCCTACGACCGCAGTGACGACTTCAACTATTCTTCAAATCTCAAATCTCAAACCTCAAATCTCAAACCTGTCTGGCAGTGGAACCACAACCCTGACGACAAGCAGTGGAGCCTGAAGAATGGCCGTCTGCGCATCCAGGCACAGCCTGCCGAGCAGCTGATGTGGGCCCGCAACACGCTGACGCAGCGCGTCATCGGCCCGAAGTCAGTCACCACCGTCAAGCTGTATATCGAGGGCATGAAGGAAGGCGACGTCTGCGGCCTGGGCAACATCAACGTGCCCTGCTCGTGGATTGGCGTCGTCAAGCTGAACACGGGACTGCGCGTGCGCTGCTTTGAGCAACTGACCAACGACACCACCGACATGGGCATCGGCGCCACAGGCGGCCCTATCAAGGTGGTTTACCTGCGCATGGTGGGTGACTACGACCACGACCAGGCACACTATGAGTGGTCGTTCAACGGCGAGACCTTCCAACCGCTGGGGCGTGAGATGCCGCTCAGCTATCAGCTCATCAGTTTCCAAGGCTCGCGCCACGCCCTCTTTGCTTTCAATACGAAGGGCAAGCAGGGCGGCTATGCCGAGTTTGACGACTTCACCGTCGAGGAGCCTTGTGCCGACCGCAGCCAGAACATCCCCTACGGCAAGACCTTCCGCATCATCAACAAGGCCACCGGCCGGCCCGCCGTCTGCGACCCGCACGGCCTGCTCTACGACACCCATGCCAACGACCGCAGCCAGCGCACGCAGTTCCAGCTCGTGGACCGTGGGCAGGGCCAGGTGTCGCTGAAGTGTGTCGATGGCCGCTACGTCAAGGTCTATGGCGAGGGTCTGCCTGGCGACGTGCGTTTCACAAGGGACGAAAAAGAGGCCGAGGTATTCCTTTGGCAGGACTACCTCGACCATGACTTTATGCTCTTCTCGCTCAGGAACCACCGCTACATCGGAAAGAGTCCCACCACCGGCAGCCCTTACTCGATGGACTTTGCCGGTCCTGACCCTGCCCGCCGCAACGGCGCGGTGCTGTGCTGGGAGGAGATGCAATGACGCCTCAGAAGATGCGCTTCCGGCCGTTCTTGATGTAGAGGCCGCGGCGCATCGTGCTGACACGCTGACCATTCAGGTTATATACAGGTGCATTGGCGGCTGGTGTTGACTCAACGCAGTCGCCAATGCTTGTGTTGGCGGCAGCAGGCATGAAGATGACCCGCCCAAGCTTGGCGTCGTCGTGCTGGTGGAAGACAACGGTCTCAATCTGCTCTTCGGTCTGCTCGCTCACATTCCAGATGTTGTTCTGCGCATAGATGGTCAGGTCCGAGTTGTTATACAGGTCGTAGAGCACGCCACCATTGCCGTTGTCCTTGAACACGTTGCCACCAGGGTTGTAGTTGTCAATCTTGTCCAGACAGCCCAGGTTCACGCTCTTGCACCCTATGACGGTGACGCCCCATAGCGAGCCCTCAATGTGGTTGCGGGTGATGACGGCATTGGTCTGCCGGTAGGGGTCGTAGAGGCTGATGCCGCTGCCGCCGTTCATGGGGTTGGTCTCATAGCGGTTGTTCACCAGGCGGTTATCCTGCATCACAATCTTTGCGGCAGGGCCCACGATGCCGATGCCATAGCGGTTGTCGGTGACGGTGCAGCCGCTGATGGTCACGTCGGCGTCGTAGCTCATGAAGTTCGAGATGCCTATGCCGCCCACCATATTGTTCTCAGGGGTGCCAGTGATGGTGCAGCCGCTGATGACCAGCGGACTGGCAGCGGTGAGGTTGATTTGCGGAATGTTCTTGTTGGCAGTAGAGTTGCGTGTCAGCACGCAGTTCCTGATGGTCATCGGCTGCGGGGCGTTGGCGGCACTGCCGATGGCGGCCTTGGCACATGCGTCGAAGCTGCAGTCGCTGATGAGGCTGGCGGCACCGGCGTTGATGAAGTAAAGGGCTGCGGCCGACGAGCCGTCGTGACCGATGAACGAGCTGCGGCAGACCTCTACGCCGCCTTCGCCGCGCACCTCTAAGCCCACGCCTTCGAAGTGGCAGTGGTCAAAGGGTGTGCGGGTGGTGCTCTCAATGCTGACCGATGCCTGTCCCTCAGGGGCCTTCAGCGTACTGCCCTCGCTGAGGTGGAAGTCGCCTTCGCCAGCCACCGTTAGGCTGGTGCCGGGGGCAAAGGTCAGCGTGACGCCGTCGTCCATGACGAACTTGTCGCCGGCGGCAATGGTGATGCTCTGATGCAGCTCGTAGTATGGCTGCCCGCCGTGCGGCTCATTGTGGCCCACAATGCCAGCCTCGGCTATGGCCGCCAGCGACTCGATGTCGTATGTGGTGCCGTCGCCCTTGGTTGTAAACTGGGCGCGAGCCATGACTGCTGTCATGGTCAGCGCCATCAATAAGCTAAATGTCTTCTTCATACTATTATTATGGGTTGAATACATAGTCGGTCCAGCTGATGACGGGCGTGCCGTCGGCATCGTAGCCGATGGGCAGCCAGAAGTGGAGGCTCTGCGCCAGGTGGCGTGGGTTCCACACATCGGCCATGAAGAGGTGGCGCTGTCCGTCGCTGAAGATGAACGTGCCCTGTGCGCCGAAGGTCTTGTCAGCCGGCATGTTGCGATAGCCCGTAGCCATGCCGCGGAAGGGCGATGGCAGCTGTTGCCACGGACCCCAGATGCTCTCGGCACGGAACATTCGGGCCTCGTTGGGGGCCCACCCCGTGCAGCCGGAGCAGATGAGCCAGTAGGTGCCGTCGTGCTTCAGCAGGCAGGGGGCCTCGTTCTGCCCGCCGGGCGCCACCATGTTATATTTGCCAGTGAAGCTCAGGTAGTCGTCGCTGAGCTCGCTCACTAACAGTGTCAGGTTCTCCTGCGATGAGGTGATGTGGTAGGCACGGCCATCGTCATCGACGAACACCGTCATGTCGCGGCTCATCTGCCCCGTGGTCAGGTCGCGCCACAGGTACATGCCTTTGGCCACCTCGCGCCGCCATTCGGGTGTCCACCATTCCTTCCATGCCTCCGGCTGTGTCTGCTGGGCGGCGGCGATGTCCTGTTCAGTGAAGTCGAAGGGCCACTGCCCGGCGTGCAGGCGCTGGCTGCGCACAAAGCGGAAGGGCCCCGTGGGCGAGGCGCTCTCGGCAAAGGCCACGCGGGCCGCCTCATAGCCACGCCCTTTCAGCTCTAAGTGGAAGAGCATGACGAAGCGCTGCGTCCTGGCGTTCCACACCACCTTCGGGCGCTCCATGATGCAGCCACGCTCAATGTCGCTGCCACGCTCGGCGCTGACGCTCAGTGCCACGCCGCGATAGGTCCACGACTGCAGGTCAGCCGAGGAGTAGACGCTGATGCCCGCATCCATGGTGAAGCCACGCTCAGGGCGCTGCTCGCCATACCAGTACCATGTGTCACCATGCTTGATGACACAGCCGCCATGGGCGTTGATGTGGTGTCCGTCGGTGTCGGGCCACGGCTGCCCGTTCACCAGTTGCGCACGGGCGGAAAAGGCCATGCTGAGCATGACCGTCAGGGCTGCCAGCGTCAGCCGAAGGGTGGTTTTTGTTCTGTTCATAGCGTCTGTAAGCTTGCTTGGTTGGTTAAGAGGCTGCAAAATTACTAAAAAATATTTGTATTTTCACTTCCTTCTTTGTATCTTTGCACGTTGAAAGTATAAAATCTAATCCTAACAACAATCATGAAGAGGTTTTCATTGACGCTTCTGGCTATGACGCTTGTTCTCGTCGTGGCAGCACAAATCAGGGGTAACAACATTGTGGTGACCGTAGAGCCTGACCACCAGGACTGGACCTACCAGACAGGACAGACGGCCCGCTTCACCGTTGAGGTGCGCCGCTCGGGCACACTGCTCGACAATGTGAGCATCGACTATGCCGCCGGACCTGAGATGTACCAGACGGAGAAGAAGAGCCTGACGCTGAAGGACGGCACGCTGACTCTGAAGGGTACCATGAAAGAGCCGGGCTTCTATCGTGTCGACGTCACGGCGCATGTCAATGGCAAGGACTATAAGGGAGTCTGCGCCGCCGCCTTCTCACCCGAACAGCTGAAGCCGTCGACGGTGATGCCCAAGGACTTCGAGCAGTTCTGGCAGAAGGCCATCGAGGAGGCACGCTACACCAGCCTGGAACCTACCAAGCGGCTGCTGCCTGAGCGCTGCACGAAGGATGTCAACGTCTATGAGGTGTCGTTCAACAATGCGAAGTGGGGCTCGCGCACTTACGGCATACTGTGTGTACCGGTAGCCCCCGCTGGCTCGCGCGAAGGGGAGGTAAAGTACCCCGCGCTGCTGCGTGTACCCGGTGCTGGCGTCAGACCCTACCAGGGCGACGTGTGGACGGCCTCGCAGGGGGTCATCACCCTTGAGATAGGCATCCACGGCGTGCCCGTCACCATGGAAAGGAGCTTCTATACCAACCTGAACGAAGGTGCCCTGAGCAGCTATTGGGAATATGGCATGGACGACCGTGACAAGTCCTACTACAAGCATGTCATACAGGGCTGCATACGTGCCGTGGACTACATTGAGCAGTACACCCCGTGGAACAAGCAGCAGCTGGGTGTCACAGGCTCCAGTCAGGGTGGCTTCCTCAGTCTGGTCACTGCCGGGCTGGACAAGCGCGTCACCTGCTATGCACCCGTGCACGCCGCCCTGTGCGACCACACCAACTCGCTCAACGGCAAGGCCTGCGGATGGCCCCACTACTTCTACTGGAACAAGGGCAAGGGCATGGAGAAGCACATTGAGACGTCGCGCTACTACGACGGCGTGAACTTTGCACGCCTGATAACCGACAAGCAAAAGGGCTGGTTCTCTTTCGGCTATAACGACGACGTGGTACCGCCCACATCGGCCTGGGCCACCTACAACATCGTCACCGGTCCCAAGGAGATGTCCCTCTATCAGATGACGGCCCACTTCTGGTACCAGGAGCAGTGGGACGAGTGGGAGGCTTGGCTGCTGAAGGAGCTGGGCGCCAAGAACTAAGGCTGCGGACCACCACCCGCCGCCCCCACCATGCTACACAAGGAAAGACAAGACCATGAACGACAGAACATCCATAACAACTACTAAAAACATGAAACGAACACTATTTATAACCATCTGCACAGCACTGCTGCTGACAGGCTGTAACGGAAAGAAAAACACCACAACTGTAAACGAACAGCCAAAGACCGTGGCCGAACAGCTGTTCAACCGACTGGACTCACTGCGCCAACGCGGCTATATGTTCGGCCATCAGGACGACCCGATGTACGGCCTGACATGGGAGTACCAGAAGGACAGCAGCGACGTGAAGAACACCTGTGGCGACTGGCCCGCCGTGATAGGCTTTGAGCTGGGAGGCATCGAGATGGGCGACGAGAAGAGCCTCGACGACGTGCCCTTCAGCAAGATTACCGAAGAGGTCATCCGTCACCATGCGCGTGGAGGCATCGTCACCCTGAGCTGGCATCCCCGCAACCCGCTGACCACGGCCGAGACACTGGCTGACCGCAAGGCCCAGCCCTGGCCGCAGGGCTCAGCATGGGACGTGCGCGACAGCATCGTGGTCAAGAGCATCCTGCCTGGCGGCGAGAACCACGAGAAGTTCCAGCTGTGGATGCAGCGTGTGAGCGACTTCCTGGCCACCCTCGTCACCGCCGACGGACAGAAGGTGCCCGTCATCTGGCGTCCCTGGCACGAGAACACAGGTTCCTGGTTCTGGTGGGGCGAGAAGCTGTGCACTGCCGAGGAGTATAAGGCCCTGTGGAACATGCTGCAGGACAAGCTTGACGCTGATGGCTTCGACAACCTGCTGTGGGCTTATTCGCCCGGCATGGCCGCTGACCTGACCACGGAGAAATATCTGGAGCGCTATCCTGGCGACGACCGCATACAGCTGGTGGGCATCGATGGCTACCAGTGGGGTACGAAGGAAGACTTCATGAGTCAGCTGGACCAGAACCTGGCCATGCTGACGCAGTTTGCCAAGGACCACGGCAAAATTGCCGCCCTGACGGAATGTGGCCTGAAGAACCTCACCGACTCCACATGGTGGACCTCATCGCTGCAGCCCGTGGTGGAGAAGTATCCCATCAGCTATCTGCTGGTGTGGCGCAACTATGTGAAGGAGTGGTTCGGCCCATCGCCCAACCAGGCTGACGCACCTTATTTCCGCGACTTCTACAACGAGCCGAAGACGCTGTTCCTGAAGGACATAGCAGAGTAACTGGCTGAAAATCAATAATAACACCAAATAAAGCACATGACCGAATTTGAAAAGAAAGTGGCAGCCCTGCGTCAGCATCACGAGGAGCTGCTGAGCCGCAAGAACACCCCGAAGAAATGGGGACTCTCGGCTTCGCCGCTCTGCTATGCAGAGAATGGCATCTATGAGAAATATGAGTTCCCTATCCTCACCGCCGAGCATACGCCCCTGGAGTGGCGCTATGACTTCAACGAGCAGGACAACCCGTTCCTGATGCAGCGCATCATGATAAACGCTACGCTGAACTCGGGGGCCATCAAGTGGGACGGTCCCTCGCCTTTAGGGAGCACCGGAGGGGTATATGTATTAGTTGTACGCGTAGAGGGAGCCGACCGCAAGTCGTTCTTCGCCGTGGCCGAGAGCCCCAACGGCGTGGACAACTTCCGCTTCTGGCCCGAGCCTATCACCATGCCCGAGGCGCCCTCCGACTCGCCCGAAGGAGGAGAGGACCCCGCCACGAACATCTACGACATGCGCATCACGCGACATGAGGACGGCTGGATTTATGGTGTGTTCTGCGCCGAGCGCCACGACCCGTCACAGCCCAACAACCTTAGTGCTGCCACTGCCACTGCCGGCATAGCACGCACGAAGGACCTGGTGAACTGGGAGCGGCTGCCCGACCTGAAGTCGAAGAGCCAGCAACGCAACGTCGTGCTGCATCCTGAGTTCGTGGATGGCAAGTACGCCTTCTACACCCGTCCGCAGGACGGTTTCATCGACACGGGCAGCGGCGGCGGCATCGGCTGGGCGCTGGTCGACGACATCACGCATGCTGAGGTGAAGGAAGAGAAAATCATCAACGCCCGCCACTACCACACCATCACTGAGGTGAAGAACGGCGAAGGCCCCCACCCCATCAAGACGCCCAAGGGCTGGCTGCACCTGGCCCATGGCGTGCGTGGCACCGCCGATGGCCTGCGCTATGTATTATATATGTATATGACAGCCCTTGACGACCCCACACGCGTCATTGCCCAGCCGGGTGGCTTCTTCCTGGTGCCCGAGGGCAGCGAGTATGTGGGCGACGTGATGAACGTGGCCTTCGCCAACGGCTGGATTGCCGACCCTGACGGCCGTGTCTTCATCTACTACGCCTCAGCCGACACCCGCATGCACGTGGCCACCTCGACCATCGACCGTCTCATCGATTACTGCATGAACACCCCCGAGGACGGCCTCACCACGGCCAAGAGCGTGGAGACCATCAAACGCCTCATCGCCAAAAACAGAAAAACTAACTAAAGCCGTTATAACGTAATAACGAAAAAAAGAAAACAATGGCTTCCTTAAAAGAAAAAATCGGCTATGCCCTTGGTGATGCCGCTGCAGGTGGCATCACGTGGAAAATCATGTCCATAGCCTTCCCCATGTTTTTCACCAGCATCTTCGGCCTCACCATTGCCGACACGGCCACGCTGATGCTCATCGCCCGCATGTTCGATGTCATTACTGACCCGCTGATGGGCTCGCTGGCCGACCGCACACAGTCGAAGTGGGGCACCTACCGCCCGTGGCTCATCTACGGCGCCATACCCTTTGGCCTCATCTTCGCTCTGCTGCTCTACACCCCCGACTTCGGTCCTGTGGGCAAGCGCATCTGGGCCTACACGCTCTATCTGCTGATGATGGCCGTCTACACCGCCGTCAACGTGCCCTACGGCTCGCTGCTCGGCGTGATGACCGACGATGACAACGAGAAGAACCAGTTCTCCAGCTTCCGCATGGTCGGTGCTTACGCCATGGGCTTCATCACGCTGCTCTGCTTCCCCTATCTGCTGGAGCTCATCGGTGGCGACAAGCTGCCCGACGGCAGTGACTACACCGTTGAGGCCAAGCAACGCCAGTATGCCATCCTCGGCGTCTTCTTCGGCGTGGTAGCGGCGGCAGGCACGCTGGCCTGCGGACTGCTGACGAAGGAGCGGCTGAAGCCCGTCAGGGCCGAGAAGTTCTCGTTCAAGCAGTTTGCCGACCTCTTCCGCAACAAGCCGTGGATTTACCTCACGCTCATCGGCATCTGCACCAATTTCTTCAATGGCTTCCGCTATGCCGTCGTGGCCTATATGTTCGACTACTGCCTGCATGGCGATGTCAACGTGGGCAGACTCATCATCAACTACACCGTGTTTATGACCTTCGGCGAGCTCACCTGCATGATTTTCGGCGGTCTCTCGCCTTGGTTCACCAAGCGGGTCGGCTCCAAGCGCAAGGCCTTCCAGCTGGCGGCCGTCATCTGCCTGGTCACCTCGGTGCTCTTCTTCTTCATACCCATGGACCCGTCCTATATCTGGCTCATGGTGGCCGTCGTCATCCTGACGAGCGTAGGCATCGGCCTCTACTCGCCACTGCTATGGTCGATGTATGCCGACGTAGCTGACTATGCCACTGAGAAGAACGGTGTGTCGTCGACGGGACTCATCTTCAGCAGCGGCACCATGGCACAGAAGTTCGGCACCGCCATCAGCGGCTCGCTCGTAGCCCTCTTCCTCGGCATCGCCGGCTTTGCCTCAGGCACTGACGAGGTGACGGGCAAGACCATCATCACCATCACTGACATGGAGTCGGTGCGCTCCATGATTTGGATGCTCTTCTCCATCTTCCCCGCCATCATCGCTGGCATCATCATCCTGCTCACCAAAATCTATCCCATCAAGAAATAAATGAACCACAGTCAGACGAACAGCGATAAAATCGCAACTCTGAAAGCCGAGGTGCGGGATGTGCTCACCGAGAACATCCTGCCCTTCTGGCTCAACAAGATGCAGGACCAGGAGCACGGTGGCTTCTACGGACAGATGACTGGCCGCTACGAACTGAACAAAGAGGCCGATAAGGGTGCCATCCTCAATGCGCGCATTCTTTGGAGCTTTTCAGCGGCCTATCGCGTATTGCAGCGGAAGGAATACTTAGAGATGGCGACACGGGCGAAAGACTACATCTTGGCTTATTTCATCGACAAGGAGTATGGCGGCGTCTATTGGAGCGTTGACTTTCTGGGGCGACCAAAGGATACGAAGAAACAGTTCTATGCCATCGGGTTCACGATTTACGGACTGTCGGAGTATGCCCGTGCCACTGGCGACCGCGAGGCCCTCGACTATGCGCTGCAACTCTTCGACTGCATCGAGGAACATGCCTTCGACCCCGAGAACAACGGCTATATCGAGGCCTGCACCAGAGAATGGGGCGAGATGGCCGACATGCGCCTGAGCGACCTCGACCAGAACTACCCGAAGTCGCAGAACACTCATCTGCACATCATCGAGCCATACACCAACCTGCTGCGTGCGCTACGCGAGCTACAGGCTGACCAGAACTGCGCCTACGTTCCTGCCATCGGCTCTGTCCTGCCCATCGGCATCGCCGTTCCTCCTGAGACAATCATTCGCGTGGAGGGGGCCCTTCGCAACCTCATCACCATCTTCACCGACCGCATCCTGAACCCCGAGACGCATCACCTCGACCTGTTCTTCGATATGGACTGGACACGCGGTGCCGACCATCTGGAGAGCTACGGCCACGACATCGAGTGTTCGTGGCTTCTGCATGAGGCCGCCCTGGTGCTGGGCGACGAACAGGTGCTAGCCAAGGTGGAGCCCATCGTGCGCATGGTGGCCAAGGCCAGCGAGAAAGGCCTGCGCCCCGATGGCTCGATGATTCACGAGGCCAACCTGGACACTGGTCGCAAAGACGACGACCTGCACTGGTGGGTGCAGGCTGAGAACGTGGTGGGCTGGCTCAACCTCTACCAGCACTTCGGCGATGAGCAGGCCCTGGAGCGCGCCTTGCGGGGCTGGGACTACATCAAGCAGAACCTCATCGACTATGAGCATGGCGAGTGGTACTGGAGCCGTCGCGCCGACGGCACGCTCAACCTCGACGACGACCATGCCGGCTTCTGGAAGTGTCCCTATCACAACAGCCGCATGTGTCTGGAAATCATGGAGCGCTTCTGACAGCCACCAAAAGAAAGCAGGCTGCCTCCCAGCTTCGGGAGACAGCCTGCTTTCTTTTACCTCTGGGCGCTCAGTTCACTCAAAGTATTCAATCTTCCGAGTTTGCTCCATTTCCCGCCCCATCATCGTGGTCTTGCGGCTAATCCAGTTCCCATGGTCGTCATACTTATAGTCAGTAAAGGGAACGCTAACATCCTGGCCCATCATGTTCATCGACTGCGAGGCAAGGGCCCCCTTGTCGTTGTAGGTCATCTTCATGGTGACGTCGTTGCCCATCATTTCCATCGTCTGGCTTGCCACCTTGCCGTTCTCCCACACATACTTCACGGTCGATGTGTTGCCCATCATGGTCATCTTCATCGACTGCATGAAGCCCTCAGCATCATAGACAGGGTCGCTCATGCCCTCGCGCTGCATCTTGCCGTCCTGGGTGAAGGTGGTCACTATGTCCCGGCCCATCATGTTTTGGGTAATTGACTTCACCGCGCCGGTAGCCTCGTTCAGCTCTACGTCGTGGAACTTTGTCTGTGCCATCATGGCAAACGGAATGGCCAGCATGGCCAATAGTGTCATTACTTTTTTCATGTTGTTTGTTGGTTTTAGTTATGTTAGATTGACTACATCTGTGTTTTAGACGAAGATGTGACTTCTTGGTTTAAAAAAACTACACGAAGAATGTGCTTAGAATTAAAAAAATGTTATACCTTTGCGGTCAGAAACCATTACTAAAACCCAAAAGACAAAACTCATGAGAAAGTTTTTCATCGGAGCCATGATGCTCCTTTCCACCACCGGTGCCCTGGCATGGCAGGGCGAGGTGACCATTGAGACACCTAACACACAGCTGCTGCTCACCGCATGGGAAGGCGGCGACCTGAGACAGTCGTTCTACGGCGAGAAGAGTGCCACGCTGCAGCAGCTGCGCGACGCTGGCGACGACCTGAGCTTCGAGGCACTGCCCGCCTTCGGCAGCGTCGGCGCCAACCATGTGCCGGCACTGCAGGTGCAGCACATGGACGGCGACCAGAACCTGGAGATGCAGGTCACCGACTACCAGAAGCAGGACGGTGGGCGTGCCGTGACCCACATCTTCACCATGCAGGACAAGGTGATGCCCGTCACGGTGAAGCTGTTCTACAAGGCTTACAAGAACGTTGACATCATAGAGACCTGGACGGAAATCAGCCATCAGGAGAAGAAGGCCATCACGCTGAAGCGCTACGACAGCGGTCACCTGGTGGTGCGCCAGGGCGATGTGTGGATTACCCACCTGCATGGCACGTGGGCTGCCGAGAGCGAGATAACGCAAGAGCCGCTCACGGCCGGCATGAAGACCATTCGCAACAGCGACGGCATACACAACTCGCAGCTCGACGCCCCTGAGATGATGCTCTCGCTCGACGGGAAGCCCCAGGAGCTCGCGGGCCGCACCATCGGCCTGGCCCTCTGCTGGAGCGGCAACTACGAGCTGCGTGTGAACACCATGTCGCACCACGAGCACCATGTCTACGCCGGCATCGACCCCACCGCCGCACACTATGTGCTCGACCCGAAGCAGACCTTCGAGACTCCCCACCTGGCCATGGCCTACAGCAGCGAGGGCATGAGTGGCGTCAGCCGCATCTTCCACCGCTGGGCACGCACCGAGGGCATGCTGCACCGAGGCATGCAGACGGGCGACATCCTGCTGAACTCGTGGGAGGGCATCTATCTCGACATCACCGAGGAGAAGATGATCAACATGATGGACGACATCGCCGCCCTGGGCGGCGAGCTCTTCGTCATGGACGACGGCTGGTTTGGCGACAAGTACCCCCGCAAGGTGGACAACTCAAGCCTGGGCGACTGGGTGGTAGACAAGCAGAAGCTGCCCAACGGCATCAAGGCCCTGACCGACGCTGCCAAGCAGCGCAAGCTGAAGTTCGGCATCTGGATTGAGCCGGAGATGACCAACACCGTGAGCGAGCTCTACGAGCAGCATCCCGACTGGGTGCTGCAGCGCCCGGGCCGTGACCTGCGCAAGGGCCGCGGCGGCACACAGGTGGTGCTCGACATGACCAACCCGAAGGTGCAGGACTTCGCTTTCTCCGTGCTGGACAACCTGATGACGGAGTATCCCGAGATTGCATACATCAAGTGGGACGCCAACGCCAGCATCGAGAACTATGGCTCCAACTACCTGCCGCGGGCCAAGCAGAGCAACATCCACGTGGACTACTACCGCGGACTGCTCAGCGTGCTGCAGCGCATCAGGGCCAAATATCCCGACCTGGTCATACAGGACTGCGCCAGCGGCGGCGGCCGGGCCAACTACGGCCTGCTGCCCTACTACGACGAGTTCTGGGTCAGCGACAACACCGATGCCCTGCAGCGTGTCTACATGCAGTATGGCACCAGCCTCTTCTTCCCAGCCAACGCCATGGCCTGCCACATCAACCACGTGCCCTACTGGAACACCGGCAAGCGCATCATACCCGTGAAGTTCCGCTGCGACGTGGCCATGAGCGGACGACTCGGCATTGAGCTGCAGCCCAAAGACATGAGCGACGAGGAGCGACAGCAGTGCACCACCTGCTTTGCCGACTACAAGCAGCTGCGCAACACCGTGCAGACGGGCGACCTCTACCGCCTCATCTCGCCCTACGACGACAAGGGCATCGCCAGCATCCTCTATGCCAATGCGCAGAAGAGCCAGGCCGTGCTCTTCGTCTACAAAATCAGGAACTTCTACGACATGCTCATCCCGCGTGTGCGCTTAGCCGGCCTCGATGCCGACAAGACCTACACGCTGACCGAGCGTAACGTCAGGATTGGCGAGAAGCCCTGCTCCCTCGATGGCAAACAGTTCACCGGTCGCTTCCTCATGGACGTAGGTCTGGAGGTGCCCCTCTGGGAGGACTACGCCAGCCGCGTCTTCGAACTGAAGACAAAGTAAAATAGTAACCCGAAAATATGTTGCACTACTTGCACTACTTGCACCAAAACTGGTTGCACTACTTGCACTGCTTGCACTAAAACATGTTGCACTACTTGCACCAGATCCGAAAAACAGGCCTCGTAACAGGCTGATAATCAGCCGCGGTGCAAGTAGTGCAACTATTTTCTGAGTTAACACCAATGCGTGCGCGCGTGCGCGCGTGAAGAACAGTATCGCGCCAAAAAGTCGGCACTTTTTTTCAGTAAAGTGCCGACTTATTTTCATAACTCCATGCCTGGCTGAATTATCTCCATGCCTGGCTGTCGTATCTCCATGCCTGGCTGTCGTATCTCCATGCCTGGCTGTCATAACTCAACGCCTGGCTGTCATAACTCGGCCACTTATTCTCACAACGCTCCCGCTACGTGGCACACCGTCGGCGGCCTCCGCCTCGACACCCAGCCCTCACAGAGCGGTTTCTACATCAAGAACGGGGAGAAAGTCATCATCAGGTAATCACAAGTAACACGGTGATAGGTGCGGTTTGAAATGTAATCGCAGTCAATCAGAAGCAATCATCTGATGGATTGAGTTATCTGCTGTTTGACTTTTTCGATGAACTGAGAGGCGGGAACGACTTTTGAGACGATGTCTGTTTCACTGACACTGAAGAAACAGTTGTAGTCTGACTGTTCCCGGAGTGTTTCCATCTGTGAATAGAATGAGCCTTCTTCTTCGCTGAACACGCCAGTCTTGACATAATACTGATGAAACCGGATAGCGGCACCTTTGTGAGAACCTACTTCACGCCGGTCGTTGATTAACAATGCGCTGACAGCATGGAATAGTGCATAATAAAGACGATTGGCCATCGTGTCCCAGTATTTCTCACGCTGCAACACGGCCACCTGGCTGAAAGTCTTGTCGGCTTTCTCTATCTCCAGTTCAACGAGTATCCGTCGGTCTTCCTCCCTAAGACTCATAAATCAGTTTTTTGTCCCTTTCTACGTTGTAGTAAAACAGGGCATGTGGCTCACTGTACCAGTCGTTCTTGTTGTAAGTCTGAATACTGAAGTACTGCCACAAGTCAAATCCCCGCTGCATAATGGGATATGTATATCTCCGAAATGCATCGTCAGCGGCTATTGGCTGGTCGAGCAGCAACAAGAGATCCCAGTCACTGTCCTCGCGGGCATCACCTCGGGCTCGAGAGCCATACAGAAAGAGCTGGCTGCCGTATGGAAGCACAGTGCTGGCCACTTGCCTGATGTCGTCTATGACTTGTTCCCGTTCCATTGAAATGCTCTTTTACATCGTTTATGTGGGTGCAAATTTACGAAAAATTATTGGTGAAGCGCAAAAAACAGAGAAAAAATTGGAAATGTCGGCGTATTTCTTTATCTTTACACTCAAATATGCCCGATTTAACTCGGTTTTTTGAATGGTGAAATGTCGGTTGTCATTTATTCGTACCTTTAGCCATCGCCGAAGGTACTTTCATTCGAAAGAGAAAAGAAAATCGGGGGTTTTCTTTTTTCTTTGCTCATTTCTTCGTACCTTTGCAGCCGATATTCAAGGGGTGCCCGTCAAGTGGCGGGCTGAGATGATACCCTCTAACCTGATTCGGATAATGCCGACGTAGGGATGGAATGACGTCATTTTGTAATCCCCTTTTATTGTTTTACTCATAAAAAATAAAAGGAATGAGAAAGATTCTACTACTGGTGGCCATGGCCACCACAATGACGGCGGGAGCACAGGAGGTGGACTCGCTGAAGATGAACAAGCTGAACGAGGTGGTGGTGAGCGGCGTGCGCACCCAGCGCGACGCACCCTTCGCCACGTCGAACATCAAGCGGCAGGAGCTGGCTGCGTTCTCCACCACGGGACAGGAGCTGCCCTTCCTCTTCGCCCGTACACCCGGTGTGCTGGCGTGGAGCGAGAACGGCCTCGGCACGGGCACCACATACATGCGCATACGCGGTGCCGCCGACTCGCGCATCAACGTCACCCTCGACGGCGTGCCCCTGAACTCGCCCGAGGACCAGTGCGTGTTCTGGGCCAACATGAACTCGTATGCCGCACTCATGGGCAGCGTGCAGCTGCAGCGCGGCGTGGGCACCAGCACCAACGGCGACGGTGCCTTCGGCGGAACGGTGTCACTGGCCACGAAGGCCCCGATGCTGCGCCCCTCGGCCGAGGCGAGCTTCAGCTATGGCTCCTACAACACCATGAACGTGGGCGGTGCCTTCTCGACAGGGCTGCTGTGGAACCACCTCGTCATCGACGGTGCCTATCACCAGACGACCACCGACGGCTTCATCCACGGCACCGAGGGCCGCTCAGGCTCCTACTATGGCGGGCTGACCTGGCAGGAGGAGCGCTGGCAGCTGAGCTACAAGAACATCGGCAACTTTGAGAAGACCGGACAGGCCTGGAACGGCGTCACCGCCGGCAATGGCGACTACTCGCTCATGGACGGCAACTACGACGACGGCTCGTGGGGCTATCAGACCAAGACGGGCATCAAGGACTATGCCGACATGTGGGACCGCGGACTGGGGCGCTTCAACAGCCTCTACGAGCGGCTGCAGACTGGCGACGACGGGCTCTTCGTCACCGATGCCAACGGCAACTACCTCACCGAGCGCTACAAGATGAGCGACGGCAGCTACTGGGACAAGACCACCGACAACTTCTGGCAGAACCACTCGCTGCTGAACATCGTGGGCAGCATCGGCGAACACTGGAACGCCACGGCCACGCTACACTACACCCACGGCTACGGCTACTATGAGGAGTTCAGGCCACAGAACAAGCCGAAGAAGTTCGGCATCAACGACACTGACGTGAAGCGCACCGACTTTGTGCGCAAGAAGGGACTGCGGCAGGACGTGGCAGGACTGGTGGCCAGCGCCACCTACAGCAACGGACGGCTGGAGGCCATCGGCGGACTGTCGGCACAGCACTTCTGGGGCGAGCACTTCGGCTTCCTCACCTACGCAGCCGACGAGGACCTGAGCCGCCGCTTCGGCAAGGGCTACAAGTACTACGACTCAGATGCCGACAAGCTGGACCTGAGCGCCTATGTCAAGGCCAGCTACGAGCTGACACCGCAGTGGAAGGCCTTCGCCGACGTGCAGTACCGCCACGTGGGCTACCAGACGGACGGCATCAACGACAAGTTCTACGACAACAACGGCCGCTGGTACAACCAGCAGCTCGACATCAACGAGCACTACAACTTCGTCAACCCCAAGGCGGGCATCAGCTGGAAGGGCGGACCGCACCTGGCCTACGCATCGGTGGCCATGAGCCATCGCGAGCCTGAGCGCAACAACTTCACCGACAACTACAAGTACCCCATGCCGGAGGCCGAGAGCCTCATCGACTACGAGGCTGGCTATGCCTTCAGCACAAAGGGGTTCCGCGCGGGCGCGAACATTTATTATATGGACTACAACGACCAGTTCGTGCAGACGGGTGAGCTGAGCGAGATTGGCGAGCCGCTGACGACGAACATCAAGGACAGCTACCGCATGGGCGTGGAGCTGAGCGCCGCCTGCGACGTGCTGCCCGTGCTGACACTGGAAGCCAACGCCGCGCTGAGCCAGAACAAGCTGAAGGACTTCACCGAGATGGCGTCAGTGAACTGGGACGATGAGTTCCGCGCCATCCACTACGACGATGCCACGCTGGCCTTCTCGCCGTCGACCATCCTCAACGGCTTCGCCGACTTCCACTGGCGTGGCCTGAAGGCCACATGGCACACGGGCTACGTCAGCCGACAGTACCTGGACAACACCGAGAACAACGACCGCTCGCTGCCGGCCTACTGCCTCAGCGACGTGCACCTGAGCTACACCCTGCGGCTGCCGAAGATGGGCATACGCGAGGCTATCGTCGGCGTCGACGTGAACAATGTCTTCGACGGACACTATGCCACCAGCGGATGGGTGTACAGCAGCATCCTCGACGACTACGGACACGGCAACGACAACCGCTACTATCAGATTGGATTCATACCCATGGCCGGACGCACCGTCATGGGCAGCCTGACACTAAGATTCTAAAACCAGCCCCACCCCCAGCCCCTCCCGCGGTGGGGAGGGGAGTATATAGTTTTGTAGCGTTATTTCCGCCTTGAGGATATACTCCTTTCTCGCGGTGGGGAGCTTATAGTTTTGTAACGTTATTTCCGCCTTGAGAGTATATACTCCCCTCCCCCCCGCGGGAGGGGCCGGGGGTGGGGCTACTTATTAAAATAATTATGACAACGTTTTTGGCAGCCCACTGGCTCGACATCGTCACCACCGTCCTCGGACTGGCTTACATCCTGCTGGAATACAAGGCCAGCATCTGGATGTGGGCAGTTGGCTTCGTCATGCAAGCCTTGGGCATCGTGCTCTACTATCAGAAAGGACTCTATGCCGACTGCGGCATGGAGTTCTATTACCTCTCCATGACCATCTATGGCTACTGGCGTTGGGTGCGCGGCACAGCGAAGGACAGCAGTGCGCTACCCATCACCCATCTGCCCCGACGCCTGCTGCTCATCTGGCTACCCGTCACTGCCATCCTCTGGGCCACCATCTACTGGCTACTCGTGACCTTCACCAACAGCACGGTGCCACTGGCCGACAGCTTCACCACAGCACTCAGCATGGTAGGCATCTGGGCATTGGCACACAAGTATCTGGAGCAATGGCTCATCTGGATTGCCGTCGACATCGTCACCTGCATCCTCTACTTCCATAAGGACATCCCCTTCAAGGCTTCCCTCTACGCCCTCTATGTCGTCATCGCCGTCATGGGCTACATCAAGTGGCGGAAGATGATGAAGGAGGCACGTAGCAACATTCACGACTGCTGAAGGCTCGTCCCGCCATCGTCCACACGGCGCATGCGCCAGTGCAGCTGGACCAATGCGGGCACAAAGATGCAGAGTGAGAAGAGCAATGCCAGGATGAGACGGAGATTGCCGGTGCCGAAGAAGTCTTCCATCGTCTCAGGGTTATGATAGAGGTGGAACAGCACGTAGGCAATGGTGTTGTTGGCCCAGTGGTAGGCAATGCCGGGGACAATGCTGCGCGTGCGCATATACATCCACCCCAAGAGCAGGCCGATGAGGAAGGTGTGTACCAGCTGGGCGGGGTTCAGGTGGACCAAGGCAAAGATGAGCGCCGACAGCGCAATCATCAGCCAGCGCCGCTGGGGCTTCCAGGCAAGCAAGCTGCGGAGGATGCAGCCGCGGAACACCATCTCCTCGACCACCGGAGGCAGCAGCGCCACCACGAGATAGCCACCAGGCTTCATCATAATCTCACCCATCACCTCAGCATTCTCACGAGCCATCTCCTCGGCCCAGCCGGTCCACTGCGGCAACAGCTCTTGCAGGAACATCGACGGGATGATGGCTCCCATGGCAGCCACCACGCTCCAGGCCACCACGCTCCAGGGATGGCTCTTTAGGTAGGTGCGCGACAGCTGGAACCATCCCGCAGTGACAAAGACGATAATCTCGAAGATGGAATAGACCACCATGAAGGCTATTTCCCACTCCGCCGGCAGCCCTTGCTGGGGGTCGCCCTTGGCTATGAGCATGTAAGCTCCGAAAACAAGGAACAGGGCCACATACTGAGTGGCCAGGAACGTAAAGAGGTAGATGAGTGCACGCTTCATGGAGTTTTGGAATTAGAAATTAAGGGTTAGGAGCTGGCGGGCTCTGTCGGCATCGCAAGCCATCTGTCTGGCCAGCTGCTCAGGCGAGCTGAAGGACTGTTCGTCACGCAGACGGGCAATGAAATGAATGGTGAGTTGAAGGCCATAGACATCCTCGGCAAAGTCGAGGATATGTGTCTCGATAGTGCGGTGATGACCATCGAAGGTGGGACGCATGCCGATGTTGGTAACTGCTGGCAGCAAGAGCGGCGACGAGCCGACGGCCACACGCACGGCATAGACGCCGTTGGCAGGAACAAGACGGTGAGTGGCCTCGCCGCTGAGCGCTATGTTGGCCGTTGGGAAGCCGATGGTGCGGCCCACCTGATGGCCATGCACCACGGTGCCGCTGAGACTGTAAGAACGGCCCAGACACAGCTCCGCCTCAGCCACGCGTCCCTCAGCAATCAGATGGCGGATGAAGGAGGAGGACAGCGCTTCCCCCTTGCCCGGGAGACTACTGCCTGAGGCGCCCTTCATCACCAAGGAACCAAGGGGACTGGGAGAGCAATAGGACAGCGCCTCCACCTCGATGCCCAGCTCTCGGCCATAGGCAACATAGTCATGGAAGCCCTCGCTGGTGCCCGCCTCACGATGGCCGAAGTGGTTGTCGTAGCCCGTCAGCAACAGGCTGACGCCCAGCTGGGCCTTCAGCACATGCTGCATGAAGTCACGGGCCGACAGGGCGGCCATCTCCCATGTGAAGGGCAGCACCACCAGCAGGTCAAGCCCCGTCTGGCGCAGCAGCTCCTCCTTTTCGGTGAGCGTCGACAGCAGCTGCGGCTGCCACCCACGCTGCACCAACTGGCGCGGATGTTGGTCGAAGGTGACCACCATGGGTGTCAAGCCACGGCGGGCCGCCTCATGGCGCAGCTGCTGCACCACGAAGCGGTGACCCAGGTGCACACCATCGAAAAAGCCAATGGTTGCCGCATAGGATCCCTGCAAGAAAGTATGTTCTGTCAGCCTGATTGTTCTCATTCAGGGTGCAAAGGTACGAAAAATTTTATTTTTTACTCCAAAAATTTGGATATTTACGAAAATCATAGTACCTTTGCGCCGCAATTCCGTAGCCATGCAGATGGCAGGGGTTACGCTTCGGACTTGTAGCTCAGTTGGTTAGAGCAACAGACTCATAATCTGGAGGTCCCAGGTTCAAGCCCTGGCTGGTCCACACTGAAAATCAGAGAGTTACGAATATTTCGCGGCTCTCTTTTTCTTTTTGGTGAAATTCAGGTGAAATTCGTGACAAAAAAGTTATGATGTGAAGTTTCCTGCAATCTTTACGATTGCAATGATATTGCATGGCGTAGCAAAGATAGACTTTTTGTGCAAATATTTGCTGTTTCAGTGTTTTCAACATAAACACTATTTCCTAATAACTGTACACAGTTTTTGTACATCCTCATCAAAGGTGTCTTTATTGATAGCTTTGCTTTTGGTGGTAGAGCGACAATTATAAATTGTCTGGGTGGAGAGGAAGAGCAAGCCTGCAATGTCTGTGGTATTCTTTACGCCCAGGCGGATCAGGGCAAACGTGCGCAGTTCGGTGGTTAGCGTGTTGGGCGTTTTCAGCCGGATGCGGCCGTCTTCCTGCAACAGGGCGTTGAAATCGTCGACGAACGACGGGTAGAGTTCCAGGAAAGCCTTGTCGAACCGGTTCAGGAACGTAGCGGCATCCTCCTCGGAGATGCGTGTTGAAGAGATGGTCTGCAACAGTTCCTGAGCCTGATTGGCCTTAATCTTTCGTTTCACTAACGTCTGGTAGCGCCCCAGTTTGTCGATGTACTTGGCACAAAGGTCGATATAGATGCTGGCTAAATTCTCGCGGCGCGTGTTGGTGTCGGAGAGCAGCGTGTTGGCATCGGAGAGCTGTGTATTGGTTTGTGAGAGTTGCGTATTGAGTGTGGCAAGTTCGGCGTTTAGTATTGCCAATTCGTGTCGGCGTGCCGAGAGTTGCCGGTTTTGCCGATGAATGAAGTATGATGTAATGAATAGACCAATGAGTAGCAACGAGATGAACAAAACAGAGTAGCGCAGCCCGCGGTTCTGCTGCTCCACGCGATCCTGATAAGATGACATGATCTGTGGCATGATGCGAGAAATTTCAAGGATGCGCAGGCGGTTGTTGTAGAACTTGGCATCTTCCATCGACGTGTTGATGTATTGTTCTGCCCGTTTGATGTGCTCGTTGCCTTTTTCAAACAAGCGCAGGGCCAGTGTCTGCAGCGCCATGTTCTCCATGGTGCAGCACTTCGTGTCGCTCAGTGCAGCCTTGATGAGGTATTCCTCGTAGCGGTCCTGGTCGCCCGAGGCCAGATAGTTTCCGGCCAGTGCAAACGACGTCATGGCATGCACGCGCGACTGCTCGCTGCTGCCCTTAAAAGCCATTTCATAATAGTGGCGCGCCTTCTTGGCGTCAGGCTCTACGAAGACGTGATACTCGCCCAAATAGTAATTGCAGAACTCATTGTCAGGATTGAGGTGACGGATGGCCTGTGCAAGGAAATGGGAGGCTTTTTCCATATATTGGGGAGCATATTCGCGATCGTTGCAATAGTTGGCCCAATACAGATAAATATTGAAGCGTGCCTGATGATAGAAGAACAACTGCTGTCGGCTCAGTGCTGTCGTGTCCACCTGCTCCAGATTGCTAAGCGCCTCGGTATAGAGGCCGCCGATGGCAAGAATCTCAGAACGGCAGATGGAGAACTGCGCCACGTAGCTGACATCCCGCCGCTGCCGTGCCAAGGCGAGTCCGCGGTTGGCATACACCATTGCCGAGTCGAATTTAAACACTTTGTATTCACGGAAGATGTACTCCGT
>Ga0310691_10002247_pt1 | contig 26254 bp, 17 predicted proteins | sample 176DNAGHGlowgp2_FD_203887 | JGI IMG/M metagenome (GOLD analysis project Ga0310691, IMG submission 203887) | Sheep rumen microbial communities from Palmerston North, Manawatu-Wanganui, New Zealand - 1766 DNA GHGlow gp2 (v2) (version 2) | ecosystem: Host-associated > Mammals > Digestive system >... | reverse complement strand
GTTACTGCGTCAGAAAAGGATGTGCAGGAAATCTACGATGACGGGATAGATGTGTATTATAACATAGAGTCGTACACTTAATGGCTAAGAGAGCGAATCATATTTTTCCAGAGTGTTATGTGGATACGAACATCTTGAAGACGTTGTTGTGTCTGGATGGTGTAAATCACAAGCATGGATGTTCGAATGTAATGGCCGGCATGAAAACTGGCCGCTTTTCTGATGTCTTTGCCATTGGAATCATTGACGATGACAAGAAAAAAACGTATGACTATGCCGATTTTCAGTTGTTGGCAAGTTCGGAGCATCTGAGACTGATGAAACACAAAACTCGTCATCACTATCTGATATTCGTATGCAAGGCGGCGGAAGATTTCTTGTTGTCGTGCGCAGCAGAATTGTCACTGAACCTATCGGATTATGGGTTACCTGACACACTGGAAAGTTTGAAAGAAGTCACCAAGGATAGCGAATCAGACAAAGAGCCGCGAATCAAGAAGCTGGTAAATGCTTTGAGAACATCGTCAGAAATGTCCCGTCTGGAGCGGACTCTTTGTTATTTGCAAACCAAACAGTATGATGCAAATATGGCAGAATTGGTCGAGGTGTTCAACCAGTAGTCCTTCCTCACCCTTCAGACTAACCCTTTCCATATTTCGTTTTTTGGGGTCAGTAGCAAAAAAAGAAAACGCAAGAAAAAAATCACGAAAATGCTACTTTTGCAAGCTTGTTTGCCTTAAAATTCAGAGAAAACTATGGAGAAAATATTAAGGTTGATAAAGGAGAATCCTGAAATCTCCAATAAAGAATTGGCAGATGCCTGCGGTATTACGGAGGATGGAGTCTGTCGGAACACCAAGAAGTTGAGAAAAAACAACCTCATTCGGCGAGTAAGAGGTGACAAAGGCGAGCATTGGGAATTTATTAATGACGGAAGTCAAGACAAAAAAGAATAAATTCAGGAATCATTCGAGTTGTTTCTGTCTCACCTTCGTGAGTTTGCCAAGCTGTTAGAATTTCCAACTGACAAAATCCAAAGAAATTCATTTTATCCTTCACAATGTTTCTGCGGAGAGAACGAGATTATATGGCAATAGAAAAAAGAGACGCGATGATTCGCGTCTCTTTTTGATTTCGTTCAATTTCCCGAAGAATTATTTCTTGACGATGTTGGTGATCTTGTAGGTGGTCACAATGCCGTTGAATTCCTCGAACACCAATTCTATCGGAAGGTTGTCGGACTTGCGGTAGGTGATGATGATTTTGGAGTAGCCGCGCGGGGCCGTCTTTTTCGCACTCAACGTCACCACCTTGTTGGCGCCCTTCTCTGCCACGGAGGTCTCGGCGTTGTTGTCGGAGGCCGCCTGCTTCCAATTGCCGTTGACACAGTTCATCAGGGTGTTGCGGTGGGTGCGCATGGCGGCGTTTTTCTCGGTGTCCACAACAGTCTTCTTGCCCTTGACACTCGTGCTCATCGTCTTGCCGTCGATGATGAAATAGTCGCCGGCCGGCTTGGTGTAGCGAAGCTCCATCTTGTCAGCGGAGAACAGTTTGAGATTTCCTTCTGCCTCGATGGTTTTGCCGGAGGCCTTGATGAATTTGGATTCGGTGAAACGGGCCTCCACCTTCTGGGCGGAAGCGGCAAATGCCAGCATGGCAATGACAATGGTCAGTATTTTCTTCATATTTCGATAATAATTTTTGCTAGACTGAAACGGGCGGCAAAAGTAAAATTTTTATTTTTCCACTCTCCGCTTCATGAACGGCCATTTCATCAGCCAGCGGAACAACAGAGGCTGCAACGTGTAGGTGATCAGGATGGTGGAGATCATGCCAATCAATGCGCATTCGCCGATGGAAACGATGGTTGGGTGTTTGGCGAACAACATCGCCCCCATCACGACAATCAACACCAAAGCTGAAAAGAAAATGGCCACTTTATGATACTCTAACAGACGACTCTCCTCCTGACGTTGCCCTTCGATCAGTCCTTTCATGACGAAAATGCTGTAATCCACGCCGATACCGAAGATGAACGTGGAGATCACAATGTTGATCATGTTGAACGACAGCCCGAGGATGGCCATCCAGCCCTGCACCACATACCAACTCAGGAACATCGGCAGGAAAGCGAGGATCGATATTAGAATGTTTCTGAAAGAAAGCAACAGTACTACGAACACAAAGACGGAAGAGATGATCAATGCCATGTTGAAGTCCTTGTGAATCATGGAGATCAAGCCTCCTGTGTAGTATAAGGGATCGACCACCACGGCGTGCGGCTTGGCGGCAACGCAGTCATCGACTTCTTTCAATTTCTCTTTGGATAACTGTGGGGCGTTGAAAATCAAGAATTTGCCATCAGTTTCTTCGATGAAGTTGCAGAGAAGGCCGTCGGGGACGATGCCCGATTCGTATAGGTTGCCGGGTTCGTATTCCGCCTCGATCATGGCCTGGAAAGGCACGAAAAAATCGGTCGGAAGTTCGTTTTTCAAAGCCGCTGCCTTGACGGCTGACATCGCCTGCGCCACCTTTTCGGGGGTCCAGTAACGTTGCCAGGCGGCAATCCGGCGTTCCTGTTCCGCCTGCGACTGGAACAACAACGATGCTACCGGCGTGTAGGAGAAGACGTCCCCAGCCCTGCGTAACGAATCCAAAGTGGTGGCAAGCGCCATATTGGCCTCCAAGGCCTCGTCCAAATCCGCCGCCGTGACGGCATAATACCGCTGCATACCGCCTTGGTCGTTCTTCTCCTCATACAATTGCCGCGATTTCTGGAAATCTTCGCTCTCATATCCGATATGTTTCAGATCATTGTCGAACTGCACTTTGCCGGCAAAGATGAACCCAATCAGAATGACAATACATAAAGCGATGATAATGATAGGGTTACGATCGTATGGATAGTTGTTGATTTTGTTAATCAATTTGAATGCCTTCTTGCTGTGTTTGGCGTCTTTCACATTCAGGAAATGGGGCAGGAAGATTAACGCGAAGAAGGTGCTTCCGAGGAGCGCGAAGGTGGCGAACAGTCCGAAGTCCTTCAACAGCTCGCTTTCGGTGAACATCAGTCCGAGGAACGCCCCGATGGTGGTGAGGCAGCCGAGGCAGACGGGGACGGCTTCATCCTTCAGCATCTGCTCCACATCGCCCACAAACCGTTGATGCACAATTATATGCAAGCAATAACTGAGTGCAACGCCCAAAATCACGGCGCCCACACCCAAGGCCATCAACGACATGCCGCCCTTGATCCAATACATGCAGGCCAATGCGAAGACGGTTCCATAAAGGATGGGCAGCACATTCTGCCAGATGATATTGTAGCTCTTGAAACTAATGCATAAATAGAGGAGAATCAGCACCAAAGAGATGCCGATGGTGAGGGCAATATCCCGTTTCATAGTGCTGGCGTTGTTGGCAGACTCCACCACAGCGCCATGCATCAGCACCTCCACATCCGGATGCGTTTTGTTGAATTGCTGGATGCAGTCGCGGAGATGATTGATCAGTTTCCCGCCTTCCTGGGAGTTGAAAGTTTGGAAATCGGGGGCGATAAAGATCAGTGCCACGGAGCTGTCGGGACAAAACAGATGTCCGTCGATGAGGGCGAAGCCCATGCCGCTGGAGATGTCGGGCATCAGGCACTCTCGCAGTCCTAACGGGTCGGTGGAGACCAGCTCCGAGACCATGCCGGTTTCGTCGTTCATGATCAACTCGTGATTGCGGGCCATGGTCTCGTCGGCGTGGGCGATGGCGGAATCGAATCGGGCGTACAGGGTCGTGTCCACAAACGACGGCACGTGCATCATGGCGTAATCAAGCGCGTTGAGCGCCATATCGGGCTCCAGACGGTAAAGCGTGTTGGCGATGCCCTCGTCGTTGGTGAGGATGGAGTCCATCAGTTCATCGACGTAGCCGACCATCACTTCCGGCTCCGCACCCGTCATCTGCATGAAGAGCTTGTCCTTGACTTTCACATTGCCGAACACCAAATCACATTCTGACTTTTCAGACTTCGGCAAAAGTTTCATCAGATCTTCTTCAAATTGAGATTTTGTGGCGAAAAACGCGAAAATAACACTGCTTAAAACCAAAAGTGCATATAAAAGGAACTTATGCTGTGTGAAAAATCGGTAGATCTTTACGAAAACCATATTGAATTTACAATTTTTTTTATAAAAAAAGCCCGTTTTTTAAGCGGCGGCAAAAGTACAAAAATTTATGTATTTTTGCCGATCGTCAAAAACAATTGATTTGACGCATTTTACAAATGTTAAAGAAACTTAAAATCAGAGAGATGTGAAAAATCATTATTCATGTTTGTTGTTTTTGATTATTCATATTTTGTCAGTTAAGTTTGCAGAATAATAGTGTCACCTATGAGAAATCATCTTCTACAAAACAAATGTGCGCAATACAGAGCGCCTCAAATCGCAAAAGCAAAGGGAATCTATCCATATTATAAAGAAATAGAGTCTGAACAGAGCACGGTGGTGAAGATTAAGGGCAAGGATGTGCTGATGTTCAGCTCAAACAGCTATCTGGGTCTTTCCAACGACCCGCGTCTGAAGAAGGCTGCCAAAGCCGCCATCGACAAATACGGCACGAGTTGTTCCGGTTCTCGTTTTCTCAACGGAACACTCGATATCCACGTGGAATTGGAGAATAAGTTGGCCCAATTGGTAGGCAAGGACGGTGCGTTGTGCTTCAGCACGGGCTTCCAAGTTAACTTGGGAGTGGTTTCCGCGTTGTGCGGCCGCAACGATTATTTGCTTCTCGACCGGCTCAACCACGCCTCCATCATTGAGGGCAGCCGTTTGGGGTTCGGCAAATCGTTGAAGTACGCTCACAACGACATGGAGAGTCTGGAGAAGTGCCTGCAACAATGCGAACCCGAATCCGTCAAGCTGATCGTGGCCGACGGTGTTTTCTCCATGGAAGGCGACATCGTCCCGTTGCCTGAAATGGTGGCCTTGGCGGACAAATACGATGCGGAAATCATGCTTGACGATGCCCATTCCTTGGGTGTCTTGGGACATCAGGGCAGGGGCACTGCCGACCATTTTGGACTGACAGACAAGGTGGACCTCATCATGGGCACCTTCTCGAAGTCGTTCGGCTCGTTGGGCGGTTTCATCGCTTCCGATGCGGACACTATCAACTATCTGAAACACAATACACGCTCGCTGATTTTCAGTGCCAGTATGCCGCCGTCCAACGTGGCTGCGGTCAGCAAGGCCATCGATATCATGTTGGACGAGCCGGAGCGCATCCAGCATTTGTGGGACGTGAGCAACTACGCCCGCAACCAGTTCAAAGAGCGCGGTTTCGACACAGGCCGCAGCGAGACGCCCATCATTCCCTTGTTTGTACGGAACTCCGAGAAGGCCTTCTGGCTTTGCTCGCGCTTGCTGGAGGATGGCGTTTTCGTCACGCCGGTCATCGCGCCCGCGGTGCCCGAAAATGACGTGCTGATCCGTTTCGCCCTGATGGCCACGCACACCTTCGAGCAGGTTGACGAAGCTATCGACAAGATCACCAAGGCGTTCAAGGACGCGGAAATCCTATAACCATGGTTGTTCTGATCACTGGTATTTCATCGGGTTTCGGTTTGGAGACTGCCCGGCTGCTTTCGCAAGAGGGGCACACTGTTTATGGTACCGTTCGTCGCGACGTGGAACCGCTGTCTGGGGTGCATTATCTGAAAGTGGATGTACGCGATCGCGAAGCTGTGGAAAATACTGTGCAGCAGGTGGTTGAACAAGAAGGTCGCATCGATGTGCTGGTCAACAATGCCGGCATGGGTATCGGTGGGCCTGTGGAGTTTGCCACCGAAGAGGAAATCCGTGAGCAAATGGACGCCAACTTCATGGGGCTGGTACATTTCGTGACCGCCGTGCTGCCCATTATGCGTAAGCAAGGAAAAGGCAAAATTATTGCGCTGAGTTCCATCGGCGGTGTGATGGGGTTGCCGTTCCAAGGTTTCTACTCCGCCAGCAAGTTTGCCATCGAGGGCTATTGCGAAGCGTTGCGGCTTGAAACACAACAGTTTGGCGTTCAGGTTGTGGTGGTGCGTCCGGGCGATTTCTCGACGGGTTTTACGGCCAGCCGGAAAAAGACCGCCGACACCGAAGCAATGCAGGTCTATCGCACCTACGCCGAATCGATGGGAAAGGTTGAGCACGATGAAACCGGCGGTCTGAAACCGCAGGTGTTAGCCTCTAAAATCAGCCAAATTATCCGTAAAAAGAACCCGCGTCACGGTTATGTGGTGGCCTCGCTCGAGCAACGCCTTTCGGTGATTCTCAAACGCATCCTGCCGTCGCGCTGGTTCGCGAAAATCCTCGGAAGTTATTACAAATTGTAGAAACGCAGCTTGCTACGTCTTTACACGTGACGTTTGTACGCCCTTCTGCGCATGAACGGGTGGGTGGTGTATTCCCCGAACAACGACTGTACTTTGTAGTTTTCCTCCAATTGAGGGTTCATGATGATGGTGTTGATGCCCCGTTTGATGCAGTTCTCGTGCAGGTATTTGAACAGTAGCACGGGAATGCCACATTGCTGGTATTCAGGCATTACGCCCATAATGAGCGCTTCCAAGGTGTCGTTCTTCTTCAGGGCCTTCAGGATGTTGATAAAGCCGAAGGGGAAAAGGCGCCCGTTGGACTTTTTCACCGCCTTGGAGAGCGATGGCACGCAGAAGAGGAAACCAATGGGTTTGTCTTGGTCGTTGACGGCCACCGCCACGAAGTCTTTGTCCAAAATAGGCACGTAAGTGTTCAGGTAGGCGGCTATCTGCTTGTCTGTCAGCGGAGAGAAGCCGTGCAAGGGCGCGAATGCCTCGTTGTACATGTGGAAAATCTCCATGCCGTAGCGTTTGCCCATGTCTTTCATGCTCTTGGGCTGCACCACGTGTACATTGGATCTTTCTTCGATCAGGTGGGCGAACTGGAACATGGACGGGAGGGTAGGGCTCACGTCTAACGTCCGTTGGGTCCAATCGACCTCCTTGGTGAAGCCGAGCTTCTCCAACATGGGGCCGTAATAGGCATAGTTGTAGAGGCAGGTGAACGGGCTCAGATGTTCAAAACCTTCCACCAAAAGGCCTTCCTTGTCCATATCGGTGAATCCCCAGGGACCGCGCATGTCGGTGCGTCCCCGTTGTCTGCCCCATTCGGCCACGGTGTCGATCAGCGCTTTCAGAACCGCCTCTTCTTCGATGAAGTCCAGCCAGCCGAAGCGGACGAGTTTCTGCTCGTCATCGGCCTTGTGGTTGATGATGGCGGCCACGCGGCCCACAATCTCACTGCCGCGATAAGCCAGGAAGCAGTCTGCTTCGCAGAAATCGTAAGCCCCGTTCTTCTTGGGATTGAAAGTGTCGTATTCGTCACCCTCCAACGCGGGCACCCAATTCGCGCAGCCCTTATACAAATGAAGCGGAAAAGTCACAAACAGCTTCAGCTGCATGCGACTTTCCACCTTAACAATATCAATATTCATATACTAAAATCAATAATCAAAGCCCAATAACCTAATTCAATAACCAATAACCCATAACCAATAACCATTAAATAGAGGCATGTTCGCTCACATAGTCAATCACCTCTCCCACGGTCTCAAACTTTGGCGTGCCTTCGAACTTGAATCCGAACTTGTTCTCCACGGCGAGACTGAGGAGCAGGATGGTGAGGGAGTCGAGGCCGACGTCGCGGACGAGCTGTGAGTCTTCGGTCACGGAAGACAAATCCATGGAGGGTTTGATGAGAATCAGGATTTCTTTCAGTTCTTTAAAAATAGCTTCTCTTTCCATTATTTTATTGATTACGTGAAACTTTCAGAGCGCCAGTACGTTTGAAGTCCTCTTTGCGCACAGTGATTTTGCTGACTTGGTGTGTGCCGGGCAGTGTGGCGTTGACCTTGCCGACGAGTTCTTTGAAGTAAGCTTCCACCTTTTCCCAGGGCTCGTTGCCGAATTCTTCCATACGCGGCAGGATTTCGATGGCAATCACCTTGCGGCCGTCCATCTCGTCCTCTTTCACAAGGCAGTCGCGGAGCTTGTTGTCCTTGTAGAACGGTTCTTCGATGCTTTCGGGGCTGATGTTTTCGCCGTTGGAGAGGATGATGAGGTTTTTGATGCGGCCCACGATGTACATGAAGCCGTCTTCGTCGAAGCGGACGAGGTCGCCGGTCTTGACCCAGCCGTCGGGCGTGAGGGTCTCGGCAGTCTTTTCGGGTTCGCCGTAATAGCCGAGGAACACGTTGTCGCCACGGAACCACAGCTCACCATCCACGACCTTGGCTTCCTGTTCCGGATAGAGCTTGCCGACAGATGTGGGTCTGGTTTTCACGTCGATATTGCCGGTGGTGAGGTTGGCGCCTTCGGTCATGCCGTAGCCGCCGAAGAGGTTGATGCCCAGTTCGTCAAACTCGCCGATGAGTTTCGGGGGCACGTTTGCTGCGCCGGAGATGATAACTTTCAGCTCGCCGCCAAGGAAGGGTTTGCCATACATCTTGACGAGTCCGAGGAGGATTTCGCAGATGCCGGGCACTGCGACGATCATGGTAGGTCTGATCACGGGCAGTTTGCCGATGGTGTCTTTGGTGTTGCCTACGGAATACCAGGAAGCCCCTTTGTAGAGAACCGACATAGTGCTGTAAATCAAACCGAAAACGTGGCTGAGAGGCAGCACGCAGGCGTAGCGGTGGCAACCGAGTTGGTGCCCCGGGGCGTAGAGGCCGTTGAGTGCACCGCGCATGATGGCACGGTGGGGGAGGATGGCGCCTTTGGGTGCGCCGGTGGTGCCGCCTGTGAAGAAGATGGCGGCGGGATCGTTCTTGTCAACCGCGGCGACCGGAGCGGTGTGGTCGGCGAGTTCCGTGATGGCGACGACTTTGCACGGCGCCTCTTTCACAGAATCCATAAAGGCATTGCCGGCGGCCAGCACCTTCACGCCGAACTTCATGCAGCAGCCGACGATGGCCTGCGCAGGCAGCATTGCCGGCAGGTTGATGGCCACATAGCCGGCTGAGGTGACGGCGAGGAACATCTCCACGGCATCTGTGGTGGAGTTGTCGAGGATGGCGACTTTGTCACCTTTCTGCAGGCCGAAGCTGTTGAGGAGGGCGCGTTTGCGTGCAACCCTCTCGCAGACTTGGCTGTATGTATAAGTGTTCACCGTATCGGAAAGACACGGAAGATCAGACCATTTTTGTTCAATCCAAGTTACAAATTCCGGTATTGTGGGAATGTACTTCACCTGCGCGAGCTCCTCGGCAGGAAGCATTGACGGGAAATAATTGTTCTCTTGCATATCTCTGACTTTGTAATTTTTTGAGGGCGCAAAAATACACAAAATCTTAATTTCTGTTAATTTTTTTGCAGTGTGTGTTAATAGTATGTTGATAACCAGTGAATTAAATAACGGGATTCATCTCAGAAAGAGACTGGAAGAGTATAATGGCAAAAGGAAAGAAATACACTTTTCCCGTTTCTGTCCCGATTTTAACGCAAAAATCAGCAACCTACTCGCGTAAATTGCTGATTCTGATTGTCTTTCGGACTTCTGCGGAGAGAGCGAGATTCGAACTCGCGGAAGAGTTACCCCTTCGTCAGTTTAGCAAACTGGTGGTTTCAGCCACTCACCCACCTCTCCGTGGTTTCATTTCTGAAATCGGCGGCAAAAATACACTTTTTTTTTATATGCCGACATCTTGTGAAAAAAATCTTTTTTCCGAGAAGTGATTGTTCGTAGGGGCGAATGATTATTCGCCCCTACTTAGTCATTATCAAAAAAAGTGTACCTTTGCACCCTCAAAATTGTCAAACAATGAAGTACTCCGTTGCACAAATCGCAGAATTGATTTCTGCCGAAGTGGTGGGCGATCCCAATGCCGAGATCACCACGATATGCAAAATTGAGGAGGGCGTGCCTGGCGGCCTGACTTTCCTTTCCAATCCGAAATACACACAATATTTATATATTACAAAAGCTACGGCGGCCATTGTCAACAAGGACTTTGTTCCCGAGCAGGAGGTCCCGTGCACCCTTATCAAGGTGGCCAATTCCTACCTCGCCTTCGCGCAACTCCTGAATTTCTACCAGCAGAACAAACCGCGTAAGACGGGCATTTCCGACAAGGCCTGCATCGCCCCGACCGCCAAAATCGGGCAGAACGTCTATATCGGCGAGTTCGTGAGCATCGGTGACGGGGCGGAAATCGGCGACGGTGTGAGTCTCTACCCGCAGACCGTTGTCGGCGACCGCGTGAAGGTCGGCGCCCGTACAACTTTGTACGCCGGGGTCAAGGTCTATGAGGACTGCCACATTGGCACTGACTGCATCTTGCATGCGGGGGCGGTTATCGGAGCTGACGGCTTCGGCTTTGCCCAGCAGAACGGCGAGTACCTGAAAATCCCGCAAGTCGGCAATGTGGAGATCGGCAACCATGTGGAGATCGGTGCCAACACCTGCATTGACCGCGCCACGATGGGCTCGACCCGCATCCACGACCACGTGAAAATTGACAACCTCGTACAGATCGCGCACAACGTCACGGTAGGGGAGGGCACTGCTTTCGCCGCACAGGCGGGCGTGGCCGGTTCCGCCAAACTCGGAAGCCGCTGCATCATTGCGGGCCAGGCGGGCATCGCGGGCCACATTTCCATAGCTGACGGCACCGTTATCGGAGCCCAGTCCGGCGTGTCGCACTCCCTCAAGCAGGGCGTTTACCTCGGAAGCCCGGCACTGCCCGCTTCCGAAGAGCGCAAACTCATTGTGCTGCGCCGCAAATTACCAGAACTGTATCAACAATATATAAACAACAAAAAGAACCAATAACCTTCATGACATCATTACAAACCACCATCGCCTCTCCGGTTTCCGTATCGGGGAGAGGTTTACATACGGCTCAACAGGTGACGGTCACCTTTGTGCCCGCACCCGCCGATTTCGGGATCCAGTTTGAACGCACCGACCTGCCCGGGAACCCGATTGTAAAGGCAACCCCAAATTCGGTTTTTGACACCTCCCGTGGCACTTCCATCAAAGATGGCGAAGCGCAAGTGCACACGATTGAGCATCTTATGGCCGCTCTCGCCGGACTCGGCATCGACAATGTCCTTGTGAAGACCGTCGGTCCGGAAACCCCCATTCTTGACGGCAGCTCCCGCATTTATGTGGAGATGCTCAAGGAGGTCGGCATTGTGACGCTCGATTCCCCGAAAAAAATCGGATTTGTGAAAGAGGAAATCACGTTCTCCATCCCTGAGAAACAGATAGAACTCACCATTAAGCCCGCGAAACGTTTCAAGATGACCGTGAATGTGGACTACGGCACGAAGATTCTTGCGGAACAACAAGCCGTTCTCGACAATATCGAGTCTTTTGTCCCGGATGTCTATAACTGCCGCACATTTGTCTTCCTTGACGAGCTGCAGTTCCTGATCCAGAACAACCTGGCGCGCGGCGGCGACCTTGACAACGCCATCGTTTTCGTTGACAAAGTGCCCGACAGCAAAGTGCTGACCCAACTCGGCGACTTTTTCCACATGAAAGACATCACCGTGACCCCGGATCATATTCTTAATAATACGCATTTACGTCATCCCAATGAGCCGGCCCGTCACAAGCTGCTCGACCTCATCGGAGACCTTTATTTACTAGGGGTTCCGTTGTGTGCGGAGATTACTGCAAGCCGCCCTGGCCACTTCGCTAACACGGCCTTTGCAAAAAAAATTATGGAAAGTTGTAACTTTTTTATACAACCTGCGTAAGAGTAAAATGATTATGAATTAATTTTCATTGTCTTACATAGGTTAATGGTTTTGGACAGCGGTAGCATCTACCGCTGTTTTTTTGTCTCGTGCTTTATGAAATCCCAAACGCCGTTTTTGCTTTTGCCCTTCTTCCTGCTTTTTCTTTTCTCCATTTTTTCCACCGACTTCAGGTAGCGCTCGCGCACGTGGGAGATATATTCGTCTGTGAATTTGGGAGTTCCGTATCTGGCCATTTTCCCTTCGATGTTAGCGGCGCGACCGAGCAGATAGGATGTCGGCTTGGCAGGATTCCGCTTTTGGGGACTGGGGTAACAAGCTGTGATTAAGGCCGCCTGATGCGCAGTGAGTTGCGAAGCGTGGCAGTGGAAGTAAGTTTGCGCCGCCTTTTCCGCACCATAGATGCCCGGCCCCATCTCAATTACGTTCAGATAGACCTCCATGATGCGCTCTTTCGACCAGAAAGTCTCAATCAGGAAGGTGAAGTAGGTTTCCACGCCTTTGCGCACCCATGAACTTTTCGGCCAGCAGAACACGTTTTTTGCCGTTTGCTGCGAGATGGTGCTGCCGCCACGATGCCGGCGACCGCTTTTGCGTTCCTCCATCACCGTGTTGAGGGCGATCACGTCGAAACCGCGATGCCCGAGAAAGTAGTTGTCCTCCGAGGCGATGGCCGCCCGGTACATGTAAGGGGAGATTTTCTCAATCGGTACCCATTTCTTGTGGATTCCGGTGCCGTTGCTAATGGCTTGCACACACTGGAATGTCGTCACGGGCGGATTGACCCAACGATACAAAATCGGCAATAATATGCTGAGAATAAACAGGATGAGAATGATTTTCCCGAATGTTTTCCAAAATTTTCTACCTTTCGATTTCTTTGCCATAACACCTCTTATCTTACGCTGATGCCTCTTTTTTTTGAGGCGGCAAAAATAATTTTTTTATGAAGGAGTTGTAATCAAAAAAAATTTATATTTGCGCTTAAATAATTCTGAAATATAAATATACAAAAAATTTATAAAATTAACAAAATATTCAAAAATTAATAATCATAAAAAGCAGAGTATGAATAAGATAATTGAAGTTTTACAACTTTTAACAGAAAGTCCAATTGGTATGTTTTCTACTGTTTTTAGTCTTCTTTTGATAGCTGCTTGGCTTCTCATTCGGTTCGCAAGAAAAGTGACCCGCCTTGACCTTTCCCAAAAACATCTGGAAGAGGGCCATAAAGAGATTCTTAAAAGAATTGACCAATTGTCCGCTGATATGCGCGATGGTTTTAGAAAAGTGGATATACGTTTCGAGAAAGTGGACGAGCGTTTTGAAAAATTAGAACAGAAGATGGACGAACGTTTTGAGAAAATAGAACAGAAAATGGACGAGCGGTTTGAGAAAGTGGATGATCGGTTTGAGAAAGTGGATGATCGGTTTGAGAGTATGGATAAGAAGTTTGATGGTAAAATAGAAAAACTTTCTGAAAAGCTGGATCGGAACACAGAAGAACTTCGAAAAGACATTGCCAATTTGCGGACAGACGTGAGGATCTTACAGCATGATCGCCATTATACAGGAGTTCCTGTTATGAAGACAAAGAGATATCGTCCAAGCAATAAAAGGAAAGCGGTGGCAAGTTTTTGAACTCACCACCCTGGTGCGTCGCCGCGGTTCACGTCAATCTTGTAGCCGGTTGAAGCGATTCTGACACCCAGGCAGTTGACGCATTGCGCCGATTCGTCCCCTGTGCAGATTTTATTGTCGTACAAGTCGTATTTTTTGCGTACGGATACCGGCGAAAGATTCGGCATCACCACGTTGGCACCGGCCAACAGCCCTTTCTCGCGACCGGTTTTGTCGATAGTGCCCAATGCGGTGGTGGAAGGCAGAAGCAATTGCGGCATCATCAGTCGCAAAAGGCCGAGCATGAAGAGAGTCTGCTCCACGGTGCCGCCTTGCTCGTTGGCGAACGGCGTGGCGTGGTGCGGCACAAACGGCCCAATGCCCACCATCTGCGGCTGTAACTCCTTGATGAAGAGCATGTCCTCCGCTAACAGTTCGGGTGTTTGGAAGGGAGTGCCCACCATGAAGCCCGTTCCCACCTGATAGCCGATTTCTTTCAAATCCCACAGACACTGGATCCGTCTCGCGTGCGACATCCACGCGGGGTGCAGCTGTGCGTAGTGCTGCGCGTTGGCCGTTTCGTGGCGAAGCAGATAGCGGTCGGCACCCGCGTCAAAGAGCTTTTGGTAACGCTCCTTCGCACGCTCTCCCAACGACAGGGTGACGGCACAATCAGGATAACGCGATTTGATGTTGCCAATCAACCGTACCAAAACCTCATCGGTGAAATGCGCGTCCTCGCCACCCTGCATCACGAACGTCCTGAATCCCAGTTGGTAACCCTCGTCACAACAAGCGAGGATGTCTTCTTCGGTGAGGCGGTAGCGCTCTGCTGTTTCGTTGCTCCGCCGGATACCGCAATAGTAGCAGTCGTTGGCGCAGTAGTTCGAGATTTCAATCAATCCGCGCAAATAGACGGACTTTCCGAAAACGCGCTCCCGCACCGCCCGTGCCCGCTCAAACAGAAACTGCGCGTCCTCTTCGGAATGACATGCAATCAAAAAGGCAAACTCCTCTTTGCTAAGGATTTGCGTTTTTTCCAATTGGGATATTAACGTCTTGCAATTTTCCATTGTGTCTTTCTAATGCTTGAACTTTTCAATTCACAAATCACAATTTACAGCTCACTCCTTAATACAAATCAATCCACTCGTACGGATTTCCCATATATTGTAGGAAACGCTCGAAATCCGCGCGCGCCACCATGAGCGAGGCGGTGTTGATGCACGGGTGGAAACTCACGCGCTCCGCATGCTGTAGCTGACGGTCAAGGAACACGTGCACATGGTGCTCCGTGTCGTTGATGAGTCCGAACGGAGTCACGGAGCCGGGAGTCACGCCCAGATATTTCATCAGTCGCGGTTCCGAGGCGAAACTCAGCTTGCCCTGATGCAGCTGTTTTTCGATGTCGTGGATGTTCATGTCCTGGTCGCAGTCGAGGCAGACCAGATAGTGCTGGTTGCCCTTGTGGTTGCGGAAGAAAAGGTTCTTGCAGTGCTTGGCGTCGTGCCCGGCCCAGTATTGCTTGGCAATCTCGATGGTCGGGGCGGGCGGATGCTCCAGATATTCGTAGGGGATATGCAATTTGTCCAACAGTTGGTATAATCTTGGATCTCCGTTCATGATGGTTGGTTTATGGTTCAAAGTTTATGGTTCAAGGAACAAGGTTCAAATTGTACGTTAAGATAATTTCAGGATTTCGTCGTAAATCAAGTCGATGGCGTTCGGCAGGGCGAAAGTTTTGATGTTTGTGCCGAGGGTTTCCATCCGGTGCGGGTCGTTGACCAATTGTAACAGTGTGGGAATCAGCTTCTCTTTGGCTTCGCTGTCAGGGATGAAGAGCGCGGCGTCTTTGGTGGAGAGGGCCTTGGCGTTGAAAGTCTGGTGGTCTTCGGCGGCGTAGGGGAACGGCACGAGGATGGTTGGAGCTCCCACGATGGCCAGTTCCGCCAATGCCAACGCGCCGGCGCGGGAGATGATGACATCAGCCATGCTGTAGGCGTCGTTCATGTTCTTGATGAACGGCACGATATGGATGTGTTCGTCCTGTTGTTTCAGCAGCTCGGGGTCAATGTTCTTGTAGAACTGTTCGCCGGTTTGCCAAAGCAGTTGCAGGTCGGCTTTGCGGAAAGCGTCCAGGTTGGCGGCCATGGTCTGGTTGAAGGTGCGTGCGCCGAGGCTTCCACCAACCACCAACACAGTTTTCTTAGTGGGCGAGAAGTTGAAATATTCGTACGCTGCAGGCGATTTTCGCTCCAACTGGAGGATTTCCTTGCGGATAGGGTTGCCCGTTTTGATGATTTTCTCCACCGGGAAGAAGCGCTCGAGGCCGTCGTAGGCCACGCAGATGGCCTTGGCGTTTTTGGCCAGCATCTTGTTGGTGACGCCGGGATAGGAGTTCTGTTCTTGCAAAAGCGTGGGAATTCCGAGCTGTGAGGCGGCCTTCAGAGCGGGACCGCTGGCGAACCCGCCGACGCCGATGGCCAGGTCAGGCTTGAACTCACGCATGATCTTCTTGGCCTTGCGCATGGCCTTCATCATCACCACGGGCAGACGCAGATTGCACATCATACCGCTGAGAGACATGTCGCGGTGGATGCCGTAAATCTCCAGTCCTTCAATGGGATAGCCAGCTTCCGGCACTCGTCGCATCTCCATTTTGTCACTCGCCCCGATGAAGAGGATTTTGGCTTCGGGATTCTCCGCTTTGATCTTGTTGGCGATGGCTAACGCGGGGAATATGTGCCCGCCGGTGCCGCCGCCGCTGATAATGTATCTCTTTTCCATAACGGTTTGGTTTTGCGCTGCAAAAATACATTTTTTAATGGTTATTGGTTATTGGTTATTGAAGCTGTTGAATGATTATGGTTATCTGTGGTGGAGGTGCGTGAAAAATGTAGGGACGCGATTCATCGCGTCATGTCACGATGAATCGCGTCCCTACAAAATGGGGAAACCGAAAAATGTATCCGCCCACTACCGTTTCACCACCCGTTTGGTGACGGTGCCCTGTTCGGTGGTCACACGCACGAAATAGACACCGGAGGCACGGGTGGAGAGGTCGATAACCGTCTGGTAATCACGCACAAAGTGCTGCTCTAACCGTTTTCCGTACATATCATATACCTCCAACTGCTCGATGAGGTCTTGCTCGTTACGGACGATGCATTTGCCTGTCGTGGGGTTGGGGTAGAGGTGCAGGAGGTGGTCGATGTCACGCTCGGGAACCCCGACATCAGGTCTTACGGAGAACACCACGTCGTCGATGAACACCTTGCCTAAATAGGCGGGGCAGTGGTAGCGGAACGCCACATACCGTCCGTCGCCGTTGTAGTGGTCAAGGAGCACGGAATGCGGTTCCCACACGCCCCAGCTCTGGAGGGTGATGGTATCGACCGGCACGAAGGAGGCGGCATCGTAAGGACTGCTCATCACGCCGATGAACATCGTGTCCCAACCCGGAACCGCACCAGCTTCCTGGAAGTAGCTGAAATCCAGTTGGATGCTGTCGAAGGAGAGATTCGGGGCGAATGCCGGGGTGATGGCCCAATCATCGCTGAAGGAGTTGGCGAGGAAGAGCATCGACCCGACGCCGCTGGCGGAAACTTCGGACGAAACGATGGGGTAGTAGGAGTAGGATGCAGGGGTCAGAATGCGCCGCCAACAATCGGGGAAGGCCGTTTCGGTGTTTGTTCCGTAGGTGTCGAACCTCTCCGTGTAGGGCAATTGGCTGATAATGCCACAGTCCGGGGTGATTTCTAACGGCTCTGACCATCCCGAATGGCTGTTCGAGCCACAGACGGTCCGCACGAATATGCGGTACGTTTGTCCGGGAGTCAGGTTGTCAACGACAAACGAGGTGTTGGCGGTGGCCACCGGGGTTTGGGTGTTGGGAGAAACACCCGGGGCGCAGGCCACATATTCCCATTGTGAAGCACTACTATGCGAGGGCTCGAACGAGATGGTAGCCGAAGTGGAGGTGAGGTCGTGGGCAGTCAAACCGGAGGGTGCATCGCAATCATCTGCTTGATAGACAATCAGATCGTCAAGCCACATGGCCATATTGGAGGAGTGTAATCCCACCTGTCGGAAGGCGATATGGCGGTTGGTGCCCGTCATCGCCGTGTTGCGGAAATCCACCGTGACATCCTGCCAGGTATCAAAATGGGCGATGGAAATAACCTGTACGGATTCAAAAGTCGAAAGGTCGTACGGGTCGCTCATCACCCCCACTTCCATACATCCGGCGATATATTCGTGGTCAGCGGACAACCGGAACTGCGCCCGCAGCGAGTGGATGTCCACCCCGAACGGCTGGGTGACCGCGGTGGCAGTCGTTGACGTGTCGGAGTGGAAGAGCAGGGCTTTGCTCTCCATGCCGTAATAGCCGTAGGTGTTCCAGTCAATTCTGGGACATTCGGCGTAGGTGACGGGGAAGATCCAGCAGTCGGGTCTCACAATATAGGTGTTCATCCACGGGTAGTCGTCGAAATTCTCCGAGTAGGGCAGATCCACCACGGGGGCGCAAGTTGTCATGAAGGTGGCGGGGGTACACCACGAACTGCTCGAGCTGCCGCAATCGGACTGCACGAAGACATCGTACATCGTGTTGTCGGCCAAGCCGCCGATAACAATCGGATGAGTTCCCGTCTGCACAGGTGTGCCGCTCTCAGGTCCATTGCCGTTAGGAACGACCACCACGCGCCAAGCGGTCTCCGACCCGCCGGGTTGCCAATCCACCAACACGCTGTCGTGGGTGATGGGTTCAGCGGTCACATTCGTGGGCAGCGGACAAGCGGAGAGGTATTCCACCGTCAGATTGTCCATGCTGACCGGGGTGAGTGGATTGGAGAAGTTCTCCTGCATAAAAGCGAGGTAGTGACCGTTGCCGGTATAGGAAGCCAAACTGACGGTCCTGTCAATCCAAGATGTCAGCGCGTAAGGGTTCGGGAAGACCGTGTCAACAGGCGTGAACGTGGCGAAGTCGTTAGGATCGGTCATCACACCCACCACCAAAATGGAGTTGGGGGCTGTCGTGTTGGCTTTGAACTTGAACGACGCCTGCAAAGTGTTCATCGGGATAGACGAATCAAATTCGGGCGTGATGGCGACGTTGTGGCCGTTGCTGGGTTGGAAATAGAGCGAACCCGGTGAGCTGTAATATCCATTGGGGAAAATAAACGGATAAGGTGCGACGATATAGGAGGAGTAGAGGCGGCTCCAGCATCTCGGGAATGCGGAATAGCCGTCCAAGTTGGAGCCGGTTCCGTAGGTGTCAAAGGATTCCATATAAGGAATATCGGTGATGGTGCCGCAGTCCGTCCTTTGCGAAGTGGAGCACCATGCGCTCTTGCTGTTCCCGCAATTGGTACGCACATAGATGGTGTAAAGCCTGTCTTTATGCAAATTGTTGAAGGTGTAAGCGGTACTTGTCAGCGCAATAAGCTGCGTGGTGTCAATAGGTTGCCCTTCTTCCACAATGACGGCCTCCCAATTCTGGTCGCTGGTGTCGGCGGGGGTGAAGCTGATGCTGATGCTGGTCGTGGAGGTTGCGGTCACCGTCAGCGTGTGAGGTGCGGCGCAGGAACCGCCGTAAATCATGATGTTATCGACGGCGCCCGGCGGGTTTGTTCCCTCATAGTAGCCGTTGCTCCAGAGGAAGTAGAGCCGCTGGTGTCCCGCGTGCGTGGAATCGACCGTGAACGAATGGCTGGTCCATGCGGCATCTGTGTAAAGCCCGTTGCCGAGTTCCTCCAATCCGGAAGGGATAGTGATGGAATAGGTGGCATTGGGCTCCACAGGGACAGGAGGTCCGAGGAAGATGCGGGTGCGGTCATCGCCGCTCTGCCCAAGCCCTCGGAAGTCGAAGGCAATCTGGTATTCAGCATATCCTGGGGTGAAATAGATGTCACGATAAGCCCAGGAGTTGCTCGCTGAGCCATAGACATCGTAGGCGTTAGTCGCGCCGTTATCGTTGGAGACATAAAGGGCGTATTGGCCTGTTTGTTGTGCGGCCTGCCCAATATACCAGCGGTTGTCACCCACACCCAGCAGACGCCAGTCGCGGTTCTCGTCACTCTCTTCAAAGCTGCAGAAATAGGGCAGTTGCGCTTCGGTAGCTTCCGTGAAGAAGGTGCTTACATCGCTCCACTGGCTGGCGAATGAAGGCACACAGCTTTTGCGCACCCGCCAAGTGTATTGCGTGGAGGACTGCAAATTCTGCAGCAAGAGGAACGTGTCGGTGGTGGAAAGCTCGTACCATCCTGTATCGCTGCTCATTCGGTAGCCGACCGTGTAGTCGTTGGTGATGCCGCATGCACCGGGGCTCCAGGAAACCACTGCTGTGACATCGGCAAGGTCGGAAACGGTGAGCTCCGTCGGGATGCTGCATGGCGAACCGACGATGGAGATGTTATCCACAGCGCCGGCAAGTGGATTGTTCGTCCCTGCAACCTGCTGTCTCCACAGGAAGTATAGACGTTGCATGCCCGCATGGGATCCGTCGATTACGAAGCGGAAATGGTTCCAGTTCGTCATACCATAGAAGTCGCCGATGACTTCTGCGTTGGCGGGGGTGTAACTGCCGGAAGGCGTTGCCGGCGGTCCGAGGAACACTCTCACATAGTCCACAGACGCTCCGGGATAACCGTATGAACGGATGTTGAATTCCATCAGATATTCGGAATATTGCGGATCGAAGTAGATGTCGCGATAAGCCCAAGTTTGGGCGTTCACGTTGTCGGAGAATGTGTTGGAAGCACCATTGTTGTTGGAGACATACAACGCGGAATCGCCATCACAGTGCACCGCATGGCCGATGTACCACTTGTGGTTGTTCATGCCGTCATCCAAAATCCAACAAACGTTCTCATCCGCTTCCTCAAAGCCGCAGAAATAGGGCAGAGTGGTCGTGCTGAACTGGAACTCGTCGCTCCATACGCCTTGCGTAGTGTCGCAGTTGGTCCTGACTTTGGCTATATAGTTGGTCTTGGGTTGCAGGTTGGTCAACGTGACTTGATTGCTGTTGGCGGTCACATAACTATAGGTGTTGTCGGATTGTCGGCGGTAAGCCACCGTGTAGGAGTCGGCTTGGTAAACCGCAGTCCACGACAGTACTGCATCGTTCTCTGACACTTGGTTGGCGGTCAGATGGCGAGGGATGCCGCAACCCTCCGGTGTGATGGAGATGTTGTCGAAGGCTGCCGGCGGGTTGGTACCCCATGACACATCGCTGCGCCACAGGATGTAGATGCGCTGCAGACCAGTGAAGGCGGTGTCTAAATTGATGGTGACATTGTGCCAGGTGGAATCCAAATAGATGACATCGCCCATCTGGGTTGCACCGTCGGGGACAATAATATTTGAGCTGACGGGTGTGACAGTTGGTGTCGTGGGAGGTCCTAAGAATACCTTCGCGTAGTCAACAGGATTGTTGTTATACAGCTCGCCGAAAGCTCTGCAGTCGAATGAAATCACATAATCGGTATAGCTGGGATCCAGATAGACATCGCGGTAAGCCCATATCATCGAATAGTTGGTCGTGTAGGTGTTGGTGGCGCCATTGTCATTGGAAACATACAACGATGAGTTACCTCCGTTGTTCACAGCGTTTCCGATATGCCATTTGTTGGCGTAACTCCCGTTCACGAACGTCCATCGGCTGTTCTCATCCGCATCTTCGAAATCACATACGTATGGCAGACGGGCGGTAATCGCCGGGGTCTGGAAGGTGGATTCCGCAGACCATTGGCTGTGGTCGGTGGCGGTGCAGTTGGCCCGCACTTTCCAAACGTAGGTAGTCAGCGGACTGAGGTTGCCAATGGTGAGATGTTCGTCAGGAATGTTGATGTAGGTGAAGGCGGTATCATATTGCAGTTTGTAAGCAACAGTGTAGGATTCGGCACTGCCGTTGTGCATAGACCACAACAGATTGGCGAGTGTGTCCATCGCCTGCGCCGTCAGTTCGTAAGGGACATCGGTACACGGGGTGCCGTCGATGGTGATGTTGTCGATGGCGGCCGGCGGATTGGAGACTGTCCAGCCGGTGTTGCGCCACAAGAAATAGAGTCGTTGCAGACCGGCGTAGGAGTGGTTCAACGTGTAGGTTTTGGTTGTCCACGCCGACATTCCGCAAAGGCCGGTTCCCAATTCGGTGGCTCCTGCGGGCGTGGCGGTGCTGTTAGGTATGGCAGGACTTCCGATGTAAACATTGGTGTAAGCAGAAATTTGGTAGCTGGTTCCTCCCACCCCTCGCATGTCAAAGGAAAGGGTATAGACGGAATCGGACGGATCGAAATAGATGTCACGGTATGCCCAAACGTAGGAACTGTTATAAGGGTAAGAGTATGCGTAAGTTACTCCTCCATCGTTAGATATATACAAGGAATAGTCCCCGCTCAAGCTGACTGCGTTGCCAACGTACCATTGGTTGGTATAGGATCCATTCACGAACTGCCAGGCGTTGCGTTCACTCGCATCTTCAAAGTCACAGACGTAGGGCAAAACCGCCGGCATCTGGACGCTGAGGTCGCTGGTCCATCCGCTATGATCGTTGGCGGAGCAGTTGGCGCGCACTTTGCAGAAGTAGGCGGCGGACGGGGTGAGTCCGCTTACGGTCAAGAAAGTGTCCGTGGTCGTGTATTCGGTGGTTGTGGTGCTCTCCGCCTGCCGCACGCTCACCGTGTAGGAAACGGCAGTGCCGATCGGATTCGGTAACCAGCTGAGTGTCACGGTGCTGTCCGTCATGTCCGTTACCACTGGCTCAGAAGGGGTGACACAAGTCAGTCCGAGGATGGCGAGATTATCGACTGCGGCGGGCGGCTGCACTCCCGTGGAGTTGTTGTTGACCCACAGGAAATAGATGCGCTGCGCTCCGACGTGTGTGGAATCCACAAGGAAAGAATAGTGAGCCCAATTGTTGATGTAGGAGAACTGTCCGCCGAGTTGTACCGCTCCGCTCGGAATAGCCGTGCCGGAAGGAGCGGCGGGAGTGCCCACGAACACCTGCATGTAGTCAGCAGTGTTCTGTCCCATGCTCTTATAGTCGAAGGACAGCTGGTATGCTTGGAAATTCTCGTCAAAATAGACATCGCGGTAAGCCCAAACCGTGGCGGCGGAATAAACATCGTAGGCGTTGGTCGTGCCGTTGTCGTTGGAGATGTAGAGGGCGCTGTTGTCGCCGTAGCCGGTGGCATTGCCGATGACCCACTGGTTCTCAGCATCGCCATTCACCATCGTCCATTGTCCGTTCTCTTCCGCATCATCGAAGGAACAGAGATACGGCAGGTGATTTAGCGGCTGCGTGGTGGTGAAACCTAATGTGTTGCTCCAGAAACTTTGTGAGTTGTCATCGCATACTGCCCGCACTTTCCAGACATAGTCAGTCTCGGGCAAAAGAGCGGTGAGCAGGAGGGAAGTGTCTGTGGTGTTGATTTCTGTGAACACACTGTCAGAAGTTTTCTTGTAAGCCAAAATGTAGGATTCGGGCTCACCGATATTGGCCGACCATTTCAGCATGGCCGTTGAATCCGCAATCTGTTGGGTCATATTGGTCGGGATGCCGCATGAATTACCGATGATGATGATGTTATCAACGGCGGCGGGTGGATTCACCCCATCGAAATAATTGTTTGTCCAGCTAAAATACAGCTGTTTATAACCAGCGTGCGTGGAGTCGAGCGTGAAAGTGAAGGTCGTCCAATCTTCCGTGAGGTTGAAGTCCCCTCCTATCTGTTCCACATTATTGGGGAAAGAAGATTGGTCGGAAGTGTAGGTCGGGTCGCCGCAATACACCCGCATATAGTCTTGTCCCTGCTCGCCGACACCTTTGAAGTCAAACGAAATCTGGTATTCAGGGTAGGCGGGGTCAAGATACAGACTTAACGTCGTCCATGCTGTACAGCCGTAATCAAAGGAATAGGTGTTGGACAATCCGTTATCGCTGGAAATATACATGGCGGAAGTTCCCGTGCTGTGAGTTGCTTCACCCACCGACCAGCGGTTCTCATAAACAGCTACGTTATCATACGTGGCTTGGTAATGCGACACCCACAAATCACTTTCTTCCGCAGTCTCAAATCCACAGGAATAGGGAAGTTCCGCAAAAGTGCAGAACTCTTTTTCCGCGCTCCAGTCGCTCGTCTCCCCCTCTTGACAGTTTGCGCGCACTTTCCAGAAATAATGACTGCCGGATTGGAGCTCTGTGAGTTGCAGGACGGTGTCGGAAACGGTCACCTCAGCGTATGCGGATTCTGTGTTTTTGCGGTAAGACACGGTGTAAGAGGCGGCTGTCCCCGCATTTCCGCTCGACCAGGAAACCGTGGCAGTGTGCAGGCCAATGTCAGACATGGCTAAGGCTACGGGTTTGCTGCAGCTCACCCCCGATATGGAGATGTTGTCGAAGGCGGCAGGCGGATTCTCCCCCGGATTGAAGGAGCTCCAATAGATATTGTTCCAGTTCAGGTAGAGGCGACGGTTGCCGGCAAAGGTGGAGTCAAGGATAACTTCGTAGTGTGTCCATTCGGGCAGTCCGTATATCTCACAGCCAAGCTGTACGGCATCATTGTCGAAGTTAGTGGAACTCCCGAGGAGAACCGCCGCCATGGACAACGCTCCGCCTTGGCAACGCACGTCAAAGGAAAGGAGGTATTCCTTGTATTCGGGGTCGAAGTAGATGTCGCGGTATGCGCCTGCCTGAGAGGTGCTGTTGATGTCAAAGGTGTTGGTAAGACCATTATCCTGCGAGATGTAGATGGACGATGTTCCGCCGTTGTTGGCAGCGTTGCCGATGAACCACTGGTTGTTGCCGTTGATAACGGTTGTTTCCCAATGGGCGTTTTCGTCAGCGTTTTCAAAATCGCAGAAGTAAGGCAGATGTGAAAGCAGCTGTATCGTGGTGAAGGTGAGCGGTTCGCTCCAGTAACTCTCCGTTGAATCCGAACAATGCGCCCGCACTTTCCATTCGTAGGATGTGGACGGGAGCAGATCGTTGAGCTGAAGGGTCGTGTCGCTGGTTTGCACTTCCGTAAACCCCGTTTCGTCAGCGGTTTTATAAGCCACTGTGTAATTCTCGGCCTCAACAGGATTCCAAGCGAGTATCGCAAAGGTGTCGGAAACGCTGAGAGTCTGCAAGTTGCGGACACTCTGACAGACGTTTCCCGTAATGGTGAGATTGTCAATGGCGGCAGGAGCGTCGCACGGGTCGTACGAGTTGCTGAAATGGAAATAAATCCGCTTCACTCCCTGATAAGTCGAGTCAATTGTAAGGGAGAAGTGATGCCAAGCGGTGTCTTGGGCAGATAAATATTGGGAGATAAGGGTTCCTGCCGGTGTGTAAGTGTATGTGGCCGGCTCACTTACCCCAGTGTTGCCAATAAACAGCACCAAATTGCTCCACGCGTTTTCGATGCCTTTGTAGTCGAAAGAAATCTGGTAGTCGGCATACCCGGGAGTGAAGTTGACGTCGCGGTAGGCCCAAAACTCGTGTACATTGGATCCGTAGTCCGCTTGGTTCACCGCATAGCTTACCCCTCCGTCGTTGGAATTGTACAGCGAATGTTCTCCCGTGTGAGCTGTGGCGGTACCGATGAACCAGCCCTCGTCCGCCAGTCTCACGAAACGCCACTGCTGGTTCTCCAACGCATCTTCAAACCCGCAGAAGTAGGGAAGCTGCGCTAACAAGGGCGCGGTGATGAACGAAACCGACTCGCTCCAGTCGCTCTCATCGTTTGCGGAACAGTGGGCGCGAACCTTCCATTCGTATTCGGTGGAAGCCGTCAATCCTGTCAGAAGATAGAAGGTGTCGGTTACCGTCACTTCCGTGTATTCAAGGTCAGACAATGCCTTGTAAGCCAGCGTATAAGAGGAAGCCGTGCCGAAAACAGGCGCGTTCCAGGTGAGGACAGCGGAGGTGCTGTCGGGTTGGGTGGCAAGCCCCTCGGGTGTAGCGCAGGTGAAGCTCTCGATGGTGACATTGTCCACAGCGGCAGGAGGATTCACACGGGAATAGGAGCCGGGCGTGTGCCAATAGAAATAGAGGCGTTTCACTCCTCTGTAGGTGGAATCTAACAGGAAAGTGGGCCGTGTCCAGTTGTTCTGGTTGTAAATATCACTGCCTAACTGCACAGCTCCAGCCGGAATATATCCGCTGTTCGGGACAACGGGGTCGCCAATATACACTCGGAAAGTGCCATGGTAACTGCTACTGTAGAAGGTGTGGTTTTTACAGTCGAAGGAGAGACGGTGGCCAGCGTAAATGGTGTCAAAGTCAATGTCGCGGTATGCCCAAATGTAGGAAACATTGGTGTTGTAACTGTATGACACCCCGTTGTTGTCGGAGACGAACAGCGCTTTTTCGCCGCCATGGTTCACGGCACTTCCAATGAACCAGCGGTTGGGGTAGTTGCCGTTGACGAGCTGCCATTGCTGGTTCTCCAAATTGTCCTCGAAATCGCACTGATAGGGCACTTGCGCTATATTTGCCAGGGTTTTGAAACTGCTTTCGCCGCTCCATGCACTTCCTGTACTTGTGCTCACCTTGACCTTCCACAAATAGGTCTGTGACACATCCAATCCTGTGGCCACGAAGAAGGTGTCGCTGACCGTCACTTCTGTGCTGGCGGTGTCAGAGGCAATACGGTAGGAGAGGGTGTAGGAAGGCGAGGCACCGCCATTCCAGGAAAGCGTCGCGGACGAGGTGGTGATGTCTGTGGCGGTCAATCCTGTAGGGGCTGGAATGTTGACGCCGGTCACTGTAAGATTGTCGATGGCGGCAGGAGGGTTGACGCCAACGGTAGAGCCGTTGTTCCACACAAAATAGATTCGTTGCAAGCCCCGGTGCGTGCTATCTACAACGAA
>Ga0310691_10002246_pt1 | contig 26260 bp, 23 predicted proteins | sample 176DNAGHGlowgp2_FD_203887 | JGI IMG/M metagenome (GOLD analysis project Ga0310691, IMG submission 203887) | Sheep rumen microbial communities from Palmerston North, Manawatu-Wanganui, New Zealand - 1766 DNA GHGlow gp2 (v2) (version 2) | ecosystem: Host-associated > Mammals > Digestive system >... | reverse complement strand
GCCAACGTCTACGAACTGCATCGGCGCTACATCGACGTTCAGTTGCTGGCCCGAGGTGAGGAAGCCGTTTATGTTGCGGATAAAGAGAATGCACTGGAGCCCCAGGGCAAGTTCAACGAGGCCGGCGATTGCATCCTCTATGCTGATGCCGACAAGGCCCGTTGTGTAAAGGTCAGTCCTACGAGTTACCAACTGTTCTTCCCCTCAGATGCCCACAAACCCTGCATGGCTGTGGGGGATGTTCCGCAGCCCGTGCGCAAGATTTGTGTGAAGGTTCCCTTTGAGGGATAGAGAGACACGCCGCCCTTGATAGGCAAGTCGCTCTATTAGCCCAGTATCTCCTTGGCTCTTTCCAAGGCTTCCACCTTGCCACAGTCTACCCAGCGGCAGTCTTGTGGCAGGGTGGTGTGGGCGATGTTGTGACTGATGCAGGCCGAGAGGTAGAAGTCAATGATGGAAAATACCTCGCCGGGGTATTCCTTCAGGGCCTCGTAGATGCCAGGCATCAAGACGTGGATGCCCGTGAAAGGCAATCTTTCCAGTGCCTCTACGGGTTCTGTGCCCATCGCCTTTCCGACGTTACCTTCCGGTTTCTCGTTCAGCCATCCGCGAAGCAGTCCCTCGCGGTTGAAGAGCAGGAAGCGGCTTGTCTTCCGCTCGTTCGTTACTAATAAGGCATCGCATACATTACTAATGCGTTCGGCCTCGCAATATAGGGCGGCGAGGTCTACGTCGCTGGCAATGTCCACGTTGTGTATGAGGATTGGTTTCGTGGGGTCGAACAGCTCCAGGGCACGCTTGATGCCGCCGCCAGTGTTCAGCAGCAGGTCGCGTTCGTCGCTCACGCGAATGTCCATCCCGAAGTTGTCGTTCACCCGCAGGAAGTCCAGTATCATCTGTCCGAAGTGATGCACATTCACGACGATGTGTCGGAATCCCTGCTGTTTCAGCTTCAGTATTACGTGCTCCAGCAGCGGGCGTCCCGCCACCTCCACCAGTGCTTTCGGTCGGTCGTTAGTCAGTGGTTGCAGGCGTGTACCCAATCCTGCAGCAAAAATCATGGCTTGCATATCTATTTTCTTTATCTGTTTTGATTTAGCGGATACAAAGATAGCACAAATTGAGCGAATAATCAAACTTGTTCACTCTTTTCGCGATATTCCTTCGGCGTCAGGCCCGTCTCCCGCTTGAAGAAGTTGTTAAAGGCAGGCGGATTGGCGAAGTGCAGGCGCTCGGATATCTCGTAGGTCAGCATGTCGCTGGAGCGCAGCATCACCTTGGCACGGAGAACGGCGGCACGGTTAATCCAGTACATGACACTGTGGCCGCTGGCCTGGCTGATGACGGCCGAGAGGTGGTGCGGACTGATGTGGAGCAGGTCGGCATAGAAGGGAATATTACGCTCCCGTTCGCAATGGCGGCTCACCAGCGTCTTGAACTGGCGGAACAACTCTTGGCTGCGGGAGGGGGGAGACACATTCGACGAACTGTCGGAGGCTTGCTTGATATGCTGCACGTTGGCCACCATGGCCCCGACCATCTGCAGCACGGCCTCACGACGGAAGGGTTCTCGGGAAGCCATATCCCAGAGCAGATACATCATGCGCAACAGCAGCTCGAAGTCCTTGGCAGACATGCTGGTGACGATGCTCTCGCTGACCTGTACGGCTTCCTTTATGCCGATGCCACACACCTCCACATCCTGGCCGATTCGTTCGAACTCCAAAATCGTGTCGGGTGAGCTCAGCACCGCCATACCTTTCTCCATGTGGTACTGTTCCAGGTCGAGATGCACGTCGGCCTCGCCCTTCAAGAGCAAGAGCAGGCGAGGTTCGGGAAGTTGATAGACCTCCCCCTCGTGCAAGAAGGTCGAGTCCGATGGCCTTCCGTTCAGGATGATGCTGACGGCGTCGTTGTTGAAGATGCGACTGTCGGTCCCTGTCAGCCTTTGCAGGTTGACGGAGTCGATGCTGAAGTAATTGATGCTTCTGCCGCTGGACATGAATACCTCCTTTCCCTTGATTGCAAGATTGTACGATTCGATTGTAAAATTAGTATTAATTCTGGACAAAAACGAGGAAAAAGCACGGAAATCGTACAAATTCATAATCTTTTCATACAGACGCGTAAGCAAGGAGTCAAAGTATGGGCGTAAATTTGCAGCATGAGAAACACAATACTATGAACATGAAGAATAGAATCCTTATCCTCGCACTGTCCTTTGCCACCTTGGCCGCGCAGGGGCAGACACTGGAGGAATGTCAGCAGGCAGCCGAGCGCAATTATCCCTTGATTCGCCAGTTTGGACTTATAGAGAAAACCACCGAACTGACGATGGTCAACATCCAGAAAGGATGGTTGCCACAGGTGTCGGCCTCTGCCCAAGCCACCTATCAGAGCGACGTGACCGCGTGGCCCGAACAGATGACTGCCATCTATCAGCAGATGGGAATCGACATGAAGGGCCTGAAGAAAGACCAGTATCGCATGGGCATAGACATCAGTCAGACCCTCTATGACGGAGGTGCTATCCGTAGCCAAAAAGCCATAGCCCGCGAGCAGGGCAAGGTGGAGGCGGCCCAGGCGGAAGTGTCACTCTATCAGGTTCGTCGCCGGGTCAACGAGATGTATTTCTCGCTGCTCATGCTCGACGAGCAGATACTTCTGAACAAGGATTTGCAGGAACTCTTGGCAGGCAGTGAGCGTAAGTTGGAAATGATGGCCAAAAGGGGAACGGCAGCCGAAAGCGACTGGCACAGCGTGAAGGCAGAACGCCTGAATGTCAGGCAGCAAGCCGTCGGCCTGGAGTCGCAGAGGCGGATGCTGATGACGATGCTGGGCACGTTCTGCGGCATCGAGGTGAAGGACATACAGAAGAGCCAAGAACTATCCGCCAGCGTGTCTGGCACAGACAACTCTTCGCTCGGCCGACCGGAAATGCGACTGTTTGACGCCCAGCTCCGCCTGGCCGATGCCAGGGAAAAGGGGCTCAACTCTGCCCTGATGCCCAGGCTCGGCGTCTTTGCCCAGGCATACTACGGCTATCCCGGCTACAATCTGTTCGAGGACATGATGTCGCACAAATGGAGCCTGAACGGTATGGTAGGTGCCCGACTGACTTGGAACATCGGTGCCCTCTATACGCGCAAGAACGACCGTGCCAAGCTGCAGTTGCAACGCGACCTGACGGAGACAAACCGCGATGTATTCCTCTTCAACAACCGCCTGGAGCAGATTCAGCAAAACGAGGAAATCGCGCGCTACCGGAAACTGATGGCCGACGACGAGGAAATCATAGCCCTGCGCGCAGCTGTCCGAAAGACTGCCGAGTCGAAACTGTCACATGGCATCATCGACGTGAACGACCTGGTGCGCGAAATCAATCAGGAGAATGCCGCCCGTGTACAGCGGTCGATGCACGAGATAGAAATGCTGAAACAAATCTACGATAATAAATTTACTACGAACAATTAACCGAGGAATGCGTATGAAAAAGATAGCTGCACTGGCAGGCTTGGCCCTGGTTGTGGCCGCCTGCGGAGGAAATGAAAAAGAGTATGATGCCACCGGCACGTTCGAAGCAACGGAGACCACCGTGTTTGCCGAGCAAAGTGGCACTTTGCTTGCCTTCAGCGTCAATGAGGGCGACGAAGTGGAAAAGGGTGACGAGGTGGGACTGACAGACACCACCCAGACCTGGCTGAAGATACAGCAACTGGAAGCAACGAAGGAGGTGTATCAGAGTCAGAAACCCGACATGGAGCGGCAGATTGCTGCCACCCGTCAGCAGTTGAGCAAAGCCCGACAGGAAGAGCAACGCTACAGGGAGTTGGTGGCCGATGGTGCCGCTCCGAGCAAGATGCTCGACGATGCGTCGAGTCAGGTGAAGGTGCTGCAGCGGCAACTCGATGCGCAAATATCGTCACTTGCCACGAACACCCGCGCCCTGGACAAACAGACCGCTGCTGCCGACGTCCAGGTGACTCAGCTGCAGGACATGCTGCGCAAATGTCACATCACAGTGCCGACGAAGGGAACGGTGCTGGAGAAATATGTGGAGCGTGGCGAACTCGTGGCCGCAGGCAAACCGCTGTTCAAGATTGCCGACACGCAGAATATGTTTATGCGGGCCTATGTCACTTCGGCCCAACTGCAGCGCATCAGGCTGGGACAGCAGGTGAGGGTGTTCGCCGACTACGGCGATAATCAGAAGAAAGAGTATGGCGGCACTATCTCGTGGATTTCGTCCCGATCGGAGTTCACGCCTAAGACCATCCTGACCGATGACGAGCGGGCTGATTTGGTATATGCCGTGAAGATTGCCGTGAAGAATGACGGTTATATAAAAATAGGTATGTACGGGGAAGTCAAGTTTGACTGAAAAATTGTCCAGTGCCATGAATGCCATTGAAGTGAATCATGTGAGCAAGAGCTACGGGCGGGTGCGGGCACTCGACGATGTGTCGTTTGCCGTCAGCAAGGGCGAGGTGTTCGGTCTCATCGGTCCCGACGGGGCAGGCAAGACATCGATGTTCCGCATCCTTTGTTCGCTGTTGCTGCCGGAGACGGGCACGGCCATGGTGGATGGTTTCGACGTCGTCAGGCAGATGCGCGAGGTGCGCAGTCGTGTGGGCTACATGCCCGGCCGCTTCTCGCTTTATCAGGATTTGACGGTCGAGGAGAACCTGCAGTTCTTTGCCACACTCTTTGGCACCACTGTTGAAGAGGGCTACGACTCCATCCGGGCAATATATGCCCAGATAGAACGGTTCCGGAACCGCAAGGCCGGGGCTCTGTCGGGCGGCATGAAGCAGAAACTGGCTCTCTCGTGTGCCTTGGTGCATCAGCCGAGTGTGCTCTTCCTCGACGAACCCACCACTGGCGTCGATCCCGTGAGCCGCAAGGAACTTTGGGAAATGCTCGGAACGCTGAAGGAGCGCGACATCACCATCGTGGCCTCCACGCCCTATCTCGATGAAGTGCGTTGTTGCGAGCGTGTGGCTTTTCTCGATAACGGCAAGGTGCAAGGCATCGACACGCCGGATGTCATTCTCGACCGCTTCAGGGACATCTTCTGTCCGCCGGGGCTCAAGCGGAATGAGGAAAAGGGTGTGGTGAACGGCGAATCGAAGTTGGAGCGTGAAGGCGTGGAGAACATTATCGAGGTTTCTCACCTGGTGAAAGCCTTCGGGACATTCCATGCGGTAGACGACATATCCTTCACCGTCAAGAAGGGGGAAATATTCGGTTTCCTCGGAGCCAACGGCGCCGGCAAGACCACAGCCATGCACATGCTGACGGGACTGAACCAGCCGACGAGCGGTACGGGCACCGTCTGCGGCTATGACATCCGCACCCAGCACGAACAGATTAAACGTCACATCGGCTATATGTCGCAACGCTTTTCGCTCTATGAGGACCTGACCGTGGCCGAGAATATCCGTCTTTTTGCCGGCATCTATGGTATGGGGAGCGAAGAGATAGAAACGAAGAGCGAAGCATTGCTGCGCCGACTGAAGTTCACGGAACACCGAAATACACTGGTCAAGAGCCTGCCGCTGGGATGGAAACAGAAACTTGCCTTCTCCGTATCGATATTCCACGAACCGGGCATCGTGTTCCTCGACGAACCGACAGGAGGCGTGGACCCCGCTACGCGCCGCCAGTTTTGGGAACTCATCTACGATGCGGCACATCGTGGCATCACCGTCTTCGTTACTACCCACTATATGGATGAGGCCGAATATTGCGACCGTATATCTATCATGGTAGACGGCAAGATCAGCGCACTGGGCACTCCAGACGAACTGAAACAGCGTTTCCAGCAACCCGATATGGACCACGTATTCACCTATCTGGCACGTCAGGCCAAACGTTCAAGCGATTAAAGACATGAAACAGTTTATATCATTTGTCATTAAGGAGACCCGCCACATCCTGCGCGACAAGCGAACGATGCTGATTCTCTTTGGTATGCCGGTGGTGATGATGCTGCTCTTCGGCTTTGCCATCTCCACCGACGTGAAGAATGTGCGCACGGTGGTGGTCGGCTCGCAGATGGACTACGTCACGCAGCAAGCCGTGGAACGCCTCTCTCAGTCGGAGTACTTCACCATCACCGCCATCGTCCAAACGCCTCGTGAAGCCGAGCGCCTGATTCGCAGTCAGCGGGCAGACATGAGCCTCATACCCGGTCCTGCCCCCAAGGGTGAGGGCGCCAGTCGCCGCAGTTGGCAGATTATGGTGGACGGTTCCGATCCGAACATGGCCCAGCAGTGGGCAACCTATGCCCAGCAGACGCTGGCTACAACGGTTCGTCCCGCGGGCACCGCCACAGTTAGGGCCCCTTCCCCCTTCACCATTCACGCTTCGCTTCTCTACAACCCACAGATGAAGTCGGCCTACAACTTCGTGCCGGCCATCATGGGCATGCTGATGATGCTCATTTGTGCCATGATGACCTCCATCTCCATCGTTCGTGAGAAGGAGCGTGGCACCATGGAGGTGCTACTCGTGTCGCCGGTCCGTCCCCTAATGGTGATTATCGCCAAGGCCGTTCCCTATCTGGTGCTGGCCTTCGCCATCCTCATCGTCATCCTGCTGATGGCCCACTACGTGCTCGGCGTTCCGCTCGTAGGTTCACTATTCTGGATTATTATGGTGAGCGTCATCTACATTCTGCTTGCCCTCTCGCTGGGACTGCTCATCTCCAACATAGCCCAGACCCAGTTGGTGGCCCTGCTTCTCTCGGCCATGGTGTTGCTGATGCCCGTAGTGATGCTTTCGGGCATGATGTTCCCCATTGAGTCGATGCCTCGGATTCTGCAGTGGGTAGCCGCAGTCGTTCCGCCCCGCTACTACATCGAGGCCATGCGCAAACTGATGATTATGGGTGTGGGTATCGGCGAGGTGATGAAGGAGGTGGCCGTGCTCGTCGGCATGACTGTCCTGCTGCTCACCGTTGCCCTTGCCAAGTTCAAGACGCGATTGGAGTGAAGACAATTCACAATTGACAATTCACAATTCACAATTGACAATTTTTTGAATATGATAAAGCATCTCATCCAAAAGGAGTTCCTGCAGATTCGACGCAACGCCTTCCTGCCTAAACTCATCATCATGTTTCCCATCATGATTATGTGCGTCATGCCTTGGGTCATGAACATGGAGGTGAAGAACATTGTGGTGGATGTGGTGGACAACGACCGTTCCACCCGTTCGCAACAGATTCTGCATAGCATAGAGGCCAGCCGTTATTTCATCTTCAATGGGCAGAAATCCACTTACAAGGCTGCACTTGCCGACATTGAGCACGGCAAGGCCGATGTGGTGTTGGAGATTCCGCAAAACTTCAGCCGCGACCTCGTTTTAGGGCGACAGCCGCAAGTGCTGATAGCCGCCAATGCCGTCAACGGCACCAAGGGCAGCATGGGCTCGGCCTACCTTTCGCAGATAGTCACGGCTGGCAATGCCTCCCCCACGAATCTTCATCCTTTATTCTTGTACAATAAGCACCAGAACTATAAACTCTACATGATACCGGCCCTGCTGGCCATCGTGATGATGCTGATGACGGGATTTCTGCCTACTCTCAACATTGTCGGGGAGAAGGAGGCCGGCACCATCGAGCAAATCAATGTCACACCCGTTCCGAAGTGGGCCTTCATCCTTTCGAAGCTCATTCCCTACTGGATAATTGCCCTCTTCATCATCACCGTCTGCCTTGCTCTGGCCTGGCTCGTATATGGGCTCACCCCTGTGGGCCCCCTCTGGCTGGTCTATGTATTGGCCATGTTGCTGGCCATGTTCTTTTCATCGTTCGGACTTATCGTCTCCAACTATAGCGACACCATGCAGCAGGCCATGTTCGTCATGTGGTTCTTCATCGTGTGTATCATGCTACTCAGCGGACTCTTCACACCCACTCGCTCCATGCCCGAATGGGCTTATGCCACCACCTACGTCAATCCCATGCACTACTTCATCGATGCCATCCGCACCGTCTTCATTCGTGGCGGAGGGTTCCGTGAAGTGGCCCATCAGGTATTTGCCCTTCTCGGCATCGGTCTGTTCATGGCTACGTGGGCCGTCAGGAGTTATAAGAAAAACAACTGAGCCGTTCGCCGCATTCTGCTTCTGTTGCGAATTGGGAAGCCCAAGGGGTAATTATTTTCGTGATTCGTATTCCGTAATTCATAATTATTTCGTAATTTTGGAAGAAATCGCAAACCGTTTGTAAATAAAGGCAGTTCGGAGGATTGAGAAAAATCTGGGTTACTGGGAGACTCTTCACAACCCAAATTTTAACCCCCTCGAATTCGAGGGGTTTAGAAAAGAGGCTGGTTTGAATGCTTTCACGCTTTCGCCTACTCGTTGGATTGAAGCCACCAATGCTATTGGGATTGTTTCACAAGCGGGACGCTATGGAGGAACTTTTGCCCAAACTAAACCAGATTGCTATCCAGTAAATGCAGGTCTTGGAGGGGAATAGTAATAGGAATCTTCTTAAGTACCCCTTTCTCAAATAGGAGATTCACAATTGCATGATAGTTCATCTCCCAATGGCAGTCATGTGGCAGGGTGGTGTGGGCGATGTTGTGACTGATGCAGGCCGAGAGGTAGAAATCGATGATGGAAAAAATCTCGCCGGGGTATTCCTTCAGGGCCTCGTAGATGCCGGGCATCAAGACGTGGATGCCCAGGAAAGGCAATAGCAGCGGGCGTCCCGCCACCTCCACCAGTGCTTTCGGTCGGTCGTTTGTCAGTGGTAGCAGGCGTGTTCCCATGCCTGAAGCAAAAATCATGGCTTGCATCTCTCTTCTCGTTTTTGTTGTACAAAGATACGATTAAGCGAGCGAAATACCAGACATGATAGCCTGTTTTGGCCCTCAAAAATGATTTTGGGGTCTTTTCTTGTATTATAAAAGGATTTTCACTATCTTTGCACACGATTTTCATTGAATATCGAGAGTGCTATCCAACATTTTCAAGAAAAATCGAGCGCTACAAACTAAAAAACAGCGTAAACCATTACCAAATGGTATACGTTTGCTAATGAAAGCAGTAATGACGACTGACAAAAAAGGACATCCCATACCAGTAGACATGGGAGCCAAAACAAACACAAAAGCATCCAAGTTGGGGGGGGGTAAATTCTAACCTCTCCCCAACTTGGGTCTTAGAGAACAATACCGACACAGCCCATCAAACCAAGACTTCTTATCAGCGCATTGCTCACAACACCCTGATGCTCTATTTCAGGATGTTGCTCGTAATGATAGTGTCGCTCTTCACGGTGCGTATCGTCTTGCAGGCATTGGGACAAGTGGACTATGGACTCTACAATGTCGTGGGTGGTATTGTGGTCATGTTCTCGTTCCTAAGTCATGTGCTGTCTTCTGCCTCACAAAGGTTCTTTTCCTTTGAACTTGGACGTGGCGACACCATTCGCCTCTCGCGCATCTACAGCATCATCCTCATGCTCTACGCCGCAGTCATCGTGGCCATCGTCCTGCTGGCTGAGACGGTGGGGCTCTGGTTCCTTCACACCCACATGACCATTCCACCCGAGCGTATGACGGCGGTGGAGTGGGTGTATCACCTGTCTATAGCTGGATTCTGTGTGCAGATACTCACGACTCCCCACAAGGCTCTTATCATCGCCAAGGAGCGCATGAATGTCTATGCCTACGTGGGCGTCATCGAGGTCGTACTGCAATTGCTGTTGGCCTATGCGCTGCTTGCATACGGTGGTGACCGCCTGGTGCTTTATGCCATTCTGATGTTTGCCATTCATGCCATCTCCAACGGTATTTACATTGCCTATGCCCATTGGAAATACCGTGGCATACGTTTCACCCCCGTCTGGGAAGGTGCCATGGCCCGCAGCATTCTCGGCTACTCAGGTTGGACGCTCTTCGGTGCTCTGGCTTCTATAGCGCGCTCGCAGGGCATCAACATCGTGCTCAACGTCTATTTCGGTGCCGTAGTCAATGCTGCGCGGGGCATAGCCCATCAGGTTAACGGGGCTGTCAATTCCTTCTCCACCAATTTCTATACTGCCGTCAAGCCTCAGATAGTCAAGAGCTATGCGGCAGGACGCATCAACGATTGTGTCGGTCTAGTCATCCGTTCCACCCGCTTCTCGTTCTGCTTGTTGTTGGTGTTAGCGCTGCCAATCATCTGCTATGCTCCAGAAGTGCTTGCATTGTGGTTAGGCGATTATCCTGCATACGCCGTTATTTTTGTGCAACTGATGCTCGTTACCTGTATCATTGATGCCATGGGCAATCCCATCATCACTTTCAACCAGGCCACGGGCGACGTACGCTTTTATCAGGTTGCAGTCGGCCTCATCTATATGCTCAATATACCCATCGTTATTGCAGTTTGTGCGTATGGTTTAAGTCCCGTGGCGGCTTTTGTGTCGTCCATGGTCGTTTCCGTTTTTGCACAAGTCGTCCGTCTGCTCATCGTAACTAAGAAGCAGGGATTCCCCATCGGTGCCTACTGCATGAAAGCCCTGTTGCCTCTTGGCAGATTAGTAATGGTGTTGGCGATATGCCTCAGCGCATGGCTTTCGTTGATGAACGAGCCTGTGTCATTTTTAGGACTTTTGGCTGAGTTGATGGCTGTGGCACTGATGACAGCGGTCTGCTCCTTCTTTATTGGCTTCACTCGCCATGAGCGTTCTTCTGCATATCACTTCATAAAAATGAAATTGTCATGATACATCATAAAGCCCACGACTTATACAGGCTCAACACCATGCGGCTGCATGCTATAGCAGCCGATTATTACGAGCCGGAGAGTTTAACTGAGCTTACAGACCTCCTGAGCAAGCTGAAGTCTGAAGGGAAGAAATACTATATCCTCGGCGGTGGCAGTAACATCCTTATGCCTCCTCGCATAGAAATTGTTATTGCCCTTGGCAGAATGTGCAACGACATCAAGATTGAAGGCAGCACTGTAGAAGTGGGTGCTTCGGTGAAGATGCAGCAACTCATCAGAGCGGCGCAAGCCCAGAACTTAGGCGGCATTGAGTTTTTGTTTTCTCTCCCTTGCCAGGTGGGCGGTGCCATCGCCATGAATGCCGGTCGCGGCAAGAGCCATGGCGGTTCGATAGCTGATTTCGTAGAGTCGGTAACTTGTGTTGACGCATCTGACGGCAGGCTGATAACACTCAGCAGGCAAGACTGCGGCTTTGCCTACCGGCACTCGCTGCTGCAGGACCGCAGCTTGATTGTCGTAAAAGCTCAGTTGCGACTCATTCAGCGTGATGCCTCCGAAGTGGAGCGCCTCATCGCGGAGCGCTTAGAGCGACAGCGCACACACCTTGATGCCAGCCGCCCCAGTTGCGGATCTGTGTTTCGCAAGTGTAACCGCCGCCTCATGTGGTTGCTCCGTGGATTGAATCACGGAGGATCAACCTATTCCACGAAGACCATCAATTGGATTTCAAATACTGGTGATGCCACCTACGATGACATCATCTACCTCATACGCATAGCCAAACTCATCCACCGGGTAACTTTTCAGAAGTGCGAACTGGAGATTAAAATATGGAAGCAATGAAGATAGGAATATTAACGTTTCATCGCACAAATAATTATGGTGCATGTCTCCAAGCCGTAGCAACCCGTTTTATTCTTGAAAAGATGGGGCATGAGGCATTTTATGTGGATTATTGGCCTGCGTATCATGCTGCAAAATACGACATTTTGTCTTATAACAAACTCCGGCATAAACACAGTATTGGTGGGATGGTATCGTGTGTGTTGCATGCTTGCCGGAATCTAAAACAAAAGAAAGAAAGAACACATGCTTTTGATGCGTTTCGCAGCCAATACATTTTGCCCTATTGTAAGCCAGTTACCGATGAGTTTGACGTTATCCTTTACGGAAGCGACCAAATATGGCGCAAGCATAGTACTATAAAAGACTACAACCCTACCTATTTCGGCAGAAATACGATAGCTTCAAAACTGCATATTGCTTTTGCCGCGAGTATGGGCGTCTTACCCCAAAACGAAAAGGACAGGCAGAAAGTCAGGGAGCTGGTGTCACATCTTGACAGAATCGCTGTAAGAGAAGACAACTTGCAGCAACTTCTTTCAGAACTTGGCTATAAAGATGTCAGGAAAGTGCTTGACCCAACGCTGTTGCTCACTAAAGATGATTGGAATAAGAAGATAGCCATTCCAGACTACAATGGACATCCATACGTTCTAACCTATCATGTGGCAGAATTGTCATTTGATATGGACGAAGTCGAGAAGTTTGCAGCAGAAAAAGGATGTGATGTTAAAATCTTACATGGCGTGGTGGGTGACAAGCCTCTACCAGGAGGCTACAGTGCTGCTGATCCCATCACGTTTCTAACGCTCTTTAAGCATGCCTCCTACACCTTTGTGTCCTCTTTTCATGGGTTGGCGTTCTCCATCATCTTCGAAAAGGAGTTTCTTGTATCCTTAGGAGCTAACTCCAATAGGGCAGAAACAGTTTTACGTCTATTGGGGCTGTCCGACAGAATGTTAAAGCCCCACACAGAGATACCACGCTTAAACCTGATAGATTACGATACCGTAAGAGGAATACTGAGCGACAAGCGCAACAAGGATTTGCAATTACTGTCTTCATGGATTAATTTTGAGAAATAATGGATTCAGATAATAATAAATCTTTAGTGTCTGTCATTATCCCCACCTACGGCGGTGGTGAATACCTGAAGCGTAGCATCGACAGCGTGCTCACTCAGACGTGGCCTGCCGTGGAAGTAGTGGTGTGCGATGACAACGGAGTGGGCACTGAGTGTCAGCTTCGCACGGCAGAGGTGATGGCGGAATATGCCGGTGACCAGCGGGTGAAATACGTATGCCATGAGCACAACATCAACGGTTCCGCGGCTCGCAACACCGCATTCAGGCACAGCAGAGGCGAATACATTGCGCTGCTTGACGACGATGACGAATTCCTGCCCGGCAACATCGAGGCGCACGTCATGGTGCTGGCTACGTTGCCCGCCGATTATGCGCTGACCTATTGCAGTGGTAAGGATGTCTATCATGGCGGCAAGGAAGTCAAGGTGATGCGTAAGACCTTTACCGGGCAAGACCTCTATGCCATTCTGATGCACCACGTCGTCATCAGCAGCTCGTCGCTCGTCATCCGCCGCGACTGCTGGGAGGCGCTGGGCGGGTTCGACGAGACGTTTCGTCGACATCAAGACTGGGAGTTCACCGCCCGTGTGATGGCCCACTATAAAGTCAGGGCCTTGGAACACATCGGCTATGTGCGCTACCGCTTTCAGCGCAACAACACGTCAGACCCAGAGAAACGTAGGGCATACATGGATCATTATCTTGAAAAGATGATGCCCTACATCAAGACATTACCATTGGACCAGCAGAAGGACATTCTTATCAGCAATCGCCTGCAACTCTGTGTGACATACATCAAGCGTCATGAGTTAGGGAAGTGTCTTAACCACTATATGAAAATCAGGCCTGGCATGAGAGGTCTGGCCTTTTGGAGGCATTTTTTCACATCAAAACTGAAGAGACGCGGATGAGAGTAAAGTCAGGTAGACATACTCATTGGTCGGTTGCCTTTGCTTCGCTGTTAGTGGCACTGTTTATTGACACCAAGAGTGTCAATTATGTCCTTGGTGCCATTTTGAACAGAGACGGTGAGGGGTTCACCACTCCGCTGTTTGCCCTTATTGCTATCGGAACGATATTTACAGCCGTGGTGCAGCGTAGCAAGGTCAACCTGTGGGTATGGTTGCTCTCTGCGTTTGTCATAGGTTTCTATTTTTATACCTCGCTTTCGATAGCCACGCCCCGTGTGCCATTGCCGTTCCTTATGGGCTTCACGCTAATGGGTTTTTTGCTGCCCTCCTTGGTGCGGATTGACACACGCCTGACTCTTAGAGCCATTATGACCATACCTGCCATAGGTGTTTTCTGGCTTTCCAGAGTCCTCATGCCAGAAGAGGAAAATGAACTTGGCATTGTCTCCATGATGCGATCTTACGCGTTTCTCGTGCCGGTAATGGCCAATATCCTCTATTTCCTTCTGTATTACAAAACCGACCGCCTCGGCAAAAGTTATTCTTTCTGGCTTGTCTCCCTTGCGAATACTATTTATTTGTTTAAGATGTTAAGTTCCGGCTCGCGTGGTCCATTCTTTTGCATCGTTTCACTGATCATATTCCACTGGGTGGTTAAGAAGGACGAAAACGGGAAACTCAGATGGAGTGCTGGCAAGAATCTTACTGTCGGCATGGCCATTGCGGCCGTCGGTGCATTCTTTCAGGAAGTGATGTTTGGACTAAGTACCCTTCTTCACGAGTTTGGGATCTATCTCAATGTTATTGACAAGTTTGTCCGAAAAGCGACAGAAAATGGAGACATGAGCAACGGACGTGCTTTGATTTATACAACATGTATAGAAGAGATACCAGAAAAGCCATTCTTCGGTCACGGCATGGACTTGTTCGAGTATTATACCGGCATCGTTTATCCCCACAATTTCATTCTACAGATATTCTATGACGGCGGACTGATGTTGGCATTACTACTATTGCTTCCCGTTGTTTGGCATTTAATAAAAAAGATACGCTTTGGAAGTCATGAAACTTTCTCTATGACACTGTTTCTCCTGTTTGTCTCTGTACCAGGGGCACTAATGTCATCAGACCTATGGCAGAACGAACGCTTATGGCTCTTCTTCGGAGCTATGCTTTCCACGTCTTTCATTTATGAAACAAAAAGGAGGTATAAACCATGAAAGTATTAGTAGTAACCAGTCAAAATATAGAAGAAAGAGGCAATACGTACTGGTGTGCCTCTAATGTCTATGACATCCTGCGCAGGTTTATGCACCTCGGCGAGTTGTCGCTGTGTGCCGTCAGGTATGATGCAAATAAGAGCCACCTCCGGATGGAACGTGATCTGACTGATGTCGTGGCTCTTGGGCATGTGACATATATCCATAAGGCTCGCCTGTGGCTGTCGAAGCAAGACCGTGACGTCATCAGCAAGAGTGTCAGTCAAGTTGACCTGGTTATCAGCTACGGAGCTTCATACGAGGTTTTTCGCATCGCACGCAACCATGGTAAGAAGTTCATGTCGTTTGTGGTCAGCTGTGCCTGGGATGCCTATTGGAATCATGGCTGGTTAGGAAAGTTGGTGGCTCCCTACAAGTTTTTGAGAGCAAGATATACCATTTGGCATTCCGACTATGTGTTGTATGTAACCAATCAGTTCCTACAACGACGCTATCCCACACTGGCCAAATACCAATGCGGCTGCAGCAATGTACGTATCACTGCACTGAATGAGGCTATACTTTCAAAGCGGCTGGACTTCATCCGCCAATGGGACGGCCGATCACTGCGGATTGCAACTACTGCGGCTGTAGATGTAAGATATAAAGGACAGCAGTATGTACTGAATGCCCTAAGTAATTTGAAGCTGCAAGGGTACACCGACATACATTACTATCTGATTGGTGGTGGTAGTCGCGACTATTTGGAGGGCCTGGCCAAGGACTATGGACTGGAGAGTCAGGTGCACTTTCTTGGTATTATGCCACATGACGAGGTATTTTCCGTGCTTGACACCATGCACGTGTATATACAGCCCAGTTTACAAGAAGGGTTGCCACGAGCTATGGTGGAGGCCATGAGCCGAGGGCTGATGTGCATAGGAGCCAAAACCGCTGCCATACCTGAACTGATAGAGCCTCGGTTTGTTACACGGCGCAAGTCAGCCGCGGACATTGTCCGCCTGCTAACCTCTGTCAGTCGTGAGCAACTTGCTGAACAAGCCCGGAGAAACTTCAGGGAGGCGCATAATTACGAAGAAGCAATACTCGACAGCCGACGAAACGACTTCTTCAACAAAGTGAAGATGGATATTGAAAGAACAAAATAAATAAGACATGAGACATTTATTCAGAATGATTGGGACAATACTGTTCTGTTGGCTTTACTTGCCACACCTATTATTATATATATGCATGCCCAAGCGGCGAGAATATATAGACAGTGACCTGCGAGCCAACAGCAGTAAGGGCATAGCCAAATGGCCGTTGTGGATTCAGTTGCTTTACCGATTGCATACCGACAGCTATTTCCGAGTGGTTTTCTATCATCGTATAGGACCGACCACAAGTCTGTTCATTTCGTGGCTACGCCCAGGAAACAAGACTTTTTTTATTCACCCCAAAAGCAAGATTGGCAAGAGCCTAGTCTATCACCATCCCTGTTGTACTCGTCTCCGTGCTACGATTGGCAATCATTTCACATGTCTTCAATGTACTACTATCGGTAAGAAAAATGGCTGTCTGCCACGAATTGGGAACAACGTGCGGGTAAGTTGTAATGCGGTTATTGTAGGCAATGTCACAATTGGCGACAACGTGATTGTCGGTGCAGGCAGCGTCGTGGTGAAAGACGTGCCGAGCAATGTGGTAGTGGCCGGAGTCCCATCGAAAGTAATCAAGCAACTATGATGAAACGCAGTCACTTTATATCCACTATAGGCCTTTGGGCTGTTGCAGTCTTCTTGCTGATGTGCGGCCATGCATGTGCACAACAGGAGAAGAAGCCTACCCCCAAGCGCCCGCAGAGAATTGAGGAGCATGTAGTCTATCGGGCTTTTGAGACTATGGGGCATTCAACCTATATTCTCGATAAAACTGTAGACCTCGGTGGCAAGGCGTGGCAATTGCCGGAGGGAGTGACTATTGTGTGTAGAGGGGGCATCTTCCGTAATGGAACACTTGCTGGCAACAACACCTGTATCAAAGGCGAAGGTACGGTGTTTGATCATGTAACGATCAAAGGCTCTTGGTGCGTTCCAAAAATCACCACTGCCATGTTCAGGAATTTGAATTATGACAACGCCCTACGCGACGTGATGGCACTGACCAGCCCTGCCATGCAGAACACGGTAACCATTGCAGAGAGCCTCTATACTTTTAATCTTAAAGAAGGTGATGACATCGGCATCGTTGTTACAGACAGCACTTGTCTTGTTCTGGATGGTACACTGACGTTGAAACCCAACCGCCTGCTCTACTATGATATCATCAGCATTGAGGGCAACGACATTCATATCACAGGAGAAGGTAGTATTGTCGGTGACAGATCCAAACACGCTGGCTCCGAAGGTGAATGGGGTATGGGCATACGCTTCAAGGGGGCAAGTGGTTGCTCACTGGCTGGCATCACCATCAGCGACTGCTGGGGCGACGGTATATGCATAGGCCGAATGTCGAAAGACATCACTGTTCGCAACTGCCAGATTTCAAAGTGCCGTCGACAAGGCATCACCGTAGGAGCCGCAGAGCATGTGCTGATTGAAGATGTAACCATCACCGACATTGCCGGCACAAAGCCGGAATATGCCATCGACGTGGAACCCAACAAAACACAGTCGGCAAGCAATGTGGTTGTGAGACGAGTGACAGCCACCAACTGTATGGGGGCCTTCAAGGCTACAGTCAATAAGGGTTCCAGTGTCACTGGCGTGGTATTCGAAGAATGCAGGGCTTTTAATACGGGCCGGTGGCCAGTGTTCAAAATCAAGGGCTGCAAAAATGTCGAAGTCAGGAACTGCGATGTAAAAGGTTCTGATGCCAAATACACCATTGTTGCTGTCCGCAACAATGGCATCACGTTCAAAGGAAACGCGTTTCATGTCAACAACCGGCTGACATATACCGAGAAGAATATAGAATTCGTTAGCAACAAGATTTCACGATGAACTATAAAAGAATCATAAAGAGCCGCCGCTTGCGCTTCGCTATTCTCAGGGCACTGGACTGGATTCCTGATGCTCTCATGGTACGAGTGCAGTATAGAATCAAGATGGGATTCTGGCCTGATTTGGCACATCCACGGCGTTTCACAGAGAAGCTACAGCTCTATAAACTACGCTATCGTAATCTTGTGATGCCATCATGTGTTGATAAATATGAAGTAAGAAAGTACGTAGAGAACAAGGGATTAGGCCGCATCCTCAATGACATGTATGGCGTTTATGATAGTTTTGATGACATTGACTTCGACTTGCTGCCCGACAGTTTTGTCGTCAAGAGTACTACTGGCGGTGGAGGTCTCAACGTTATCATAGTCAGAGACAAACAGACATGTAATCTCATTGATTTACGCCAACAGGTTAATTCATGGAATATCCACAAACCAGGAAGGAAGAGTGTAGGATGTGAGTGGGCGTATGAAGGTATGCCACAAACAAGAATCGTCATTGAAGGATTACTTCATGACAACGTAGCAGGACTCAACGAAGGACTTACGGACTATAAGTTCTTTTGTTTTCATGGCAAACCTTATTGCATTCAAGTGGATACAGGCCGCTTCGATAGTCATCATCAGCATTTCTACGACATGACATGGCAATCGTTAGGCGTACACTGCACCTACCCAGAGGGCAAGCCACAAGAACAACCGCATAACTTCGATGAAATGAAGAAAGTGGCAGCTCATCTGTCTGCCGACTTTCCCTTCGTAAGAGTTGACCTTTATAATGTAAACGGAATTATTTATTTCGGAGAACTGACCTTTTATCCGTCCAGCGGATATGGCAAGTTCCATCCTGACACTTTCGACTTCCAACTTGGGAATTGTTTCACAGAATATTGATTACTAAAAGATGAGTAATAAACGTATACTGATATTAGCCAACAGCCTTTTAGGACTTTACAGCTTCCGCAGGGAGGTGATACATGCACTCATAGCAGAGGGCTATGAGGTGATTCTTTCCGTTCCGAAGGATGACCACTGGAAGGAGAGGCATTATAAGTATTTTGAGAAGATGGGATGCAGCTTCGTTGTTACCAATTTCAAGCGTAAGGGCATAAACCCACTTGCAGACCTGAAATTGATACTATTCTACCTTCGTCTTATCAGGAAAGAGCGACCTGCCGTTGTGCTGACCTACACTATCAAGCCGAATGCATACGGAGGCATTGCCTGTGCATGGTGTGGCGTGCCGCAGATAGCTAACATCACAGGACTTGGAGCTGCCGTAGAAAATGGTGGACTGCTTGGAAGTATCAGTACTGGCATTTATTGCTTAGGGCTACGTCGAGCAAGACTAGTATTCTGCCAGAATGTCGACAATCTGGGTTTCTGTAAGAAACACGGGATTACTAAAGGTGAAGTAAAACTACTGCCTGGGAGTGGTGTGAATCTGCAATACCATTCCTATACTGACTATCCATCGGAAACAGAACCTGTCCGTTTCCTTTTCTGCGGTAGAATTCGACGTGAAAAGGGAATAGTTGAGTTTCTCGAAGCAGCGAAGTATTTCAAAGAACATCCTGTAATTGAAAATAAAATAGAGTTTCACATTGCAGGACCATGCGAAGAGGCATACAATGAGCGCTTGCGTCAGATGACAGAACAGGGGGTGGTCGTCTATCACGGACAGCAGGATGACGTGCGGCCATTCTATCGACTGGCAGCCATGACAGTGCTGCCATCGTTCTACCCTGAGGGTATGAGCAACGTGCTCTTGGAAAGTCAGGCCACGGGCCGCCCTGTACTAACCACTGGACGAGCAGGTTGTGGCGAGACGGTGGATGATGGTGTGACGGGATTCATCGTGAAGGCTCAGGACTGCCATGATGTGATAGCGAAGCTCATAACCTTCATGCAAAAGCCATATTCAGAGCATGTTGCCATGGGGGTGGCCGCACGACAGAAAATGGAGCGGGAGTTCAGCCGCGACTTGGTAATAAAAGCTTATTTGGAATCTATTGAAAAAGTTAAGAGATAAAAGATGTATAGGCATTTCTTAAAACGTTTCATCGACTTCTTTATTGCTCTCTTAGCAGTAATCTGTCTGTCACCACTACTCTTGATTATCATAGTATGGTTGCATTTCGCAAATAAAGGGGCTGGTGTTTTTTTCATGCAGGAACGACCTGGACTTCATGGGCGGGTATTCAAAATCCTGAAGTTCAAGACTATGACCGACGAGCGTGATGCAAAAGGCCACCTGCTGCCCGACGAACAACGACTGACACCCGTAGGACGTTTTGTTCGCTCTACAAGTCTCGATGAGCTGCCACAGCTCATCAACGTGCTAAAAGGCGATATGGCACTCATCGGTCCGAGACCTCTGTTAGAGCAATATATGCCTCTGTACTCTTCCGAGCAAGCACAGCGTCATGACGTGCGACCAGGTATCACCGGCTGGGCGCAGTGTCATGGACGGAACGCCATTTCATGGACGGAGAAATTCAAACTTGATGTGTGGTATGTAGAGAATCTTTCATTTTGGGTTGACATGAAAATCATGCTCATCACCATCTTAAAAGTATTCAAGCGCGATGGGATTCATAAAGAAGGATATGCAACGGAAATACCCTTTAACGGACATAATTAAAATATAATCGAATATATGAAAAGTATTATTATTGGAGCAGGAACATATGGAGAAACTTATCTCGATTATCTGCGCGAGGCTGGAGTGAACATCGTTGGTTTTCTTGATGACGACACTGATTTGGTAGGCAAAGTAATAAGGGGCACCGAGGTGTTAGGCACAACATCGTTACTGCCAGAACTCAAAGAGCGCTATGGCGTGGAAGACGTTTACTGTCCTATTGGCTCCTGTAGAATTAGGGTAGGCATGCTCGAAAGAGCCAGGGCATTAGGTTATAGGACGCCAAACTTTATTCATAACAAGGCCGACATAGCCCCAACCATATTTATTGATAACGAAGGAATATATATTGAATCCAGCACAATTATCTTTCCTTACGTTACAATTGAGCGCGATGTAATGATATGTGGCGGAACAATTGTGGCGCATCACTGCCACCTCGCTCAGGGAACATTTATCAGCGCCGGCGTTAACTTCGGAGCATCCATACGCACAGGGAAATATGCCTACATTGGAATCGGCTCTACCATCATGACAGGCATAAAAGAACTTGGTGAAGACTGTCTTGTCGGTGCAGGTGCTGTTGTCATCAGAGATGTGCCAGAGCGAGCCGTCGTAGCTGGTGTTCCAGCTAAAGTATTGAGAATAAAAGAAAGTATATAAACTATGGCGGAAAGAATTTATTTGAGCTTGGCTCGCATGAGCGAGGCAGCATTGGAGAAGAAATACATGAACGAGGCGGTGGACACCAACTGGGTGGCTCCACTGGGGCCAAATGTGGATATTTTCGAGCAGCAGCTACAGGACTTCTTCGGCAAGCCGGTGGCAGCACTGTCCAGCGGCACGGCGGCAGTTCATCTGGCGCTGATAGCTGCTGGCGTACAGCCATGTGACGAGGTGCTGACGCAGAGCTTTACATTTTGTGCCTCAGCGCATCCAATCACATACATAGGAGCGAAACCTGTGTTCATCGATTCGGAAGCGGACACTTGGAACATGGACCCGCAGCTGTTGGAGGAAGCTATCCTGGACCGGAAGCAGAAGACGGGCCGACTGCCAAAGGCCATTCTAATAGTATATCTTTATGGTATGCCACCAAAGATGGATGAGATTATGACCATTGCACGGAAGTATGGCATCGCGGTCGTGGAAGATGCTGCAGAGGGTTTCGGCTCACGCTTTGGCAGACAGTTAGGCGGCACAATCGGCGAGTATGGTATTCTCTCGTTCAACGGCAACAAAATGATTACCACCTCGGGCGGTGGAGCCGTCATCTGTCCGTCTAATGAAGCGAAAGAGCGTGTGATGTGGCTCGCCACGCAAGCCCGCGAGGCTTATCCCTATTATCAGCATGAGGCGATAGGTTACAATTACCGCATGTCGAACATCTGTGCTGGCATTGGTCGCGGACAGATGACCGTGGCCCGCGACCACATAGCCCATCACCGCCACGTGGCACAACTATACAAGGAGGCGTTCGCCGACATTGACGGTATCACCTTCCACGATGAACTGCCAGGCATGGAGAGCAATTTCTGGCTCTCTACCATCCTCCTCGACGAGAATTTAAAGGTGAAGGGCGAAGAACTGGCCTACACGAAGCCTATACAGGGTGCCGTAGGAGGCGCTGCCAGTGTGGTGCGTGGCGGTGAAGGTATCCACACCGACTGCGAGCCGAACCGCAACGTGGAAGGCATGCGACTGGCTCTCAATGCGGCCGGCATAGAGAGCCGTCCGCTATGGAAGCCCATGCACCGTCAGCCGGTGTATCAGACTTCACTTAAGAGCATTGCTTACGTCAACGGCGTGTCGGAGCGTATCTTCCGTCGTGGTCTGTGTCTGCCAAGTGGCCCTATGGTCAGCGACGAACAAGTGGCTATGATTATACGTAGCATCAAAAACTCAATCTGAATATCGCAAGAAGAAGGGCGCCGGGCCTAACCTGATATCAAATGTTCCTTGTGTATAACCTATCTTGTATTTTTCATCTGATAAAAGCTCTGAATCCAAAAATCTTATAACATTTTGGGATTCAGTTCCGAAATTATTATAATATTGAGTCCACTTTTTAAAGTGGACTCAATAATTAAATTAAGATATATTCACGCAAAATTTTCAATAATTCGCTTGCAAAGATACTGATTTTTTACGAAGTGGCCAAAAGAATTAAAGGCAAATGCGATAATATGGATGGTAAAATAGGAGATTAAAAAGGGGGGAACTTGAAGATGTTGTTGAGGACGGTGGGCGGAAAAATAAAAATTCTATAAAGTCGAAAAACATCTATCACATCTATCACATCTATCACAGGCCCCTATTTATCGGGCATGTGGAGTGATAGATGGTGTGATAGATGTGATAGATGAAGGCCGAAATGGGTATTTTACGTGCATTTTCGTGCATTTTTGACATCCCTTCGAGGTGCGATTGGGGGTGTTACGCCATTGGTGTAAACCGTTTTTCTCGTGATGTAAACGTTTTACACCAGTTGTGTAAACTTTTTACATGGTTGTGTAAGAAATCGTGTAAAAGCATCCGCCAACCTGTATCGGACGGGCCGGTTTTTAACCATCAACCTATTTCAGAACGAGTCATCTATCACATCTATCACACCATCTATCACTCCACACCCCCGATAAACAGGGGCTTGTGATAGATGTGATAGATGTGATAGATGTTTTTCACGTTTTCAGGTTTTCTTGCCTCGCAAGGGTGGGGGAGAATTATTTTTGCGATTCGTATGTTGTATTTCATAATTATTTCGTAACTTTGCCGAGGTAATAAAAAAAGCAAGGATTTATGTCATTGAACAAGGTAATGCTGATAGGCAATGTGGGCAACGAGCCCGAGGTGAGATACGTGGAACAGGGCGTGGCCGTGGGGAGTTTCCGACTGGCCACCACGGAACGCGGATATACGTTGCAGAACGGAACGCAGGTGCCCGAGCGTACGGAATGGCACAATGTCGTCGTGTGGAGACGCTTGGCCGAGACGGTGGAGAAGTATGTGCACAAGGGTGACAAACTCTACATCGAAGGCCAGTTGCGGACACGTTCCTGGGACGACCGTAATGGCGTGAAACGATATACCACCGAGGTGTGGGCCGACAACATGGAGATGCTCAGTCCGCGCGGCAATGCTGCAGCACCTGTGGCGGATGCTGCTCCGTCAGAGCCTGCAAGCAATGATTCAACCGCTGCTCCCTTCTGATGGACTTCTCGATATTACAGCAGATTACCGTCACCTCTCCCGACATCAGCAGTATAGTGGCCATATCCGTGGCCATACTCCTCCTCGTATGTTCCGGTTTTGTCTCGGCTACCGAGATTGCGTTTTTCTCGCTTACCCCCTCCGAATGGAGTGAGATAGAGGAAGAACACCACCGGAGCGACGCTAAAATCCTGCGTCTACGACAAGACAGCGAACGCCTTCTGGCCACCATCCTGATATCCAACAACCTGGTGAACGTGGCTATCATCAACCTGCTGAACTACGGATTGCTGCGCATCTTTAACTTTGGCATGGCATATTGGCTCGAGTTCCTGCTGATGACCGTAGTGCTCACCTTCCTGCTCTTGCTCTTCGGCGAAATCATGCCCAAGATATATTCCGCTCAGCATCATCTCTCGTTCTGCCGCATGGCGGCTCCGGTCTTTGTGGTGCTCAACAAGGTCTTCTATCCCTTCTCTGCCCTGTTGGTGCGCAGCAAGGGTATCACCGAACGTCTGATGGCCCACGAGGCGGAGGCTCTGACGGTGGATGACCTGGAACAAGCTCTGGAACTGACTGACCAGCGGGAAATAGCCGAGGAGAGTCAGATGCTGCAGGGCATCATACGCTTTGGCGGCGAAACCGTTCGCGAAGTGATGACACCGCGTGTGGACATGGTAGACCTGGAGATGCGGACGCCCTATCCCGAAGTGCTGAAGTGCATCGTCGAGAACAACTATTCGCGCATTCCCGTCTATGCCGACAACGAAGATAACATCAAGGGTGTGCTGTACATCAAGGACCTCCTGCCTCACCTGACGAAGCCTGCCACTTTCCGTTGGCAGAGCCTTATCCGTCCCCCGTACTTCGTGCCAGAGACCAAGATGATTGACGACCTGTTGCGCGACTTCCAGCAAAACAAGGTTCACATCGCCATCGTGGTAGACGAGTTCGGCGGAACGAGCGGTATTGTCACGATGGAGGACATCCTGGAGGAGATTGTGGGCGAAATAGACGATGAGTATGACGACGACGACGAGCGTACCTTCCATCGGCTGAACCAAAATACCTATCTCTTTGAGGCGAAGACTGCGCTGAGCGAGTTTCTGCGCACCGTGGGACTCGATGACGACTACTTCGATGAGGCTGAGGGTGAGGCTGATACGTTGGCCGGCCTCTTGCTGGAGCTGAAGGGTGAGTTCCCTCAGTTGCACGAACGGCTTATCTATCGCGATCTCACTTTCGAGGTGATGGAAATGGACGAACGCCGGATACTGAAGATAAAGGTGGTGATTAAGCGCGAGAAATAACGGATTTTATTTGCATTTGTGCATGCTTCTTCGTACCTTTGCCCATTAATAAGCACTTTTGTCCATGACTATAGCCATTATTGTACTGCTTCTGTTGGCCTATCTATTGATAGCAACCGAACATCTTCATCACATAAATAAGGCCACTACGGCCATGTTTGCCGGTGTCGTGGGCTGGGTGCTCTATATCATCGGCGGTGCTGACAAGATGCTTGTGGCCGACGATGTGCTGGTGCGACTGACGGCCTACATGGCCCAGATTGTGCTCTATCTGCTTTCTACGATGGCCATTGTCGAGGTGTTGTCCCAGAATGGTTGCTTCGATTTCATACGCTCACTGCTACTCACCCGGCAGCGGGGGCGTTTCCTTTGGGGCGCGGTGCTTATTACCTTCCTCTTGAGTGCCAACCTCGACAACCTTACCACCTCTGTGCTGATGCTTACCATTACGGGGCGGCTGCTGCAAAATCGTCGGCAGCGTCTCTACGTCGGTAGTGCAGTGGTAATTGCTGCTTGCTGTGGCGGCATGTTTACTGTGATAGGCGACGTCACCACCCTGATGGTGTGGACCCAAGGCGCTATTACGCCCACCATCTTTGCCGGCAATATGGTGTTGCCGGCCTTGGTGGCTACGATAGTCCCCGTCCTGCTTATCTCCTACGAACTTCCTGAGACACTCGATCTTACACGTCCCTCGGTTATCTATCGGGGTGACGATTCCGTCATGCCCCTGTGGCAACGACTGGTAATGCTGTTCTTAGGCATTGGCGGACTGTGGTTCATCCCCACGCTCCATCGCATCACCCTTTTGCCCCCCTTCATGGGTTCGCTTTGTGTGCTGGGCATCATCTGGGTACTCAACGAGATATTCAATCATCGCGGACTCCATTCCGACCAGCCACTGACGCTGCCCGGCAGCGACCGGCGCCTGCAATATGAGGTATTGCAGGTCATCATGTTCTTTGTCGGCATCTGCTTGTCAGTAGGCCTGTTAGTGGAGGTCGGTGCCCTGCAAGCCGTAGGTCATTGGATAGACCACTATGTCCACGACATTTATGTCTTTGCCGTCTTCATGGGTGTCGTTTCGGCTGTGCTCGACAATATCTGTCTGGTGCTTTCGGCTGTGAACATCTATGATGTGGTTCCCGAGGGACAGACCATGTATGAGCAGTTCTTCATGCAAAATGGCGACTATTGGCATCTGGTCATCCTGTCGGCCTGTGTAGGTGGCCTGCTTTTGCCCATCGGATGCACGGCCGGGTATGCCCTGATGCGTTCCGAAGACATGGGCATGTGGTGGTACTTCCGTAAGATATCCGG